>AACY020561217.1_pt1 | contig 43794 bp, 34 predicted proteins | sample 267378 | NCBI WGS metagenome assembly AACY02 (sample SAMN02954345, study PRJNA13694) | marine metagenome | biome: aquatic; feature: ocean; material: water; isolation source: isolated as part of a large dataset composed predominantly from surface... | reverse complement strand
GACTAACACTGCTTTAGCTGCAAAGAAGTATTATGAAGATTATTGTTCAAGTATATTTGATAATACCAAGTATTTGTTCGGTTTAAGTTCGCAATGTCTTACTTATAGCTTTTTTTTGTCATGTCCTAATAATAATCTAAAAGCTTTGTATCATGAGCAAGGTTCAGATTGGAAAAGACTGTTATTTAGAGGGAGAAGTTAATGAGTGAGTTACTTTTAGACTCGTTTTCGAAAAGTAGAGCAGAAGAATATCCTTTAGATGTTTGGAATAACTTCGTTATACCTCCAAGATATAAAGAATATAGTAGGCTATTTAATTATCATCGAGCTGTGATGATTGAAGGTGGGCGTGGTTCTGGAAAAACGATGTTTCTTAAGTATCATTGCCATAAAACAAGGTTTAGCAAAAAAAGAAGTAGGATCCCTTCAGAAGAGCTAAAGCATGTCGGCCTTTATTTTAGGCCTGACACTGATTTTTCTGCCATGATCAACGAGTTTAACTTTGGTGCTGATTGGAAGAAAGTTTTTACACATTATATTTTCATTGGTCTTTTGGAAGATTTTGCAAGTGCTATTTTTGGGATAACCAATACTACTTTTGAGGATATAAGTTTTTCCACATCTCCGTTGAATTGTAATATTCCTGACTCTTTACAGCAAACGATTAAAGGATTTCCGAGTAAGTTTTCAGAGTTAATTGATTTTCAAAAGAAAGAGTTGGCGCGATTTAATTTTTGGCTAAATGATATTGATTCATTTGAAAGACCACCGTTATTTGAACCTAGAACAATACTTCTTCAGTTGATTGAACAGTTAAAAAAATGTTTTCCCGAGTTTAATAATTTGTCTTTTTATGTTTATTTTGATGAGTTTGAAAACTTAACAAAAGAGCAGCAAAAAGTTATTAATAATTGGATGAAGCATGGAAAGCATCCGCTTATTTTTAATGCGGCTTACAAAAAAGGTGTTAAAGTATGTCGAGAGACTTACAGTAATGAAAAGTTGGTTTTGAGGAATGATTATAAAGTAGTTGACTTGGAGCGTTTTGATAATCAAGAGTTTAAAATATTTGCATCTGAAGTTTTACTGCTAAAATTAATGAAGGAAATTAATATTGATGGTTATGATGAGTTCAAAAAGTACTTTTGTAATGAGGACTATTTAGAGTATAGAAATCAAAATGAATACAAACAGAATGTGCTAAAGGCTGCGCGAGATTTTTTACCTGGTTATAGCTATTCTGAAATAGCATCAATGATTATGAAGGAGCCATCATTAGTTAAAAGATTAGAAAAGTTTTTAATAAAACCTGCGCTCCCAGTAGATTCAAATTATAAGGTGGAGCAGTTTATCCACAAAGATTACCCTGAAGAGTCATTAATTAATGGATTGCTCTTAAATAGAAATTTTTCACCAAAAAATATATATGATAAATTCAGCCGATTAATCGAAACTAGCGAACGTGCGCTATATAAATCACAAGTTGATCAATATTTAGTTGGTGCAATATTATGGATATATTTATCTGCCTCGTGGAGAAAGTGTCCAGCATATGCTGGATTTGATCGGTTTTGTATGCTAGCAAAAGGTAATATGAGGCATTTCATTGAATTATGTTATCAATCGATAAGTCTTGCGGCACTTAATGGGATTAATTTATCAAAAGATACTATTACTCCTATTCCTCAAGATATTCAAGCTGAAGCTGCAGTGGAGAGTAGTCGGCTTGAAATAGAGAAAGTAGATGAACTTGGACAACATGGGGAAAAGTTAAGGTTTATTGTGAATAGGCTCGGACTATTTTTTCAATTAATTCAAAAAAGAAAATCGCAAAGTGAAAATGAGGTAAATCATTTTTCAATAAAAGTTTCAGATGATTTACTTACTGATGAAACTACAAAAGCTTTGATTGATGAAGCGATTATTTGGTCTGTTTTAATTGAGGAAGTTGGAGATACTAAAAGGAAAAGTGCTAATGAAGCTTCCACAAAGGAATATATGCTTCATCCAATTTTTTCACCTCATTTTGGAATCAGTTACAGGCGAAAGAAAAAGTTTGATTTCACAGTTGATGAAATAAATACTATATTTTCAGGTAGTGAAAAAGAATACGTGAATCTTTGCAAAAACTACCAAAAGTCATGGAAGTTAATTACCGATGATACAATGGTGTCTGAATCTGCAAAAGTAATGCAACAGGGACTTTTCGATGATTTCAATAAATGATACTAGAGAAATTTCAAAAGAATCAATTTTGCAGATTAATGGTTCTATATGTTTTATCGGAGCTTCGGTTGATGAGCGAGGTGCTGAGTTAATTCATGCATTAAAAAATGCTGGCATAGTCATAAAGGTAAGTTTTTGCGTTAAAGATTATACCGTCGATGTTGATGGCCAAAAAGTGGGTGTTATTGGATTAAATCGTTATCTAGATAATCTAATTAGAGATAAAGAGTTTAGTTCAATATATATAGAATCAACAACGTTGGACTTTGTTGAAGTGTTGTTGTTATTGAAATGGTTCTCTCGCTCTAACTTTAATTCAATTCAAGTCATTTATGCTGAACCTGAAAAATATAAATCTAGAACAAACTATATGAACGACTTTGGAAAGCATGAGTTTGATTTGTCAACTCACACTGAGGGGTTTAAAGCTATTCCAGGTTTTGCAAAAGTTCTAACTCAATCAAATAAAGCTATTTTAGTTACATCTGTGGGGTTTGAACGAGCAAGATTGGGGCAATTGTTATCTTTAGATGATGGTGCATATATTCACACTGTAATCCCTATTTTTGGCACTCCTCCTTATAAAGCAAGTTGGGATAAGCATAGCTACTTTCAGAATGTTGAAGTTTTGAGTGATAAAGGAGGTAGGCCACAGTTTGTAGCTGCAAATTCGCCTTTAGATATGCTAGATATGCTCGAATATATTAAGGAGTCATGCAATGAAGATGCTGAAATTACAATTGCTCCTTTGGGAACCAAGCCCCTGAGTATTGCTTCTGCTGTTTTTTTGATTAATAATCCTTGCATAACGCTAAAGTATGATCATCCGAAAAGAAAAGGAAGCAGATCTTCTGGACTAGGTATGATTCATATGTATGAGTTAGTTAAATGATAAGCATTAAAATGACTGTATTTTCTTCATCGTTTGACTAGTTTTGAAATCGATGATTTGAGCAACATTATTTATAACTAAATAAGCTGTACTCAATTGCGATGGAATAGTGAAATTGATTACTTATTATACTTGAGCCCACTTTTGGGATAGAAAAAGTTATTTTGAAAATTCCCTGCATTGAAATTTGTAACACAGAGTGCCTTTAGTTTTTTAGACTCATACAGGAATTGGGGAGTTATAATTGGCATTGGGGCAACAGTGACCGGCGACATGGATGCTCATTCACATCCATGTGATTGCAACATTCGTATATCCATATACAGCAGATGTCGCCGTCGAGTCTATAGGGACACTTCTTGTTAAACAAGTAGGCGGCGTGTCACTGGGGAAACAATGGCAATAAATTCGTGGAGCAGATCAAATGGCTATTTTGCTTTTATTCTTAAACTGAGTTGTGTGGTTACGAGTGGAGTTTGTACAGTATAAAAAAGGGGAGTCAGTTAATCTGACTCCCCTTGTTATTTTAGGTGATGTTGCGCTTAGAACAGCAGGTGAGCCACGCCGGCAATTACTGGCAACGTCACTAAGGTACGCAGTACGAACACGACAAATAGCTCAACAAAATTCACTGGGATCTTACTGCCAATCAGCAGCGCGCCCACTTCACTCATGTAAATCAGCTGTGTGACTGATAAGGCAGCAATCACAAAGCGGGTCATATCCGATTCGATAGAGCTGGCTAAAATCGACGGGATAAACATATCGGCAAAGCCGACAACGATGGTTTTAGAGGCTTCGGTCGCTTCAGGGATATGCAGCAGTTCCAGTAACGGAATAAACGGCATACCTAAGTAATTGAAGATGGACGTATGCTCGGCGATGATCAGCGCCGTGGTACCAATGGCCATTACTACAGGGAGAATGCCAAATATCATATCGATAACGTTTTTAATACCTTCATTTAAGACGGCTTTGATACCACCAGCACTGGCCGCTTTCTCGAGCGCTTTATCAAAGCCCCAAGAGAGTGCGCCGTGTCCTGCGGGGATCATCTCATCATCGGGTTGACGTGGCGTATCGTCGATATAGTTATCCTTCTTCCACGACAGTGGCGGTAACTTAGGTACAATCACGGCCGCCGCAAAACCCGCTAAACACACGGTCAGGTAGAAGGGCACAAACATATGCTCTAACTTCACCTGTGAGATCACCACTAAGCTGAAGGTAATTGACACCGCCGAGAAGGTGGTACCGATAACTGCGGCTTCCCTTTGGGTGTAAAAACGCGCTTCGTATTGCTTGCTGGTCAGCAGGATCCCAACGCTACCATCACCTAACCAAGAGGCCATACAGTCGATGGCGCTGCGACCTGGCAGGTTAAACACGGGGCGCATCACTTTGGTCAGCAGGGTGCCAAATAGCTCTAATAGACCGAAGTTTAATAGCAGTGGCAGCAACATACCAGCGAAGATAAACACCGAGAAGAGTACCGGTAACAGGTCGTTCAGCACTAAGGCACCGGTACTTGAAGAGTTAATCGCTTCGGGGCCAATGCCAAAGTAGGTCAGCACGATAAAGACAGCGCCAACGACACGGGTGGTAAGCCACAGCGGGCTGATGTTGAGTAAACCATTGAGGAAGTGATTGTTCAGCACAAACTTAGGTTTGAGTAACTTTGTCAGCACAGAGGCAAAGGCCATGGCGACAACAATCACAGTCACGATTAAGGTTAATACATCGCTTAACACGCTTTGCAGTGCTTTAGAGATGATTGCGATGGGAATAGTTATCGCATCGTTATAGCTGATAGGGGTCATAAACAGCAGCAGACCGATCAGCGAAGGGACGATAAAGGTGAGTATCGTCTTAATGTTGCGGTTTTTATGTTCAGTAGCCAATGGTGTACACCTTAAAGTACGAGTCGCACAAATAAACTTGAATCAATGCTCTCTCAAAACCGCATTCTTTGCTGGGGTGAGGTGCATTTTCATTCAACTCAAAATCGAGAAGGGGGAAGATTACTCGCTTAGCGCCGCCATGTAAAACGATTCGGAAATTTGTTTGAGATAAGCAGCAAAATAGCATAGTTATTTGGGCGGTTTCTAATGAATGATTTGGGCGTGAAATTACGTTTTGATGCAGTTTATTTTAATTGAATCAAATAATTATAGAATGGTGTTGCGAATTGTTTATTGAGTTGTTTTGCTCTTGGGGTTATTGGTTTTTTTGTGATATTTTGTTCAAAATTTTCTCAATGGATCTTCACTAATTACACTTTTAGATGCTTTTTTGTCCATGAATCGTATCGGGGCTTCAGTTGTTGCTAACTTAATGTGAGCCAACTAACACTGGTGACAATGATGGGGTAACCTTTTGGGACGATACAGCGATAATTGAATTTATTGTGATTATTTATTCATTTTTAACTTTGGATTTGCATATATTTTATTGAAAAATGACTAAATGCCGAGTGTTTTTGCGATGACTAAAAAATCGCGAATAGTGATGAAATAAAATATTACGCTAAAGAGGATGGGGGCCGCTTTAATTCTTTGTAATTCCATGTAAGTTAGTACTACTTTGGTTTGGCTAAATTATCCATGACTGTTATAAAAATGAATATGGCAACAAGGGGCTCGGCACTTGCCACTAAGTTTGGTTTTCTTGGTATTTTTGGATTGATGTTGGGGATCTGTGTGGCGGTATTCGGATTTGATTACTCTGAAACACGCTCCTTCAATTTTTTAAACCATACACTGAGTGAATTGGGAACCTATGGCCATTCTAGCTTTGCCGTGGTGCTCAATGGCGGTTTATTTTTTGGCAGTTTAAGCGTTGTTTTTTATTGTCTTTCCTCCCTACAGACTGTAAACGGGTTTTGGGGGTATCCTTTCTTTTGCGCTCTAGCACTGACGTTTTTAGCCTTGGCCTGTGTTGGGCTATTTCCGGTCAATGTGTATCACTTGCATATCCTCGCACTTAAATGGTTTTTCTACTTTGGCAGCTTAAGTGCAATTTGTTATCTACTATGGGTGGGATTCGGCTCGCAGCACCGTCAGCGCTTGACGATATTATTAGCGCTGTTGGTATTGCTCAGTATGATGACTTTTCTCTATGTGCCGCTGTTAGCATTGGGCTTAACGGAAGGAGACAGACCTTTCTATCAAGAAATGGTACTGCAATTGCCAAGGCCCGATTTATGGTGGCCTGCATTGCTGGAATGGATTGGGCTTGGGAGTCTATTAAGTTGGACGGTGGCGCTGCTATTAACGCCACCATCATGTATCCCCACATTGACCCAGCAGCAAACGCTTGAGTGAAGTAGGCTATGTCTTTTATCTGACCAAGGATTTTAGCCCTGCTTCGCCAAACCAGTAGCCATTACAGTGCTCATCGCTAAGAGGAAACTGAGCGTCCGTTGCCTTGCTAGTTAACGCCTCGACCAGCGCATCGGCTTTAGTGATACAGGCTACGCTGCTGGGCGAAACCCGAAACACATCTACGCCAACCTTTATCATTTCATTGATTTCGCTGCGTAAATCGACACAGCTGGCCGACTGGGTTTGAATGCCATTTAACCTCAGTAAAGGTTGCGCCTCTTGCGTCTGCGCTAGTAAACCCTTGCTGTATTGGCGGCAAACGGTTTCGCAGCTGTCCTTCGACAAATGTCGATGCCTAGCGGTAAAGCAACGCGCCGAGTGGGCGAGCGGCAAGTAGCCATGGCCGAGCACTTCAACTTCGAATGCGGGCCTGTGCGCGACCACTTGGCTCAGCCAAGCCTTCGACAGTTCAACTGGCATCACAAAGCGCTGCATACCAAAGCGCTGCAAAATATCTAGACTAGCGCGATTATAGTTGTTGATGCTGGCGCCGCAGACAAAGGGCAGCTTGTGCTCCTTGGCGAGATACACGGCCGCCATGTCGTTGGCCTCAATGCTAAATTCGCCATTATCGACCTGACGTTTAAGCTCTGTGTATTCCGAGGGCGCTTCGATAAGGGCGAGTGTCGACAGCACTACCTCTTTACCCGCAGATTTCAGCATTTTGGCCAGTTCGAGATAGTCACCAAATTTGAGTTCGCGTCGACGGCTACAGACGGCTTCACCCAAATAAACTAACGGGATCTGACTATTGGCCACCTGCTGGTAAAAGTCGATGACCTGTTGTTTTTCCCAGCAATAGAGCAGTGGGCCGAGGGAAATTTTCATAATCGTTTCTTCTTCGTGGTTATCGCTAGGGCTATTGCCAGTCACGCTCGTAGGCGCCTAAGGTGGTAATTTGGCCTTCGGAGACTTTCGCGAGGGCTTGCTCCCAATGGGCCTGAGTCTGGAATTTATCTGGCTGATGAAGATAGGTATCAATCGCTTGGCGCCAAACCTTAGTCACCTGTTCTACATAGGCAGGGCTGCGCTGACGCCCCTCAATCTTAAGTGACACTATGCCCGCTTTGGCAAGCTCAGGCAGCAAGCTAAGGGTATTTAAACTGGTGGGGGACTCGAGCAGATATTGCGGTTTATCATCGTCTTGGGTGAGATAACGGCCTTTACAGACGACGGGGTAGCCCATTTGTTCATCGAGCCCTGATTTATCAATTAAGACCTCGTTGAGGCGAGTCAGCCTGTCTTGGCCCTGTTCCTGCCAGCGCACGTGTTTCGCTGGCGAGCAAGAGCCACCAGTGTTTGGCGATTGACCGGTAACATAGGAGGATAAGTGGCAGCGGCCTTCGGCCATAATGCACAGGCTGCCAAAGGCAAAGACCTCTAAATCGACTGGGCTGACCTTGGCTAAGTCACGTACTTGTTTCATCGACAGCACTCTGGGTAATACCACCCGCGCGATATTAAAAGCCTCTTTATAAAAGCTCAGTGCGCCCAAGTTGGTGGCGCTCGCTTGTACCGATAAATGCAGCGGAATATGCGGATATTGCCTGTGGGCATAGTCGAGCAGCGACAGATCGGCAACGATTAAGGCATCAACGCCAATACTGGCCGCTAAGTCGATGGCTTGATACCAGCGGTGCTCTTCATTTGGCTTAGGAAAGGTATTTAAGGTGAGGAAGATTTTCTTGCCCCGCTGATGGGTGAGCTCGGCGGCTTCCTGTAATTTTGCAGGGGTGAAGTTTAAGCCCGCGAATGAACGTGCATTGGTATCATCCTTTAACCCAAGGTAGACAGCATCGGCTCCGGCCTGCAGCGCCGACTTTAGCGAGGCCAGGTTTCCTGCTGGACACAACAACTCCATAATGGTGCTCCCGATAAAATAACAGGGGCAGAGTGTAGGGAAGATTGAATGGCGGTGAATTGATTTAAAACAGGTTTAAGATCATAAAATCTCGGTAAACTGGGAGATATAGTGTTTTTTATCCTTAGGTAACTGCTTATGTCCGCTGTTTTTTCAGCTAATCTTGCTAAACAATTGTTAGAACTCACCCCGAAACTGATCCGTTTGCCACTCTCTAAAGTGCCCTTTAGCCTCAAGGCCAAGGTGCTAAGCCAACTACTAACACAGCTGCTGGCGTCGCAGGCCGAAGATGGCGAGTTAGATTTTTTGGCAGGTAAGTGGGTTGCGATTCGAGTTGAAGATCTAAATCTGCATTTTGAAGTGAGTTTCGATGGCCGTTGGCAGGTGCGTGAACTCACCGATGCCCAAGTGACCTTTAGTGCCAAGTCAGCCGAATTATTGCTAGTCGCGGCGGCGAAAGAAGACCCAGACACGTTGTTTTTCCAACGTAAACTCAGCATCGAGGGCGATACCGAGTTAGGGCTTGAGGTGAAAAATCTGCTGCTCAGTATCGAATTTGCCAGCTTACCTGCGCCGATCCGCTTAAGCGTTGAAAAGCTGGCCGATGCCATTGTGCGTTTGCAGCTTGAGGCAAAACCGACGGTGATTTTAGCTAAATCCCCAAGCTTAAGCTGATGCGAACGTGGTTGTAATCAACCGATAAACAAAGCCCCGCTGACATTGCGGGGCTTTTTGTTAAGTTTAAACGGCTGACGCTCACTCAAATTTTTTGCGTGAGAATGGCAAATTTGACCAACAGCTCATCGTGGGACTCGACGCGGTTAGGGTCGGGGTCAATACAATCAATCGGACAGACGGAGACGCAGGTCGGCTTATCGTAGTGGCCAACGCATTCGGTGCAGCGGTCTGGGTCGATTTCATAGATTTCTTCCCCCATGGTGATGGCCTGATTTGGGCATTCAGGTTCACACATGTCGCAATTGATGCAGCTGTCGTCGATCAGTAATGCCATGCCTTAGCCTGCTTCGTGTGGGTTACGGGTATCCTGACCTTGAGGCAGGTTACGCAGTAAAATGCCGTGGTTCAGATCAACCTCTTTCGGCACTGGCAAGTAAACGGTATGGCCCGAACCTAATCCCGCTTCAACCGCTTCGGCTTTGCGGTTTTCGAGTTGTTCGATAGTGAGGCTGATATTGCCCTGCGGCGTCATTAATTCAACGCTATCGCCGACGGAGAATTTGTTCTTCACTTCGATTTCGGCAAGGCCAGCCAGATTGCGTTTACCTGTTAATTCACCCACAAATTGTTGGGTATCGCTGACCGAGTAACCATAGTCGTAGTTTTGGTATTCATCATGCACATGGCGACGTAAGAAACCTTCGGTATAGCCGCGGTGCGCTAAGCCTTCTAGTTGGTTCATTAAGCTGCGATCGAAGCTCTTGCCTGAGGCGGCATCGTCGATGGCCTGACGGTATAGCTGGGCGGTACGGGCCACATAGTAGAACGACTTAGTACGACCTTCAATCTTAAGCGAATCGATACCCATCTTGGCTAAACGCTCAACGTGTTGGATTGCGCGCAGGTCCTTAGAGTTCATGATATAAGTGCCATGCTCATCTTCAAACGCTGGCATATATTCACCGGGGCGATTGGCTTCTTGCAGCAGGAAGATTTGGTCGGTCGCAGGACCCGCGCCTAAGGTCGGCGTCTCGATTTGCACCGCATTGGGGGTGGCAATGATATCGCCAGAGTCAGTTTGCTGCGCTTCGTGCACATCGTATTTCCAACGGCAGGCGTTAGTGCAAGTGCCTTGGTTTGGATCGCGCTTATTGATGTAACCCGACAGCAAACAACGGCCCGAGTAGGCCATACACAGGGCGCCGTGGACAAACACTTCTAACTCGATATCGGGGCAACGTTGGCGAATTTCTTCGATTTCATCTAAGGATAATTCGCGGGATAAAATCACCCGTTTAATGCCTTGGGTCTGCCAGAATTTGACCGATGCCCAGTTAATGGCGTTGGCTTGTACCGATAAATGCACCACCTGCTCAGGGAAGGCCTCACGTACCATCATGATTAAACCTGGGTCTGACATGATCAGCGCATCGGGCTTCATCGCCACTACGGGTTCCATATCCTTGATATAGGTTTTGAGCTTAGCGTTGTGGGGGGCAATGTTACTCACCACATAAAGCTTTTTACCTAACGCATGGGCTTCTTCGATACCCGTTGCGAGGTTTTCCATTTTAAAGTCGTTATTACGTACCCTTAGGCTGTATCTCGGCTGACCGGCATACACGGCATCTGCACCATAGGCAAAGGCGTAACGCATGTTTTTCAGCGTCCCAGCGGGAGATAACAACTCTGGTTTAAACATAATGACTCTCGAATTGGTTGGTAGATGGAGGCGCAGTGCGCGGGGGCGGCATTTTACACAATCAAAGTAGGGTTATGCAAATTGCTACGTCTAAGATTAGGTATAGTTCGCGTTTTACGAATATACCTACCATTCTTGCTCTGACGATCGCGCGAGACCATGAATCCATTTGTGTGTTTCCATTGATTTTCACCTTTAACTTAATCTGAGATATCAAAGCGTAAAATGTTTTGTCGTGAGACTAAATTGATAACAGCGTCATACAAATAATTAACGTCTGATGCTTTTTTCTGCCCATCAAATGATCGTCAACTGATATACTCCAACTATTACCGCTTTATGTTTGCAGATTGATGGGAGCGAAGATGTCTACTGAACATCTACTGTTAGTCGGATTACTTAAAAAATTAAAAGATGATGCCTTAGTATTGCCAACCTTGCCTGAAGTCGCCATGCGGGTGCAAGAAGTGGTGAGCCGCTCAGATGCAAGTCTTAAACAAGTTGCTGAGGTGATCGGTCAAGATGCGGCCATTTCGGCGCGTATTATTAAAGTGGCCAACAGTGCCTTGTATAGTCGTGGGATTCCCGCCGAGAGTATTAATAGCGCAGTCTCCCGCATTGGCTTAATCCAAATTAAGAGTATTGCGACATCAGTGGCGATGGAGCAGCTATTTATTTCCACCAATGAAATGGTGTGGGAAGTGATGGATGAGGTTTGGCGTACTTCTATCGATGTGACGGCCGCGGCTTGTGCCATATTGCAGATGTACAATAAGCGTCGTCCTAGCCAGTTAAATTTAGACACTTTAACCCTTGCAGGTTTAGTCCATAATATCGGTGCTTTGCCTGTGCTCACCGAGGCGGAGGCCCATCCTGAGTTATTTACCAGTATTGAGCAATTGCGTTCTTTAGTACGTAAAATGCAAGGCCCTTTAGGTCGTGCCGTGTTAAAAAGTTGGGATTTTGCCCCTGAGGTGATGGAAGTAGTTGAGCGATGGGCTGATTTGCCCTATTTACCCGACCATGTTACCTACTTAGATTTTATCCGTGCCGCGGCATTCTACACTGGCGAGTTACGCGCAGGAGCTGATTTTGAGCAGCGGATGGATGTGTTTGTTAGCCGTGGATTACCCGTCTCGGCGAATGACTTAGCAAGTGATGAATTTATGGATAAATTCCATTCAATCAAAGAAAGTTACCAGTAATCCTAGGGCTTAGAAGGAAATTAATCTTGTCCTATGGTGAGGAAATATTGGTCATTAGCTTACGCTGTAAGATTGAGGCCTAGATATGGTTATTCTGGAGTTTATCAGTTTAGCGTTGGTTATCGTTTTGATCGCCGTGCTGTTTCTTTTACGCACAAGATCCCAAGCATTGCGCCAACAGCAGCAATTCTTAGCACAGTTATGCCCTCAACTTGAAAAGCAAAAGACGGACCGAAGCCCACTTAACATTGCTGATGTGCCGCAAGAGTATGCGTCCCTGTATCATTCCTTAAATGAGATGCTCGCTGCACTGCCAGCGGGCATGGGCAAAGATAAGCTGACAGGCTTAAATAATCGTGTGGGACTTAAACGCGCACTGGCTTCGTTAATGCCTATCACACAAGGTACTTTAGTACTTATTGATATTTATCGTTTTCGCTATGTGAACGATCTTTTTGGGTTTGTGTTTGGCGATATTTTGCTAAAACAGTTTGCCGATCGGTTAACTGGCTTAAGCCTAAAGCCGAAACTGATTGCCCGCTTAAATGGTGATGAGTTTTTTCTCTATTATGAGCAGAGTTTGTCGCAGGAGTCGTTGCTGCATTTACGTGGTCGCTTGCAGGTACCCTTTAAAATTAAGGATACGCCAGTCAGTGTGCGCCTACAAATTGGCTGTTTGCAATTAGCGCAGCACCATGCCGACGTGAGTAATATGCTCAGAAGACTCGATTTGGCACTCAAAAAAGCCCGTTCAACTCGAATCGAAATTGCCTGTTACAGTGAGAATGACGATATTCGCCAGCTGCGAGAATTAAAGATTATTGATAGCTTGCCTAATGGTTTACAACGCAATCATTTATACATGGTTTACCAACCTAAGCAGGATGTTGCTTCAGGCGGATGCACTCAGGTCGAGGCATTAATCCGCTGGGAACATGAAGAGCTAGGATTGGTTTCTCCTGGGGAATTTATCCCACTTGCCGAATGCGCGGGTATGATCGATCTCGTTAGCCATTGGGCCTTAGAACAAGTGCTCCAGCAGCAGGTAAAATGGCGATTAGCGGGGATTTCTGTTTGTGTTGCGTTGAATTTATCGACTCGCGATCTCGATAGTGAAACCTTACCCCATGAAATCGATGCGCGCCTAAAGCATTACCAGTTACCGCCAGAATGCTTAATGATTGAAATTACTGAGAGTACTTTGATGGCAGATTTAAATAAAGCCGTTGATACCTTAGCGCAAATCCGCAGCCTTGGGGTAAAACTCGCCATCGATGATTTTGGTACTGGTCATTCTTCCCTCGCTTATTTAAAACATTTACCTGCAAACGAAGTGAAGATTGATAAAGCATTTCTTGAGGATCTGAAACCGAACGAACCCTCTGAATATATCCTTGAGGCCAGCATTAATATTGCTAAAAAACTCGGTTATGAAGTAACGGTCGAAGGCGTTGAAACCCAAGAGGTGCTTAATTTCTTAGTCAAGATGGGCGTCGATCGGATTCAAGGCATATGCTACGCCAAGCCAATGCGGGCAGTAGAGCTTGAGATGCACTGGCATCGACTCCGTCCTGCACCCAAAATGCTTTGCGTCAATATGGGGTCACATTCCTAAGCTTAATTGAGTGATTAACTCTGCTGGCATGGGCGCGAGTTGTCGCGCTTGATTCATACAGACCATTTCAATGGTGGCCGTGACCGCAGGTTTTTTGCCGTTGGGTCGCCAAATTTCCTGCTGCCATACAGTGCGGTATTTACTCTCAAAGTAGAACTTAGTGCGGATATCGATGATGTCGGCAAATTCCACGCCTTCGTGGCACAACATATCACTGCGATACACGGCGAAACCTAATTGTTGCTGTTGCCAGAGCTCGCGTAAACGCTCGGCGCCAATCACATGCTCACGGGCGCGCTCGAAGTATTTCAAAAAGTTCGGGTGATACACCACACCAGAAAAGTCGGTATCTTCGTAGTAAATTTGCACAGGAAAAGAATAAGTCGGGCTAAATTGCGGCATAAAATCATCGATATAGGATTATTCATTTGAGGGCAGTCTAGCGGTTTATTTTGTGAAACAAAACCCAAGAGAGTCGCTCAGTCCCATTGGTATGGGGGATGAGTATAAAAAGCAAAAGTAAAAAGCCATATTCGCCGAAACGAATATGGCTTTTTTGTAGGGTAATCGATGCGTTAGCGAATGATCATTTGATCGCGCTCAGGTCCAACTGACACCATGCTGACGCGCACGCCCATGAGGGCTTCGATGCGTTCAACATAATGTTGTGCAGCCTTTGGCAGACTTTCGAAGGTACGGCAAGTGGTGATGTCTTCACTCCAGCTTTCCATTTGCTCATACACTGGGCTTAATGCAGCCGTTTGTGGCCAAATTGGGTTCTCAGTGTGCTCACCGTCGTAGGCAACACAAATCTTGAGATCTTTCATGCCTGTCAGGCAGTCAATCTTGGTCAGGGCGATTTCAGTTGCTGCTTGCAGCTCAACACCATTACGAGTCGCAACGGCATCGAAGTAACCCATATCACGTGGACGACCCGTAGTCGCACCAAACTCGTTGGCGTTTTTACGGAAGTCATCCTGCTCTTCCATCGCGGTAACTAAAGTACCTGTACCGACAGATGAGCTAAAGGCTTTGGCTACGGCAATGATGCGCTCTGGGCGCAGCGCGGGTAAGCCACTGCCTAAACCTGCGAAAGCCGCCGTCACGTTAGAAGAGGTTGTATACGGATATTCACCGTAAATTAAGTCACGACCTGCGCCTAATTGCGCTTCAAACAGTAAGTTAGCATCTTGTTTTTGCAGCGCTTTTAATGGCTCTGTCACGTTACAGATAAAGGGACGCCATGGCGCGGTGACATCTAATAACCACTGAGTCATTTCGGCGGCAGTTTGGGAGAAGTCACAGCTTGGATAGAGCGCCTTTAACTGTGGTAGCTTCCAATCAAGCATAAATTGAATGCGCTCTTGCAGTACTTCGGGTTGCTTTAACCAACCAACCAGAATGCCTTTTTTCATCACACGATCGCCATAGGCGGGAGCGATACCTTGACGGGTTGAACCGTAGGCCAGATCGCCTAAGCGTTGTTCTTCTAAGGTATCTTCCAGTGCGTGGATAGGTAAGCACAGGGTTGCGCGGTCAGAAATGCATAACTTAACTTCAATGCCAGCCGCTTCGACTTCGGCGATTTCAACACTGAGTTTTTCAGGGCTGATCACCATGCCAGGACCAAGTACTGCAACGCAGTTTGGATTGAAAATACCGCTAGGTAATTGGTGTAATTTAAAGGTGCCATAGTCGTTTACGACTGTATGGCCTGCGTTGTTACCGCCTTGAAAGCGAACACTCGCAGCAGCATCAGCGGCTAAATAATCTACGATGCGGCCTTTGCCTTCATCACCCCAATTTGCACCCACAACTACGATAGACGGCATAACATCATCTCCACAGGAATTAAGCGGTTATGCTAGACCCCGTTATCGAATAAGAGAAATTAATTATAGTTATCGCATCGATAAGAAAGTCATATATCATGACGCAATTGGGAATGATGGATGGAGATAAAAGCAATGCTCGAACTTCATTGGCTAAAAACCTTTGTGACATTGGCTGAGTGTAAACACTTTGGTAAAGCAGCTGCGGCGCTGCATATGACACAGCCCAATGTCAGCCTACATATCAAACAACTTGAGCAGAACACGCGGGTGAAGTTGATTGAACGCAATCCGTTTAGGTTAACTCAGGCGGGGTTCCGTTTGCTCGAGAGCAGTCAGAAGACCTTGATGGAGTTGCAAGTGTGTCAGGCGGATCTCAATGCCATCAACGATCTTAGCCAAGGTACCTTAACCATAGCGGCTAGCGACATCATTTCTCGCTTTTTGTTAATTCAGCCTTTTCAATTGTTTAAAGCGGAATTCCCCGGGATTGATTTTTCCCTGCTTAATACGACTTCGTTTCAAGCTTCGGAACTGGTCACCAATGCCGAGGCGGATTTAGGTTTTGTTATCGCTCAAAAGGAAAGTCAGCCGCTACATTTTACTGAGTTGCAGCAAATCAAATGGTGCGCACTTGGGAACAATTTAGCGCTATGGCAGCAGAGTCAAGGGCGTGATGATATGCCATTAGCGGAGCAACCTACCTTGATTTTACTTGGGCACGATACCCGTACCCGCGAGCTGCTTGATCCCGCCTTACCTAGCTTAAATTTGCCTCGCTATCGGATTATGGAAGTCGGCAGTGTTGATGCCCAAATCGATTGGGCGGAGGCTGGCTTTGGGGTGGCTATTGTGCCTGAGTTTTCCATTTACACTAAGACAAACTTAAAGAGTAAGGTGACACCACTGCCGGATTTTCCAAGTACAAGCCTAGGCTATATTGTGCGCCAAAATCAGATTTTATCTAAAGCCATTAAACAGTTATTGCAGTGGGTCAATCAAGAGATTATCCGCATTCAAGGACAGAGTGTGGGGAGCTAACTTCAAGGCTGGATTAGGTAATTAATTAGCACTCAACAATTGCTGATATTGGCCATTTTCTTTCAGCATGGATAAGCCTTGATCGAGGGCTTTAGCCAATAACGCAGCTTTAGGGTTTTCCTTCGAGAACGCTAAATAAATCTGACTGCTGTGGTTGTCAAAGGCGGCGATGACTTCATTGCTTACGCCCATCTTTTGTAGGTTTTCTTGTGCGACAAGATCAAACATAACAGCCGCATCGATTCGGCCAATCAGCAGTAAATTGATAAGTTGCTGTTGGGTGGCGACTGTGACGATGTTCAATTGACGTTGTTTGACTAATTCAGGAAATTCGTCCCCATATTCATAGCTTTTTATTACTCCAACATTGCTGCCTTTTGGTATTTGCCATTTATTTTCAGCAAGTAAAGAACGTTGCTTTCGTTGATAGAATGAGGCTGTTGCGACAAATAATGGCATCTCCCCAAAGACGAAACGTTGCTCTGTGCTGGCTTCTCTGGTGACATTAAATACTCCATCGACAGCCCCTTTTTCGGCCATCATCAAGGCTCGGCTGTAGGGCACAACAAGACTATTGACCTCAATGTGAGCTTGTTTAAATGCGGCTTCGATCAGTCGATGAGAAATGCCTTGGCCAAATTGGTTTGCAAATGGGGGCCAACTGTCTTCTGCTGCTAAGGTAACAGTCTGAGATGAGGAGTTTTGTGTAACATTTTGACTTTCTTGAGCTTTAGTTTGATGGCTGACTAAGAATAACAATAATAGTGAGGTACTCAGTAAAAAAAACAGTGTCGAAAAACGTCGCTGCTCAATTTTAGCCTTAGTCTCACCGCAAACACGCATTTTATGTCCATATTAGCCTATTCCTAATGGGGTAACTTATAGCATAAGTCTTTATTATGAGGCCAATTATTTTGAGCTGTGCATGGAGAATTGTGACTCTCACTTTACCTACAGATAACGAGTAAACGGTACCTATGAGACTAGAAGTCGTGAAGGCGAAGATGGCTAGCTGGTGAGATAGGGTTAAAGATATGATGGTTTATCTGGCGCTACCTCGGTTTACCCTTTGCTGTAACTAAAGTTGAGCGTGTTTTTTATATTGTTATTCAACGTATTGGCTTAGTTTTGATTCAGCGATTATAGGCCGTTAAGTATCAAGGTTATCGAAAAATGCTTGTTGCACCTGTAGAAAATAGCTGGTTTAGTGGAGGTGAATCACCACAAAGCCTAAATCATTTTGAAAGTATTTAGGGGGCGTTTTCAGGTTAAATTGCTGTCAAAATACCCCGAAACTTCAATACGCCATTAATGCAAGATAATCGCGATGGGGTGTTGAATTTGAATCAATAAAACAACAATAAGGACAACCAATGGAATATCCTCTCGTCAGTACTCAATGGCTCGAAGCGCATCTTACCTCGCCTGATTTAGTGTTACTCGACGCCAGTATGGCCGTGGTTTTGGGCAAAGAGCCGATTGTCTATTCAGAGCCTGTATGTATTCCTCGCTCGAGGCGCTTTGATGTGGAAGAGGATTTTTGCGATAAAACGTCTTCTCAAACCCATGCCTTACCCAAATTTGAACAGTTTGTAGAAGGAATTGCCAAGCTTGGTATTAGCCGGAACAGCGTGGTTGTTATCTATGATAATCAAGGTATTTATTCATCTCCGCGCGCTTGGTGGATTTTCAAAGTAATGGGATTTCACCGTGTGTATGTGCTCGATGGTGGCTTACCTCAATGGATGGCTGAAGACAGAGTCACCTCATCTCGCTACCAGGAAGAAGGAATAGATTATGGTGCAAGCGATAGTGAGGAACTGACTGCTGTACTGGAATATCAGCCTGCGAAGGTGATGGATGCTGAGGCTGTGTTAGCCAAGCTTGATGATAGCGATAGTGCGATTATTGATGCACGGGGATCGGCGCGCTTTTTAGGCCAAGTGAGTGAGCCGCGACCTGGAGTGCGCAGCGGGCATATTCCCCATTCGGTCAATCTCCCCTTTGGTGACGTGCTCAATGGTTTCAAAATCAAAGATGTGGCCGAATTGGTTAAGCTGTTTCAAGGGCTTGTTAGCGATAAACCGTTAAGGATTTTTAGCTGTGGCTCGGGTATTACCGCCTGTATTTTAATCTTAGCCTCGGTCGCTTCGGGGCATACTGATGCTGTACTTTACGATGGTTCTTGGGCGGACTGGGGCAGTCGCAACGATTTACCCATCGAGCGTTAAACGATATTAGGTGGAGTGCTGTCCTTCGGAATGCTAACCTTGCAGCAATCAATTGACGGTGATATATCCTTTGACTTATCAAGGAGTTTGTCATGATAACCAGATTGTTCGATAAATTGATCTTCGGCTTTATCTTAGTGATGGCGCTGCAACTCCCCCAATTAGCCGATCATTATCAGCAGTTTTTGGCTGGGCTCTATACTTCGACCCAATGGCAAGTTGAGGGCTATAAGGCAACGGCTAAGGCGTATCACTTCAGCGATGTTGAAACCATGATCGCCCGCCATTTGCAAAATGAAGAGCCTAGCGTTAGGGCGGATGCCGAGCAAAAGCGCCAGACGTTGGCTCTGCTGCAAACACTTCAACAGGGAATGCAGACTTTTGAGCAGGGCAATCTCTTCGAGAAAACCGCCTATATGTTCAATCCCGCTCGTTTTGAATATTTAGAGCAGACTATTGTTAACTTTAAGCCTGGCATCCCGTTAACCGCCAGTGGTATCGGTTTTGGCGTGTTGGTGGCGTTAATCGTGCATTATCTTGGTTCACTGCCTTTTATTCTGTGGGCAAGGCGGCGTAGGCGGATTAAATTAACCCGCGCCCTATAGGTCGTTGGATACTTGCGCGTTTATCCAACGACAGGGCAAACCTTAGAATAAGTCCTTAAACCTGTGGTACAGCATACCCGCAGCCAGCATAGGCGAGCGGAATGTGGGGCCGCCAGGGAAGGTCATATGCTTAATCTTGGCGAATACATCAAAATATCCCGCTTGCTGACAAATGGCTTCGGCTAGGAGTTTTGCTGCCATGTGGGTGGCATTTACGCCATGACCTGCATAGGCTTGGGCGTAAAAAATATTACTCGCATCGGGTAGGCGACCAATTTGCGGCATACGGTTGGCGCCAATGCCTATCATGCCGCCCCATTCGTAATCGATGCGGATGCCTTTTAATTGTGGGAATACCTTTTCAAGATTGGGCCTAAGCGCTGCCTCTATATCCTTTGGATCTTTGCCTGAATAAGTACAAAGTCCACCAAAGAGTAAGCGTCTATCCGCTGATAAGTGGAAGTAATCTAGTGCAATTCGCATATCTGCAAATGCCATGTTTTGCGGGATAATGCTTTGGCATTGCGCTTCTGTGAGTGGTTCGGTTGCAAGTAGATAACTCCCAGCAGGAAGCACCTTACCGCCGATGTAGCTATTTAATTTATGGCCAATATAGGCGTTGCCTGCAAGTACGAGATATTGGCAAGTCACTTCGCCTTTTGCCGTTAATACTCGCGGTTTATTGCCTGAAATAATCTTTTCTGCGGCGCTGTATTCAAATAATTGCGCACCTAATTCACGGGCAACACGAGCCTCACCCAAGGCCAAGTTAAGTGGATGTAAATGGCCACTTCCCATATCCACTAGGGCACCTTGGTAAAATTCTGAGCCGATAACTTCACTGAGTTGGGATTGGGTCAGCAGCTTTATTTCATGCTGATATCCTAGGCTTTTAAGACTGTCGAATTCGTCTTGAAGCTCAATCATATGTCGAGGCTTCACCGCAAGATCGCAATAACCCATTTGTAAGTCACAATCGATATCATGGGTCTGTATCCGATTTCTAACGATCTCCACGGCTTCAAAGCCCATTTGCTGGATCGCACTGACACCTTCTTGTCCAATTTCGTTTATAAATTGCGCTGGGTCATGGCCAATACCGCGGATCAGCTCACCGCCATTGCGTCCTGAAGCGCCCCAGCCAATTCGTTTGGCCTCAAGCAACACCACACTTAAGCCTCGCTGTCTTAGCTCAATCGCTGTGTTAATGCCGCTAAAGCCGCCACCCACAATACAAACATCTGCCGTTATGCTGCCTTCAAGTTGAGGGTGAGCGTAAATTTCTTTAGCAGTATCAAGATAATAAGAGTGAGGGTATTGTTCACTGTGCACTGGAGGTTTAGTGGCCATTAGGGCTCCAAAAAATTGTTTTTATTGTAAATTGGGCTTGTCTCAGTATACTCATCACACTTTTGTGATACTGCTTTAAAGTGTTCGTTTTATTTAACACACTTTTTAGCTAGAATACAACGGAAGCGATTAAACTCACGCTTTTAGGGCTAAAATGTGTTTGGGATGGTGTTTATCCTGAACAACCGTTCTTCATCTATCGGGGCGACCGATCCTTTGGGGAGATGTGAAATTTGGATATTGGAGCCAGTCTCAGAACTGTTCGAAAAATGAAAGGCTTATCCCAACGCGAGTTGGCTAAGCGTGCTGGTGTGACGAACAGTACGATTTCAATGATCGAAAAAAACAGTGTTAGCCCATCCGTCAGTTCTTTGAAAAAAGTATTGTCGGGTATCCCTATGTCTTTAGTCGATTTTTTCTCAATTGAAGCTTCAATTGAGTGTGAGCAAAAAGTGGTATATCGCTCCGATGAACTCCTTAACATAGGTACAGGGCCATTAGAATTCAAATTGATTGGTCGTGATTTTCCTAATCGTGCCATGTCGGTGATGAGTGAAACCTATCCACCGGGTTCGGATACTGGCGAGGAAATGCTGAAACACGAAGGTGAAGAAGCTGCCATGGTGATTGAAGGTAAGTTCGAGCTTACCGTTGGCGACGAGGTATATATCTTAGAAGCGGGTGATAGCTATTACTTTAATAGTGAGCTACCCCATCGATTTCGCAATCCTTTCGATGAGCCTTGTCGGCTGATCAGTGCTACAACCCCTGCTAATTTCTAATTGCGTAACGCTGTCCTAGATTGCCTAGGGTAGCGTTATCTTTGAGAACCCACCAGTTACTCACCATATTAGTCCGGCTTTGGATTGTAATATATCATTCAAAGTGTAAATAATATTTTTCAAATGAACTTAGGTTTTCAGTCTTTATCTTTGGCTAATTTTTATCCTAACAATACTGCTGGTGGTTGTTTTATCATCAAAGAACAAAGATTGTTAGTTTAAGTTTCTGTATTAAAACTAAAAATTACGCATTTAAATCAAACTGTCATTAACAAGTGTTTAACCTCTTGCCTGAGGTTAAATTTCGGTGTACTGTGTGAAAAAATGAACATTAAAAATTAACTTGTTCATTGTACTCGTGAATAAATGCTTGGAAGGTGAGTTATGTCTACCCTGTTACCCCTTATTGGTGTTATTGCGTGTAACCAACGATTGGGTTCACACCCTTTTAATATTGTTGGCGAAAAATACCTATTAGGTGTGGTAAATGGTGCTAAGGGGTGGCCACTTGTGATCCCATCTTTAGGCGCGGACCAACCTATCGAAGCCATTCTGGCAAGACTTGACGGTATTCTGTTTACGGGTTCGCCCTCTAACGTTGAGCCACACCTTTATGCGGGGGTACCGAGTGAAGCGGGTACTCACCACGATCCTAAGCGTGACGCTACGACACTACCACTTATTCGAGCTGCCATTGCTGCGGGAGTCCCCGTGCTTGGGATTTGTCGCGGTTTTCAGGAAATGAACGTGGCTTTTGGTGGCAGTCTGCACCAGAAGTTACACGAAGTGGGCGGTTTTATTGAACATAGAGAAGATAAAGAGGCCTCGTTAGAGGTGCAATATGGGCCATCCCACAGTATTACTGTGGAGCCTGGGGGGGTCATTTACGAGGCTTGGGGCCGTAACTCTGCAGAGGTTAACTCTGTGCATACTCAAGGCGTGGAGCGCCTTGGGATGGGGTTGCGGCCAGAAGCTTGTGCTCCTGATGGTCTTGTGGAGGCTTTCTCCGTGATAGATGCCACTGAATTTGCCCTCGGTGTGCAATGGCATCCTGAATGGAAAGTAAGTGAAAACCCATTTTACCTCTCAATATTCAATGCCTTTGGCGATGCGTGTCGTCGTAGGGCTACAACTCGAGTGAAATAAAATGAATAAGCTAATCGCTTTTTTAAAAGAACGAAAAATCACAGAAGTCGAATGTGTTATCAGCGATATGACTGGTATCGCCCGTGGCAAAATTGCCCCAGTAGATAAATTTCTCGATGAAAAAGGTATGCGCTTACCCGAAAGCGTGTTGCTGCAAACCGTCACCGGTGACTTTGTCGACGATGATATCTATTACAGTTTGCTCGATGATGCCGATATCGATTTTGTCTGCGTTCCCGATGAAAATGCAGTATTTATGCTGCCTTGGACGATTGAAGCTACGGCACAGGTGATCCACGATTGTTACGACAGAATGGGCAATCCTATCGAATTATCACCTCGTAACGTCTTGAAAAAAGTGCTGTCTCTTTATGATGAAAAAGGCTGGGAGCCTGTTATTGCACCTGAGATGGAGTTTTACCTGACCAGCCGCAGCGATGATCACGATTTACCCCTCAAGCCGCCTATTGGCCGCTCTGGCAGACCGGAAGCGGGGCGTCAGTCTTTTTCAATTGATGCCGCCAACGAATACGATCCTCTGTTTGAAGACATGTATGACTGGTGCGAAATTCAGGGTTTAGATATTGATACGCTTATCCATGAAGATGGCCCAGCACAGATGGAGATTAACTTCAGTCACGGCAACCCGTTATCACTGGCGGATCAGGTATTTGTGTTTAAGCGCACTCTACGTGAAGCGGCATTAAAGCATAATGTTTGCGCTACCTTTATGGCAAAACCTGTAACCGATGAGCCGGGCAGTGCTATGCATATTCATCAAAGTGTGATTAACAAAGAAACCGGTAAAAATATATTTACCAACGAAGATGGTACACAAAGTGCGTTGTTTTTGAGCTATATCGCAGGGCTACAGAAATTTATCCCTGAACTCCTACCTTTGATGGCGCCAAATGCTAACTCGTTCCGTCGATTCTTACCGGGAACCTCTGCGCCCGTTAACTTGGAATGGGGTGTTGAAAATAGGACCTGTGGTTTACGTATTCCGGAATCTTCACCTCAAAATCGTCGCATTGAAAACCGCATTCCTGGTGCGGATGCTAACTGCTACTTAGCCATTGCTGCGAGTTTACTCTGTGGTTATATCGGTATGGTCGAGGGACTCAAACCCTCCACACCCGTTCAAGGTAAATCCAATGAAAGCCGGAGCAATAACCCACACTGCTTACCATTAACCTTGGAAGAGGCGTTAGCCGCGATGGAAGAAAGTGATGCCTGTAAGGAATATTTAGGTGAGTCCTTTACCACGGGCTTTGTGGCCGTCAAACAGGCCGAGCTTGAAAATTTCCGCAGAGTGGTGAGTTCGTGGGAGCGAGAATTTTTATTACTCAGTGTATAAAATGTTTTACATAGGTTGCCTGTTTTTGTTCAATGTTGTCATGTTGTTAACGGATTCTAACGCCTGACAATGAGAACATTCAAACAGTGATTAAAAACTCTCTGCACCATTTTGGGTTGCTTGCTTAACTTTGGTGCAGAGTGCTTTTAACCTTAAGGGCTTACTTTGGATAAAGGGAAGATTTATCTGCTCTTTTGAGTGCTCATTCATTTAGTGTCTCTGTGTGCGGTGCTTGGGTCCTAAGAGTAAATACATAAAGTTGAACCTGTAAGTTTGGTTTTAACTGGCTGTTAGTTAATAACTTTGTAAGATGGTTGCAGCGGTTTCCCTAGGGGCTTGAGGCATTTGCCTTAATATTGCAAGATGTATGGTGTTACGATAACTAGTCTATTTTTATGCTTGTTAATGCAAATATAGATATAGATAAATTTGGCATGAAATCTGATAATCCCATTCATTGCAGCGACCTAGAGATGAAGGCATTATGGTGCTGTAGAGACTGCCGATGCGGTTTTTAAGGTGTAGCATTGGTCGAGAATAACAACAATAACCGAGCAGATGGTCGGTGACACAATTTCAGAATTGTTAAAGGCAATTCTGCTACCCGAGAAAGGAGAAAGCATGAAGCTATTTAATAAGATGACGACTTTGGCGCTAGTAACCGCAGGATCACTTGCCAGCGTAGCTGCTCAAGCTGAAGAAGTTGTGCGTGTATATAATTGGTCTGATTATATTGCAGAAGACACCTTAGAAAACTTCAAAAAGGAAACTGGGATTCGGGTGATTTACGATGTGTTTGATAGCAACGAAGTCGTCGAAGCTAAGTTATTATCTGGTCGCAGCGGCTATGACATCGTTGTCCCATCTAACCATTTCCTCGCTAAACAGATTAAGGCCGGTGCATTCAAGCCACTAGACCGCTCTAAACTCACCAATTTTAAAAACCTCAATGCTGACCTGATGAAGCTGTTAGAGAAGGCCGATCCAGGTAATCAATATGCAGTCCCTTATCTGTGGGGAACGAATGGTATTGGTTACAACATCAATAAAGTGAAAGCGGCTGTGGGTGAAGATGCACCATTAAATTCTATGGAGCTGATCTTTAACCCAAAATATGCTGAAAAAATCTCTAAATGTGGCTTTGCCATGTTAGATTCGGCCGATGATATGGTGCCACAGGCGATGATTTATCTTGGGCTCGATCCTAATAGTACTAAGGCCGAAGATTACGAAAAAGCTGGTGAGTTACTCGAAAAGATTCGTCCCTATGTGACGTATTTCCATTCATCACGTTATATCTCTGATCTCGCCAATGGTGATATTTGCGTGGCTTATGGTTTCTCTGGTGATGTGTTCCAAGCTGCTGCCCGCGCCGATGAAGCGGGTAATGGCAATAAGATTGGTTACTCTATTCCTAAAGAAGGCGCCAACCTGTGGTTTGATATGTTAGCCATCCCAGCAGACGCCACTAACGTGGAAAATGCTCACAAGCTTATCAACTACTTACTTCGCCCTGAGGTGATTGCACCTATCTCTAACTATGTGGCTTATGCAAATCCTAACGATCCTGCACAGCCCTTAGTCGATGAAGCGATTCGCAATGACCCAGCGATTTATCCACCAAAAGAAGTATTAGATAAATTGTATATTGGCGAAATTCGTCCATTGAAAATCCAACGTGTATTAACTCGCGTCTGGACCAAAGTGAAATCTGGCCAATAATCGACATGGGGCAAGCACAGCTTGCCCCTTTTGATAAACAAGACAATGGCTGCTCCTTTGGACATTAAGTCTGCAAGATTAAATCTCTATTCATTAATTCATTGTGTAAATCTCAAGTGTTGAACGTGTTATCACATCAATACTCGGGTGGAGAAGTACTATGGCAAGCACCTCGGGCGTCACCAATAAACCCACTACAAAGACGCAAGAAAAAGTCCTGCTTAAGATTGAGCGGGTCAGTAAGCTGTTTGATGATGTGCGTGCAGTTGACGACGTATCATTGACGATCAATAAAGGCGAAATTTTTGCCTTACTTGGAGGCTCAGGCTCGGGTAAGTCTACCTTGTTGCGTATGCTCGCGGGGTTCGAAAGACCGACCTCTGGGCGGATTTTTCTCGATGGTGAAGATATTACCGATCTACCGCCTTATGAACGTCCGATCAATATGATGTTTCAATCCTATGCGCTATTTCCCCATATGACAGTGGCACAAAATATCGCCTTTGGTTTAAAGCAAGACAAGTTACCGAAAGCTGAAATTGAGCAACGCGTACAGGAAATGCTCAAGTTGGTACATATGGAGCAATACGGGAAACGTAAACCGCATCAGCTTTCTGGTGGTCAGCGCCAACGGGTCGCCCTTGCTCGATCTTTGGCAAAACGTCCGAAATTATTATTGCTTGACGAGCCAATGGGTGCACTAGATAAAAAACTGCGTACTCAGATGCAGTTAGAAGTGGTTGAAATCCTCGAACGTGTTGGTGTGACCTGTGTGATGGTGACCCATGATCAGGAAGAGGCCATGACCATGGCGGGCCGGATCTCGATTATGAGTGATGGTTGGATAGCTCAAACTGGCTCTCCTATGGATATCTACGAGAGTCCAAATAGTCGCATGATTGCCGAATTTATCGGTTCAGTGAACCTCTTTGGCGGTGAGATTGAAGTGGACGAAGTCGACCACCTCATCATTAAACCCAATGATTTAGTACAGCCTTTCTATGTGGGTTACGGGGTAACCACCAGTGTTGAAGAAAAACACGTATGGCTAGCTGTCCGCCCTGAGAAAACCATTATCAGCCGTGAACAACCTGAAGGTGAATACAACTGGGCTAAGGGCATAGTGCATGATATTGCCTATTTAGGTGGGATCTCGGTGTACTACATTCGCCTTGAAAATGGTCAGATTGTGCAATGCAGTATGACAAACCGTGAACGCCGCGCCGACCATGCAACCTGGGATGATGAAGTGTTTATCAGTTGGGAGGACACCAGTGGCGTGGTGTTAAGATCATGAAGATAAAGTCTAAACTTAAATGGCTTAAAGGACGCTTCTGGACGATAAGTCTACCTTATACTTGGCTATTGCTGTTCTTCGCCTTGCCCTTTGCCATTGTCCTTAAAATTAGTTTCTCTACGGCGGCGATTTCAATTCCGCCCTATGAGGCGACTTTTCAATATGCAGATGATGTACTAAATATCTTCCTGCATTTGGGTAACTATTTGATGTTGCTAGATGATTCGCTGTATTACACCGCGTATCTCAGCTCATTAAAAATGGCGCTCATTTCAACCATTGGTTGTTTGATCATTGGTTATCCTATGGCCTATGCCATTGCCCGTGCGCCAGCAAGGTTGCAAACTGTGCTGTTGTTATTGGTGATGCTACCTTCTTGGACCTCGTTCTTAATCCGCGTTTATGCCTGGATGGGGATCTTAAGTAACACGGGGATTATCAATAACACATTGATGTGGTTAGGAGTCATTTCTGAGCCATTGCAAATCTTGAACACCAATATCGCGGTCTATATCGGGATTATCTATGCCTATTTGCCCTTTATGATCTTGCCGCTGTATGCGACCTTAGTGAAGTTAGATATGAGCTTGATTGAGGCAGCTTCGGATTTAGGATCAAGTCGGATTAACACTTTCTGGAAAATTACTTTTCCTTTATCCAAAAGTGGGGTAATTGCTGGATCGATGTTGGTATTTATTCCGGCAGTCGGCGAGTTTGTGATCCCTGAACTGCTCGGCGGTCCAGATTCGTTAATGATAGGTAAAGTGTTGTGGCAGGAATTCTTCAATAACCGTGATTGGCCTATGGCCTCATCACTGGCGATTGTGATGCTGGCACTACTGATTATTCCTATTACCTTATTCCATCGCTATCAAGCACGTAGTTTGGAGAAAGACCTATGAAAAAGCTGAGTTTTTCTTCTGTAATGCTGTGGTTTGGGTTGTTCTTTTTATACGCGCCTATGCTGATTCTAGTGATCTATTCTTTTAACGAATCCAAGCTTGTGACAGTGTGGGGCGGTTTTTCACCTAAGTGGTACGGCGAGCTATTTGCCGATCAGCAGATCCTCGATGCCGTATGGACCAGCCTAAGAATTGCGTTTTACAGCTCCACTATGGCGGTGATTATCGGCACTATGGCTGCCTTTGTGATGACGCGGTTTAAGCGTTCATGGGCCAAGCTCACCTTGTCAAATATGATCACCGCGCCCTTGGTTATGCCAGAGGTCATCACGGGTTTGTCATTACTGCTGCTATTTGTGCATTTGGCAGATCTTTTAGGTTGGCCGAAAGAGCGCGGCATGGTGACTGTATGGATTGCCCATTCGACCTTCTGTGCGGCCTATGTGGCTGTGGTGGTGTCTTCAAGATTGCGTGAGTTAGACATGTCAATCGAAGAGGCGGCAATGGATCTTGGTGCAACACCGCTTAAGACCTTCTTCCTGATCACTGTGCCTATGATTTCGCCGGCATTAGTGGCGGGGTGGTTGTTATCCTTTAGCCTGTCACTCGATGACTTAGTGATTGCAAGCTTTGCCTCAGGCCCCGGTGCGACGACCTTACCTATGGTGGTGTTCTCCTCGGTGCGCTTGGGGGTATCGCCTAAGATCAACGCCTTGGCAACACTTATCATTCTGTGCGTGTCGTTAATTGCCTTCCTGTCGTGGTATATGGCAAGACGCGCCGAAAAACGTGAACGAATGCCGCTTAACTAACGTGTACTAACATACACAAATAAGCGGGGATTCCAGTGCTGAGATTCAAGAGCAGAGTGAGCAAGCACTGAGTCGAAATCTCGAGTGAAAAAGGATGGCCTTAATACCAAAGGCCATCCTTCTCTCTTCCCGCCAAGTCTTCTTATCTGTACCTCTACACTCAATTTTCAAATCTGTTTAAGACATAAAGGACACAATGTTTGAAATATCAAACATTGTGTAAATTATTGTGCTTTTATGGCTAGTGTTTCCCGATTTGAAGGTGTAGGATGTGATAGTTGTTTAAAATAATGAACATAAAAATCAAGGGAACATCATGTCAGCCATACCTCACACTGGATCATATTATGCGGCATCGGCCAACGATAAGGTTGAGCGCGCGCGTTTACAGGAATCGATTGAAGCCGATGTTTGTGTGATTGGTGCGGGGTATACAGGCCTGTCTGCCGCACTGCATTTACTCGAATCGGGTTTTAGTGTGGTGGTGCTCGAAGCGGCGCGAATTGGTTGGGGAGCCTCGGGGCGTAATGGCGGACAAATCGTCAACAGCTATAGCCGTGACATTGATACCATTGAAAAAACCGTTGGCAAAGAACAAGCCAAGCTCTTTGGTCAAATGGCCTTCGAGGGCGGACGCATCATCCGTGAACGTATCGCTAAGTACAACATTGACTGCGATCTCAAAGATGGCGGCGTATTTGCGGCGATGAACGAAAAGCAAATGGGCCATTTACGCCATCAAAAGCAGCTATGGGAAAGCCATGGTCACGTGGGCAAGCTTGAGCTGCTCGATGCAAACAGCATTCGTTCTGTGGTAAATACTGAGCGCTATGTCGGCGGTATGTTGGATAAGAGTGGTGGTCATATTCACCCGCTGAATTTAGCCTTGGGTGAAGCCCGCGCGGTAGAATCCCTCGGCGGAAAAATTTTTGAAGACTCAGCGGTTTTGCAGGTCGATGAAGGCGATAGCCCTGTGGTGCACACCGCTAAGGGCAGCGTAAAAGCCAAGTTTGTGGTGGTGGCGGGTAACGCTTACCTCGGTAAACTCATGCCTGAATTGCAAGCCAAGTCTATGCCCTGCGGTACTCAAGTGATCACCACTGAACCCTTAGACGAAGAGCTGGCAGCAAGCCTGTTACCTCAAGATTATTGCGTCGAGGATTGTAACTATCTGCTCGATTATTTCAGGTTGTCTGGCGATAAGCGCCTGATCTACGGCGGTGGTGTAGTGTATGGTGCCCGCGATCCTGCGGATATCGAATCTCTGATTATTCCGAATATGCTCAAAACCTTCCCACAGTTAAAAGGGGTTAAGGTTGATTATGCCTGGACGGGCAACTTTTTATTGACCTTATCGCGTTTACCACAGGTCGGTCGTATTGGTAAAAATATCTATTATTCACAGGGTTGTAGTGGCCATGGCGTCACTTATACCCACTTGGCAGGCAAGTTAATCGCCGAAATGCTCAATGGTCAAGCCAAGCGTTTCGATGCTTTTGCGGCGCTGCCCCATTATCCCTTCCCTGGCGGTCACGCCTTACGTGTGCCTTTTAGTGCGCTGGGGGCATGGTATTACAGTCTAAGAGACAAATTAGGTATCTAATTTATTTATTTTTTTATACGAGGTAAGACATTACCTCGCAGCGAGAGGAATTTCCTGTGTTGTTAAAAGACCCGAGTCTGCTGCGTCAGCAATGTTATATCAATGGTCAGTGGTGCGATGCGCAGTCAAAAGAAACCGTCGCTATCGCCAATCCCGCGACGGGCGCGGTGATCGGCAGTGTCCCTGTGATGGGGCAAGCCGAAACGCAAGCGGCGATTGCGGCAGCCGAAGCAGCCTTGCCCGCATGGCGAGCACTTACCGCAAAAGAGCGTGGTGCCAAGCTGCGTCGCTGGTTTGAATTACTCAATGAAAACAGTGATGACTTAGCGCTAATGATGACCACTGAGCAGGGCAAACCCCTCGCCGAAGCTAAGGGTGAAGTCACCTACGCCGCCTCCTTTATCGAATGGTTCGCCGAAGAGGCGAAGCGCGTCTATGGCGATACGATTCCTGGACATCAGGGCGATAAACGCATCATGGTGATCAAGCAGCCCGTGGGCGTGACTGCGGCTATTACTCCTTGGAACTTCCCTGCGGCGATGATCACCCGTAAAGCCGCGCCAGCACTGGCTGCGGGTTGTACTATGGTGGTGAAACCTGCGCCGCAAACGCCTTTTACCGCATTAGCCTTAGCCGTGCTGGCCGAGCGCGCCGGGATCCCCGCTGGGGTATTCAGTGTGATCACCGGTGATGCTATCGGCATTGGTAATGAGATGTGCAGTAACCCAATCGTGCGTAAGTTGTCTTTCACCGGCTCGACCCAAGTGGGCATTAAGTTGATGGAGCAATGCGCGCCGACGCTGAAGAAATTATCTTTAGAATTAGGCGGCAACGCGCCATTTATCGTATTCGATGATGCCAATATCGATGCGGCAGTCGAAGGTGCCATGATCGCTAAGTATCGCAATGCGGGGCAAACCTGTGTCTGCGCTAACCGCATTTATGTTCAGGAGGGCGTGTATGATGAATTTGCTCGCAAGCTCAGCATTGCCGTGGGCAAATTAAAGGTGGGCGAGGGGATTACTGAAGGCGTCACTACGGGACCGCTTATCAATCGCGCGGCGGTAGAAAAAGTCCAGAGCCACCTTGAGGATGCGCTCAGTAAAGGGGCGACAGTAGTCGCGGGCGGTAAGCCCCATAGCTTAGGCGGCAACTTCTTCGAGCCCACGGTACTGACGCATGTCGATAGCAGTATGCGCGTGGCCCGTGAAGAAACCTTTGGCCCACTGGCGCCGCTGTTTAAGTTTACCGATGTGGACGATGTGATTAAGCAAGCCAATGATACCGAGTTTGGGTTAGCGGCTTATTTTTATGGCCGTGATATCTCCTTAGTGTGGAAAGTGGCCGAGGCATTGGAATACGGCATGGTAGGTGTCAACACTGGGTTGATCTCCACCGAAGTCGCGCCGTTTGGCGGAATGAAATCCTCAGGGCTCGGCCGAGAAGGCTCTAAGTTCGGTATCGAAGAATATTTAGAAATCAAATATATCTGTATGTCTGTTTAAGTGACTGACGCTTGACAGGCAATGCGACTTCAGCAAGTTGGGAATGCAAGTAAGGAACACAAAATGAGCACAACTAATGATTCATTAATGGCACGTCGCCAAGCCGCTGTAGCTGGTGGAGTGGGTCAAATTCACCCAATTTTTACTGCCCGCGCTGAAAACGCGAGTGTGTGGGATGTTGAAGGTCGAGAGTTTATCGACTTTGCAGGTGGTATTGCTGTGCTCAACACTGGGCATTTACATCCTAAGGTTAAGGCGGCTGTTGCGGCGCAGCTTGAGGACTTCTCCCACACCTGTTTTATGGTGCTGGGTTATGAAAGCTATATTCAAGTCTGTGAAAAACTGAATCAGTTAGTGCCGGGGGATTTTGCCAAGAAGACGGCCTTATTCACCAGCGGCTCAGAAGCGGTTGAAAATGCAGTTAAAGTTGCTCGAGCATATACTAAGCGGGCGGGCGTGATTGCCTTTACCTCGGGTTACCATGGTCGCACTATGGCGGCACTGGCATTAACGGGAAAGGTTGCGCCTTATAGTAAAGGTATGGGGTTAATGTCGGCCAACGTGTTTCGCGCTGAGTTTCCCTGTGCGCTACACGGCGTGTCCGATGATGATGCGATGGCGTCTATCGAACGCATCTTTAAAAATGATGCGGAGCCAAGTGATATTGCCGCAATTATTCTCGAACCTGTGCAGGGCGAAGGCGGGTTTTATGCCGCTTCGCCAGCCTTTATGCAACGTTTACGTGCACTTTGTGACCGCGAAGGCATTATGTTGATTGCCGATGAAGTGCAAACGGGGGCGGGTCGCACGGGGACCTTCTTCGCGATGGAGCAAATGGGCGTGAGTGCTGATATCACCACCTTTGCGAAATCCATTGCTGGTGGCTTCCCACTCTCAGGTATTACGGGTAAAGCTGAAGTCATGGATGCCATTGGCCCCGGTGGCCTTGGCGGCACCTACGGCGGTAACCCGCTGGCCTGTGCGGCGGCTCTTGCCGTACTTGAGGTATTTGAAGAGGAAAAGCTGCTTGAGCGTGCCAATGCGATTGGCGAGCGGATTAAGTCGGCGTTAAATACCATGCAAGTCGAACATCCACAAATTGCCGATGTGCGTGGTCTAGGGGCGATGATCGCCATTGAATTAATGGAAGATGGCAAACCTGCACCTCAGTACTGTGCTCAAATCTTAGTCGAGGCTAGAAACCGAGGATTGATTCTCCTCTCCTGCGGCACCTACGGAAATGTGCTGCGTATTTTGGTGCCATTGACAGTGCCAGACGAGCAGCTCGGAGCGGGGCTGGGCATTCTTAAGGCCTGCTTCGATGCCGTGTTAAAAGGTTAATAGATATAAAAAATCCCGCTTAGGCGGGATTTTTTATGGCGTGGTTTAACGCTTAATTTCCATCAGGATTTGCAGTGCACGCTCACGTTTGTCCTGATCATACAAATCGTTAGTAAAGATAAACTCATCGACACCCAGCTCCCTCACTATCATCTCTAAGCGGTGCTTAATGGTGGTGGGGCCACCGGTGACGGATAAGCCTAAGAAGTTATCGACATAGGTTTTTTCCTGCTCGCTCCATAGGCCATCCATGCTATGCACGGGGGGCTTTAACCAAAGCGCCTCACCACGGATTAGCGCAAGTACCCGTTGCTTGGAGGTGGTACTCAAGTATTCGGCTTCGGCGTCTGTCTCGGCGGCGATAAGCGGCAGGCCAAGCATGATATAGGGCTTATCCAACACCTTAGATGGCTTAAAGTCGCGGCGGTAAATCTCAATCGCATCGTAGAGGAACCTTGGCGCAAAATGCCCTGCAAAGACATAGGGTAAGCCGCGCTGTGCCGCAAGCTGGGCGCTAAACAGGCTCGAGCCAAGTAGCCAAATCGGTACATGGGTACCTTCGCCGGGAATCGCTCTGACGGGATGATGGCCATTGTAGTCGCCGAGTAGGGTTTGTAACTCGCTCACCTCGGCGGGAAATTGCTCCGCACGGCTCATATCGCGGTTAAGGGCGCGACTGGTGATTTGATCGCTCCCTGGCGCGCGGCCAAGCCCTAAATCGATACGCCCAGGATAAAGACTCTCGAGCGTACCAAACTGCTCGGCAACCACTAATGGCGCATGGTTGGGCAGCATAATCCCGCCAGCACCGATGCGAATGCGTTTAGTATTTTCGGCAATAAAGCCAATTAACACCGAAGTCGCGGCGCTGGCGATACCGGGCATATTGTGGTGCTCGGCAAACCAGAAACGATTAAAGCCTAAGTCATCGGCCACCTTAGCGTATTGCAGGCTGGCGCGTAGCGTGTCTCCGATACTGGCGCCATAGCGAACAGGGGCAAGTTCTAACAGTGAAAAGGGAATATCAGCCAGGGGAGATTTAGCCGCGGGCACAGCCTGCGATGGGATGACAGATGATGTTGATGTGGATGATGTAGCCATAAATTAAGCGCCTCTTTGCGTGTGTCAGCCCTGTAGCAACGGCTTTATTTGTCTCCCACGGATGAATGTGGTGGGCGCTAAAGCGATTGCTCTGTCTGTGCTGATGGAGTCTTACCCTAGGATATGGTGACGTATCAACGATAAACAAGCTCAAGGCTTTAGCTTAACACTGAGTTAAAATTGGAACCGAACATCTTAGTTTTGCAAACAGGGGTGAAAGCCTTATCCCAAGCCGATGCATGAAAAATCAGCACAGAAAGTTCAGATTGTTTGGTGATGAGCAGTAACCTAAAGGTATAAAAAAACTGCCGCAAGCGGGGCTTGTCGGCAGTTTTTATCGCTCACATATCACTTATGTGAATGAAGGATTATTGCTCGGCTTTCACATCACGTAGTGAGGCCGCCGCGTTATCTTCAATGCTGTTATGGGCGTGATGACTTTCTGTCAAACGGCGCATTAGCGGTAATACGGCTAAGGCGATAAAAGTACAGACCACGGCCGCAATACCTAATTTATTGAATAGATTGGTATAGACGGGCAGAGTTTGCAGTGGATCGACTAAGTCCTGTGGCACGCTGGCAAAGTTAGCCACAACGCCGCCCAAGTACTGGGAAATCCCCGATGCCACGAAATACGCGCCCATCATAAAGCCGCCCATGCGAGCCGGTACGTAGCGGGCGATCATGGCTAAACCAAGACCACTCACCAGCAGTTCGCCGAGTGAGTAAGAGGCATAACCCCAGATCATTACCCAAGAAGAGGTTTTACCCTCAACGGCAAATTGTCCTGCAAATCCGTAGATAAAGAAGCCAATCGCGACAACCGCAAAACCTAAGGCAAACTTAGCGGCAATCGAAAAGTCTTTATTATTGCGACCAGCCCAAGAATAACTCCAAGCCAGCACAGGGCTTAACACCATGATCCAGATTGGGTTAAGTGCTTGGAATTGTGCAGGAGACCAAGTCCATAAATGGGTACCAAAGACTTGGAAATCCCAATCGACGTTACGCAGCGCAAACAGGGCCAGCGAAGTCGACATTTGTTGATAGAAGATAAAGAAGAAGACGGTTTGCACTGTGAGGATAAGCGCTGCTATAAGGCCGGCACGCTCACTTGGCTCACTGGTACGAATTAAGTGGAAGAAAATCCCTAATACTGCCACACCCGCGGCATACACGAATACTCGGGCAACATCTTCATATTCAAGAATGAACGCCGAAGCAACAACGGAAAGTGCCGCTAATATCAATACGATCGCAAGATTCTTTTTGTTGACGGGGCGAGTATCAGGCTCTGAACCATAGTTGGCGAGGCTCTTATACATCAGGGCATAGTTACCTAAGCCGACGATTAGGCCCACACAGCACACGGCAAAAGCGGCATGCCAGCCAAATTCGTTACCATATTGCGCGTTAACATAGTCCTTAATCCAAGGCGTTAACAGCATAGAGAAAGTCGAACCTACGTTCACTGCCATGTAGTAGATGGTAAAGGCGCTGTCGATCTTAGAGTCATCACCTTCGTAAATCTTACGGACTAAGTTACCGGCATTGGGTTTAAATAGGCCGTTACCGACCACAATCACCCCAAGAGCGGAGAACATAAACCAAGTGTTTTCGGTCGGCACTGTCATCAGGGCATAGCCGACAGATAAAATCCCCGCACCGAGCAACATAGTGCGTTTGGTGCCGAGAATTTTATCCCCAACCCAACCACCTATGGCTGGCGACACGTAAATCAGCGCCGCACAGGCACTCCAAACTAAGTTTGCACGGGAGTCATCAAAGCCAAGACGCTGCACCATAAAGTACACGATCAGCGCTTGCATGCCGTAATAACCAAAACGTTCCCATAATTCGATAAGTGACACAGTCATAAACGAATGTGTCTTGCTTACCTGATTGGTACCAAGAGTCATAAAGCTTGCTTCCGTTATTGTTGTTTTGTGTTTAAGGCCAAGAGTATAAGGCGATAGCCTGCGCAAACCAATGCCACAACGCCAAAGAATAGACTTTGTTACAAATGAAATGGGTGTTTTTAATCTGGAATTAATTTTTGTAAAAAAGTGTGGCTCGCTAATCTTTGTGGTTTGTGAGTTTGGTCATATTTGCGTTCATCGATATGGGATAAATATCAAATTGCCACCTATTGGGATAAAGGTCGCAATTGGCCCTAAATCTGTCGGTGAAAAGTTTTACTTATAGTTAACAATTCACTATCTTAAAGACTGGTAATCCCGACGCAGAGTGCTATTTTTTAAATTAGTCAGCAAAAATAAAAATGAACTAGATCAAAATAATTAGGCTCTTGACCTTATATTTGGAGTTTACTCGATGAAGCATTTGTCCATCAGTACTAAGTTGTTGTGGATCACTTCCGCCTTATTTCTCTCAATAGTGGCTATTCTCTCCATCAGTCTATGGTGGACCCTCTCGGATCAAAATGCTGAACTTTCCTATCAGGTTCAAGAAACATTGCAAAAGGAGACCCACGATAAGCTTGAAGCGCGAGCGGGCGAATATGGCGAAATGGTCGCAGGTTTTATCAACGAAGCTTACCGGATCCCTTATTCCTTTTCAGGCATACTTGAAAGCACGTCAGAAGAATTGCCACTCAAGCGTGATCGTTTAGAACTCGCTGTGGCTGCTGTGTTAAAGAAAAATACGCAAATCTCGTCAATGTATGCCCAGTTCGAAGCTAATGGGTATGATGGACTCGACAGTGAATTTTTAAATGTTAATGTCAGCCATAGTGTTGCTTCATCTGGGGCATTGGAGGTGTATTACACTCGCAATGATGATGGCACAGTTGAACATAACCAAGTTGATGATTCATCGGAAAAATATAAAACAACTCTCAACGAATTTGGTATACGAGATGCTGAATGGTTTTTATGTGCAAAGGAGACCTTAAAGCCTTGTTTAATGGAACCTTATCTCTACGAAATCACCCCTGGCAATACAGCGTTAATGACGTCGTTAACGGTTCCTGTACTTAAGCATAAACAATTTATTGGTGTGGTTGGGGTGGATCTCAACCTACCAGTATTTCAAGTGTTAATTGATAAACTGTCTAAAAGCCTTTATGACGGCCAAGCTAAAGTGACTTTGCTCAGTACCCGTGGTTTAGTGGTTGCCGCAAGCCACTACAGTAAAAAGGCGCGTCCGTTAGCCGAGTCTATTGACCCCAAATTGGCAACACAAATTGTTGGATTGCATAAAAATGGCGGTTATATGGCAAATGACGATGAAATTATCGTCGCCTATCCGATTAATATTCCCCTTGCCAACGCAGAGTGGTCACTTGCGATTCAAGTCCCTAAATCAATGGCACTCAAGAGTTCGATTCAACTAAATGAAAAAATGGACGAAATGGCAACATCACTTGGCAGCATCTTATTGATTGTTGGCCTAGCGGTTTCCATTCTAGCGGTTGTTACCATCAGCATAGTGATCCGCAGCGTGATTGCACCACTCAAAGTCATTCAGGGCCGCGTTGAAAATTTAGCCAGTGCCGATGGCGATTTAACTCAATCGATTGAAGTCGATTCACACGCAGAACTTATCGCTCTGGGTAAAGGATTTAATTCCTTTATCAATAAACTTAAGGATTTAATCTCCGAGCTTAAAGCGTTGGCAGGGCGGACACAGGAGGAAAGTTTATCCTCTGCAAAAATTGCAGAATTAACCCGCGATAGCGTACATCGTCAATATGGTGAGATTGAGAGTGTTGTGACTGCGGTTAATGAAATGAGTGCTACAGCCCTTGAGGTTGCCAAAGCTTCTGAACAAACCGCTGCCGAAACAGAGGCTATGTCACGCAATGTACGTCTCAGTGAAGAGAGTCTGACTAAAGCAATGGATTATGTGACTACTATGTCGCAAGAGTCTATGCAGGCTAAAGTCGCCGTCAGTAAAGTGGCTGAAAGTAGCACTAATATTAGCCGTATCCTCGAAGTGATTAGCTCCATTGCCGCGCAAACAAACTTACTCGCCTTAAATGCGGCTATTGAGGCTGCTCGCGCAGGTGAGCAAGGACGGGGTTTTGCGGTGGTTGCCGATGAAGTAAGGGCACTTGCCTCCAAAACCCAAAGCTCCACTGACGATATTAGCGTGCTGATTGATGCGCTCCAAAAAGAGGTTCTTAGTGCATCGGGGATTATTGATAAAGGTGCTGAGCGTGCACAAATGGCCGTTTCGCAAACGGAGCAAGCACTTACCTCCCTTAATTCTATGGTTAGCCAGATTGAGGAGATTTCAGCGCAAGTGACCCATATTGCTGCGGCGGCAGAGGAGCAAAGTGCCGTTACTGAAGAGGTTAATCGAAATATTACTGGCATATCCGACTCAGCCTCTGAACTCGCTCGTCTTGCAGGCGAAGCACAGCAAAGCAGCGTCGTTCTCGCCGAGCTGGTGAAACAACAACATCAGCAATTAGGTAAGTTAAAAACCTAACCAGATGGTCAGCCTCCTGCTATTTAAGGTCTGACAGGCTTTCTAACCTTATCAAGGCTCTAACGTGGTTATCAGTTAGCGCCTTTGTTTTTGCTTTAATTGGGCCATTACCTAAAGGGACAAATCGAAATCGCGTTTGAGTTAGTTATCGGGAATGAGTCGCGTTGGTATGAGTCAGTATCGACAGATTGCAGAAACAAAAAAGCCCATTATTAAATGGGCTTTTTTGTTGAATTTGGTGGTGGCCCCTCACGGACTTGAACCGTGGACCTAACGATTATGAGTCGTGTGCTCTAACCAACTGAGCTAAGGGGCCTACTAAAGGCAATCGTCATCACCTAAAGCGAGTGGCAGTATACTAAGCTTGTTTGCGCTTGTCACCCGTGTTTTTCGATGAAATTCACCGAATTGATTCAATTGGTTATCTGTTAATCAACAGTTGTTTCTGCAAAGGTTTTTTGCCGTGCGATTCATGGTGCAAGGTAATTTAACTCTCTGATTTTGAAAGGGGGTTGAGCTGTATATTGTGCTGGTTTGTTACTCGTTAACTGAATGATGGCGAAAAAAAGCCCCGCAGTGCGGGGCTTAGGCTTAATATCTGACACTTATCTATTCGTCTAAGAAGGACTTTAAGATTTCTGAGCGTGAAGGGTGACGCAGTTTACGCAGCGCTTTTGCTTCAATTTGACGGATACGTTCACGGGTTACGTCAAATTGTTTGCCCACTTCTTCTAGCGTGTGGTCGGTGTTCATGTCGATACCAAAACGCATGCGCAGTACTTTGGCTTCACGGGCTGTTAGACCTGCTAATACCTCATGGGTAGCGCTCTTCAAGCTTTCGCTGGTGGCGCTGTCCAGAGGTAATTCGAGGGTGGTATCCTCGATAAAATCGCCTAAATGTGAATCTTCATCGTCACCGATTGGGGTTTCCATGGAGATCGGTTCTTTAGCGATTTTCAGTACCTTACGGATTTTGTCTTCCGGCATCATCATTCGCTCTGCCAATTCTTCAGGTGAGGGTTCGCGGCCCATTTCCTGTAGCATTTGACGAGAGATACGGTTCAGCTTGTTGATGGTTTCGATCATATGTACTGGAATACGGATCGTACGGGCTTGGTCCGCGATTGAGCGGGTGATTGCCTGACGGATCCACCAAGTCGCATAGGTCGAGAACTTGTAACCACGGCGATATTCAAATTTATCAACAGCCTTCATCAGACCGATGTTACCTTCTTGGATTAAGTCCAAGAATTGCAGACCGCGGTTGGTGTATTTCTTAGCGATAGAAATTACTAGACGTAAGTTTGCCTCAACCATTTCTTTCTTCGCACGGCGAGCTTTAGCCTCACCGATTGACATGCGGCGGTTAATATCTTTAATCGCGGCAATAACTAAGCCTGTTTCCTCTTCGATGGCGGCCAGTTTGGTACGGCAGCGCTGCACGTCATCCTCAACCATTCTTAAGCCTTCGGCATAAGGTTTGTTTGAGGTTTTTTCTGCATTAAACCAATCGAGGTTGGTTTCGTTACCAGTGAAGAACTTAACAAAGTTTTTCTTTGGCATTTTGGCTTGTTCGACGCAAAGCTTCATCAGGAGACGCTCTTGCACGCGAACGCGGTCCATCATCGAACGCATACTTTTCACTAAGCGGTCAAATTGCTTAGGTACTAGGCGGAACTCTTTAAAAATCTCACCGATCTCAAACAGTGCTTTGATCGATTCTGGATGTTCACGGCCTTTGGCTTCGATGATTTTGAGCGCGTTTTCGTAGGCGGTTCTTAACTGGCTAAAGCGTTCACGAGCCTCTTCAGGATCGGGACCTTTATTACCATCATCATCGCCGTCGGCATCACCGTCTTCGTCTTCCTCGTCTTCCTCATCATCTTCATCTTCAAGATCTTCTTCTGATAATTCAGAACCGATGTGAGTAGCGGTTGGGCCTAAGTCTTCTTCGTCAGGGTTAACAAATCCAGAGATAATATCAGACAGGCGCAGTTCATCGGCTTCATACTGGTCGTATTGCTCAAGGATCATGGCGATCGCTTGTGGGTATTCGGCTACTGAGCTTTGAACTGTGTTAATGCCTTCTTCGATGCGTTTGGCGATAACGATTTCGCCTTCACGGGTCAGCAGTTCAACGGTACCCATTTCGCGCATGTACATACGCACAGGATCCGTGGTGCGGCCAAGCTCACTTTCTACCGTGGCAAGGGCGGCGGCTGCTTCTTCTGCTGCATCTTCGTCTGTGTTGTCTTCCGACATCATCATGTCATCGGCATCGGGAGCTTCTTCGAATACCCGAATACCCATGTCATTTATCATCTGGATAATATCTTCGATCTGGTCAGAATCGACCATGTCTGCAGGTAAGTGATCGTTCACTTCTGCATAGGTTAAGTAACCTTGCTCTTTACCTTTGGCAAGCAACAGCTTGAGTTGCGACTGCGGAGTATGATCCATAGATATCATCCAAGTTGGGAAACTGTTACAACGACGGACAGTTAGCTCGTGCTAAGTGCCGCGCAAATCGTCAATTATAGCCATGTGCACTTACCTGTGCTAGTCACTGGGATACTGAATGAGGACATTTTTGCCTCAGTTTAGTCCTTTCATGACTGAGATCAGCTTCTGCAGCTGGATCTTTTCTTCCTTAGTATGGGTCTGTTTTAGACTCAATTCCTGATATCGTTGTTCAATATATTGATTGTTCAACCAAACCAGGGTCTGTTTAAACTTTTCGAGCAAGTTTTCTTCCGCCACTTGATGGTCCCATTGGGCTAATTTATGCAGCGTCCCGCTGTGGGGGCTGTCTCTGAATTGCTCAAGTAGTTGTGCGCTGTTTAACTTATGCTCTCGAGTTAATGCCAACAGCAATGGCAGCAAGTCGATGCCTGGCATTTGCAGATGGTTTAATGCTGGTTGCGGAGATAACCCCAGTCCCAGCTCGGGATGCTGTACTAACAAGGCGATGGCAAGTCGCAATGGTGTACCGCGTCCTTTGAGTCCCGTTGATGCTGTGGGCTTAGTTTGTTTGACACTAAAACCCAGTTTTTTCTTCATATCGTCTGAGCTGTTCATACCTAACTTATGAGCTAAGCTCTCAAGTAGGAGGTTTTGCAGCACAGTGTCTTGAATTTTTTCAATTAGGCCAAAGGCTTGTTTGGCTAAATTACCTTTATCGGTACCGTATTTCGTCGTTAATGTATCAAACAAAAATTCGGGCAGGCTGATAGCACTGTCCATCAGTTGCTCGAATGCGTCTTTACCAATCTTGCGAACCATTGAATCTGGATCTTCAGATTGCGATAAAAACATAAAACGTACTTTATCCCCGGGTTTTAACAGGGGCAAGGCAGTTTCTAAGGCGCGCCAGGCGGCCTCATTACCGGCTCTATCGCCGTCGTAGCAGCAAATGACTTCTTTAGCACTACGCAGCAACAATTGAAATTGTTCAGCTGTCGTCGAGGTGCCAAGCGATGCAACCGCATAATCGACACCATATTGGGCTAGGGCAACGACGTCCATATAGCCTTCGACAATCAGTACTTTGTCTGGATCACGATGACGTTGCTTTAGCTCGTATAGGCCGTAGAGCTCATTGCCCTTATGAAATATGGGCGTTTCTGGCGAATTCAAGTACTTGGGTGTGCCATCTCCCAATACTCTGCCACCAAATCCAACCACACGACCACGGCGGTCGCGAATGGGAAACATCAGGCGGTCACGGAATCTATCGTATCTTTTACCGCTGTCATTGCTGATCAGCATGCCAGCGGTCAGGAGTTTATCCTGTGCATCTTGACTATGTCGGTAGCGGCTTAATAACCCATCCCAACCGTCGGGCGCAAAACCAATCCCAAAATGCTCAACAATATCATCGGATAAACCGCGATAGGCGAGGTAGTCGATGACTTTTTGTTTGTCTTGGTGTTGTCTTAACTGGGTTTGAAAAAAGCGACTGGCTTCTTCCATTAATTGGTAGAGATCACGGCTTAGGCCATCGTCTTGGCGTTTACCCGTGCCTTGTTCCCTTGGGACTTCTAAGCCCAGTTGTCCGGCAAGATCTTCAATAGCATCGATAAAATCGAGTCTGTCGTACTCCATCACAAAATCGATGGCGTTGCCGTGGGCTCCGCAGCCAAAGCAATGATAAAACTGTTTATCGCGGCTAACGGTAAACGAAGGTGATTTTTCACTATGAAAAGGACAACAGGCCGAGTAGTTTTTACCCGCCTTTTTCAAGGGCACCTTGCGGTCGATAAGTTCGACGATGTCGGTGCGAGCGATTAGCTCATTGATAAAATCACGAGGTATTGCCATTGAGTGCTTAAAATCTCGCCTTGCGCGAATTTAAACAAACAAGCCGCGCATAGGCACGGCTTGTTCATACATTGAAACGCTAATTATTGCAATTTTGCACGGATCATAGCGCCGATAGCGCCCATGTCTGCACGTCCTTGAACTTTAGGTTTTAATGCTCCCATTACTTTGCCCATATCCGCCATGGAGGATGCGCCTATTTCAGCAATAGCGGCATCGATGAACGCGGCAATTTCCGCCTCAGAGAGGGGAGTTGGCAGGAAAGTTTCAATAACTTGAATCTCTTCTGCTTCTGCTGCGGCCAACTCGCTACGACCCGCTGCTTCATATTGAGCAATCGAATCGCGACGTTGTTTCACCATTTTGGTTAAGACAGCTATAACCTGCTCATCATTCAGAGTTTCGCGGGTATCCACTTCAATCTGTTTGATGGCTGCAAGTGCCATACGAATAGTGCTCAATCTCGCCTTCTCTTTGGCGATCATGGCCTGTTTCATATGGTCTTTTAGCTGATCAATTAGGCTCATAAGAGATTAGTATAAACGTACGCGACGTGCGTTTTCGCGAGAAAGCTTTTTAGCTAAACGTTTAACTGCAGCTGCTTTAGCGCGCTTACGTGCAGTAGTTGGCTTCTCGTAGAATTCACGAGCACGCACGTCAGCTAAAATACCAGCTTTTTCACAAGAGCGCTTGAAACGACGCAGAGCTACGTCGAATGGTTCGTTTTCACGTACTTTAATAAATTGGCATACGCCATCACCCCTTAGGTGTAGGTTGTGTGGTTCAATTGCTTGAACAAGTGTATTTAAAATGGTGCGGAAATTTATACC
>AACY020558272.1_pt1 | contig 43898 bp, 36 predicted proteins | sample 267378 | NCBI WGS metagenome assembly AACY02 (sample SAMN02954345, study PRJNA13694) | marine metagenome | biome: aquatic; feature: ocean; material: water; isolation source: isolated as part of a large dataset composed predominantly from surface... | reverse complement strand
GAGTGTTGATGTTATCTCGGCAGAGATAGATGCTGCGAATGGACTACAGCAGCGCTTTAAGGATTTGGATTCCCTAATTGCTTGCCGCAGGCTCTCGCACTGTTACACCAGTGACTCGCCGTACTGATGTTTAAACCAGAGTCTCCCTGTAGGCTCTGCTAAAACATCCATGTTTTAGAAGGTCACTGGTGCAACAATGCGATATCTGGTGCAACGGTTCAGATAGGTATTGGATTTGTGAATCCTAGTTGGAACAAGATTTAAATCAAAGTCGTGGGGCTTCACCCTTGATTTTATCGAGAGTCGACCAAGGAGGACTGCTCGTCCTATCCTCCTTGCCTATTGTTTTCACATCAGCCAAGACGCCCCTAGTGAAGTGACATGCATTGGTTAGTGGCTTCGAGCTTATTCGAAAATCGCTAGCGCATCCGATGGTACATCCCCTCTCCTTTAAATAAAGAGTCCGAAAGCTAACTCGGCATCCATACCTCGCTCACGCGCTTTTCTTCAACGCTCTTCAGAAACTTCGCAGGGGAGAGTGAACTTCTGTGATCTCAGTCTCGGCTGTTAATCCCAAAAGAGTTATGCATGCCCTATCTTTCTTTTGATTCTAATAAAATGATTCGCCAAATATGACTTATATATGTAATGTACAATGTAAAATACATGGATGATATGAGGATTCTATGCCATCTCACACACTTTTGAATCTTACAACACCGTGCGGCTGGGAGATTTTTGAAAAAATTTCAACCAAACAACATAGTGGTGGTAACTTCTGTGCTAGATATAAAGTTAGAAATGTATCTGGAGAAGTTGCATTTTTAAAAGCTATGGATTTCACTAGAGCCTTTAGCTCGCATGATCCTATGGTGGCAATTAATAACATTACTTCTGAGTATTTGTTTGAGAGAGAGATTCTATATTATTGTAAGGAAATGAATCTTTCTAAGGTTGTTATACCTAAAGAGGCTGGTAAAATAATAAACCCTTTGCATTCCACACCATTAAACAATGTTTACTATATTATTTTTGAACTTGCAGATAGTGATATGAGGCAATCGTTTATTGATAATTTAAATATTAACTGGCATGCATTTTTTAAAGCTATGCAACATATTTGCATGGGATTGGAGCAACTTCATTTTGCTGGGATTGCACATCAAGATATAAAACCTTCTAATATTCTCCATTTTAAAAAAATGGAAAGTAAAATCGCTGATTTAGGTCGTGTAGTTGATGCTGGTGGACGATCACCGTATCTATCGTTGAGATTTCCTGGGGATCAAACTTATGCTCCTATCGAGATTAGGTGCGGTGTTTCTTATAAGAGTTTCCAAGATAGATATTTAACTGATATTTATTCTGTTGGAAGCCTTATATATCAATCTATAATGGGGGTTGGATTGACTCCATCACTGTCAGGTGAAGCTTTACTTCTGCATAATGGCATATTTTCAGTTAGTTATGAAGATGCTTTGCCAACATTTTTAACAGCCTATTCTACACTGTTAGCTAGATTTTATGCCGAATGCTGTAATTTAATTAAAGATGATGATGTTGCATTGGAAGTTGTTAATATAGTGAAGGAAATGTGCCATCCTGATTATAATAAAAGAGGAGCCCCAAAAGTAAAATCAAGACCATACAAAATAAATATGAGGCGATACTCAAGTAAAATGGCGAATATCCAGGTGATGCTTAAAGTCAAGGGGTTGTAAGATGAATAATAATTTATTCCTAATGGACAATAGGCAGCTTATTCCTAGATGGCATACGTCAAGGAAGTCTATGAAGCTTCAATTTCCAGTTCTAAAAAGTCTTGAAGATAAAACAATAAAAGAACCAGATTCATATTTAGAAGAGTACAGAGAACGATGGAAGCAAAGTAAGTTAATATATAATGCTACTGAATTGAACTCTGCATTGTTTGTTCGTGGAATGCTTGATGATCCCGACTATAAAGATACACTTAAATTTTTATTGGTAAATGAAAATTTAGTCCCTAAAGGGGTAAGTAATTTTATTCTACCAGAATTAAAACAGGTTGATAAAGAACATTATTATTCTACAGATAGAACAGCTGTTTCTGTGATTATAAGAAAGTTGAAAAACATATTAAAATTTTTCCCGTCTGATGCTATGACATGGATAGATTTAGCTTTTTATTATTCAATATTGGGAGAGTATTCTAAGGCTGGAAGGGCTATTGAGGTTGGTAGAAGCATTTCTGGTGAAAATTCCTTTGTTCTAAATTCATATGCTAGATATTTAGTCCATATGGATGAGCCGGATAAGGCTGTCTGGTATTTGAATCGTTCTAAAAGTATTAAAGAAAATCCACTAACGATGAGCGCGTCATTGTCTATTTCGACATCATTTGATATCTCCGGGATTAGTGTATCTCGAGGAAAAAAATTATTAGAGAATTTTGCTGGTAATAGTTTTTTCAAGTCTGATCTTGCCGCATGCATTGGTACTATGGAACTTATGAATGGTAATACTAAAGGTGCGAAGAAAATGTTCAAAATAGCATCTGTATCGCCCTCTGAAAATACAGTATCTCAATACAACTGGCTGTATCATAAACATGGATTTAGATTGGGTGACGAGTTTGATAATTGGTCAATAACGTCACCTGAAAGCGAGGTTAATAACTTCTACGTAAGTAGAGAATATAAGAAGTGCCGTGCTAAATTATTGGAGTTACATCAGTTCCAGCCTTTCTCTGATAACGCCTTGGCCGATGCTGGATATATATCTATGGTAGGGTTGGATGATTATGAGTTTGTAATTGAAATGTCTGACAGCAGAATCCCAAGACCTCACATGAGTTTTAAAGAGTTAAATAACTTGGTCGTAGCTAAATTACTTAAGGGTAAATTAATTGATATAGATACAGATCTATTGCTTCTTACAAAGAAAGTCAAAGGAAGTGATGATGAAAATATTGGGGTTTTGAGGGCTACTTTTGGTTTGTACTTTTTGAAAGCTGGATTTGTAGAAAAAGGTGCTCGTTGCTATGAAGATGCGATTAATTTTTTTCAAAATATGGGAAGTATAAGTTCAGCAATGTTGGCAAAGCATTTCTATTCAATAGCAATGAAAGAGTATGATTTAAAAAAATATATAGAGTTAAGGGCAGAAATCGTTCCATATGCTAAAAAAAATAAGAAGTTTGAACTAATATTAAAAGATGAATAATAATACTAAATGAATCCTTAGTATTATTAGAATGTGGTCCGATAGCGGAACTTCTTTTCTAGGGGTCTAGTGATGTTTACCAAAGCATTATGCACAATACACTATCAAGCTTCCCTGAAGCTTCCTGTTTCGCCTTAGCTACCAAAGATAGGGCGACCAGTCCTCCTTGGTCGGGTGTGGGGTGAAGCCCCACGACTTTAACTCTCCTCAGCCGTAAGGCGAAAAAAGCTCCAATTTGTCCCTATTATCGGCGCAAGGTTTATTCCCTATTGCCTATCCAAGGCCTTTATCTTGGCTTTTATTTCTTCTCTGATTTTTTTGTGGTAGGGATTTTTAATTTCCCGTTTGTGATACACCAAATGATAGGGAATAAAGTCGGTCTTAAAGGGGCAGGTTAATATTTGCAGGTTTAATTTATCGGCCCATTGCTCGGCAAATGTGCGTGCGATAACGGCGATAGAATCACTCTGAGCAATATTGAGCGCAATGCTGGCGATGGAGTGACAAATTAATGCAATTTTGCGTTCTTCAATCGGTTCATTGGCAAAGAGTTCGAAGGCGCGAATTTTATCCCAAGTACCACTATAAAGTGCATGTTCTTCGTTATAAAAGGCCTCTTTAGTAATGCTGTGCTGAATTCGTGGATGGTCACGACGGCAAATAACAACCAAGGGTTCTAAGTAAATTTCCTCCACCATAAAGGCGCTATCTCGGGTCAGAAAACTGTCGACTATGATGTCAGTTTTCTCGTGGCGCAGGTGTTCAAACAGATGGTTTTTCTCTGGTGGCGATTCTTGCAAGCTAATGTTTTCAATTGGAAATAGTGCGCTTATCAGCGACTCGTTGCAGCAAACATTAAATTGGGTACGCATGTTCATCGCATTTTCGATGATGCTGAGGGCTTGGCGAAATGCGGGGATCAATTGTTGCCCTTTACTGGAGAGTTCGATTCCTCGTCCTTGCTTGATAAAAAGGTTTTCGCCATAGCGATTTTCTAAGCGTTTAATTGCGGCGCTGATTGCGGGTTGCGTTAATTGTAAATGTTCAGCGGCTTTAGTGTAGGACTGGCATTCGGCCACGACTAAAAAGGTGCGCACTAAATTTAAATCCATAAATTTAAACCCATAATCTTCAATTCATAAATTTGATTTATGTATCTTAAAACATTTTGATGATTGTTTCTTGTACAAATTAGGTCTAGCCTGAGTGGGATGTTTATTTTTTGTGAGAGATGAGATAACCCCCCACCGTAAAAATTGAGTCTTTATGAGTACAGGAAAAAAACCGCGCTCAAATAAGTTTGTGCTAAATGCCTGCACACTTGCCTTGGGCGCCGCGTCAGTGACAGCCTATGCTGCAGATAAACCAAATATTCTGGTAATTTTTGGTGATGATGTGGGTTACTGGAACTTAAGTACCTACAACAATGGAATGTTGGCATATAGCACGCCCAATATTGACAGTATTGCCGCAGAAGGAACTAAGTTTACTAACTTTTATGCTCAGCAGAGTTCTACCGCGGGTCGTAGTGCCTTTATTACTGGCCAGATGCCTAAGCGCACAGGTCTATCTAAAGTCGGTATGCCAGGCGCCCCCGAAGGGATTAGCGAAAAAGATCCCACCATTGCAACTATGTTAAAAAATTTAGGTTATGCAACGGGTCAATTTGGTAAAAACCACTTAGGCGACCGCGACGAGCATTTACCGACTAACCATGGTTTCGACGAATTCTTTGGTAACTTGTACCACCTCAATGCCGAAGAAGAGCCTGAAAACGTCGATTATCCTAAAGATCCTGCCTTCCGTAAGAAGTTTGGCCCACGTGGCGTCATCCATTCCTATGCCGATGGCAAAATCGAAGATACAGGTCCACTGACCCGTAAGCGTATGGAAACCGTCGATGGCGAGTTCCTCGATGCGGCCGAAACCTTTATCGAGAAGCAAGTTAAGGCGGACAAACCCTTCTTCACTTGGTTTAACACCACGCGTATGCACAACTATACCCACGTGCCTGACTCCTATGCTGGTAAAACCGGTGCCGGATTCTATGCCGATGGTATGAAGCAGCACGACGATGAGGTGGGTAAGTTACTGAAGAAGATCAAAGATCTGGGTATTGATGATAACACTATCATCATCTACACCTCGGATAACGGTCCCATGGTCGACATGTGGCCTGATGCGGGTGTGACGCCCTTCCGCAGTGAGAAAAACACCGGCTGGGAAGGTGCATTCCGTGTGCCTGGCATGATCAAATGGCCTGGACACATCAAGCCTGGAACCACTAAAAACGGTATGGTCTCTTTGGAAGACTTTTTCCCAACCTTAGTCGCCGCAGCAGGCGGTGAAGGCGTTGAGAAAGAATTACTCAAGGGTAAAAAGGTCGGTAAACAAACCTACAAAGTGCACCTCGATGGTTACAACCAACTGCCTTACTTCACCGATAAGACCCAAGAGTCGGCGCGTAAAGAGTTCGTCTACTGGAGTGACGACGGTGACTTATTGGCATTGCGTTACAACCAATTCAAGTTCCACTTCATGATCCAAGAACATGAAACGGGCTTTGCGGTTTGGCAATATCCATTCACTAAGCTGCGTGTACCTTTGATTTTCGACCTCAGTGTCGATCCATTTGAGAAGGGTGACAAAGGTATGGGCTACAACACTTGGATGTACGAACGTGCATTCTTGTTAGGCCCTGCCATGGCTAAGGTCGGTGAAGTCATGGAAAGCTTTAAAGAGTTCCCACCGCGGATGGAAGCTGGTACGTTTGTTCCTAGATAAACAAGCTGTTTTTTAAATAGAAATTGGCTGACGTTCATGTGAACGTCAGCCAATACAAGGAAGTCTGCATGGCGAAAACTTCAATGCGAGCATCAACGATACTCGATGTCGTACCGTTAAAATCAGCTGCAAAAGCGCTTGGAGAGCATCCCGATTACCAACGTCGTTTCCACGTGATGGCTAAACCCGGTGGGGCGAAATGTAACATCGATTGCCAATACTGTTTTTATCTGCACAAAGAAGGCCTATTGCATCAGCCTAAGCAGCCAGAGATGGATGATGCGACCCTCGAAGCCTTTATTAAAGGTTATATCGAAAGCCAAGATGGCGACGAAATCGTATTCTCATGGCAGGGTGGCGAGCCGACCCTGTTAGGCGTGGACTACTATCGCAAGGTAGTTCAGCTACAGAAAAAATATCAGCCCGTGGGCGTTAACATTGAAAACGATCTGCAAACCAACGGCATCCTATTAAACGATGAGTGGTGCCAGTTTCTTGCCGAACATAATTTCCTCGTGGGTTTATCCATCGACGGTCCCGAAGAACTCCATAACAAATATCGTGTGACCCGCAGCGGCAAGCCAACCTTTCATTTAGTGATGGCCGCGGTCGAAAAACTCAAACAATACAAGGTGCGTTTTAACGCCTTAGTGACGGTTAACCGCCACAACGTAAAGTACCCGCTCGAAGTTTATCGCTTTGTCACCAAAGAGTTGGGCGCGACCTATATCCAGTACAATCCTGTGGTCGAACCTAGCGATTTTAAAACCACGGCGCCACAGTTTTGGAACAGCAGCATGGTACCCACGGTTGGCAGCGAGCTGGCAAAGCCTGGGCATCCTATGTCGGTGGTGACGGATTGGTCAGTCGATGCCGATGACTGGGGCAAGTTCCTTATCGTCACCTTTGAAGAGTGGATCAACAACGATCTTGGCCGAGTACTGGTTAACCTGTTTGAGACGGCGGTCGCCCAAGTGATGGGCAAACCGGCGCAGCTTTGTATTACCGCTGAATTTTGCGGTAAGGGTTTAGCCATTGAGCATAATGGCGATGTCTTTAGCTGTGACCATTATGTTTACCCCGAATATAAGATTGCCAATGTGCGCGAGCGTCCCTTAAATGAAATGGCGTTCTCAACCCGGCAATTAACCTTTGGTATGGCGAAGCGCGATTCGTTACCCCAATACTGTAAAGACTGTCCTTATCTCAAACTCTGTTGGGGCGAATGCCCTAAAAATCGCCTGCTGAAAACCCCAGATGGGGAGGAAGGGCTCAATTATCTGTGTCCAGGGATTAAAGCATTTTTCGATTATTCGTTGCCAATTCTGACGGGATTGGCCGTATTGCTAGGACAACCACATGGAACCAATGGCTAACACACAAACGCGTGCCCACGGGGATATTCTCGCCTTAATTGAACAGGTTGAATCTCAAGTCGTAGGGCAACGCACAGTGATCCGCAGTCTGATTTTGGGCTTACTGTGTAGCGGCCATGTGCTGCTCGAAGGTTTGCCCGGAACGGCAAAAACCCGCTCGGTTAAAGCCTTGGCAAATGCCTTGGCGATTTCTTTTGGCCGGATCCAGTTTACGCCGGATCTCTTGCCCTCCGATGTGACGGGCACTGAGGTGCTTCACGAGGCTGAGGGTAAATCGACACTCAGGTTTCAACCGGGGCCTGTGTTTAACCAAATCGTGCTGGCCGATGAAATTAACCGTGCCCCGGCCAAGGTGCAGGCGGCGCTGTTAGAGGCGATGGCCGAAGGCACTATTACCGTGGCGGGGCAAACCCATGTGCTGCCCGAACTCTTTATGGTGCTGGCGACGCAAAACCCCATCGAGCAGGAAGGCACCTATCCGCTGCCCGAAGCGCAGATGGATCGTTTCCTGATCAAAGCTTCGGTGGAATACCCTACAAAAGAAGCCGAGCGTGACATAGTGCGCCTCGTTCGCAGTGAGGAAAACGGCGTATTTAGCGCCGAAAAACCGCAAACCATCACCATAGATCCCGCCAGCATTCTCAAGGCGCGGCAGCAAATTGCGGCCGTGACGCTATCGGATATGGTGGAGAACTATATTATCGATTTAGTGATGGCGACGCGCCAGCCCGAGCAATATCCCCAGTCCAAGTTAGCCAGTTGGCTGATGATTGGCGCCAGCCCTCGGGCATCGATTGCGTTGGACAAATGTGCCCGTGCCTTGGCTTGGCTCAATGGCCGCGACCATGTGCTGGTGGACGATGTGCGTGAGGTGGCGATTTTAGTGTTGGGCCATAGGTTGAGCCTCTCCTACGAGGCATTAGCGGATGGGGTCAATCAGCGCGATCTGGTGCATGAACTGCTCGATGTGGTCAGTATTGGATAACGGCTATGGCGCTCGCATCTCTGGCCGCATCCGCTCGATCTCAGTCGTCTCTATCTTCAGCTAAGCAAGAGGATCCCCGTATCTATGCCAGTTTGCAGCAACTGGTTAAATTGCAGGGTCAGACGACGCAAATCAAACTGCTTAGCCTGCGTTACTCTCGGGCGCATCTTTCTGGCCGTTATCAATCGCACCAACGGGGACGCGGGTTGAACTTTGAGGAGCTGCGCCACTACCAACTGGGTGATGATATTCGCCAAATGGATTGGAAAGTCACCCAGCGCACGGGTAAGCCCCATGTGCGCAGTTACACCGAAGAGAAAGATCGCCAAGTGATCCTCTGTGTTGACCAACGTAGCTCCATGTATTTTGGCTCGGTGAGCCATATGAAATCCGTCGTGGCTGCCGAAATTTCGGCCTTAATGGGTTGGCTCGCGCTGGCCAATAACGACAGGGTTGGGCTGTTGATATCCGCGACTCAGCAGCTGCATTGGTGCTCGGCAAAGCGTGGTACGGCGCATTTTTTAATGGGATTAGATAGACTTATCCAAGCCAATCATTCCCTGAGTGCGGCGAGCCGAGATAGCAAACGGGTAAGCTTCGCCCAGTGGATGCAGATCTTAAGCCAGCGCCGCCTCAAGGCCGCAACGCTAGTGATTGTCAGCGACTTTGCCGATGCCGATAATCAATCCCTCAAACAGTTAAAGTACCTGCAGCAGCATAATGATGTGCTATGTATTTTTATCTCGGATCCGATGGAAACCCATGTGCCCGAGGACAGTGTTAGCAGTACTTGGGTGGTGGGTGATGGCCAATATCAGTTGGCATTACAGAAGGGGCAACAAACGGCCGAGGTGAATAAGGCGCTGCAAAAACAATATCTTGAAAAACAAACCCAACTCAAAAATCTGATGGCGATGCAGCGTATGCCCTTTATTGAAATCGGCACTCAGGGCAATCATCTGCTGCAACTGGCTCGTACTCTGAGTGATATCCAATGACAGCAATCTTACTGCTTGGCGCAACTCAGTCTCCTCCTAGCAGCTACATGCTGAGGGAGTTAAAAGACGTGGCTCAGCCCGATCCTGTGAGCTGGTGGCCACAGACTCTAGGTTGGCAGATATTACTGCTGATGTTGCTGCTGTATCTGGGTTATCGACTGTATCTCAAGGGGATTTTCTGGTGGCGTAACCGTTACCGCCAAGAGGCGATAACGGCCTTGCAGAGTCTGTCGGCGGAGGATCCGCATTGGCCGACGCAGATGATGAAGATTATTAAAATCGTGATGGTCTATTTGGAGCCGAAAAATGCCTCCCTCTACGGCGCTCCCTTGCTCGAGCAGATGAGGCGCTACCATGCAAAGGCTCACTTAGCGAACGATGAATCGTTTCAGCAGTGGCTAAAATGCCTTGAAGATCCTCATGCCGCTCGCCCTGAGTTTAGCGCTGTGCGCCAAGGGCTAAGCCAGTGGTTAAGCGGGCATCAATTGCCGGAGGCTCGCCATGGATCAGCTTGAGTTTGCCTATCCTTGGGCGTTTATCCTGTTGCCGCTGCCCGTGCTGGTGTACTGGTTTGTGCCCGCGTACCGCAGCCGCGAAGACGCAATCAAAGTGCCGTTCTTTACCGAAATCCTACGGGCATTGAATGAGACTCCAAAAGTCGCCGCTGGCCTGCTTAGCCCAAAACATTGGCAGCGGGGCATGCTGATCCTCTCTTGGCTGTTGATTGTCACCGCATTAGCTAAACCCAGTATCCTCGGCGAAGTGCAAACCCGCGAAGCCTTCGGACGGGATGTCCTGATGTTGGTGGACTTGTCTGGCTCCATGGATGAGGCGGATTTTACCACCGCCGATGGCAGTACCTTAACCCGTTTAAACGCGGCAAAAAACGTTTTAAAAACATTTATCGCCAAACGCAGTGGCGATAGGTTTGGACTGATTTTGTTTGGGGATGCCGCCTTTATCCAAACGCCATTTACCGCCGATCAGCAGGTGTGGTTAAGCTTGCTAGAGGAGGCGCAAACGGGGATGGCTGGGCAGAGCACTCATCTTGGCGATGCGATTGGTCTTGGCATTAAAGTGTTCGAGCAAAATCCACAGCCATCGGAGCAGCAGGTGATGATAGTGCTGACCGATGGTAACGACACTGGCAGTTTTGTCGAACCCGTGGATGCCGCCAAGATTGCCGCCGCGAGGGGTATCAAGATTTACACTATTGCCATGGGCGATCCGACCCATGTGGGCGAGCAGCCAATGGATATGGAGGTGGTCCAAAGGGTGTCGCAGCTCACTCAGGCGCGCGCCTTTATCGCCATCGACCAAGCGGAATTGGATAAGGCGTATCAGCTGATCGATAAGCTGGAGCCGCAGCAATACAGCAGTGCCAGTTTCCGCCCGAAAATTACCCTGCATTACTACCTGATTGCCATCGTACTCGCCCTGCACTTGTTGATTTTCAGCTGGATGACGCTGCGGCAAATGTTCAGCCGTACCGAGGTGGCCAATGAGTGATTGGCATTTAGAACTGCAAATGTTGGCGCAGTTTCATTTTATTCGGCCACTCTGGTTATTGACCCTCATTCCACTCGCCATTGTGCTGATGCTGCGTTGGCGCCGGGATGATGTGCAGCAGCGGCTGGTGTTTTTCCCCAATCATTTACGCAGTGCGCTTACGCTGAATCAAGGCGGTTGGCGTAGTCAGTTGCCGTTGAAAATCTTAATATTATTGCTGTTATTGGCAGTGATTATCTGTGCGGGACCGACCTGGGAGCGCGAAGCGTCGCCCTTTGGTGAGGACGATGCCGCGCTGATGGTGTTGCTCGACAGCAGCGAGAGCATGAAACAGCAAGACGTAGCACCGGATAGACTCAGCCGCGCTAAACATAAGATCTTAGATTTAATCGCGGCGCGAAGCGGCGGTAAGACGGGGTTGATGGTGTTTGCGGGCAGCGCCCATGTGGCTATGCCTGTTACCAGCGACGCTAAGGTGCTGCAGCCTTACCTTGAGGCGATCAGCCCTGAGGTGATGCCGTTATCGGGCAAGGCGGCGCAAACCGCACTGAGTCAGCTCGCTGAGCAATTACCCGCGAATGCGGGCAACAGTGTCTTACTGCTTACCGACGGCGTTGACCAACTCACTATCGATACCTTTGAGCGCTATTTTACCGAGCAGTTTGAACAGCCTCCCTATCAACTGTTGATCTTGGCGACCGGCGATCCCGATGTTCAATCGCAGGTGCCGGTGGACTTTGACTCCCTTGCCAACTTGGCCGATAGCACGGGCGGTAGCCTGTATAGCATGACAATAGATGATGCGGATATTCAGGCACTTGAGCGCAAAATTGAGCGCTTTAGCATGCTCAATAATGACTCCAGCATGCCTTGGTTAGATGAGGGCTATTGGTTGCTCTGGCCCTTAGCCTTGCTCAGTTTGTTGTGGTTTCGCCGAGGCTGGTTGGTGAAGTGGAGCCTAGTGTTAGCCTTAACGCTACCGAGTATGGCGCCGCAACAGGCCTATGCCGAAATCACCGTTTCTAAGGCGGCTACCGAGACCCAAGTGACACAAGTCAGCTTTGCCGAGCGGAGTTGGCAATGGTGGTTGGATCTGTGGCTAACGCCGGATCAACAAGGCGCATTCTGGTTTAATCAGGGCGAATTTGCTAAGGCGGCAGCGGCTTACCATTCGGTGCTCAACAAGGGCATCGCTTACTACTATGGAGGTGAGTATAAGCTTGCCCATTCGGCCTTTATGCAGGTGCAAACCGATCTTGGCGCCTATTACGCCGCCAGCGCATTAGCGCGGCAGCGGGAATATATCGCGGCGCGTAAGCTATTGAGGACGCTGGCGAAAAAGCAAGACGTTGCCCCCGAACTAAAAGCCGATATCGAGCATAATCTTAAGGTTATTGAGGGGCTTATCGATGAAATCAATCAAGCGAGTGCCTCTCAAGCCAACAGTATGGACGATCAGGAAACCTCCATCGAGCTGCCGGACGATCAGCCGCAGACCGCCGAAGGCGCCGATGAACAAACCTCACAGGATAAAATGCAGTCGCAAAACCTGACGGCGGAGCAGATGTTGGGCGATCCTAAATTGGCCGAAGTCTGGCTTAAGCGAGTCGAGGCCAATCCCGAACAATTTTTGCGGGCGAAGTTTCAGCTGCAAAATCTGCAACCTAAGGGCGAGCAGAGCACTGATAACGCCAAGGGAGGATTGCAGCCATGAGTCATGCAAACAGTGCGCTGAGCTGCGACAAAACGCTATCTGGCAGCAGAGTGCGAGTGCCGATAAAGCCAGTCATCGGTAGTGCGAGATTGATGGTCAGAAGAGCCATCGCTTTGATGTTCATCAGCTTGATACTGAATGGTTTGCTGCTCGCAACCCATGCCCATGCGCTGACGGACGCTGCCCTACCAACCGAGCCCGCCACCGCGGTCAAAGTGAAGGCCTGGTTGGGTGAAAAGCCGGATGAAAATCCCGATGGAACAGAAAAGCTATGGGCGCCGACGGAGCAGATATTGTTGCAGATTGAGGTGTCGACCAACCGCTGGTTTACCTCGGGCACTCAGATAAAGGGCATTGAAATCCCCAATGTGTTAGTGAAGCAACGCAATACCTTTGCCGTTAACTATACCGAGCAGGAAGACGGCCAGACTTGGTCGCGGCAGCGCTGGGAAATCGCCCTCTATCCACAAACCAGCGGTGATTTTAGCGTGCCAGAAGCTACAGTCATCACTCAGGTGGCTGGCGTCAATGGCGACAAACAAGCTGTCACGCTTACAACCCCTGCGATGGGATTTCGGGTGGCTCTGCCCAGTGCCGAGCTTGCCAGCACAAAGGCTTGGTTTGCGGCATCGGACGTCAAAGTGCAGCAGGAGTGGAGCCCAAATGAGGCTGAGGTACTCAAGGTGGGGGATAGCCTAGTGCGCACCATTAATATTGAGGCCAATGATTCCCTTTCGGTGCTGCTGCCCAATCTTATGCCGGCGCAAGCTTCTTCCGATTGGAAGCTGTATCCCACTTCGCCCGAGCTGGTGGATAAACAAAGCCGTGAAGGTTATGTGTCGGGCCGAATCGATAGCCAAACCTACGTGCTGCAACATGGCGGCGATGTGAGCTGGCCCGAGTATCGACTCTGGTGGTGGAACACTCAAAGCGGCCAGTTGGAGCAGATAGTGTTGGAAGGGAAGACTATTAAGGTCAAGCATACCCTGAGTTCTTGGTTGAAGTACCACGCATGGACACTGTTCACCTTGCTGTTAAGTGCGGCGATATTGGGGTTATTGATGCGCTGGGGGAAAGCGTATTACCAAACCCATCCCATTCCCGTGTGGTTAGTGTTTTACCGCGCTCTGCGCCGCGGTGAATGGCAAACCTGTCGAGCAATCTTGTACCGACGCTTACGTCGGCGCAAACACTTACTGTCGATGACATCGGTATCCACAGAGCCAGATTGGCAAGCTGCGGCCCTGAGGCTACAAACCAATGCGACTCGTCGGGCGGATTTTATCTACCTCTGGAAGCGCATTAAGCGAGCCAGAATGGGATTAGCCTTACCTAAGGCGCTCGTCGCATTAGAGAAACAACCCTTCCTAACTGAAAAATTAGCAGCTGGAAAAGCGTTATCCGAACCCAAAGCCTCTGAGTCATAGAGGGACATTACAGATCGTAATAAGGAGATACCCTGTGAGAATCATACGACTATACCGCAATTGGATATTGTTACTCGTTAGTATGTTGCTGGTGGGGCAAGCTTACGCGGCCCAAAGCGACCCTTTGGCATCCTGGAACGATGGCAAGGCCAAGGCGGCCATCACGGAGTTTGTGCAGCAAGTGACGGATAAAAACTCCCCACATTTTGTGCCAGAGGCCGAGCGGATCGCGACCTTCGACAACGACGGTACTCTATGGTCAGAGCAACCTATGTATTTTCAGGTGTTGTTTGCCCTTGATCGCCTCAAAACGCTGGCCCCAAGCCATCCCGAATGGCAAACCGAGGAGCCTTACGCCAGCGTGCTTAAGGGCGATGTGAGTAAGCTGCATACCGAAGAGCTGATCAAGATCCTCTATGCGACTCATACGGGCATGACTACGGATGAGTTCGACGCCATAGTGAAAGACTGGATTGCCACGGCCAAGCACCCGACAACAGGGAAAAAGTACACCGAAATGGTGTTCCAACCTATGTTAGAGCTGCTGGATTACCTGCGTGCTAACGGCTTTAAGACCTTTATTGTCTCCGGCGGCGGTACTGGTTTTATGCGGGCTTGGGTGGAAGGCGTTTACCACATTCCCCCCGAGCAAGTGGTGGGCAGCACCTTTGAGACAGAGTTCAGTTTGGTTGACGGTAAGCCGACATTAAAACGCATGCCAAATTTCTTAGTGAACGACGATAAAGAAATGAAAGTGCAGGAAATATATGAACGTATAGGCCGCAGACCCATAGCCGCCTTTGGTAACTCGGATGGCGACTTGGCCATGTTGCAATGGACCGCGGCAGGTGACGGCCTACGCTTGCCTATGTATATCCACCATACCGATGATAAGCGTGAGTGGAAATATGACCGTGACTCCCATATCGGTCAGTTAAACAAAGGCTTAGATGAGGCTGCGGTCAAAGGCTGGCCCATGGTCGATATGAAAGCCGATTGGAAGCGTATTTATCCCTAACGCCTAATCTTGGCAGATGGGCTTTTAAACTCATCGCTTGAAAAAGTTCGTCGAGAATGGGTTTATCCAATCGGGATAAACCCATTTTTTGCGCCAGTGATTTCGAGCATCCACCTAAGGAGTATGGCGTGAACGCGCTATCTTCCCTAGATAGGTGAATGTAGATTGGATAACGCAGAGGCTGATATAGCTAATATTTGACTGCTATCGGATAGCTAATGGTGATTCCATTTATTAATAGACTGGTATAACTATCATTCATAAGGTGTATATCTATATTCGCTATGTGCTCAATGATAAATAGCTGAACACATGAACTGAATCAATCTGTCATTCAAATAGTGCTATTATGACTAAAAATAAAGTCAATTATAAGATGTTTAGTTTTTCAATAAGGAAAAAATAATATATTCACTTTGTTTTTCCGCTTCATTTATTATGTCGCTCATGACATCTAATAGGCCAGGGTAATGCTGTCGACGTCTAAAGTAACTCTGGAATAATTTTATAACAGATTCTTTATTTAATTTTTTCTGCTGTATAGCTATTCCTGATAAATAGCTTTTTAGCATTAATACATCAAGTATGAAAAACTTAAAATACTCGATTGGTCGCAGACCTAAATGCGCCATGAATTGGTCATTGTAAATACTGTACAGCAAGAAGTTAATTAAAAGTTGTGGATGTTCAGTTAAATGTTCGTTGATTGCTTTTTGTGCAGCTGCTAGCGTATCAGTAAATGCATGATGTTCTTGCTGTGGATTGGCAACGATCACGGTATTATCATCAGCTTTTTCGGCATTGTTCAGGCATTTCATGAGCATTAATTGGCATTGTATAAAGTCATCAAACTTCTTAATACTCGATAAAGGAATATCCCTGTTTTCATATATGTGAGTGACAAGGGCTATATCTTGATTTGCAAAGAAGTGCCACTTTATTGCAGGTGCTGATGGGATAGATTGAAAAGTATTCAGTAAAGTACCATCACAAATCATAGTATTAAAATTATCAGCTAATTCTGATAAACGTGGTAAGTTGTGTAAATCACTGTCTGACTGTTTTAAATATAGTCCAATAATAAAAATCTGTTGTTCAAAATCAAGTTCTGGATTTAAGGCAACGCTAAAACAAAAATTTCGTATAAATTCTATATATACAGGTAAGCTGGCAGAAGTTAGTCCCCTAATATTCCCATGACTTAACTCATGTTGATATTGAGTTGCGCTTGATATCATCATTGCTTCAGGGTCATATAATACCTTTTTGACCACTTCAGGGCATGATATAGCCATGCTCATCTCGACATGTTTGCCAAACCAACGGGGAGTGCGTGGATAGTCTTGGCAAAGATGAGGCAATAGTTTTGGACCACACTTTTTATGGATATTACACAAGTTGTTTTCATCTAAAAGAGGGCAGTCACCATCACTAGACATTTTTATGGTAGCGTAATTTTTTTCTGATTGCCTAGTTAGTTTGAAAGTTGATGATGCTAGCTGGCGAATTTCAATATCACCGTGTTTTTTTAAAGCTTTATAGGTTTGTTTATCTACCTCAATAGCCCAGGTATTGCAGCAGTGTGCAGTGCAGTCACTACCAACGCATGAGAAGTCACTAACAAACTTTGGCACCATTACTTCTAGTTTTTGTTGATTCATAATGTTAGTAAATTCCTATATAAAATTGGTTTTAGATTAACATATAAATTTATACCCAATCGAAAGATATTGGGTGATTATTGCAGAATGAAGCCATATTGAAACTGTAGAAACTGTCCATCATCTCTTTCAGGTTGTCAAAAGGAAGTACAGATATCTAAGAGCAAGTTCTGCGTTAAGGCCGTTAAGGTTATGGTTCAGAAGTTTGGATTGGACGACAACATTCAGATTTGTGTTTTGCACTTGATAATCGATATTTCACGCATCCATATTTAACAATCGAAGTATTCACGTTACATTCTTTGGGGTTAACCATGCCATGTTATGTTGTGCAGGTGGTGGTTGTAATGAGTTTGATGATACGCAATAAGGACGCCTAGATGAATGATGAACAATACGAGAAAGGGTTAGAAGTGCGCCGCGCCGTGATGGGCGATAGCTTTGTCGATAAGGCCTTGAGCAGCGCGACGGATTTTACGCGTCCATTACAGGAGTTGGTGACGGCAAACTGTTGGGGCGAGGTTTGGGTGCGTGAGGGGCTTTCTCGGCAAACTCGCAGTCTAGTGACCATAGCGACGCTTGCCGCATTAAAGGCGTCTACCGAATTGAAAGGCCATGTGCGCGGCGCATTGCGTAATGGTTGCACTGTGGAGGAAATCCAAGAAGTGCTTTTACATTCAACCCTGTATTGCGGCATGCCATCGGGCATTGAGGCCTTTCGGGCGGCAAAAGAAGTGATTGAAGAGTGGCAGGCTGAGCAGGCCAAGGTGTAGGGTCAGTCTTAATGTTAAACCCGTCTGGCATGCATCCTTTGAGCAATCGGGTGTGGATCCATCGCCTTATCTGTGCGTACTTAGGGTGCCTTGCTTGAACGAGGAGATGCTATTTATTGGATGTTCAATAAGTTTGGCCTGAGTTTTTTGGGTGTCGATTGCGACTCACGCTCAGGCCAACGCTTGTTAGAGTCGTGGATCCGCCGATTGACTCTCCACTTGGCCGATAACCGTTATGTCACTTAAACTCGACAGTGTGCCCCACTGCTGAATGGTCATCATGCCTGTGATTTCCTGCGCGGTGAAACTGAGGCGTAGTCCGTCTTTGCGATAATCCTGCGGCAGATTTTTCGGCAAGATTTTCTGGCCGTTGTCGGCGATGATGCCCCAAAATCCACCTTCTAAATTCATATATCTCACAGTGCCTTGCAGCATTACGCCTTCTCCTTGTGGTGAAATACTTGGCTTGATAAAACCTTTGTCGGCAGAAGTATGAAGCTGCGGACTATCGCGCTTATCCACAGTGACCGTTTTTTCTTCGGAGGTCACTTTTTGGGGCGTGTCAGTTTGAGCTGCGCTTGTTTGTGCTGTGTCTGTTTTGGCAGAGCTTTGCGCGGCGGGTTCCACACTCGGCGGATTTTGCGCCTGAGTCTGCTCTTGGCAACCGAGCAACAATACGGGCAATAGTAGTGCTAATAGGGGAGTATGTGGGCGCATCTTGCTTCCTCGTTGTCACTTTTAACCACTATGGCATGTCACAACACTCTAGCAAAGATTGTCCGCGAGGGACGATAAGGTTTTTATATCTTTATGTAACAGCGTGGGATAGGAGATAAAGGTAAAGCGAATGTCGCTTTACCTTTTTAAGCCGATTGGCTGGGAGATATTACTTTTGTAGCTGTGCCTTGGCGGCTTCAACCTTAGCGAAATCGAGACCTAGCTCGAGTACGGCTTCTTTGATTAACGCAGGATTTTGCATTACCAACGCCATCAGTTGCTGCAGTTTTTCGGGCGGGATCCCAAGCTGACCAATAATGCCCATCGCCATGAGAGGATTATCGGTTAACGCTTGAAAAAGCTCGTTAATTTTTGCATCAGTGACATTGTGTTCTTTTAAGATGGCAATAATGGGATTCATTGCAATACCTTGTCGAAGTTAACAGAAAACGGCGGCCATTTTATCACAGTTACGCCTCAGTGGTGGTACGGCCGTAAAGTTACGGCTTAATTGCTGTTTACCCCGATACCGCATGGATTGCCCTAAACCGGTATTTTGATAATCCTTTCATAAATTAACAATCGTTAATCTATTTTGGCGATTCCAATCATCGATTTTAATCATTTCATATGGTTAGCGCGCATCACTACACTTTCTGACATCGATTGTGGTGACGGTTTCATGCATTACCCGAGATTTACACAACGAGACATGGGGTTGATGTTTGCCCTAATGCAGCAAACAAACGACACACATCTGTGCAGGCAGATATGTCCTTAACGAGAAGAAATAGGTAATTATCATGAAGAAAAGCACTATTCCAAGCTTGTCAGCGCTGACTTTGGCGATGTCGTTGGCATTTGGTGGCACCGCTATCGCACAAGAGCAAGTCACGGGTAATCAATTTTGGTGGCCTGAACAGCTAAATTTAAGCCCGCTACGTCAAAATGCAGTTGAATCAAATCCTTATGGTAGTGACTACCACTACGCCGAAGCTTTTAAATCCTTAGACCTCGACGCCGTTAAAAAAGACATCAAAGCCCTGATGACTGAATCTCAGGATTGGTGGCCATCGGACTATGGTCATTATGGTCCTTTCTTTATTCGTATGGCGTGGCACAGCGCGGGTGTTTATCGGATTTTTGATGGCCGCGGTGGTGCCGCCGGTGGTCAGCAACGTTTCGAGCCATTAAATAGCTGGCCAGATAACGTGAACTTAGATAAGGCGCGTCGCCTACTGTGGCCCATCAAACAAAAATACGGTAGCAAGATTTCGTGGGGCGACTTAATGGTGCTTACGGGTAACGTGGCGCTGGAGTCTATGGGCTTTAAAACCTTTGGTTTTGCCGGTGGTCGTGTCGACGACTGGGAAGCGGAACAGGTGAACTGGGGTTCAGAGAAAGCCTGGCTCGATAGCAAACGCCGCAATGAAAAGGGCGAACTGGCTAAGCCTATGGGCGCGACCCAAATGGGCTTAATTTATGTAAACCCTGAAGGCCCGAATGGTGTGCCAGATCCATTAGCCTCGGCGAAGGAAATCCGTGACACCTTTGGCCGTATGGCGATGAATGATGAAGAAACCGTGGCGCTGATCGCGGGTGGTCACACCTTTGGTAAGGCACACGGCGCGCATGATCCCTCTAAATGTGTCGGTGCCGATCCCGCCGCTTCCGGTGTTGAGGCACAAGGTTTAGGTTGGAAAAACAAGTGCGGTAAAGGCCACTCGGAAGATACAGTTACCAGCGGTTTAGAAGGCGCTTGGTCTGTTAATCCAACGGCGTGGACCATGCAGTATTTAGAAAACCTCTATGGTTTCGATTGGGTACAAACTAAGAGCCCAGCAGGCCATATTCAGTGGATCCCTAAAGATGGCAAAGGGGCTAACTTAGTACCGGATGCCCACGATAAATCCAAGCGCCATGCGCCAATTATGTTCACTAGCGATATCGCGCTGAAGGAAGATCCAAGCTATCGCGAAATCACTACCCGTTTCCTTAAAAATCCAAAAGAGTTTGAGCTTGCCTTTGCTAAGGCGTGGTTTAAGCTTACTCACCGCGATATGGGACCCAAGGCAAGATACTTAGGTGCCGATGTACCAGCAGAAATGTTGATTTGGCAGGATCCGATCCCAGCCCTTGATCACCCAGTAATCGATAACGCCGATATTAAAGCCTTAGGTAACAAAATCTTGGCTTCTGGCTTAACGGTCCCCGAATTAGTGAGAACCGCATGGGCGTCGGCCAGCAGCTTCCGCGGTACCGATATGCGTGGTGGCGCAAACGGCGCGCGCATTCGTTTAGAGCCTATGATGAACTGGCAGGCGAACAATCCTAAAGAGTTAGCTAAGGTGCTGGCTAAATTGGAGAAAGTTCAAAAGGACTTCAACGGTTCACTGAAAGGTGGCAAGAAGGTTTCTTTGGCCGATGTGATTGTTCTCGGTGGTAGCGTGGCGGTCGAAAAGGCTGCGAAAGAGGCGGGTGTGACTGTTTCTGTGCCATTTACTCCAGGACGTATGGATGCGACTCAGGCGCAAACCGATGTGTCATCCTTCGCGGTACTTGAGCCAACGGCCGATGGTTTCCGTAACTATTATTCGAAGGACAGCAGCCATTCTCCCGCCGAGATGCTGATTGAACGTGCGAACATGCTCAATCTGACCGTGCCGGAAATGACTGTGCTGGTGGGTGGTCTGCGTGCCTTAGACGCCAACAGCGCAGGCGTGAAACACGGGGTGTTTACCGACAAACCTGGCACCTTAAGCAATGACTTCTTCGTTAACTTGCTCGATATGTCGACCAAGTGGAGCAAGTCAGAGAAGCAAGAAGGCATCTACGAAGGGCAAGATCGTAAGAGCGGTAAACTGAAATGGACCGCGACCCCCGTAGATTTAGTCTTTGGTTCGCACTCAGAGCTGCGCGCCGTGTCTGAAGTGTACGGCGCCCAAGATGGACAAGACAGATTCGTGCAAGACTTTATCAAAGCCTGGAATAAGGTGATGAACGCCGATCGCTTCGATATCTAAGCGGCATTACTCTGGGTTTCTTGCCCGTGAGTTCAGCTCTCGTAAGTCCATCCGTGCCCTGTGCATGGGTGGACTTTTATCTTTCTATCCTCACTCAACTTGAAATGAGTTTTCGCTGAAGCCCTCGCTTATAGGCCTTAGGCGTTCCCTTATGCCGCTTAGCCAAGTAGTATCGGGGGAAATCTCTTTACAGCGAAACGAATATGCTCTCAACATCTCGCCCCCATTTGGCAAGGCCACAGCGCCGCTCACGTAAGCCCATTAGTTTGGGGCTGCGGCAACAGGGTTTTACCGGTGTTCAAGTCTTGTTGATGATACTGGTGACCATAGTGCTCACCGTGGGGATTACCTTTTTTGTGGTTCGCAGTTATATCTTTCCTAAACCGTTGACGCCTGTGAGTTTATCAACCAAAGAAGAGGCCAAGCTTGAGGATAAACTGAGTCAATTAGGTTGGCAGCCAGAGCGTAAGGCCTCGACTCATACCAAGGATTCGGCTAAGTCGTCCTCGAGTGACGATTTACAACCCGAGCCCTACCGCGAGCGCGCTGAAGATCGGCAAGTGAGTTTTAGCGAGCGTGAAGTCAATGCCATCATTGGCCGCAACCCTGACTTTGCCCAGCGTATTGCCATTGATTTCTCAGATAATTTAGCCAGTGCCAAAATCCTAGTGCCGATCCCTAGGGACTTTCCTGTGATGGCGGGGGAAATTTTACGGGTCAATGCCGGACTCGATATCCATCTCGATGCTAATCGCCGCCCGAGTGTGTCTTTGGTGGGCGTTAGCTTGATGGGTGTGCCTATTCCTAACGCTTGGCTAGGCAATATGAAGAATGTCAATCTTGTCAGTGAGTTCGGCGACAGAGGCTTTTGGAATGCCTTTGCCGACGGCGTCGAAGATATTCAAATTCGCGAGGGCGAGTTGTATATAAAATTACGCCCCTGATCCCTGTTTATATCTGTCCCTTTGCATAAAGTCGAAGGGACAAAAACGATAACAGCTTGTTAGACTTGGATAAAAATCATCCCAAAGGACGTATTCAATGCAGCATCACACCACAGACTCTCAGGCGATAGCCGTTAAGGGATTACGCTACGGCCGCGGTAATGAATTGTTAGTGGTTGAAGATTGGCAGTTAATGCCAGGGCAGCATTGGGCGATTTTTGCGACCGACAGCTATAGCGGCTCACTGCTTGGGCGAATATTGGCGGGGGATATTCAGCCCGATGCGGGGCAAGTTACCGGCTTGCCCGCGCGAATTGGCTGGGTGTCTCTCGGTTTGCAACAGGCGCTGCTGGAGCGGGAATTAGAAAAGGATGAACTCGATTACGGTTCGACGGTCGAGTCACTGGTGCTGGAATGCTGCCTTCACGATGAACACTTGGCACTTATTTTACAGAAAGTCGAATTAACGCATTTAAAGCATCGCGGGTTTCGGCAGTTATCGACCGGTGAAACCCGGCGGGTGATGTTGGCGCGGGCGCTGGCAACTGAGCCCAACTTACTGATTTTAGATGACCCCTACGCAGGGCTTGATATAGAACATCAACTTAGCCTGTCGCAGCTGTTGGTGGAGGTTGCCGAACATACGCAGTTGTTAATCATTACCTCACGCCAAGAAGAATTGCCGCCCTGTATTAGCCATGTGGCGCTGTTTAATAGCGATATGCTCAAATCGGGGCAGCATGTGCATCAACTCAGCGCGCCCATGTCGATTGAACAGTGGCATACACATCCTGTAATGGCACAGCTTAATGCGCTTTCGGCCAGCCGCAGCGCCGAACTCTTGGCATTGATGGAGCGTCAACGTCACAATGCTGAGGCGTTTGATCCCATTGTCGACATTAAAAACGGCAAGGTCGAATATGTCAGCGGCTTGATTTTTAAAGGGGTGAATTGGCGGATTCGTGCGGGCCAGCATTGGCAAGTGCGAGGACCCAATGGCTGTGGCAAGAGCACTCTGCTCGGGCTGATTTTGGGCGACCATCCCCAGTGCTACAGCAACGACATTACCCTGTTTGGCCGACCCCGTGGCAGCGGTGAGAGCATTTGGCAAATTAAACAACGGATTGGCATAGTGTCATCGGCATTGCATTTACAGTACCGCGTCAGTTGCTCGGCGCTCGATGTCTTGTTGTCGGGCTTTTACGATTCCATTGGCCTGTATCACAAGCCCACTAAACCCCAATTGGATCTGGCCAAGGAATGGTTGGCGATATTGCATATGAGCGAGTTTGCAAGCACTGGTTTTAAAAAACTGGATTACGGCCAACAGCGACTATTGCTCATAGGCAGGGCCTTGATTAAACAGCCGTTATTATTGATTTTGGATGAGCCATATCAAGGGCTCGACTTTATCAATCGCACCTTAGTGATGCGGGCTTTGGATATGATTGCCGAGCACCATCTTAGCCAATTGCTCTATGTCTCCCACCATAGGGAAGATGCTTTACCCGCCATCAAAAACTTTGTCGATTTTATCAAGCAGGATGAAGGTTATTCGGTGGAGGTGAGCTATGGAGCTGATTCATAAGCGATCATTTAGCGAAAGGTGGATGCAGTGGTTGCAGCGGTAAGGCAAACCCATTCAGTACAGTGGCTTTAGACAGTTACAAAAATAGCGCTAACCTAAGGCTGGTTCTCATCGATTAATCCATATGGGCGGGCAATCGCCTCTTTGAGCTCGCCGAGGGAAAACACCTTCGAAAAACGCCCAAAGCTTTTGCCGTAAAATACCGTTTCTACCACCGGCAAACTAAAGACATGGTAGCTGGCGGCAATCTCACCTTGGGCTTCACAATCGATATACGCCAGCACCATTTGGGGAAACTCCCTCGCCAACAAATCCGCAATCTGAGGCTTAAGGACCTGACACACGCCACAGCTTGGCGCCCCAAAGAGGAGTAAAACTGCTGCATGTTGCTTTAGTAGAGTGTCGAGTTGCTCGGACGTTTCAATGGTATGGATTTGGGCGTTAGGCATGGAGTGTCCTGTGGAATACCGTTTACAAACTGATGGGGATAACCATCCCAAGGTTACTAGACTGCAACGGCTAAATGTACTCAGAGCTGACAGGGGAAGCATAAGCCGTGCTGAGCTTTTCAACTCAGCGACTTAGTTTTTATTTGGTGTTGAGTCAGAGCCGGTATATCGCCTTCATGCATATTAAAACAAAGACTTACTGCACCATTGTCGCTCACAGGGGATCCCATCTCCATCACCGTCCATTTGCGTGTTCGGACAGTTATTGATGTAAAACGTGGCTTCGGCGCAGGAGCTCATATGGCTGCAATGGGTTTTACCTGCCTCGCAGCGAAACTGAGCCTGTGGTGCTGACTGAAATTGAGTTTGAGGCTCATACAGGGGCGTTGTTTCTATCTCTGTGTTATTAGGGGCCTGAGCTATCTCATATTCGGTATATTTTTTAAAACCAAATATCCCGATACCAAAGATTAATAACAGTGGCAGCAGGGTATTTGATAGGGAGCGACTCGGGGGATTTGCATTGCGGCGTGGGCTTTTACTGGTGTTAGCTAAGACGGCGACCCCTTCGATAGAGGCCTTGATGGCTTTCACTTTGCCATCGTTTTGTATTTCGGTGCGATACAGAATGCTATCGCCAACCTTAGGTTTTCTCGCCATGTGCTTAAGCACGGTAATATGGATAAAGACGTCTTTACCCTGTTGTTCCGGTTGAATAAACCCGAACCCTTTTTCATCGTTCCAACGAACTAAAATGCCTCTTTCCATGAGTTTGCTCTAAGTGCTTTATTTGCGTTCTTTATATGTGGGATTGACCTTAAGGTCAATGGTGATATTTGAGATGTGACAGAGATTATTGCACCAGCTTGTTGGCTTTTTTAACCACATACATGGCTTGATCCGCATAGTTGATCAGGCTCTTGGCATCGGTGCCGTGGCAGGGATAAATGGCCGAGCCTATGCTCACTCCGATGTGCAGCTTATGTTTATGGATAATGTAAGGTGCCGTGAGTGCTTGGGTTATTTTGCGGATCAAAATGGGCACACTTTCCTCATTGGGTAAGTGTTCCAACAGAATCACAAACTCATCACCGCCGAGACGAGTGATGGTATCGATTTGCCGAATGCTACTGGTAAGCCGTTTCGCCACTTCCTGCAATAACTTATCGCCGACATCGTGGCCAAATTCATCGTTGACTGGTTTGAAGTTATCTAAGTCGAGAAACAGAATGGCAAAGATCCCATCGGATCGCTGCGCATGGACGATCGCCTGCTCCAATTTGGTATGGAATAACACCCGATTAGGAAGATTGGTGAGGGCATCGTGGTGGGCAATGTGGCGTAAATGTTCTTCTTCGGCTTTGCGCTCCGAAATATCGGTTATCACAATCACGAAGTGAGTCAGTCGGTTGTGCTCATTCCTTACCGTGTTTATCCGCACACTTAAGGGCAGATAACCCGATTCGGTTTCCTTGATAAGCTCACCCTGCCATTGCTCCCCCTGTTGTAACAGATTGCACATGGCCTGATAGGCATCTTCGTTCGGATGCCCCGTATTAATAAAGCGTGAGGCATCTTGATGTAAACTCTGCTCAGTCAATCCGGTTATATCGGTAAACGCCTGATTGATAGAGATAATGCTCATCAGCGGATCTGTGATTATGATGCCGTCTGTGCTGGCATTAAACACGGTTGCGGCCAGCCTCAGTTTATCTTCGGCCTGCTTACCGCTGGTCAAATCCATAAAATAGGCGACCCCTTCCTGGGTGCTGCTATTTAAAAAGCTTGCTCCAAGCATGACTGGCACATGGGCACCCGTTTTGCTAATAAGCTGTTTTTCATACTGATGACAGTGGCCAAGTTCGATAAGTTCGGCAATCGCGATGTTATCCCTCGCCTCAAATTCAGGTGGCGTGAGTGAGCGCCAGTTGATCAGGCCCGCGGCTAAATCTTCACGGTCAAAACCTAACATATTGAGAAAATGATCATTGGCATCGTGGATGGTGCCATCGAGCTGCCATGAAATAATGCCTATGGTGTCGGAATTTTTAAGGCTGCTAAATCGTGACTCACTGATTAATAGTTGTTTTTCAGATTTTGCAATGTTGCGGATGATCTGCCTGCTGGCCAAAATACCTATGCTGATAAAGAGTAAGACGACTCCTAAGCTGATTAACCAGGTAATGCGTTTTACCCAGCGAGCGCCTTCGCTAAGCACTAAGGAGAATTCAATTTCTAAACTGAGCAGTTCTTCATTTAACTGGATAAGCTGCTGGCGATATTGGCTAAGGTCTGGTGGATGGCCACCAAATTGGGAAACCTCATCGTGCATCGAGTCTGCCAATAACATCATAGTGTTAAATCTTTCGTCGGCGAGGGTCCAAATCTCAACTGCCCGTTGCATATAGTGAGTGCGGTTAAAATGCCGAAAAAACCAAATTAAAGATTCAGTATCCCTTTCATCATTCAAACCTTGGATAAAGCCTTCTTTGGCCTTTAACTCATCGATTGGCGAGTCGAGTAGGGCCTCGCGAGCTTGTTTGTCGCCCTGCATAACGGCGGTTGCCGCCAGGTAGCGTTGATAATCTACTTCATTTTTATTGTAGGAATATTGGATCAGATAAAAAGTGGCATCCTTTTGCGCCTTCGCCCACAGTCCTTCACCTCTAACATAGGTACGAACGCCATCGAAAATATTGCCCTGAACATAGACGAGGGCAACCTGCACGATACAGATAGTGATAAACATGCCAATAATCAACAGTACCTTAGCGACGGTTGAACGGGACTGTTGCTGCAATATGTTGATGAATTGCCTTAATTTACTACCCATCCTTCCTCCCTAACGCCATGGGAGTGCTGATGAGTAAAGGCGAGTCAGTTTGGCCTATGAGGTCGTTAACCTGTGGGTTTCTCATCTGTTCCTTGGAAAATGTGTCGTGATACGCGATGTATGCCTCTGTAATGAGCGTGCTCGGCCTCCAAGTTGGTTAGGAAGTATGTATGACTGTAGCAAAGGCTAAAGTGCTTTCAAGTTAACCGAATGAAATACCGTCAATTAGAGCGGATTTCAGTCCTTAGACTCTGACGGTTCGTTTGGGGACAGGCTTGGGTCGAGTTCACTATGGGCTTGCTGCCGGTATTGTTCGAATAAGCCTTCCTGTTTCATTTGCTTGAGGGTAGTGCTGAGTTTGGCTGCCAGTGCTTTATGGCGTTTATGCAGGTAGCCGAAGCTTATGAGGTCGTCCAATTCGCCCACGGGATGGATTTTACTGTGTTGAAATTCAGTGTATTTCAGGACTTGTTCCCCAATCGCTTCGGTATCTATGTAGATATCAATCCTATCGCGCAGCATGCGGCGAAAGGAATTTACCGGGGAAGAAGAGGTGGTGATACGGTCCTGAGGCACTAGCCCTTCAAGTTTTTGTTCGATATAAAAAATCCCTCGATAATATTCAATACGATATGGATGATTCAGCAGTGAAGCCCAGTCCTGAATCTGCATATCGGGATGGATACCATAGGCGATGAGTTTAGTCTCGATCACGGGTTCTTCGATTCGGATTAAGTTCTTAAATTTCAGTCCATAGGAAAATACCCGCGCCGGTTCACCATCGATTTTGCCCGAATCGGCCATTAGGCTGGCACGCATCGGCGGAACCACTTGATAACTAAATCGATAACCAAGGCGAGCAAATGCCTCGGTGTAAATCAGCTCACCCAATCGAAAATACAGGTTGTCCTTAGGATCCTCATAAAACGCCATAGAAATAACGGGCATATCGGCTGTGGTGGGCGTTGGGGATATGGGGGAGGGATTGGCGCTGAGTGTCTGGCATAACAGTGAATTAAATAGTAAGCCTAAGCAGATGCTCAAGAAAAAAGCCTTTATTCCGTTGGGACGACAGGGGGCTTGCATAGGGTATCCTTAACCTTTTTAAGTGCTTAAAGTATAGACACTCTCGCAAAAGTGGGGGCAGGGATTTTGAGGTTGGTAATGTGAGTGCCTTAGTTTGTTTATCGCGGAATAAAATGTGATCTTGAGGAGGACAATTTGTCCTTTTGCGGATAAAAACGTGCGATACAGCACGTAAAATAGAAAGATAACTGTCATTGGTGATTTTTTCCTCAGCAGAGTTTGAGCTTGATCCGCTTTTTAACCGTGAAGACAGCGTTAAATCCGTGTCACTCATTCGTTGATGCGGGAAGATAAAATGAAGTTATTCCATACGGTTGCAGGATGGCGAACCAAGGCTTATTTATCAGGAGTTTGGTTATTGCCGCTCTATGGTTTATCGGGTGTAAGCTTGGCCGACAGCGCAGATAATATTGAACGCTTAGAAGTGCGTGGCAGACAAATCAATACCTTAGGCCATAGTACTTCAGCGTCGGAAGGGATAGTGGGTGCTGCGGAAATCGAGAGTCGCCCGCTACTGCGCACGGGGGAGATCCTCGAGTTTGTCCCCGGGATGATAGTCACTCAGCACAGTGGTTCGGGTAAGGCGAATCAGTATTTTCTACGCGGCTTTAACTTAGACCATGGCACAGATTTTAATACCCGTGTCGAAGGTATGCCGGTCAATATGCGGACACACGGCCATGGTCAAGGTTATACGGATCTTAATTTTTTAATCCCCGAGCTGTTAGGAGAAATCCGTTACGCCAAAGGAGCTTATTATCCTGAAGTGGCAGACTTTTCTGGCGCGGGTGCGGCGCAAATTCTGCTCGCCGATGAACTCGCTTATCGCCAAGTTGGGGTGACCATAGGGGAATACGGTTATCAACGGCTGGTGGCGACTCAGGATATGAAGACCGAGGTCGGCCGATTTATTTTAGGAACAGAGTTGCAGGCTTACGATGGCCCTTGGAGTGATATTAAGGAAGATGTCAGCAAGATCAATGTGGTAGGCCGTTATCTTACCAAGCTTAATGGCGGGGACTTTAGCCTCACTATGATGGCCTACGACAATAGCTGGAATTCGGCGGATCAAATTCCGGCGCGGGCGGTGGAGTCTGGGCTGATTGATTTTTACGGTTCACTCGATACCGATGTGGGCGGAGAGGCCAGTCGTTACAGCATTTCGGCGAATTATGACGCTGGCAACTGGCAGGCCAATGCCTATGCCATTCGCTCGACCATGGATCTGTTTTCAAACTTTACTTACTTCTTAAACGATCCCATCAATGGCGATGAATTTGAACAGGTCGATGAGCGCACCATTTGGGGCGGCGATATTAAACGCGACTGGCAGATGAGTCTGGCGGGGACACAAGTTAATTACAGCCTAGGTGCCGATGTGCGCTACGACGATATCGGTGCCGTGGGTTTATATAACACTAAAGCACGGGAACGCCTCAGCACTGTGAGGCTCGATGAAGTGCAGGAACTCTCTACGGGATTGTTTGGCAAGCTGGAATGGTTACCAGCTGATCAATGGCGTTTGAATATAGGCTTGAGATACGACTATTTCGATGTGCAGGTCGATAGTGATAATCCCCTCAATAGCGGCGATGCTTCCGATGGCATGTTGAGCTTAAAGGCGGGCGCTTCCTACCTAGTGAACGATAATCTGGAACTCTATATGAATGCGGGGCAGGGATTGCATTCTAACGATGCCCGCGGTGCAACCATTAAGGTCGACCCAGTCACGGGCGATCAGGTTGAAAAGGTCGATTTGTTAGTCCGCTCCAATGGCGGCGAGTTTGGCGTCAAATACTATGATCGCGACTTTATTAACTTTTCGGCGGCGCTTTGGTATTTGGAACTCGACTCTGAACTACTCTTCGTCGGCGATGCGGGCAATACTGAACCAAGCCGCGCCTCTGAGCGTTACGGGGTTGAAGTCACAGCCTATTATTGGCTTAACGATGATTTGAGTTTAGATATGGAACTGGCCTGGACCCGTGCCCGTTTTACTGAGAATGAGCTCGATGAAGGCAAATATGTCGATGGTGCAGTGCCCTTTGTTGGCAGTGCGGGCATAACCTACCGTCCCGATGGCGATGGTTGGTATACCAGTGTCAGGCTGAGATATTTAGGCGAGCGGATCCTCGATAGTTTTGATGAGCATAAAGCCGATGACACGACTTTAGTGAACCTTGCCTTGGGTTATCAGATATCGGGCTTCGATACTAAGCTCGAGCTATTGAATATATTTGATAGCAAAGACCACGATATCGATTATTTCTACGAGTCTCGTCTAGCGGGTGAGCCAGCTGAAGGCGTGGAAGATTTGCATTATCATCCTGTTGAGCCGCGCATGGTGCGGGTGAGTGTCAGTTATCGTTTCTAATTTGAGTGACCATTGCTAGCGCCAATCGATACGCTAAGTTTGTTTCGCACCTAGGATAAACTTAGCGTTTTCTATTCTGTTTACTGCAATCATTCCGACATCTAGTTGCAATAAAAACGCCATTAAAATCACGCCAGTTCGTCATATATAGCATTGAAAATGTGGGCGCCTCTTAAGGGAATACCCTCATACACTCAATAATAAAATCGGTGATGAACGTGATGAATATTAAACGGATCGCTGCAGCTATCTCCTGCAGTTTAATGACGGTTGTAGCCCACGCTGCAGTCTTACCCGCAACCCAAACTGACAGTCAGTGGTTTAAAGACAGTGCAGCCAATGTCGCGACTAAAGCGCAGCTTGAAACCAAGAAAACAGCTAAAAACGTGATTCTTTTTGTCGGCGACGGCATGAGTATCTCAACCTTAACTGCCGCCCGAATTCTGCAAGGACAGCAGCAAACGGGTAACCAAGGCGGTGAAGAAAACTTCTTAAGTTTCGAGCAGTTTCCTCACACTGCGTTAGTGAAAACCTACAACACTAACCAGCAAACTCCTGACTCCGCAGGTACCATGACCGCCATGGCGACCGGGGTAAAAACCAAAGCCGGTATCATCTCGATTTCTGACACCAGTTTACGTGGTAACTGTTTGTCTTCTAAAGGCAATGAACTCGTTTCTCTGGTTGATTTAGCCAATGCAAAAGGCTTATCGACCGGGATTGTCACGACCGCCCGTTTAACTCATGCGACGCCAGCGGCGACTTACGCAAAATCACCAGAGCGTGATTGGGAAGGCGATTTTAACTTGCCTGCCGAAGCCGTTGCTAACGGCTGTACCGATATCGCCAGCCAACTGGTGATGCGCGATGAGGCAAACTCACTTAGCGTTGCACTGGGTGGCGGTCGCAGCTATTTCTTACCAAAAGAAGTCACTGACGGTGAGAACAAAGCCGGTAAACGTAAAGACGGCAAAGATCTGACCAAAGCTTGGGTCGAAAACTTTAGCAAAGCGGCTTACGTGTGGGACAAAAAAGGCTTCGATGCCATTGATGTCGCCAATACCGATCACTTGCTCGGCCTCTTTAACCCATCCCATATGGAATACGAAGCGGACCGTGCCGATGACGTTGGTGGTGAGCCATCACTTTCAGAAATGACCGCGAAATCCCTCGAGATTTTAAAGAAAAACGATAAAGGCTTCCTGCTGATCGTGGAGTCGGGTCGTATCGACCATGGTCACCATGCGGGCAACGCTAACCGCGCCTTGACCGACGCAGTTGAGTTATCTAACGCAGTGAAAGCCGCGGTAGATGCAACCAGCAGCGATGACACCCTGATCATGGTCACAGCTGACCACAGCCATGTATTTACCATTGCAGGCTACCCAAAACGCGGTAACCCGATTTTAGGTTTAGTCCACGATGTGGATGGTTCGTTAGCCCTCGCTAACGACGGCAAGCCTTACACCACGCTGGCCTACACTAACGGCCCAGGCGCTGTAGTTGGCGTTCGTGACGACTTAACCTCTGTCGATACTCAAGATAAAGACTTCATGCAACAAGCACTTATCCCAATGGAAAGTGAGACTCACGCCGGTGAAGACATCAGCTTACACGCAATGGGCCCAGGTTCGAATCTGGTGCAGGGCGTGATTGAGCAGAACGTGATCTTCCACATTATCAACCAAGCCCAGCAGCTTGGCGGCACTAAGTACTAATAGGTCGTCTGCGACCTACAGTTCTCACTTTTGGAGTTAAAAATGAATAAGAAATTACTGGTACTCGCAATCTCTGCCATGCTGGGTTTAGCCGCATGCGGTAGCGATGGTGACAACGGCGCGGCAGGTACGCCGGGTTCGAATGGTTCTAACGGTTCCAATGGCAGCGACGGTAAAGACTGGACCGCAGTCAACCAATGGTATGTCGATGCTCAAGCACGTGTGACTAAGGCCGATGGCCTGAGCGTGAACAACGATGTGGGCGCGGCGAAAAACGTGATCCTGTTTGTTGGCGATGGCATGGGCGTCTCGACTATCACTGCGGCGCGTATTTTAGAAGGCCAATTAAAGGGCAAGACGGGTGAAGAAAACTCTTTATCTTTCGAAACGCTGCCTTACGTCGGTTTATCTAAGACCTATAACGTCGATGGTCAAACACCAGACTCTGCGGGCACTATGTCGGCGATGATGACTGGGGTGAAAACCGATGTGGGCGTGATTTCACAGGCCGAAGGCGTAGTGCGTGCTAACTGCGCATCGACTAAAGATCAAAACTTAGTGACATCACTGGAACTGGCCGCCATGGCGGGCATGTCTACTGGTGTGGTCACCACAGCGCGTTTAACCCACGCAACACCTGCGGCAACCTATGCCCACGTGCCTGAGCGTGACTGGGAAGCCGACTCAAACTTGCCAGCCGAAGCCGTGACCAATGGCTGTAAAGATATCGCCGCGCAAATGCTCGACTTTAACTATGGCAATGGCTTAAACGTGATGATGGGCGGTGGTCGTCGCAGCTTTATTCCAAAAACCTTAATTGATCCAGAAGGTAAAGCGGGCAAGCGTAATGATGGTCGCGATCTGACTGCCGAATGGTTAGCTAAGTACACTAATGCGGCCTACGTTCAGGACAGAGATGCTTTCCTCAATGTGGATGTTGCCAGCACTGACCATTTATTGGGTCTGTTCAACTCATCCCATATGGAATACGACTATGACCGCACCGAAGCGGGCGTGAAGGGCGAGCCATCACTTGCTGAGATGACAGCCAAGTCGATTGATATTCTGAAGAAAAACACCAAAGGCTATGTGCTGATTGTCGAAGCGGGTCGTATCGACCATGCGCACCATGCGGGTAACGCCGCTCGTGCCCTGTACGACACAGTTGCGCTTTCAGAAGCAGTCCGTGTTGCGATGGAAAAAACCTCGGCCAACGACACTCTGTTAATGGTGACGGCTGACCACAGCCATGTGTTCACCATCGCAGGTTATCCAACCCGTGGTAACCCAATCCTAGGTCTGGTGAAGAGTAACGATGCTAACGGTATCGCCGAAGTGACTAACTCAACCGACGCTAACGGTTTACCTTACACAACAGTTGGTTATGCCAACGGCATGGGGTATGCGTCATTAACAACGGGTGGCGATGAGCGTTATAACTTCCCAGTGGATGCTGGCCGTAAGGACTTGAACTTTGTAGATACCCAAGATGTTGGATTCCATCAAGAAGCCCTAGTGCCATTAAGCGATGAAACCCATGCGGGTGAAGACGTGGCGATTTTTGCCCGTGGCCCAAGCTCGGATCTGGTTCAAGGTACGGTTGAACAAAACCATATCTTCCACGTGATGAACCGTGCGGCGAACTTAGTCGCGAAAGCGGAAGCTGCAATGGCGGCGAAGTAAGCCAAATGCCGATGGTGGGTTGTCCCGCCATCGGCTTTTATCTAACTGTCTTTAAAGACGTTAGTCAGTAATGCGAGTCATAAAATTAGCGTGTAAGTGAGATATAACATGAACAAACTCCTCTTAGTCACTCTGGTATCGACGTTAGCCTCCCCTGTGATGGCTTTAGCTACTCCCGTTAGCGCTGCTTCTGCCAATCAGGCCAATACACAATGCGCAACACTTGAGGCCAGCCATTTAAAAGCCCAGTACCAAGTCACCAATGCTAAGGGGCAAAGCTGGCAGATGACCCTGCTAAGAGATGGACAAGATTTTATTATTCAACGGGATAACACTACCTTCGAACAATGGGCTCCCAATGGCGAATATGTGCGTTATTTCCCCGTTGAAAAACGCTCAGTCACCTATCGTAAGGGTGACTTAAGGGCGCTAAACATTCAGCACGACCGCGATCAGTTGTACCATGTAGTGTCTCCTGCATTGCCAGCCCATATGGCTAAAACTGAGCTAAAACAATTGCCTTGTTTTGCGGCTCAAGGCTTTGCGGGTAAGGTCAATGGCATGGACAGCCAGCTCGACTGGATTGCCAGCATTGAACTGCCACAGCAATTTAACTTAGGCGATGTATTAAGTTACCAGTTGCTCAAGGTTGAGCCCTACAGCCACGAGGCGTTTGTAGCCTTAACGCAGAATTATCAAGACATTGATTTTGCCGATGTGGGCGACAGTGAGTCTGACCCCTTTATCGCCAAGATGATCAACCAAGGCTTTATCGAGCACGGTAGCAGTGGTTTTTATAACAGCGAAGGCCATGCCATTGAGGCACAAGGTGGCCATGGCAGTCATTCGCACTAAGCGACTTTTTGAGTCAACAGTAAACGCCCGCATTTGGGCGTTTTGCTTTTTGGGGAGCACGCCGCAATATTTTACTATTCGAGCCAAGTTCTCGGCGGCTAGAATGAGTGGTATCTAAAGTTGTCTTTGCCCTGTGAGATTAAGCCTGCCCTATGAGCCGTGTGACTCCCGTTGAAAATATCAATTACTGGCGCCATCCCAGCCTCTCGGGCATTGAACTGAGTCAGGCCGAATTTACCCATTTCAGTTTTGATAAACACGTGCATCTGGATTACCACTTAGGGGTTGTGACTCAAGGGGCGCAGCAATTTATCAATAAGGGCAGTCGTTATCAGCTCGGGCAACATGGGCTATCGACCCTTAATCCCGATGAAACCCACGATGGACAAAGCCGCGACGCCGAAGGGTATCGGGTTAAGGTGATGTCGATCCCCGTGGAGTATATGAACAGCATTAGCCAAGAGATGGGGCTCAAGGCCCATTTCTTTAATGCGCCCATGGTGGATGACCCCGCGTTATATCAATACTTTATCCAGTTGCATGATGTACTCATTCAAGGCCAATGCTCTGAGCTTGCGGCCGAGTCCCATCTGCTGAATTTTATGCAGTTGTTATTAACGCGCCACCCCACGGGAATGCTGAATTTACGGCAGGATAGGGGGTTATCATGGCAGCAGTTAAATCGCATCAAACAGAAAATTCACGATGAGCCGTGGCAAAACACTCAGCTTGAGGCGCTGGCCGATGAGGTTAACCTGAGTAAGTTTCAGTTTTTACGCCAATTTAAACTGGCGACAGGGATGACACCCCACGCCTACCTGAAGCGAGTGCGATTAGAGTTAGCGAAAAAGTCCTTAACCCATGGCGCCTTAGTGGCGGATGTGGCGCAGCAGTTAGGCTTTTTCGACCAGAGTCATCTAAATAAGGCGTTTAAACAGGCCTTTTTACTCTCACCCGTCCAATTTCAGCGGCGCATGCTTTAAGGTAAATTTAGCCGCGTGCAATTTCTTACAATGCAGGTGCTGAAGGCTTGGGCATACTGGCGTTCTTACATGTATTTGCGGAGCCCTATTGATGGATGTATCCCTGTTAGTCACCTTAGCCGTTATTCACTGCGTAGCCTTAGTCAGCCCAGGGCCGGATTTTGCCATTATGGTGAAGATTGCTACCTCACAGCCGCGAAACACTGCAATCGCCACGGCGGCGGGAATATCGGTAGCGATTTTAGCCCATACCATTTTGAGTTTAACCGGCGTTAGCTTAGTGATTAAAAGCTCCCATAGCTTGTATCTGTTAGTGCAATTGCTAGGCGCTTCGTATTTGGCGTGGATGGGATTTGGCGCGCTTAAGGCTGCGGTAGCCTTTTTCAGTAAACCCAAAACCGTATTAAACGGCGAGGGCACAGATCCCTCTGGATTTACAACAACCTCGGAAAACAGCCTTGATATGCCTCCGGCGGGCGCGGTAAACGCCTTATCACCTAAACAGGGGTTTATGCGGGGACTTTATACCAATTTATTGAATCCTAAAGCCTTAGTGTTTTTCTTAACCTTATTCTCCGCCCTGATCACCCCGAGCGTGACTCCGGTTACTAAATTCGCCGCTGCGCTGATGTTATTTGTGTTGTCATTGCTCTGGTTTGGCTTTCTGGCACTGATGCTCTCTAAAGCCAAGGTGCAGCAAAAGCTGCAACGACTCACACCTATCATCGATGGGGTGATTGGGTTGATCTTTATGTCGGTGGCGGTAGCGATAGTGTCTAATTTGCTGCTGGCCTAACGGGGTGACTGTGGGACTGTGATGCGGCTGACAGTACATAAGCTTAGGGGGATTGTGTGTGTTTATCCCTTCTTAGCTATGGTATCCTTGCCAAGTCTTAATTTGGATGTTTTTGACTTTAAAGGAATAAATCATGTCTAGTCGCCCGTTTTATCAAGGTTTTTCAGCGATTAATCGACTCTCGCGTTTAGGGCTTTATACGGGTTTGTTGCTGGGAAGTCTTAGCGCAACGCCACAGGCTCTGGCCGCCTTAGAGGCGGAGTACGTGCCGCAGGTGCAAGCCCTGATTGATGCGGCCAAGGCGGGTGATCGTCAGGCGATTGCCGAGCAAATTTCTTATCCCCTCCAGCGGGAATATCCGCTCCCCGATGTGCAAAATCCACAACAATTGCTGACGAGATTTCAGCAAGTCTTTGATAGCAAGTTGCTGAGTCAAATCGCCAATTCGACCACAGAGAACAACTGGGAGACTATGGGCTGGCGCGGCATTATGCTCGATCACGGCAGTGTCTGGTTGGATTTCGATGGCAAAATCTCGGGCATTAATTATCAAAGCCCAGAGGAAGCTAAGTTAAGGGATGAACTGATCGCCCAGCAAAAAGCGATGCTACACGAGAGTGTGCGCGAGTTTGCTAGCCCTGAGCTGGCGTGGGAAACCGAGCGATTCATCATACGTGTCGATGCCCTCGATCGTCAGCAATACCGTTATGCTGCTTGGTCAAAGGGTAAATCCCTGAGCGAGAAACCTGATTTAGTCCTCAAAAAGGGGAAGTTAGTCCTCGATGGTAACGGCGGTAATCATTCCTTCCAGTTTAAAAGCGGTCCCTATCTCTATGTTTGCGATGTGATTGTGCTCAGCGCCGAAGAGAGTCCAGTGGGTAGACTTTATGTTTACAAAAACGATCAATTGCTGGTGCAGGAGCCTGTGATTAAGGCGTTATAGCTTAATTGGCCATTCGCTTAAGGCTAATTCCCTGAAGCGAATGCCATCAAGCTTGTCTGTAACTGTCTTTTTACCACCACTGGATTAAGGTTTGTTGTCATGATTAATCCCACTAAAATCGCCATATTCAGCAGTGCCATAGTGTTGTTGTTTTTACTGACAGAATGTCGCCAAAAAGAGCAAATTCCCCTGTGTGGCTACGTCGAAGGGACGCCAATCGATACCAGCTTTGATGGCGGCCTCGATAATAACGACCGCACTCTAGCATCAACCAACTGCCTAAAAATCAAAGCGCTTTACGATAAAAGCGATCGCCAGACGAAATGGTTTAGCAGTTCGCCCTCCATCGCTGTGATGAACGCCTTGGGTTATCTTGAACAAGATGATGCCAACAACAGTGGCGATAGCTATGCGATGACGTTTAACGTACAGGAGGAGTTTGTATTTGGCCCGAGCCGAGGCGAATACGCCCTGTTTCGTCAGGACGGTAAAGGGGTCATCTTACCTGGCACCGAAGCGGCCAAGGGCAATGAGGCCAAGGTTGGTGTTAACGGTCAGTTTGACCGCTGGTGCCAAAAATTGGCTTCACTCGAGTTTGCAGGTAAAGACAATTGGCGCAGGCCAACGGAGTTAGAGTTAAACACTCTCTATGGGTACGGCGAGAGTCGCGCAGCCTATCAACGTGCGCAGTGGAGTTCGACGATTGACTCTTGGTCTAGCACTGTCAATGAGACCGAATTCGTGGCCGGCATTATCTCTGTCGCCCCTAGCGGCTATAGTTCTCGCAGTTATGCCAATAGTGCCAACTACGCCGTTTGTGTCGCCGCGTTTTGAATACTAAAGAGAGCTTGAATAAGCTCTCTTCTTGTCTCATTTAATCAGCCTTATTTAATCAACTTAATCAGCGCCTTAAATCGGTCACCTTGGGCTTCGTGTTGCAGTTCAAATAACAGTGATTCCACATTGGTGAGAGTGGCTCCCTTGGCGGTCATCATTTGAATGCCCAGCTGTCTATTGTCAACGCTGCGGGAAGACACCGCATCGGCGACAAGATGCACTGAGTAGTGTTGGTCGAGCAGATCGCGGCAAGTTTGGTACACGCAGACATGGGTTTCTATCCCCGCCAGCAACACCTGTTTGCGTCGAGATTTCGTGAGTGCATTGGCAAATTCATCACAATACCAACCGCTAAAATGTTGCTTGGCAATGGGCGAGCCAGTTCTTTCGAGCAAGGTTTTTAACTCTTCGGTGGTCGAGCCAAGTTTGGCGGGCAATTGCTCGAGCCAGAGGATGGGGATTTCAAACAGCTGTGCGCCTTGGATAAGTGTACTCAACTGCTGATGAAGCTTGGCTGAGTTATCCATGATCTGAGCGAGCTTTCCCTGCACATCGACGATAACGAGTACACATTCTTCGGGTTTTAACATCGGGCGTTCCTTCTGCGCGGGTGGATAAAGGCATCGTTTAGCGATTGCTCTGCTTATTTTGTGAATTGTGTGTTTTTTGCACTGTTAGTAAACCCTAATTGGGCAGCCTCACCAATAGGGCAAAGGTCGAATATGGCGTGCACTTAAATTGCTCACTAAAAGAGTGCGTCGCCCCCACGCTTGCACAAGTCTGGTGCATTTTTAATCGAACTATTCCTGACTAATCTTTGTTATTTCTTTTAAATCAATCAATTAAAATTCTGGCCTGATGATTGAATTATCTTGGCTACAAGTTAATAACAATCGCGTTTTTTGGAGGTCAGGATGAAACTAGTCAGCGCTATCATCAAGCCATTTAAATTGGATGATGTCCGTGAAGCTATCGCCGGTATTGGTATTGAGGGGATGACGGTGACCGAGGTTAAAGGTTTTGGCCGTCAAAAGGGGCACACGGAGTTGTATCGTGGCGCCGAGTATCAGGTGGATTTTTTGCCAAAAGTAAAACTAGAAATTGCCACTAAAGCAGAAAATCTCGACATGCTGATTGAGGCGATTACCAGTGCGGCTCATACGGGAAAAATTGGTGACGGAAAGATTTTCGTTATCGACTTAGAACATGCCATCCGTATTCGTACGGGTGAACTCGACACTGAAGCGCTATAGGGGGCGGAAGATGGAAGAACTAACAAAATTAGGCGTGACAGTCTCTGAACTGCGCTTTGCACTCGACACCTTTTATTTTTTGATTTCAGGCGCTTTGGTTATGTGGATGGCGGCGGGTTTTGCCATGCTCGAAGCTGGCCTAGTGCGCTCTAAAAATACCACCGAAATTTTAACTAAAAACGTGGTGTTATACGCGATTGCCTGTGTGATGTACCTATTGATTGGCTACAACATTATGTACGTCGACAATGCCGAAGGCGGCTGGTTGCCTTCACTCGGTACGCTGATTGGCTCACAAGCCGACGATGCTAACCATGCTTTGGAATCTGACTTCTTCTTCCAAGTGGTGTTTGTGGCAACGGCGATGTCGATTGTCTCTGGCGCCGTGGCGGAGCGAATGAAGTTATGGGCTTTTCTGTTCTTCTCCGTGGTGATGACAGGGATTATCTACCCCGTTGAAGGCTACTGGACTTGGGGTAAAGGCTTTATCTCTAGCTTAGGCTTTGTGGACTTTGCAGGTAGCGGTATTGTACATATGACAGGTGCTGCTGCGGCTATCGCTGGGGTGTTATTGCTCGGTGCTCGTAAGGGTAAATACGGCCCTAATGGCCAAGTCAACCCAATCCCTGGCTCTAACCTGCCAATGGCGACCTTAGGGATGTTTATCCTGTGGATGGGTTGGTTTGGTTTCAACGGTGGCTCACAATTAATGGTTTCAGATGCGGCCAACGCTAGCTCTGTCGCTAAGGTCTTCGTAAACACCAACACCGCAGCCGCTTTTGGTGCTATCTCTGCCCTAGTTGTGTGCAAAATGATTTGGGGTAAAGCCGACTTAACCATGATCTTAAACGGCATTCTGGCGGGCTTAGTGGCGATTACTGCCGATCCGCTGTCGCCTTCGCTGCTGATGGCAGGGGTAATTGGTGTGGTTGCTGGTGGTTTAGTGGTGTTCTCTATCGTGGGTCTGGACAGAATCAAGATCGACGACCCAGTGGGCGCGATTTCTGTGCACGGTGTTGCGGGTTTCCTCGGTTTGATGTGTGTACCTTTATCAAATGCCGACGCCACTATCACAGCGCAATTAACTGGCGCAGCGATTATCTTCGCATGGGTATTTAGCGCGTCGTTTGCGGTGTGGTTTGTACTCAAGATGACCATGGGCATCCGTGTTTCTGAGGAAGAAGAATATAACGGTATGGATGCGTCTGACTGTGGTATCGACGCTTACCCAGAGTTTGTGACTGTCAAAAGCGCAGGCTAACTGGTGTTGATATCACTTGATGCCTCTAAGGGATAAGAGGATAGTAAAGCAGAGCCAAGTGCTCTGCTTTTTTTTATGGGTCTTCGACTGCCACGCTGATACCACAAGGAGCTAACAATGCGCTTAATCTCTGATCTCACTGTACAACTCAGACGCACTTGTTTGCTTGGGGGGATTCTGAGTGCACTCTTAGCCTTGCCCGCTTTTGCGGGGCAAGTGGTTGTTACTCGCTCGGATGAGCCTTTCGATGCCTTTGCCGTGCGCGACCAAGTGCTAAAAGATTATGAATGGCAGGAATCCTTGAGAAGACAGGAGCAAATTCAAATTTTGCAGGCTTTGCCACTCGGTTGTATCGCCCAGGTAAAACCTTACCGCTACTTTACCTGCGGTCAGGATAACTACCGCCCCTATCGTTATCAGCAGCAGGATGTGTATATCAAGGTTGACCCTCCGGCGCAGCGTTAACTCTCAAGCTGCCGCAATCCTTTGTGGCAGGCCGTTATTTTTTGTAACCATTTTATGACGTCTTTTTGGCCAAGTGTAATAAGCTCAAATAGGAGCCTTATGGTCTGGGGGACATCTCATGATACAACTGCGCACCATCTCTAGCGGCATTATCTGCTCATTATTACTTTTATTCTTATGGGGTTGCAGCTCGACAGCCCCAAAACCTAGTGATGATGAAATCGATGCCCTATTTGCAGATTCGTTATTTAAATCAGTCAGTAATATTCCTAGCGTTGAGGATATTTTTAGCCTTCCGCCTTCTGTGGCGGCCGATGTCAGGCGAGCCTACGACCGTTACAGCTTATCGACGAAAAATCCCGTCGCGGTGCATGAATGGTTAGCCAGTTATATCAATGCCAATCAGCTCGGCGGCCACAGCGATTTTCACTATCAAGATAATTTGACTCAAACCGCCAGCGAAACCTATGCCCAGCGCGCCGGAAATTGTATGTCGCTGGTGGTAATGACATCGGCGCTAGCGGATGTGTTTAAAATTGGCACTGAGTTTCAGGATATTGCGATTGAACCCGTGTGGGACAAACAGGGCGAGTTTTATCTGATCAACGGCCATGTCAATTTACGCTTGCTACCTGCTGAGAGCGTGCACACTGTGTATGTGTCGGCCCATGCAATTCTGGTCGACTTTATGCCCGAGCGAGCTCTGCGAGGCTACAATAAAGTGCAAATCAATCGCCAGACCTTAACCAGCATGTTTTATAACAATATGGCCGCCGAATCCTTGGTTGAAGGGGATTTAGACCGCGCCTATGCGCTGATTAAAGCCGGCTTAAAATCTGGACACTTTATTCCTGCGCTCAACACTTTAGCCGTGATTTATCGCCATAAGGGCGATGAGAAGCGGGCAGAGCAAGTCTATCGCTATGCACTCAAATACGATGCCGATGATATGACGACGCTTTATAACTTGGCGGTGATTTTAGGTGATCAGGGCCGTTTAGAAGAGTGGGCGCAGGTCAATAAAGTGTTGGAGTTAGCACGTATTCGTAACCCTTATTACTACTACGACATGGGTGAACAGGCCTATGACGAGCACCAATACAACGAGGCGCTCGCTTGGTATCAAAGGGCCGTGGATAAAGCCGATTATCGTCATGAGTTTTTCTTTGGCCTGTCACGCACCTATTGGGCGCTGGGCGATGAAAAACGTGCCAAACTCAATATGGAAAAAGCCATGGCACTGAGCCGCGAAGCCACAGATAAACATCGCTATCAGGCAAAACTGCAGGCCATGCAGCAACATTAATCCTTTACTCAACCTCCTTTGTTTGCGTCTGATTACTGGCAAAGGAGGTTTTTTATTTTTGGCTTTCGCTAGCACTTTGTTTTTTCGTCAAACACGGCATCGACTTCAATGTGAGTATCATATTGAAATATTTGAATTTGTATTTTTTAAAAATATGTTAAAACAAGACGTTATAGCTGATTTTTTGAAATGGAGACAACTTGGTTGCATTAACGGCGCAGACTGGATAAATTGAACTCAGTATTGCAGTTGAGATCCCCTATTGCAGCGATAAAAATAGCCTAAACACGAGAGTTGGAGCAGTAAATTATGTATTACCAAAATGATGACGTTCGCATTAATGAAGTCAAAGAGTTACTTCCACCGATTGCGATTCTAGAACGATTTCCTGCTTCCGAAAACGCTGCTGCAACTGTGTTTAACGCCCGCCAAAGCATCCATAACATTCTCGCTCGCCAAGATGATCGTTTGTTAGTGGTCATTGGTCCTTGCTCAATCCATGATCCTAAGGCCGCATTGGAATACGGCCAGAGACTGGTTGCGCTAAGAGAACGTTATCAAGATCAGCTCGAAGTGGTGATGCGTGTTTATTTTGAAAAGCCGCGTACCACAGTGGGTTGGAAGGGACTCATCAACGATCCTTATATGGATAACAGCTTCAAACTGAACGATGGTTTGCGTACCGCGCGTAAACTCTTGGTCGATTTGAATGACTCTGGCATGCCTACCGCGGGTGAATTTCTCGATATGATCACCCCGCAATATGTGGCGGATATGATGTGCTGGGGTGCCATCGGCGCGCGCACCACAGAATCGCAGGTGCACCGTGAATTGGCCTCGGGGTTATCTTGTCCTGTAGGCTTTAAAAATGGTACCGATGGCACTATTAAGGTGGCGATTGATGCCATCGGCGCCGCGAATGCGCCGCACCACTTCTTATCGGTAACCAAATTTGGCCATTCGGCGATTGTGTCCACCAAAGGTAATCCCGATTGCCATATCATTCTGCGCGGCGGCCGTGAGCCTAATTACAGTGCCAGCCATGTGGCGCAGATCAGCGAACAACTGAAAAAGGCCAAGCTGGTCGACAACATAATGATCGATTTCAGCCATGCCAACAGCAGCAAACAATATCAACGCCAAATGGAAGTCGCGAACGATGTGGCCGAACAATTGGCTGCGGGTAATAAGGCGATTTTCGGTGTGATGGTCGAAAGCCACTTAGTGGAAGGACGTCAGGATCTGATTGAAGGCCAAGCGTTATGCTACGGTCAGAGCATCACTGATGCCTGTATTGGTTGGGACGATACCGAGCGTTTACTCGCAGTGTTAAAT
>AACY020563595.1_pt1 | contig 44979 bp, 34 predicted proteins | sample 267378 | NCBI WGS metagenome assembly AACY02 (sample SAMN02954345, study PRJNA13694) | marine metagenome | biome: aquatic; feature: ocean; material: water; isolation source: isolated as part of a large dataset composed predominantly from surface... | reverse complement strand
ATCGTTGCGACTGCGGGGCTCAACTTCCAGGCCGGCTGCGCGCTACAGACTGCTGCGCTCCACCAACCTTGCTTCCCTCTTCCGCGCCGTGTTTCCGTTAGCGCGAAAGAGGCGTGATTCTAAGCACCCACCCCCCGACTCCGCAAGCCCTTTGTGAAAATATTTTGAAAAAGCCCCCGTGCGCTGACGCGCACGGGGGCTTGGGGCTCGACGGGCCGCGTAACGCAACGCGAGCCATCCTCTATTGATGTGACATATATCCGCCGTCTCCCAATACAGGAGGTCGCGGAACGAGCAAGGAATCGAGTGCCGTCGAGTATCATGCCGCGACCGAACCACGCACTCATATCCACGATGGACAGCACCACTCAACCCGGCGACGCCGACCTTCGCGCCGAATATGCCGCGCTGCGCGAGCGCGCCATCATCCTGGAAGAACAGGCTCCCCCGCTTCTGCAACGCATCTCGGATGTATTGCCGCGGATCAGCGGCGAATCCGAACTGGCGGACGAGCACCGCGAACGACTCGTCGGCGCGCGCAACGCGGCGATGGTCTCGATCGAAAACTATCAGCAGGCGATTCCTTTCCTGCAGACGGCCGACTCGATCATCGAGCAACTGGACAAGACGCCCGAGCGCGACGAAGACATCGAATGGCGTGAATCGCTGCTGCAACGGCTCGACGAGCTGATCGACGTCGCCGTCGTGATGATCGACGATGCCGAAGGCTACTTCGAACAGGCTCAAGCCTGCGACCTGTCCAGCGTGCCGAAAGCCATCCTCGAGGATTAAGTCACACCGCTCAGGCTCGCGTCGCGCACCGGCGTCATGTCGTGTGCGCCAGCCATTCCGATGCTTGCCAGCCGAAAGTCGCAGCCCGAGACGCGTGAGTCGTCACACCGACCAGCAGGCCAGGCCCCTCCCGCAAAAGCTCACCTTTTCGCTACGCCTCTCGCCCGGGCCGCGCGACGCGACTACAGCGCGTCGAGAACGATCGTCTCGCTCACGATCGGCACGCGGATATATCCGCCCTCCGCATCGCCATACGCGTGCGCATTCCCGTCGATGACGCATTGCGCCGTCAACGCGCAAAGGGTCGCGTCTCGCGCATCGACGGACTTCAGCGTCGACACGTCGACTCCCAGTCGTTCCAGCAATTGCCGGCGCTGGTTGCGTTTCTGCTTCGCCGATGCGACGGCCCTGCCCAGCATCGCGCAGGTGATCGCATAAGGATAGGTTTCGAAACTCGCGCGCCCACCTGAATAGCGGGCGCTGGTCAGCAGCGGATAGGCATCCGCGAGCGAGCTGTAGACACGCTCTCCCATGAACATCCAGTCGAAGAAGCCTGACGTGCTCGCCACCGCCTGCTCCCGCGACGGCGTCGGAAAGCACGAGATCCGTTCGCGCGCGAGCGCCTGTTCGGCCGCCCGGCGCCCGCTCCCCGTCCACCACAGGCTCGGTGCGTCGACACCCACGGCCACGACGTCATGGGCGAGGCACAGCGCAGGCACCGCCTCGGGCGCGATACGTTCCTCGCGGTAGACGACAGTCGGCCCGCGCAGGATCACGAGATCGCACTGCTTCTTTTCGCCACCCACATCGACACCCGCCACGGCCGGCGATTGCCGCGCGGCGGATCCGACGGATCGAACCGGTCGCATGCGGGCGCCTCAGTCCGCCGGCCGTGCGTCGTACGCGGCGTCGAAGATCGCCTCGAGACCGGGATGTACGCCGCGCATCGGATCGACGACCGACTTCGCCCAGTCGAAGTACGCCTGCTTGCGTTCGAGCGGCCAATCCGCGGGCGGATGCCGCGCGATGTCGCGCAAGTTGCAGATCTTGTCGGCCAGCTTCACGAGCTTCGCGCGCCGGCTGATCGTCGCCGCATGCTCGACCTGCAGGCGCTTGCGCTCCTCCTTCGGCAGCGACTTGTCGTCGGTGACTTCCATCACGATGTCCGCCACGTCCTTGCCGAACAGCCGCAGCAATTCCTGCTCGGTCGTCTCGGTATCCTCGACCGTGTCGTGCAGCACGGCCGCGACGATCACGCGCTCGTCCTCGACGCCGGCCTCGTTGGCCAGCACGTCGGCGAGTGCGATCGGATGATTGATGTACGGCGACGCTTCTTCGTCCTTGCGCCGCTGATTGCGATGCTTGTCCGCCGCGAACGCGATGGCGGCTACCAGCTTTTTCATATTCCCCCCTCGTGTGGCCTGACCCGCGACCGGCAGAACCGGCCGCGTGCATTTCGGAACCGCACATACTACCTGTTCGCGATGACGCTGCCCGTGCGCCAGCATCCACGCACGCCCCGCGTCACGCACCGGCCGGCGCGCGCTGCAGTTCGACCACGTTGACTCGCGCGCCGAATACGTCCCTCACGAGCGGCAGCAGATGGTCGTGGTGCGTCAGGAACAGCACCTGGGTTCGCGTCGACAGATCGCGCAGCGCATCGAGGCCGGCCTTCGCACGCGCGTCGTCGAAATTGATGAACAGGTCGTCGGCGACGAACGGCAGTGCGGTCCGGCTACCGAGCTGCAGTTCCAGCGCCGCGATCCGCAGCGCGAGGAACAACTGGTCTCGCGTTCCTTCGCTCAAACCGGCGACCTCGACCGATGCCCCCTTCGTCCGTCGTGCATACAGGGCGGGGGGCGTCCGTTCCGTATCGACGGTCAACCGCGCGAATTCGCCCAGCGTGAGCCCGGCGAAAATCTCGCCCGCGCGCCTGAGCATCGGCCCCTGCTTCTGGTCGCGGTAGCGATCCGTCGCCCACTTCAGCAACCGGCTCGCCGTGGCCGCCTCCAGATACTGTTCGGCTGCTTCGCCCATCGCCGCCAGCGCTTCCTGTCGTTTCGACTCCGCAACGGCCGCGTTCGACTGACCGTCGATCGCGCTGAACGCCTGATCGGCCACGACCTGCTGCTGTGAAAGCTCGTTCAGCCGCTTGCCGACGTCACTGAGCGACTGCTTCACCGCTTCGAGGTGCGCCGGTACGTCGGCGATGTCCTGTTCCGCGACTTCCGCTTCGACGGCGGACCGGGACAGGCCGTCACCATCGCGCACCAGCGCCTCGTGGGCGGCATCGACCGCCTGCCGAAGCTGGCGCCGGCGATCCGAGCGTTCGGCCAGCGGCAGGGCCTCGTCGATCGACACGACGCCGGCCAGTTGCAGCAGCGGCTGGATGCGCGCATCGGCACCGGCCACCGCGGCGGCCGCGTCCGCGACCTTGCCGTCGGCTTGCCGAACAGCGTCGTCGGCACGACCGATCGCGCGCGCGATTTCCCTGGCAGCCGCGAGGCGCATCGTCAGCCGGCGCGCGACGTCCGGCCAGTCGCCGCTCGCCAGCCATTCCGGCGCGAGCGCTTCGGCAAGCCGCCTCGCGCCCGCCTCGAGCGCGGCCAGTTCGGCGCGGATCGCGGCGATCCGGTTGCGCGGCGCATCGGCATCGGCCAGTTCGGCCGTCACCGTGTTGGCGAGCTCGAGCGCGCCCTCCGCCGCAGCCAGCGTCGCCGCGCTTGCGGACAGCTTGGCGTCGGCCAGCGCGTCGCGCCATTGCGCATGCCACGCATCGTAGGCCGACTGCGCGTGGCCGGCACGCGACTGTGCCGTCGCGCATCCGCGTTCCGCCTCCCGCGCGCGATCCTCCAGGCTGTCTTGCTGCGCGAGCGCCTTCTCTGCCGACTGTACGAAGGTCTCGGCGATCGCGACGAGCGCCGCCAGGCCATCCGACTCACCGCCTCGCGACACGGTACGCAATGCCGTGCGCAGCGTGGTTTCGGCACCCGCCCGCGCGGCGCGAATCGCGTCGAATTCGCGGCGCAGCCGGTCGAGGTCGGCCTGCGCGGCGAACACCGTGTCGCGCTTTGCAAGCCAGTCACCCATCGCCGCCAGCGGCATGCCGGGCACCGCGGCCGTCGTCGCGAGCGCAGCCCATGCGTCGCGATGCGCGGCGAGCTCACGCTCGCGCTCGTCCAGCGCGGCCTGCCTGCGCGTCACGCCGGCACGTGAGGATTCGACCTGCTGACGCAACGACTGCAATGTCGCGGCCGCCTGCGTCGCGCCGAGCTGTGCGTCGACGAGTTCGTCCGCAAGGCGGATCGCGTCGTCGACCGCAGGTGCGCCCGTTGCGAGATCGACCGCGCCGCTGCGGATATCGCCCCACGCGCCGTCGCGTCGCGCGCGCGCCGCCAGCACGTCGGCGGTCGTGACGACCTTGTGGTTCTCCGCGAAGTGCTTTTCCTGCAGTTCGAGCCGCTCGAGCTCCTCGAGCGCGCCGTCCCGCGCGTCGCGTGCAGCAGCGACCGCGCTCGCGCGTTCGCTGTCCTCCTTCAGCAGCGTGCCGAGCCGCGCCACCGACGGCACGTCGAGCGCACGCAGCGTATCGACCGGCATGCGCCACTGGCCGAGCGCATCGAGTGCGCCGGACAACGTGCGTTCGGCGGCGGCGATTTCTTGTTCGAGTGCCTGCTCGCGCTGGCCACTGTTGCGAAAGCCCTGCGCATCGGCCAACGCCGCACGCAGCGCCTCCGGCACATCGACGGTCGGCAGGCGCGCCTGTTGTTCCCTCACCTGCGCAAGCTCGCGCGTACGTTCGTCGAGCGATTCGCGCGCGCCGGCAAGCGCCTGGTGCAGTGCACCGTGTTCGCGCAACAGGTTTGCAACCGTCTTCAGCGACAACGCGGTCGGCAGCGACGCGCGCAGCGACGCTTCGTCCGTCGGCCAGTCGAGCTGGCCGGCCGCTGCAAACGCGGCCGACAGGTGCCGCTCGACATCCGCGCCGAGCAGCAGCAGATCCTGCGCATGATTCATGCACGCGCCGCGCAGCCGATCGAGCGCTTCAATGTCGGCTTCGAGCGCCAGCGTGTCGGCGTCAGCGTCGATCGCATCGCGCGCCTGCCGTTTCGCGAGCAGGTCGGCACGCCGCTCCTCGAGCACCTTCTGTTCGGCCGCGAGATCGCCCTGCGCCTTCAGCAGATCCGCATACGCGGTGGGCGGCAACTCGACGACCGGGCCCAACTCCGCCAGTGCCGCGTCCTTGACCGTCAGCTCCTTCAGGTATGGCGCCAGCCGTCGCACGCGTTCGAGCTTCGAGCGCAGCGCTTCGAGCCGACGCTGTTCCGCGCGTGCCTGCTCGATCTGCTGTTCGACCGCTTCGCGCGCCTCCTTGCGTTCGACCCAGTCGCGCGTGCGCACCTGGACCGTCTTCAGTTCGGTCACGGCTTCGTTGAACGACGATTCCGCGAGCGCAAACGCGCTGCCGCTGCGGCGCGGCGCCCAGAGCTCGACCGAACGCGCATCGAGCTCCTCACGCACCGGCCCGAGACTGCCGACACCGGCAGCCGATTCGAACAGCACCTGGCCGAGCTTGTCGGATGCGTCGAGAATGCTGCGGCCGCCGTCGACCAGACGCCCGTGATCGAGCCCGAACATCTGCTCGAAGAATTCGCGCGTGGCGCCGTCGAGGACGGCTGCCAGATAGTCGTCGGGCAGCTTGTCGTCGGCGGGTGTGCGCAGCGGACTGCGCCCGCGCGCACGGTGGAACGCGAGTTCGCCCGTAGCGCTCTCCAGCACGCCGCCGATCCGCAGTTCGGGCGTGCTGTGCAGGAAATCGAGCGGGGTCTGCAGTTTCATCCCGAACAGCAGCTCCGACACGGCCGTGCGGATCGTAGACTTGCCGGCCTCGTTCGGCCCCACGATCACATGGAAATCCTCGCCGGCCGACGGGAACCGCAGCGTCTCGTCGGTGAACTTGCCGTACTTGATCAGATCGAGCTGGTTGATCCGCATCGCTTACTCTCCCCTCGCCAGCCGCGCGAGCAACGCAGGCCCGACTTGCTCGACGAGTGCGGTAAGTTCGCCCGCGCGCGCCATCGTCAACAACGGCACCTCTTCCTTCACGTCGCTGCGCACCTTGCCGACGAACGGCTTCAGGTCGCGTTCGAGCAGTTCGAGGAAATCCGGATCGCGCGCAGCGTCGGCCAGGATCTGCTTCAGGTCCTCCAGCGCTTCGAGCTGCTCGCTTTCGCCCGGCTGGTGATCGGCCGCGGACGTCGCGAGCCGAACCTTCTCGAGCCACAGCCGCTCGTTGCCGATCATGCCGATCTGGTTCAGCACCTCCGCGCGCAACTGCGGCGCACGGCCGAAAAAGAGGCCATGCGCGGGTGTGCGCCCCGTGACCGTCACGCGCACCGCGCGCGGCACATGGCCGTCGACGGTCAGCAGCGCTTCCAGCGACTGACCGACCTTTCTGGACAGGTCTGCGACGGTGAAGCAATCCGACGCGTCGACCGTCACGGCTTCCCAGCGCAGCACGTCGAGATACAGCCGCTCGACCTGCGTGCGGCCCTGCTCGACCGTCACCAGCACCGCGCCGCGGCGGCCCGTCTCGCGGATATGGCGCCCCTGCAGGTTGCCGGGAAACACCACCGTGGACGGCCCCGACCATTGCTGGAATTCGTGCACGTGGCCAAGCGCCCAGTAGTCGTAGCCTTTCGCGTGGAGTTCGGCCAGCGTGCACGGCGCGTAGTTCGCGTGCGCCGCATAGCCTTCGAGCGCCGTGTGCAGCACGCCGATGTTGTAGTAACCGGGCACCGGATCCGGATAGCCGATCGCGAGATTGTCGACGACGGCCTTGTCCTTGAAGCTCTGCCCGTGCAGCGCGACGTCGAATTCAGGCAGCGTGTGGGTTTCCGCCTTGCGGTGGCCGAACACGGTGACGTTGTCGGGCAGCGTCAGCTTCTTCGTCATCTCGCTTTCGGCATCGTGGTTGCCGCCGAGGACGAACGCGCGGATGCCGGCCTTGCGCAGGCGCCCCATCTGCTGGCCGAAGAAGATGCCCGTATTGTGGTCCTTCCAGTCGCCGTCGTACAGGTCGCCGGCGATCACGAGGAACGCGACTTCCTCTTCGATCGCACGATCCACGAGTTGCCGCAGCGCCTCGCGCGACGCGTTGCGCAACTGCGCGGCCGGCGCGTCGGGATACGCGCTCAGGCCATGCAACGGGCTGTCAAGGTGTATGTCTGCCGCGTGGATGAACTTCACGAAGATTCCTTTGTTTCATGACGATGGGGCCGGCGATCGCCGTGCGATGCCGCCAGCCGGGCCATCAATCGCAATCCTGGTAGCCGCCGAGTTCGCCGCAATGGATACAGCGAAACATATACGCTGTCGGCGAGCCATCCTTGTCGAGTACGGCGAAGAAGCGCTCCCACTCGGCACCCTCGTCGAGTCCGGTCGATTCCCGAATCGACACAATAGCCTGCGGGCCGAGCGCGGTCAGTTCGCCGGCACCCGCACGGCCGATGAACTGCCCGCCATCGCCGCAATGCGTCCACCACCGTTCCTGCTGCCAGCCCTGAAAGCCCGGCGTGCGACAGGCGATTTCGTCGACGACCGCGTCTGGCACTTCATCCCATTCGCCGCCGCCGATGCCGTACGTATCGGTAAAGACTGCGTCGAGCCGCGCGTGCGCCGAGCCGTCGGCGATGCACCACGGGCAGATGCATTGCTCATACTCGTCTACCGCATACACAGGGCCGGCGTACACGTACCCACGCGCATCGCCGCAACATACGCAGCGCGCGTCCGAGCGGATCACGCTGCCCGTTGCCAGCGGGTCGGGATGGTACCTGAAAGCGGGTAACGACATAAGGCGCTCCGTCGATCCGGATGGTGGGGACGCACGCGATGCGAATTCGAACGGCCATTGTGCCGCAGCCCGGCCGCGTTACTGCGGAATCTCGTTCTCGACAAACGTGCCGTTCACGAAACGATAGACGCGATGCGTTGCACCGCCGTGCGCGAGAGATTCCCACCGGATGTCGAGGCCGACCGGGTCGTCGCGCCATGCGATCGCCAGGTAGGGCGATTGCGCGCCACCGTCGGTGTCGAGCGAAACAGAGTCGAGGCAGCTTTGAACCGGCAGCGAGAAACGCGGCACGGCATGGGTGCCGTGCAGTTCCAGCACGTACAGCGCCCCTTCTTCCCCCGCGCCGCAGTATCCGGTGGGCCGGCTGCTCGACGAGCGGTTGACGACGACCAGCAGATAGTCTTTGCCGTCGATCCGCTTCGAACGGCCAGACGGGAACGCCACACTCGATGCATCGCGCAATGCATGGCGAAGCGCGGCCGGCACGATCAGTGCCGATTTCCTGTGGCGGGCTGTGTCGACCTCGAACAACCTCGGGTGTGCCCATTCGATCTCGTGACCGTTGGCGAGCCGCACCGATTCAGGTGTCGGCGTTTCGGCGAAGGAAACGGCCGCATTCGAGGCCAGCAGCGCCAGCGCCGCGAGCTTCAACGCAATCGATTTCGTCCGAATGATCCGTGTCCGCATGAATCGCGCAGGATGGTCGTGAAGTTCATCGCGTGCGCCGGCGTGGTGTTCGGACAGCCCCGATCCAGGATCGTCCCGCGCGCGTCGTTCGTCACGACGCACGCGGCCGATCCACGCGGTGCCGTCATTCGCCGCGCGGCACTGGCGGCGGTGCATAGCCGTTGTCGTTGCCGGGGAACGGATTCGCGTTGCGGCGCAGCGCCTCCTCTTCGTTCTCCTTCTGCGCGAACACCGCGACGCCGATCACGCCGACATTCGCGGCATCGCCGTACTTCGAATTCGCGACATAGCTGTCGGGCACCGCCGCGAAGCGGAACGCGGCGACTTCGTCGCGGCTCTTGCGGAAACCCTCGATCGTCAGCGTGCGGCCCGGATACAGCACGTAACCGCCGTTCGTATAGCTGCCGGGCCGCCCCGACAGCACGTCGAGCCCGTCGACGCTCGATACGATCTCGAACGTACGGCGCCCCTGGTTGCGCAGCACGATCATGTAGCGCGAACCTTCGACGCCCGCCATGTGCCAGCGGCCGTCGTTGCGCGCGAGACGCAGCGGCGCGCCCTTTTCGTCCGTGAACGACAGCGCGATGTCGCCGTTGGAGAGCGCGACGCGGGTCGGCAACCGGCGAACCTGGGACGCGGAAAGATGTCCGGGCAACGCGTCGTTGTAGTAGATCGACGCGAGATCCGTCGGCTTCGCCGGATCCGCGCGCTCGAATTCAACCTGACGGGTTTCGGATCGCACCGACTCGCCCCATGCAGTGCCGAGCCCGCGGCGTTCGCTGGCGTCCGGCGCGGCGGCGGATGCGCTGGTACTGCCGGACGGCGGGGGCGGCGCTGCGCAGGCAGCCAGCCAGAGCGCGCAGGCGAGCGCGAGAAGACGGAACAGGATGGTCATGACGTGAGGCCTCGGAATGTTATCGGGCCGCACCGGACTGGCCGGAACGGCGTTTTGGTGTCGTCTGTCGTCACGATGTCGATCGGACATGCTGGCCCGAATCGGCCGGCGCCGCGATCGCGGCGGCCCGGCAACCGGGAGCCTCGCTATTTAAGCATGGCGGGAGGGCGATGGGCAGGGGGCACGCACGCCGCACGCCGCCGGTTCGTGCCGGCGGGCATCAGGCTCGTCGCGGCGCCGGATGGGTGGCGAACGCCGACGCATCCCCGTATCGAGGACGGGATGAACGACGCGCCGCGCGCCAATAAAAACGGCCCGGCCCGCGTCGAAGCGGGCCGGGCCGTGTCGGGAAGCGTAACGCTTACAGCGCGCCGCCTTGCGCCGACGCCGAACCCTTCACGCCGACCGATGCACCGCCCTGCACCGCGTTCGTCGTGCCTTCGAGCGCCTCGCCGGCCTTCGCCTTCGCGCCGCCGGCTACGTCGCCCACGGTCGACACCGCGCCTTGCGCGTGGCTCTTCGCCGTGCCTGCGACGTGCTTCACGTGCGATTTCGTCGAGTGGACGGCCGACGCTGCGGCATCCTTCGCCGTGCCCGCTGCCGAACCGACTGCATGCGTCGCGCCGCCAACCGCGTCGCCGGCTGCCGAGCCCACGCCGCCGACCGTCTTGCCGACGCCGCTCAGCGCGCCGCCGACGGCGTTGCCCGCGCCCGAACCCGAGCCTGCCGCATTCGCGCCGGCGCCGGCCTGCACACCCACGCCGCCGCCGAGCAGCGGCGTCTGAACCTGCGCGCCGACACCTGCGGAACCCTGGGCGCCGGTCTGGGCCGTCTGTGCGAACGCCGCCGAAGTCGCCATCGCCGTCAGTGCAGCACCCAGCAGAATCGTACGAATCTTGTTCATGGTCATTCTCCCCAAAGACGTTGTTGCTGCGGGCCGCCTTCGTGCGGCTTGTCGCATGCCTTGCCGCGACATGCGGCAGGTGGAGCTAATGTAGCGGCGCGGGCGAGCAAAACGACTGATTTGCGGGGACTGTTACTTCCGTTGCAAATGCTGACGATTGCCTCACATAGTTTGACAATCCCGGCTTGCAACGGGATTGACCAGTGGACGGCGTGACGCTGGAGACGTGCCGCGCGGGGCATTACACGACGGAGAAGCGACGGATCGCTGCGCATCGCGGCGGATCGGGAAACCAGGCAGACAAAACGGCTAGCAGGGAAACCGGCCGCTTCGATAAGCATTCCAGAGAAAGTGTATCGGCCAACCGTCGGTGCGGCCCGACAACCGGCTCCTCGCGATGAGTTCGATATCGTCGGATACGCAAGCCGCCACACCGGCGTTCCCCGCGGCACCGAACGCAAGCTTGAACGCTTTTTCCCTCAGCGCGCTCACGGCCGGCCGGTCGACGGCTGCGCCTGGATCGCCGTCGACTTCGTCGAACGACACCATCCACTGCGCATCGAACGGCTCGGCATCGCGACTGTCCAGTGCGCGATCGCAATCCAGGTCGGCGAGGAAATCGAAAAAGCCCCGCGCCGACAGGATGGCGTCCATTTCAAGCAGATGCGCGTTCGTCATTGCGACTCCTTCACGATGCGCGGCCCCGACCGCCCGATGATGCATACAGGCGGTTCGGGGCCGCGCGCGCTGCCCGGTTACGGTCGGAACGTATCGCCGAGCACGACGCCTTCACGCCGCGGATCGGTGCCGCCCTGCAACGCGGGCGACTGGCCGACCGTTACGCGCATCACGGTATTGACGCCGCTCGCCTGCGCGGACGTCGATACCTTGTGCCCGAGCGCGAGCAGCCCCGCGATCAGCGGATCGTTCGCTCCGTTGTTCGTCGTGTTGACGTTCGGATGCTCGCCGCCGATCGTGGTCGTCGGGCTGTTGCTCGCGCCGAAGTCGACGAGCCCCGCCGACTGCTGCGCGTCGAGCCCCCAGTCGAGCGCACCGACGAGCGTCTTGACCACGTACTGCGGAATCGTGCCGCCGCCAGGCGAACCGGTCGCCATCACGAAATCGCCGCGCGAGCCGTCCGCGGCCTGCCCGAACACGATCGTCGGCGCCATCGAGCTGCGCGGCCGCTTGCCCGGCTGCAGGCGGTTGGCCACCGGATTGCCCGCGCTATCGACCGGGTTCGCCGAAAAATCGGTCAACTGGTTGTTCAGCAGGAAGCCATGGGTCATGTGGAACGAACCCATGCTCGACTCGACCGTCGTCGTCGCGCTCAGCACGTTGCCGTCGCCGTCGACGATCGTGAACTGGTTCGTGCCGTGCTCGATCAGCGTCGTGTCGACACCGAGCGGCACCGCGCCCAAGTTGCCGGGCTGTGCGGTGCCCATGCTCCTGGCCGGATCGATCAGCGCCGCGCGCGATTTCAGGTACGGCTTGTTCAGCAGCGTATTCCACGTGCCGCCCGGCAGCGGTACGAAATCCGTATCGGCCACGTATTTGTCGCGGTCGGCATACGCGAGCCGTTCCGCCTCGGTGACGAGGTGCACGCCCGCGACGGTCGGCTTGCCGCCTTCGAGATCGATCGCCGTCGGCTTCAGCGACTTCAGGTCGTAATTCTCGAGCATGCCGAGCGCCGACGCGACCGCGATGCCGCCCGACGACGGCGGCGGCATCCCGCATACCCAATAGCTGCGATAGGTCGTGCACACCGGCTCGCGGCGCTTCGCCTGGTACGCGGCCAGGTCGGCTACGGTCGTCTTGCCCGGCGTGAGCGTCGACCCGTCCGCGCCCTTCGTCGTCGCGATCTTCGCAACGATGTCCTGCGCGATCTGCCCCGTGTACAGCGCGTTCGCACCCGACTGCGCCATCAGCGTCAGCGTGCGCGCATAGGCCGGATTCTTCAGCACGGTGCCGAGCGTCTTCGGCGTCCCGTCGGCGTTCAGGAAATACGCGGCGGCCTCGGGGTCGCGCTTCAGGTTCGCGGCGTTCGCCGCGATCGCGTCGGCGAGCCGGCCACCGATCGGGAAGCCGTTGGTCGCGAGCGTGATCGCATCGCCGAACAGGTTCTGCCACGGCAGGCGGCCGTGATCCTGCTGCAGTGCCTCGATCAGCCTCGGCACGCCGATCGTGCCGATCGAGCGGCCACTCGCGCGTGCGTTCGGCAGCGGCGCGGACCGGTCGGTCGCGTCATCGACGTAGCGCAGATAGTTCTCCGTCGCGGCCGCCGGCGCGGTTTCCCGGCCATCGTACGCCTGCAGCGTCTTGCCGCGCGCATCGTAGTAGAGCAGCACGCCGCCGGACCCGAGGCCCGTCGCCTCGGGCACGGTCAGGCCGAGCACGGCCTGCACGGCGACCGCCGCGTCGGCGGCCGTACCACCCTTCTTCAGTACCGCGCAGCCGGCCGCGCTCGCGTACGCGTTCGACGTGGCCACCAGATAGGTCTTCGCATAAACCGGCTTCATCCCGGTGCGATAGCCCGAGGACGCTTCCGGCAGCGACGGGTCGCCCGGCTGGTTCGAGCCCACCACGACCGTCGCGCCGCTGTTGTCGACTGCGAGGCAACTCGCATCGGTGGAGGGTGTCGGCGTGCGACCTGCTTCGCTCTCGACGTCGCTGCCGCATGCCGCGACCAGGGCGGCCGCGAGCAAAACGGACGCATACGGAAAAATCGCTGTTCTGTTCATTGTCTGCCGATGTTCTTGTAGGTCGTTGCGATGGACATCACGCTGCCTGCGACCCCCTCGGTGCGCCGGCAACGCGTTCGATAGTCCCATGAACAGAATTTTTTCCGCAATAAGGGAATGGCGTTGTGCGGCCGTATGTCGTGTATGCAACGTCACCGATTTCGCACGCGGGTTCGCGTGCTGCACTGCATCGCAGTGCGATGCACTCGCGCGCCCGATGTCGCGACGCCGTTACCTTGGTGCCCGGCGGCGCTTGCCGGCTGGCCGGCCGTCGCGCACGAAGCCGCTCTCCATCGCCTCGATCGACTCGGAGAAGAACTCGAGGAACATCGTCATCGCGACGGTCGCGCTCATATCGGCCCGTTGATAGATGCAGCTGAACGAGCGCGCGCCCGCATCGGCAAGCGGCGTCCATGCGAGCCGGCCGGCGGCCACGTCGTCCGCGACGTTCTCGGCGATCAGGAAGCCGACGCCCGCGCCTTCGGCCGCGAGGCGCCGCACCATCGGCACCGAACCCGTCTCGACCAGCGGCCGCACGTTGCGTGGCTGTCGTGCATCGATCTGGTCGAACATTGCACGCAGCTCCGTGTCGGGCGTCATCAGGATCAGCGGATGCGCGAAGCAGTCGCGCAGCCGTACCTTGCCGCCTGACGCCGCAAGCGGATGGCCGGGCGCCGTGACGACACCCAGCGGCTGAGCGAACGCGCGCACCTCGACGACGCCCGCCGACGTGCGCCGGCGCAGCGCATAGCCGATGTCGGCTTCGCCCGTCTCGACCCAGCGCACGATGCTCTCGCCGTTTCCCGAACGCACACTGTACGTGACACCCGGATAGCGCTTCATCGCGGCGAGGATCGCGTCGGGCACGAGCTTTTCCGCGGTCGACGCCGGCACCGCCAGGTTCACGTGCCCGCGCCGCAGCGCGCGCAGGTCCTCGACCTGCGTGAGCGCATTGTCGAAATCGCGCTGGCCGCGCCGCACGGCCGCGATCACGATCTCGCCGGCGAGCGTCAACTGCATGCCGCGCGGCAGCCGGTCGAACAGCGGGACGCCGACCTGCTCCTCGAGATTGCGGATCTGCTGGTGCACCGCGGCAGCGGTCAGGTGCAGCGCGTCGGCTGCCTTGCGAATCGAGCCGCGCCTGGCGACTTCGTCGAAACAGCGGAATGTCTGCGATATCGAACGCATGAAGGATCCGTTAGATTTTTCCGAACAGGCCGTCAAGAATAATCCGATTTTACTGACCGTCCGGATCGTCTAGATTCCGCTGCATACCCGTACCCGATTCGAATGGAGACCGCAGTGACAACCGTCGACCAGATTACCCAGCGCCGCCGTGGCGTCGGCCTCATCGCCCACGATCGCGCACTTTCCGCGGGCGGCTATACGCTCATCGCGCCGCAGACGGCCGGCGGCAACGTCTATCTCGTCGGCATCGACGGCGAAGTCGTGCATCAATGGAAGATGCCAGTGCGCCCCGGCCGCCATGCGGTGATCCTCCCGAATGGCAACCTCGGCTACAACGGCAACCATCCGCAATCCGAATCGCGTTATGCGCCGTGGTCGATGTGGCATGGCGGCGACTTCTACGAAGTCACGCCGGAAGGCGAAACCGTATGGCGCTACGAGGATCCCGCGCACCATCACGATGCGCAATGGCTGCCGAACGGCAACCTGCTCTACGCCGCATGCGAACCGGTCAACGCCGCGTTCGCGCAGCGCGTGCCGGGCGGCACGCCGCACGGCGACGACGAGGTGATGTATGCGGACGTGATCCGCGAAGTGAACCGGGCCGGGCAGATCGTCTGGGAATGGCACGCGCGCGACCATCTGCAGCCCGAAGATTTCCCGATCGCGGCCGGCTTCGGGCGCTATCACTGGCCACTCGTCAACGGCCTCGCGGTCGATGCGAACGGCCGCGTGCTGATGAGCCTGCGCACGACGTCGGGCATCATCGGCGTGAACCGCGAAACCGGCCGCGTCGACCTGCGGATCGGCCCTGACGTCGTATCGCACCAGCATGCGCCGGTGCCGCTCGCGAACGGCAACATCCTCGCGTTCGACAACGGCAATTTCCGCCACGGCGCGCATGTGGTGTTCTCGCGCGTGGTCGAGATCGATCCTGCAACACAGCGCGTCGTGTGGTCGTACGCGGACGACGTCGTGAACCTGTTCTACACGCCGTTCATGGGCAACGCGCAGCGCTTGCCGAACGGCAACACGCACGTCACCGAATCGTCGACGGGGCGGCTGTTCGAAGTGACGCCCGTCGGCGAGGTCGTCTGGGAATACGTGATCCCGTGGTTCGCCGAATACCCGGACGAAGCCGCGCGCAAGACCGGCCCGGGCCAGTTGAACAGCGTGTTCCAGACGTTCCGCTACAGCGCCGGGCAACTGCCCTGGCTGCGGGCCTGACCTTCCGTTCACCGCCGTTTCCGGCGCTCGTCGCCGTTCGCATCCTGGGGGCCTGCCGTGTCGCACGATCCGATCTCACCGCCCGTCGACGCACGGCTGCCCGCCTGGCAGCTCGCGCTGTTCGGGCTGCAGCACGTGCTGTCGATGGCCGCGTCCCCGATCACGGCCGTGTTCCTGATCGCAAAAGTGCTCGCGCTGCCGGCGGACCTGACGGTCCAGCTGATCGGCGCGACGTTCTTCGCGTGCGGGATCGGCACGCTGCTCCAGTCGCTCGGCGCCGGGCCGATCGGCGCACGCATGCCGTTCGTGATGGTGCCCGGCGGCGCTCCGACGATGCTGTTCGCCGGCATCGCCGCGCAATCGGGCCTGCCGACGGCAGCCGGCTCGGCGTTGCTCGCCAGCGCGTTCTACTGGGTGCTGTTGCCCGTCTTCACGCGCTGCCTGCGGCTCTTTCCACGCATCGTCGTCGGTGCGATGCTGCTGCTCGTGTCGGTCAACCTGATCCGGATCTACGCGACGATCGTCGTCGGCCAGCCCGGTTCGGCCGATTTCGCGCAGCCGCGCGCGCTGGGTCTTGCGCTGGCGACGATCGTCGCCACCGTCGTCGTGGCCGGTGCGTTCCGCGGCACACTCGGACGACTCGCGGTGCTGATCGGCCTGGTGGCCGGCGCAACGCTCGGCTGGGCGCTCGATGCAATGCCGGCGCTCGCCGACGTGTGGCACGGCCCGCTGTTCACGCATCCGGTATGGCTGCCGTTCGGAATGCCCCGCTTCGACGTGCTGGCCGCGCTGCCGCTGTTGATCTTCACCGCGATCTCGATGGCCGAGGCCACCGCGCAGACGGTTGCCGTCGGCGAAACCTGCGGCAAGGCGATCTCGCTGTCGCGCGACGTGCCGAAGACGATACGCGGCGATGCACTGGCGTCGCTCGCCGGCGCGTTGTTCGGCACGCCGCTGATCGTAACCAGCGCCGAGAATATCGGTGTCGTGCAGACGACCGGCGTGCGCTCACGCTACGTAACGGCTGCGGCCGGCGCGATCCTGATCGTCATCGCGCTGTTCGCCCCGCTCGCGCGGCTCGCGTATGCGATTCCGGCCGCCGTGGTCGGCGGCACCGCGCTGGTCGTGTTCGCGATGATCGGCGTGATGGGCATCCGGCTGCTCGCCAGCATCGACCTGCACGCGCGCGCCAACCAGTACACGCTCGCGGCCGCGCTCGTCGTCGGACTTGCACCGATCCTGGTGCCGAACCTGTATCGCCATTTCGGCTCACCGGTGCAGATCGTGCTCGGCAACGGCATGGCGGCCGGCACCCTCGCGGCCATCGCGACGCAACTGGCATTCGCTGCATTGGCGCGACCGAGCGGACAAACGGGAACGGCAGCGGCGACTGCGCCTTCGCGCGACGCATGACGGCGACGGCGACGGCGACGGCGACGGCGACGGCGACGGCGACGGCCGGCAGTGTCCCCCGCTTGACGACACTCGTGGTTCGACCGACAATCGCCACTCCCTCCTGGCGCGGGCACTCGATCCAGCCGGCGTGTGCGTCTCCTCGACGCCGCCCCGGCTTCAGGTTTTCCAGTCCCGATCTCCGCGCCGCCGTGCCACGCACGCAAACCGCCGGCCCCGCCGGACACGCTCACGCAGGTATCGCCCCGAACGCCGGCTGATCGCCGCGCGGTCGCGCTTTCGCCTGCCCGTTCACTTCGGAGTCCATTATGATGGTTCGTCTTTCCAAGGCAGCCATGGTGCTTGCCATGGCCTTTTTCGCGTCGCTCGTCGCGTTCGGCAACATGACCGACTACGCGACGAATTTCGCGTTCGTGCATCACGTGTTCCTGATGGACACGACGTTCCCCGACAACGGGATCATGTATCGCGCGATCGGCACGAAGTGGGTTCATCACGCCGGCTATATCGGCATCATCTCGATGGAAACGCTGACGGCCATGCTGTGCTGGATCGGCGGTGTCCGCCTGCTGCGCGCGCGACGCGGCGGCGATACGGCATTCCGCGCGGCCAAGGCGTATGCGATCGCCGGCCTGACGCTCGGCTTCCTCACGTGGCAGGTCGCCTTCATGTCGGTCGGCGGCGAGTGGTTCGGCATGTGGATGTCGAAGCAATGGAACGGCGTGCCGGACGCGTTCCGCTTCTTCATCACGCTGCTGCTCGTGCTGGTCTACCTGACGATGAACAACGACGGCATCGACGACGCGCGCACCGCGCACTGATACGTCGCTTGCAACGTGCCGGGCGGCCAACAGAACATCGTAGCGATTGCGGGCGTGACCGCGGCCGGCTATAAATCGTGCATGGACACGAATCGCTGGATTCACGACCCCGTTGGCACCTTCCGCGCGTGGCAGGAAACCACCGCGACCGGCGCCGATCGCCAGCCGTTCGCGCCGCGCTCGGTCGTGCAGCACGTCGCGATGTTCGAACGGTTCCTGCGTTCTCTGATCGCTCAACGCGTGTCGCTGGTCACGTTCGGACCCGACCACGTCGCGGCCTTTCTGGCGGAACTCGATCGCACCTGCACGCCCGGCACGTCGACCCGCGTGCGCTACGCGAAGCTGATCGACCGGCTGAGCCGGCACCTGGTCGAAGCGGGCGTGCGCACGATCCATCCGGCCGGCCGGACGACGCGCGATTTCGCATGGCCGGACGGCGAGCCCGAGCCGTGCTATCTGCCGCCTGATGCCGACGCGGCGCTGCAGCGCCACGTGCAGCCGCGAGCAAACGACACGCCCACCGACTGCCGGAATCGCGCGATCGTCGCGCTGCTGCTTGCGAGCGGCATCACATCGGCCGAAATACGGGCGACCACCTGCGACGCACCTGATCTCGACGCGCAGCCGCCTGCGCTCTCCGTGCCGCGCGATCGGGCGCGGCCGGCGCGCCGAATCACGCTCGACGAATTTGCACTGGCGCCGCTCGCCGCCTGGCGCGTGCGCTCGGCCGACACACCGCCCTCCGCGTTGCTGTTTCCCGCGCCGCGCGGCGGTGGCGCGATGAACGACATGTTCCTGCTGCTCGTAGTGCGCGACGCGCTGACCACGATCGGCTTCCACGCGGCGGACATGAGCCCGCGCGTGCTGCGCAATACGTATGCGCGCCGCCAGTTGCTTGCAGGCCACGCGCATGCCGACGTCAGTGCGATGCTCGGTCTCGTCAGCACGCGAACGGTCACGCGGATCCGGCAGACGCTGCCGACCGATGCGGCCGCGGATCGCGCCGCACACGAGCGCTGATCGCGCGCCGTCCCGTTCCCTATTCGCCCGGCGGCGACTGGATCAGCCGCAGAATCCGGGTGTCGTACGGCGATTGCATGACTTCCGCGATACGGACCCCGGAAGCGGCCGGATGCAGCGGATTCAGCAGGAAGTTGTGCGCGTGCGGCACGACGACGCTCGGCACGCGCAGCAGCGCGCTCGGCTGCGTGTGCAGCCACTCGGTGCCGGCGCTGCGGGTCCAGTCGACGTTGGTTCGCCAGTCGTCAGGCGCGTCGCCCTCCGCAATTTCGGCGATATCGACCGAATCGGCCACCTCGACGCGAAGCAACTGGTAGCCGCTCGGCAATTGCGCGACCGTGGCGATTTCGAAATGAACGAGTGTCTCGAGCAGCGCGAGGGCCGGATGCTCGGCGAGATACACGACGGGCTGCCCGGCAAAATGCCAGCGCCCGCCGGCGCGCAACCCGCCGATGCCTTTCAGGTCGGCGAAATTGCTGATCCGCCACAGCATCGTCAAGCGAAGTACCCCTCGTCGATCTGCGTGAGGACTTCCTCGACGAGCCGCGCGCCATGCTCGGTGCTCGCCATGTCGAGCGACGTGCGGCCGCCGAAGCGCTGAAGCCCGTTGCGCAGCCATGCCATCGCCTTCTCCTGGTCGCCGAACGTGGCCGTCGCCTGCGCGACGATGCGCGCGAGACGGATCGCCTTGTCGGATTCCTCCTGCGACAGGCGTTCGTGCGCCTGACGACGATGGCTCAGCGTGCGACGCGGAATGATGAAGGCCAGCTCGTCGGATTTCAGACCGCGCTCGGACAGCCGGTCGATCACCGAGACGTCGACGCGTGCGCTCGCCAGCTCGGCAAGATCGGCCCCCGATCGGACACGGATTGCCAGCAGCTGTTCGAGAATCGTGAATTCGGCCTGGCGCGGATGCGCGACGCCCGAAGGATGGAAAGCAATGGTGCTCATGACCTCTCCCGGCAATTTGCCCAACCATTATAGGCGTTTTGCCGAAAAACATGCGGACATGGATGATGGGCGCGCGTGGGTGTTCGTCGGGGTACCTGCGAAGGCGAGGGCGACATGCCCGTTCCACATGAAGACAAGCGTCTGTGGCCGCGAATCGAAGATTCGCCTCGGGGAACGGGTGCAATAATTCAGTATATAAAGTCCCGACGACGTCGCACGGTTGTCACGTAACAACTTTTTAAACTGCTTTCATTTGCGCCGATTTCGCCGGTTCATCCTTCGGGACAAAGTCGCGCGGTTCGATCACGGCTTGGATATGCTCTTCGAGCGTGCCCCTGTCACCCGGAACGCCGCTCCAGGCGATTCACCGTCCGTCGCGACGGAATCGCATCGCCGTGCACTCGTGCCGGATGCGTTCCCATATCGCGTGTTTCTCGTCATCGTTCATGAAAACCCAGTGCGAGACCTCGTCGGCCGTTCGGCCGCATCCCTTGCAGACATCGTCGAACAACGTCGAGCACACCCCGACACAGGGACTGTCGGGCAAGTCATGAAGTGTGGAAGCCATTGAAACGCTCGTATCGGTTCAAATCCGGCAGCGCAACGAATCACGCCCCCATAAACGGGTACCTTTCCATCGGCGACGCGGGCGATGCCACAACACCTACCCGCCCTGCTTGCCTCGACTCCGCAGCAAGCCGAATCTATGTCGTCTCGATGCCCGCGCCATAAAGTCGTCCCGGACTTCGCACAGTTGCCGGCTTGTCGCGAAGAATGTCCTTCGACACCCCGACGATCTGACGCGCGCTGCTGTCCAACGACATCTGCCGGCCGCTAACCGTCGGGAAGCACGCAAACATCGGCGTCTGCTCTCTGACTGCCGAGTCGGTTTCCGCCTCGTGTATCGGCCGATCTCGTCGGTCACGGCAAACGTGTCGTACGCGCCGACACCCCTGGCGTGCATGCGCTGCGCCAAGATCACTGCGCGATCGCGCCAGACGTCCTGCAACGGTGCGGAGTCGCCCGGGCCGGCTTTCCGAATGATGGTGTTGACGCCGGACAATGCGGCGATCACGAGTGCCCGGGTTCGATCGCGCGGTTGGCATACACGGTCGAACTACCTGGTCATTCAGTAGCCACGATTCCCTATTCGCGCACGACCTACGCCCAATACCCGGGATCGTGCGCCATACCGCGAGCAATCAGCCGGCCCACGCGGACGACCGGATCACGCTGCAGAAATTGCCCGCGTGGAAATGCGGATCCTTGTCTGCCAGCACGTCGGCCTTCACGTTGCCGAACGTCGTGTCAGGCTTGTGCTTGATCCCGTCGTAGAACGCCTGAATGATGTCTTCCTTGAAGTGCGGCGTACGCGGATGCGCACGAACGACGGCCTCGCGCTCCACGTCGCTGTATTCCGGATACGTCAGGCCCAGCACGTCCATTTCGACGCCCGCGGTAACGAGCGCGATCACCGGGTGCATGTGCTGCGGAATGCCCGGCGTGGTATGCAGCGCGATCGAAGTCCAGACGACGTCGATATCCTGCTGCGAGATGCCCTTGCCCTTCAGGAAATCGCGGGCGGCATTGGCACCGTCGACCTCGAACCGCTCGCATGCGCTGCTGTGTTTGTGCGTGAGCCCCATGTCATGGAACATGCAGCCGCAGTAGAGCAGCTCGGGATCGTATTTCAGCCCGCGCCGCTGGCCCGCGAGCGCCGCGAAATAGAAGACTCGGCTGGAATGATGAAACAGCAACGGAGACGCGGTATCGCGAACGAGCTCGGTGATCTCGCGCGTCAATTGGCTATCGGGAATGGTGATGCCTGCAACGTTCTCAGTCATGATCGACCTCCATTGAAAACACCCTCGATTCTCCGGAACCCGATAGATGTCTTCAATAGACGTATTACGTCAAATTCTGCCATTTTGCGCGACGGACGGACACGGCGCCCGCGCGGCAAAAAGAACGCGGCAAACAGGCTCCACCACCCGCCTCGCGCACCGCTCACGCCTCTATACTGCTATCCGTCGCGTTCGACACAACACACAATCGATCATGCCGAAGATCGTGGGAATTTTCGCCGTTCCGGGCGTTCAACTGCTCGATGTCTCCGCACCGCTCGACGTCTTCGCGCAAGCGAACGCCGAATGCGGGAAGCCGTTCTATACGTTGCGGATCATCGCGAGCGAGTCGGGCCCGATCCGCAGCTCGTCCGGTGCGCAGTTGCTGCCTGACTGGATCGTTCCCGACATTCCGGAGCGCATCGACACGCTGCTGGTCGCCGGCGCGCCGAGCGCCGGCCGGATCTCGCTGCGCACCGACGTCCTCGCGTGGCTGCGAACGACTGCCGTGCAGAGCAAGCGCTACGGCTCGATCTGCACCGGCGCGTTCATCCTCGCGGCCACCGGCCTGCTGAAAGGGCGTCACCTGACCACGCACTGGGCCGCAGCCGACGCGCTTGCCGAAGCGTATCCATCGCTCGCCGTCGACGCGGACGCGCTGTACGTGCGCGACGGCAAGCTGCGCACCGGCGCCGGCGTCACGGCCGGGCTCGATCTCGCACTCGCGCTGGTCGAGGAAGATCTCGGCCGCGAGATCGCGCGGCGCGTCGCCGCGCAACTGGTCATGTTCTTCAAGCGCCCGGGCGGACAACTCCAATTCAGCCGCAAGGGCGAGGCGCGCCCCGCCGGACGTTCGGTACTGCAGGAGGTCCAGCGCTGGATCGCGGCGAATCCGGAACTCGAGCATTCGGTGGCGGAGATGGCGAAGCATGCGGGCATGAGCCCGCGCCACTTCGCACGGCTGTTCCGCGCGGAAGTCGGCATGACGCCGGCCGCATGGGTCGAGGCGACCCGCATTTCGGCCGCCCGCCACTTGCTCGAGAACGGCCACGACACGCCGAAACAGGTCGCCGCGAAATGCGGCTTCGCAAATGTCGATACGCTCAGGCGGTCGTTCACCCGGCACGTCGGAATCACGCCTGCCGAATACCGGAAACGGCAGGCGGTCCTGGTCGAGTGACGCGGCAATTCGCGCGATACCGAGCGAACGATATCAACTGCCCCGCTCCAATACTTCGTAATCCGATTTAACTGATCGTTTTGTGGCGCCGACCGATCGACGACATCGCCCCGCACATAGCTCCGTCCGCAGTCCATATCGAGCGCCGGACGGCCGCACAATCATCAGACGAAATACCCGCCAACCCGGATCGTTTACCCAGTTGCAATAATTATTCGCTGGAACGCGTATTTCCGACCGGTAACGCGATCGCTACGATGCAATCAACCGCTGAACGCAACAAGCGAGGCGCGAAATCAATGAAACCGGAGGTCATCATGAAGTCGTTCATCTACGCTGTCGTCGCCGCAACCGCCCTGTCCGCGTCGTACGGTGCATTCGCACAGTCGAACCCGTCGGGCCAGCTGACGCGCGCCCAGGTGCGCGCGGAACTCGTCCAGCTCGAACAGGCCGGCTACAAGCCCGAAGTCTCCGACCAGTATTACCCGCGTGCGTTGCAGACCGCCCAGGCCCGCGTGACGAACGCCGATGAAACCGGCTACGGCGCGCAAGCCGCCGCCGGCGTGCGCGCCGGCCGTGCGATCGCGGTCAAGCAGGACGGCCGCGACTCCGTATATTTCGGCCAGTAAGCAGAGCACGCCCCACGCGTATTCCGATACGCACGCGGCAAACGAAACACCCCGCTCCCGTTTATCGGGGCGGGGTGTTTGCTTTCCGGACGACCGCCTCCGGAGCGAATCGCGCACCTCGATCGAAGCGATCTCGCAGATCGCGAGTCGCACGGCGCGCGACACGCCGGCAGCCTGTGTTTGCGCATAGAATGGCCGCGTGGTCGGTGCCGGCCGAAACGAACGCGAGCGGAACCACGACGCCCGGCTTGCCCGATCGTCGCCGTGCCCGCAGGCCGGCCCCGATGCCGCACTCATCGCATTTTTCGAAAAGGAGCGGTTTCATGTCTCAAACATCCGGTTCCATGATCACGTTTCGACGCCCGGACGGCCAGGAACTGCAGGGCTATCTTGCCACGCCGGCCAAGACCGAAGGTGCGCCCGCGGTCGTCGTCATCCAGGAATGGTGGGGGCTGAACGACCAGATCCGCGGCGTCGCGGATCGCCTCGCGCGCTGTGGCTACTTCGCGCTCGTGCCCGACCTGTATCGCGGCAAATCGACGGTCGAGGAAGAGGAAGCACACCACCTGATGACCGGGCTCGATTTCGGCGACGCAGCTTCACAGGACATTCCGGGCGCCGTCACGCATCTGAAGACGCTCGCCTCGCGTGTCGCGGTGACGGGTTACTGCATGGGCGGCGCACTCACGCTGCTGTCGCTGCAGTTCGCCGATGCGGATGCGGGCGTCACGTGGTACGGCCTCCCGCCGCTCGACTACCTCGATCCGGCGAAGATCAAGGTGCCGCTGATGGGCCACTGGAGCACGCAGGACGCGTTCTTCGCGATCGACCAGGTCGATGCGCTCGAGAAGAAGCTGACCGATGCAAAGGTCAATGTCGAATTCCATCGCTATCTCGCGCATCACGCGTTCGCGAACGAAACGGCCGTCGGCCCCGGCCGCATCGCCGGCACACAGTTCGATCCGGTATGGTCGCAAATGGCGTGGGATCGCACGCTGACGTTCTTCGGCCGCACGCTTTGGGCGAAGCAGGGGTAACGTCACACCACGTTCGACGCACACTGCGGCCGCGCATGCGTCGGACAGCCGCACAAGGAAAAACGCCACGGACGAAAGTCCGTGGCGTTTTCGTTTCCGCAACCAGCCGGTTCGAAGGACAAGCGCGATCGAAACCGCGCGTGCCCCTCCTTGCGCTTACCCGTTCGTCGCCGTTGCCGACGCAGGCGCCGGGGCGGCCGCCTTGTCGTAGTCGACCGGCGCATCCGGCGCACGCGGCGTTTCGCCGGCGCGCTGGATCCAGCCGCCGCCCAGCGCACGGTACAAGTCGACCAGATTGGTCCAGCGCGCCAGACGTGCACTGATCAGCGATTGCTGCGCCGAGTACAGATCCGTCTGTGCGGTCAGCACCGACAGGTAGCTGTCGACACCGTTCTTGTAACGCAGGTCCGACAGGTCGAAGCGTCGCTGCTGCGCGTGCTCGTTGCGCTCGAGCGCGGCGATCTGCTGGTCGTACGTGCCGCGTGCGGCGAGGCCATCCGACACTTCGCGGAATGCCGACTGGATCGCCTTCTCGTAGTTCGCGATCTCGATGCGCTTCTGCACGTGCGCGAGGTTCAGGTTCGCGATGTTCTGACCGCCTTCGAAGATCGGCATCGTGATCTGCGGCGCGAACGACCATGCGGCCGTGCCGGCCTTGAACAGGCCACCCAGCGTCGGGCTGCCGGTGCCGAACGCACCCGTCAGCGAGATCTTCGGGAAGAACGCCGCGCGGGCCGCACCGATGTTCGCGTTCGCGGCCAGCAGCGTCTGCTCGGCCTGCATCACGTCGGGGCGACGCGTCAGCAGATCCGACGGCAGGCCAGCGGGCACATCCGTCAGCAGGTTCTGCGCGTCGAGCGGCCTGCCCGCCGGCAGGTCGTCCGGCAGCGGCTCGCCGATCAGCAGCACCAGCGCATTCAACGCCTGCGCGCGTGCACGCGCCTGCGCCTGCTGGTTCGCGAGCGCCGTCTCGACCACCGTCTGCGCCTGACGCAGCTCGAGCTCGGAGCCCGTGCCGTTGTCGAATTGCAGCTTGGTCAGGTCGTACGACGCCTGCGCGGTCTTCAGCGTGTTCTCCGTGACCTTCAACAGATCGTCGGTCGACAGCAGCGTCAGGTACTGGTCCGCCACCTGCGATACCAGCGAGATCTCCGACGCCTGCCGTGCATACGACGTCGACAGATACTGCGCGAGCGCCTGGTCCTTCAGGCTCTGCACGCGGCCGAACAGGTCGAGTTCCCACGACGCGGACAGGCCGACGTTGTAGGCGCGCGAGATGTACGGCGCACCGGTCTGCGAAAGACCCTGCGGCACGCGCTGGATGCTGCCCGTGCCCGTACCGTCGAGCGTCGGGAACAACCCCGCACGCGTGATCTGGTACTGCGCACGCGCGGCCTCGATGTTCAGCACCGATACGCGCAGGTCGCGGTTGTTCTTCAGCGCGATCTCGATCAGCCGCTGCAGGCGCGGGTCGACGAAGAACTCGCGCCAGCCGATGGCGGTCGCAGCTTGCCCGTTGGCGCTGCGCGCGCCGGCCGCACCCGGCTGCGTCGCGTAGACGCCGCCGGCCGGGTACGCCTGCGCGACAGGCGCATCAGGCCGCTTGTAATGCGGCGCCATCGTGCACCCCGCGGCGAACAACGCGACAGCCAGGGCAGCCGCGGTTGCAGTCAAAGCGTGTTTTTGCATCGTTACTGCCCCTTCGAATCGTGTGCGTCGTCGTGACCGCGCTGCAGGTCGCCCTGCACGAGACGCCATGCGTCGTCGACGTTTTCCGTCTCGCCGCTGAAGATCGCGCGAACCCGCACGAAGAACATCGGGATCATGAAGATCGCGAGGAACGTTGCCGTGATCATCCCGCCGATCACGCCCGTACCGATCGCGTGCTGGCTGGCCGAACCCGCGCCGTTGCTGATCGCGAGCGGCAGCACGCCCAGCATGAACGCGAGCGACGTCATCAGGATCGGACGCAGCCGCAGGCGCGCCGCCTCGATCGCCGCACGCACCGGCCCCATGTTCCCGCTCGCCTGCAACTCGCGCGCGAACTCGACGATCAGGATCGCGTTCTTCGCGGACAAGCCCACGGTAGTCAGCAGGCCGACCTGGAAGAACACGTCGTTCTCGAGGCCGCGCAGCATCGTTGCGAGCAGCGCGCCGACCACGCCGAGCGGCACGACCATGATCACCGAGAACGGGATCGACCAGCTTTCATACAGCGCCGCGAGACACAGGAACACGACGAGGATCGAAATCGCGTACAGGATCGGCGCCTGCGAACCGGACTGGATTTCCTGGAACGACAGCCCCGTCCACGAGTAGCCGATACCCTCCGGCAGCTTGCTCGCGAGCGCCTCCATCGCCGCCATCGCCTGCCCGGTCGACTTGCCTTCCGCGGCCTGACCCTGGATCTCGATCGACGACACGCCGTTGTAGCGTTCGAGCTTCGGCGAACCGTAGCTCCAGTGGCCGGTCGCGAACGCGCTGAACGGCACCATGCCGCCCGTGCTGTTGCGCACGTACCAGATGTTCAGGTCTTCCGGCGTCATTCGGAACGGCGCGTCCGACTGCACGTATACCTTCTTGATCCGGCCATCGGTATCCAGGAAGTTGTTCACGTACTGCGACGCCCACGCGATCGAGAACGTCTGGTCGATCGCAGCAGCGGTCACGCCGAGCGCGTTCGCCTTCTCGCGGTCGATGTCGACCTTGTACTGCGGCGTATCGTTCAGGCCGTTCGGGCGCACGAGTGCCAGCGCGGGATCCTTCGCGGCCATCCCGAGCAACTGCCCGCGCGCGGCCATCAGCGCTTCGTGGCCGAGGCCGGCGTTGTCCGTCAGCTCGAAGTCGAAGCCGGCAGCGGTGCCGAGTTCGGGAATCGACGGCGGGTTGAACGGGATCACCATCGCGTCCTTGTACTGCGCGTAGTGCGCGAAAGTCCGGCCGATCAGCGCCTGCACCTTCTGGTCCGAACGCTGGCGATGCTCGTACGGTTTCAGCTTCACGAACACGAGACCGGCATTCTGGCCGCGGCCCGCAAAGCTGAAGCCGTTGACCGTGAACACCGAGTCGACCACATCCTTCTCGGTGGTGGTCAGGTACGTGTTGATGTTGTCGAGCGTCTTGCCGGTCGTTTCCTGCGTGGAGCCCGACGGCGTCTGCACGATCATGAACATGTAGCCCTGGTCTTCATCCGGCAGGAACGACTTCGGCAGGCGCACGAACATCACGCCGACCGCGATGAACACGGCCAGGTAGATCACGAGCCAGCGGCCCGAGCGCCGGATCACGTGGTTCACGCCGCCCGTATAGCGATCGCGACTGCGGTCGAAGGTCCGGTTGAACCAGCCGAAGAAGCCCTTCTTCTCTTCGTGATGCCCTTGCGGGATCGGCTTGAGGATCGTCGCGCACAATGCCGGCGTCAGAATCAACGCGACGAGCACCGACAGCACCATCGCCGACACGATCGTCAGCGAGAACTGACGATAGATCGCGCCGACCGAGCCACCCGAGAATGCCACCGGCACGAACACCGCCGACAGCACGAGCGCCACGCCGACGAGTGCACCGGTGATCTGGCCCATCGCCTTGCGGGTCGCCTCCTTCGGTGACAGGCCCTCTTCCGCCATCACGCGCTCGACGTTCTCGACCACCACGATCGCATCGTCGACCAGCAGGCCAATGGCGAGCACGAGGCCGAACATCGACAGCGTGTTGATCGAGAAGCCGGCGAGGCCCATGATCGCGAACGTGCCGAGCAGCACCACCGGCACCGCGATCGTCGGGATGATCGTCGCCCGCAGGTTCTGCAGGAATAGGTACATCACGAGGAACACGAGCACGATGCCTTCGAGCAGCGTCTTGACCACTTCCTCGATCGACAGGCGCACGAACGGCGTCGTGTCGTACGGATAGTGGACGACGAGACCGTGCGGGAAGTACTTCGACAGTTCGTCGATCTTGGCCCGCAACGCCGTCGCAGTGGCGAGCGCGTTCGCGCCGGTCGCGAGCTGGATGCCGAGGCCGGCCGTCGGCTGCCCCATGTACTTCGTGTCGAACGTGTAGTTCTCGGAGCCGAGCGCCGCACGGCCGACATCCTTCAGGCGCACCTGCGAACCATCCTGGTTGACCTTCAGCAGGATGTTGCCGAACTGCTCGGGCGTGCGCAGCAGCGTCGACTCGGTGATCGTCGCCTGCAGCATCGTGCCAGGCTTCGCCGGCGTGCCGCCGATCTGGCCGCCCGCGATCTGCACGTTCTGCTGCGTGATCGCGGCCGTCACGTCGGTCGGCGTGAGGCTGTAGTTGGTCAGCTTGACCGGGTCGAGCCAGATGCGCATCGAAAACTGCGAACCGAGCAGCAGCGTCTGGCCGACACCGTTCACGCGGCTGAGCGGATCGAGCACGTGCGACGCCACGTAGTTCGTCAGGTCCTCCTTCGACATGCTGCCGTCCTCGGAGTTGAACGCGAACCACATCAGCCAGTTGCTGCTCGACTTCGTGACCTGCATGCCGAGCTGCTGCACGACCTGCGGCAGGTTCGGCGTCGCGAGCGACAGCTTGTTCTGCACCTGCACCTGCGCGACGTCCGGATTCGTGCCCGGCGAGAAGGTCAGCGTGATCGTCGCGTTACCCGAGTCATCGCTGGTCGACGACATGTACAGGAAGTTGTCGAGACCGCTCATCTGCTGCTCGATCACCTGCGTCACCGTGTCTTCCACCGTCTTCGCGGAAGCGCCCGGATAGTTCGCCTGGATCTGGATCGTCGGCGGTGCGATCGTCGGATACTGCGCGATCGGCATCTTGAAGATCGATGCGACGCCGGCCAGCATCAGCACGATCGCGATCACCCACGCAAAGATCGGGCGATCGATAAAGAACTTGGCCATGAAACGGACTCCTTGTTATTGCGCGGACGACGCAGCGGTCGAACGCGCGGCGGCATTGGCGACGGTGCTCGCCGGTGCGGCGCCGGATGCATTCGCCGCGCTTGCCGGTGTGCCGGACGCAGCGTCCGGCGCAAGTGCGGGCTGCGCCGCGACGGTCTTCACGGTCGCACCCGGGCGTACCTTGTCGACGCCCTGCACGATCACGTGGTCGCCCGCTTGCAGGCCGCCTTCGACGATCCAGTTCGGGCCGTACGTGCCGGCCGTCGTCAACGGGCGCGTCTCGACCTTGTTGGCCGCGTTCACGACCAGTGCGATCGCCTGGCCCTTCTGGTCATGCGTGACGCCGATCTGTGGCACCAGGAATGCGTTCTCGTTCACGCCTTCCTCGATCCGCGCACGCACGAACATGCCCGGCAGCAGCACGCGGCCCGGGTTCGGGAAGATCGCGCGAATCGTTACCGAGCCGGTGGCCTGGTCGACCGTCACGTCCGAGAACTGCAGCTTGCCGGCTTCCGAATAGGTCTTGCCGTCCTCCAGGATCAGCGACACCTTCGCGGCGCCCGGGCCGCTCGTTTTCAGCTTGCCGCTCTGCACGTCCTGGCGCAGCTTCAGCCCGTCGAGGCTCGACTGCGTGAGGTCGACGTACACCGGATCGAGCTGCTGCACCGTCGACAGCAACGTCGCCTGGCTCGCCTGCACGTAGGCGCCCGGCGTCACTTGCGAGATGCCGACGCGGCCGGTGATCGGCGACACGACGTCGGTGTAGCCGAGGTTGATCTGCGCGGTATCGACCGCCGCCTTGCCGGCCGCGACGTCCGCCGCGGCCTGGCCTTGCGTGGCCACTGCGTTGTCGTAGTCCTGCTTGCTGACCGCGTTCGCGGCCACCAGCACCTTGTAGCGCGCGACCAGTGCGTTCTGCGTGACGAGGTTCGCCTGCGCCTTCGCGAGCGTCGCCTTCGCGCTGTTCAGCGCGGCGATGTACGGCGCCGGATCGATCTTGTACAGACGCTGACCGGCCTTCACGTCGGTGCCTTCGGTGAATTCGCGGCGCAGCACGATGCCGTCGACCCGCGCGCGCACCTGCGCGACGAGGAACGCGCTGGTGCGGCCCGGCAGTTCGGTCACCGCCGGCACAGCCTGCGGCTGGACGGTGACGACGCCGACTTCCGGCGTTTGCGGCGGCGGTGCCGATTCTTTTTTCCCGCACGCGGCCAGGAAAACGGCAGCCGTTGCAGCAGTGATTAAGCGGTATGGAACCCGTTCGACGCGCATGGAGCGACCTCTCACAAATAGACGACCTTCAATGGGAATCACCAGATCTCCTCGTGACCTGCACGCGCGGCCGGAATGCTGTCGCCTCCCGTTTGCCGTGGATGCGGTCGCGTATTTCGGGCGTGCGTTGCGCCCTGCGGAGCGTTCGTTCATCGAACTGCTTCCGAGGAAAAAACCGTGAGCCCGCAGCACGGGCAGGCGGGCGTTGCTGCGGCGACCAACCGGCCCGCTAGCTCGCGGGCCGGAACGCGGCGCCGGCGAATTCGATGAATGCGCGTGCAGCGGCCGGCAGATGCACAGTGCGTGCATGCGCGAGCTTCAGCGTGACGGGCGCGAGTGGGCGGACCGGAGCAACGCGCACCAGCGTGCCGGCCGCCAGATCGGCTTCGACGAGATACGCGGGCAGCACCGCGGCGCCCATGCCGGCCACGGCCAGCCGCCGTGCCATCTCGAGATGGCCGACGCCCGGGCTGCCGCCGGGCGACGCGTCGGGTCGAAATGCCGCCGCATCGTCATCGCCGGCCGCCGGCAGATCGAGCCGCACGGCCGTAATGTCCGGCCAGTCGCCCGACGCAGCCGCGCCGCCATGCGCGTCGACATAACCCGGCGCCGCGACGCGCACGGATTCGTACGCGGCCAGCGTGTGCAGCGCGTGCGCGCCCGTCACCGGCATGCCGTCGGTCAAAAACGCGACATCGATGTCTTCGGATGTCAGGTCGACATGGGCATCGGTCAGCGTCACGGTCGGGCGCACGTCCGGAAACCGGTGCACGAAGCGATCGAGCAATGCACTCAACTGGCTGAGCCCGAAAGCGACCGGCGCGGCAATGCGCAATGCGCCCTCCGGCTTGCTGCCCATCGCGACGAAACGACCGTCGATCTCGTCGATCGCACCGAGAATCCGCTCGACGCGCGCGAGATACAGCTCGCCGATTTCCGTCAGCGACTGGTGGCAGGTGCTGCGTTGAAGCAGGCGTGCGCCGAGGCGCGTCTCGAGCGCGTCGACCAGCCGGCTCGCCATCGCCGTCGACACGCGCAGCCGCGTCGCCGCCCGGCGAAACCCGCCTTCCCTTGCCACCGTCACGAATGCCCGAATCGATTGAAGTTGGTCCATTTGTCCGGATTCCCCTGCGCGGTTGACTGCCTTGACGCGCCGCTTCGTGGCTGCGTCGAGACCGAAATGAAACGGCCCGACCAATGCGGCGGCACCGACGCCGGCTACGCGGGGTCGGTCGGCACGCTCGCGCCAGACGCGCGCCGGCATGCAACGGACGCAAGCCGGCCTCGGCTGGCCCGATGCATGAATATTCGAATAGCAGTCCTGAGTCTTTTCCAGTGGTTCGCCGCGACAACACCGGCGGCGTGCGCCGACCATCCGACGGTCATGCCCGCATCGCCCGCGCGCACTGGGACACGTTTGTTTCAGCAGGTGCAATGGTATGAAAACGGCCGGAAAATGGCTTGCCCGATCCTGCGATTGTTTTGCCTTAATTTCCGAATTTGTGCGCTGCACACCGCGCAGCGACCAGCGATGTGGTCGCCGGCCATGCAGATCCGGATGATCGGGCTAATTTCCCACAGGTTTAGGCAATCACGTGCACGCGACTCGCCGTACGATGTGACCGCCGTGCCGGCACCCCTGCCGGGACACGAACAGGGAATCGCAGCCGCGCACCTTGCAGTGACTACTCCGCCATCCGCTCACGCACTATGGAAATCGACGCCCGAACGCCGCAGCTAAAGCGCATCACGCCCGATCACGCCGCTCGGTTGCCGGCCCCGTCGCCCACGGCCCGGCTCGCTACGCTGATCGCCGCTTATGCACCGCACGACGGCACGTTCGAACTCCCGGTACGCGGCATGCGCATCGGCCGTGCATCCGCGTCTCCGCCGCACTGGAACCACGGCGTGCACCACGCGTGCCTGAGCATCGTCGGGCAAGGCGCGAAATCGACGCGGGTCGGCGACGACACCTACGTGACCGACGAATCGCGAATGATGGTCGCGACCGCGGACCTGCCCGTCACCGGCCGCGTGATACGCGCGAACCCGGCCGAGCCGTTCCTTTACGTGCAACTCGATCTCGCCGTGGACCGCATCGCGGCACTCACGCCGCGCGTGTTTCCGCACGGGCTGCCGAAGGCGGTCGACTACGGCGCGCTCGACACGCACGATACGCCGCCGGAAATCGTCGACGCCATCGCGCGCCTGATGCAGTTGATCGCGCAACCGGACGACATCGACCTGCTCGCGCCGCTGATCGTCGACGAGATCCTCATCCGGCTGCTGCGCGGCCCGTCGGGCGCGCGCGTCGCGCAGGTCGGCGTGGCCGATTCGACGACGCAGCGCATCTCGCGCGCCGTCGCCTGGATTCGCGACCACTACCTCGACCCGATGACGGTCGAATCGCTCGCGCGGCAGGTCGACATGAGCCCGTCGACTTTCCATCACCACTTCCGTGCGGTCACGTCGATGAGCCCGTTGCAATGCCAGAAGGTATTGCGGCTGCAGGAGGCACGGCGCCTCATGTGCCTGTCGGCAATGGATGCGCGGCAGGCGTGCCGCAGTGTCGGCTATGTGAGTGCGTCGCAGTTCAGCCGCGAATACGCACGCCTGTTCGGCGATGCGCCGGGCCGCGACGTGCTGAAGCTGCGCGACGAAGCCGTGCCGCTATCCCGCGTCGCGCCGTAGGCCGGTTGGACACATGCCCGATTGCGGGCGGTGTGACACAGCCATTGCACCGTTGAGCCGTTGCGTGGCCGGCTGGACCGTCAAGCGGATGCAGCTTTGCGCACGCATGCGATGAAGCCGGTCGAACCGATTCCAGGGGGTTGGCGCCACGCGCCGAACCAACGATGCTCGACATCGAAGGCAAGCGCTTTCATTTGGGCACGCCGGTCGCCCGGGCATCGTTACCCGGGTCGGTCGTGAGGATGTGGCCGATATCCGCGCGAAATACAGGACTGCATATTATTGGCGCGATCGACACGCAACTTCGTACTCACATGCCGAAGGTTCGACTTCAGGACTTGCAGGAGGCATGCAGTGCGGCTTCGTCGGCGGCCAGCATTTCGGGCACGCACTCGCGCAGGAAATCGACGAACGTACGGATCTTCGCATCGAGATACTGGCGCGATGCATACAGCGTGTAGACCGTCAGTTTCTGCAACCGGTAGTCGGGCAGCACGCGCACCAGCGAGCCGCTCGCCAGCGCGGGCAACGCCGACGACATCGGCAACGAACCGATGCCGAGGCCGGCGCGCAGCGCGGCGCCGAGCGCATCGGCGATGTTCACCTGGAAATCCGGCAATGGCAGGTCGAACGTCTCGGGGCCGTCGGGACCGTCGAGATGCCAGCGGTCGCGTGGAAACACGGGCGTGACGATCTGCAGGCACGCATGGCCATCGAGATCGCGCACCGTGCGCGGCGTACCGCGCTCCTTCAGATACGCGGGCGACGCACACAGCACGCTGTGCACCTCGCCGAGCCGCTGCGACACGAGCCCCGAATCGGGCAACTCCGTCGCGCTCAACTGCAACGACACGTCGTAGCCTTCGTCGATGATGTCGGGCACGTGCTGCGACAGCGTCAGCTCGACCGCGACCGATGGATAGCGCTGCCGGTAGCGCACGACCGCGGGCACCACGTAGGCCTGGCCGAAGCTCGTCGTCGCATGGACATGCAGCCGCCCGGACGGCTTTGCCTGTGCGTCGGCCGCCTCGGATTCGGCTTCTTCGATATAACCGAGGATGCGCTGGCAGCGGTCGAGATAGCGCTGCCCGGCGTCGGTCAGCGCGATGCGGCGCGTGCTGCGGTTGAGCAGGCGCGTGCGCAGGTGCGTTTCGAGCTGCGCGACGGACCGCGATGCGTAAGCCGTCGTGATGTCCAGGCGCTGGGCTGCGCTCGTGAAGCTGCCCTCTTCCGCCACCCGGACGAAAATGCGCATCATCTGTAACGTGTCCATCGACCTGTCCCCGGGATTGAGATCACGTCGCGCCACCGCGCGACGATGGTGCCGGCAGCGCCGGCGCAGGCCGGTCTGGCGCGAATTGTGCGGAACAGTACAGCAGCAGTGCAGACGTGTCCAGTTCGCCGTATGCGGCGTGATCCGGATGCCGAATCGTCTCGCCGAGTCGCCGTGCGCACGGTGTACGGACCGGGCGCATACGCGCGTTGTCGAACCGGCACACGACCGGCATCGGCTCGGCAAAAACTACGTGCCAACCACGATGCCGCGACGCGATTCACGGCATGTATGACGTATCAAGCCTCGGCGGCCGCATCGAACGGATTACGCAACACGATCGTGTCGTCGCGCTCCGCGCCGGTGGTAATCATCGATACCGGTGCGCCGGCGACCGCTTCGACGCGCGCAATGAACTCCTGCGCGGCGCGCGGCAGCGCCGCACGTTCACGTACCCCCTTCACGGTGCCGTGCCAGCCGTCGAACCGCTCGTACACCGGCTTGGCGCGCGACTGCGCATCGAGGCTCGCCGGCAGATGATCCACCCGCACGCCATCGAGTTCGTATCCGACGCACAGCGCGATCGACTCGAAACCGTCGAGCACGTCCAGCTTCGTAAGCGCCAGCGAATCGATGCCGGAGATCCTGACGGCCTGACGCAATTGCGCGGCATCGAGCCATCCGCAGCGGCGCGGTCGGCCAGTATTCACGCCGAACTCCTGCCCGCGCGCACGCAGCGTTTCGCCGGTCGCGTCGGACAGCTCGGTAAGGAACGGGCCGCCGCCGACCCGCGTCGCATACGCTTTCGTGACGCCCAGCACGTGGCCGAGCTTCGACGCACCGAGCCCTGTACCAGCCGCTGCCGCCGAGGCAACGGTGCCGGACGACGTCACGAACGGATACGTGCCCCAGTCGATGTCCAGCATCACGGCTTGAGACCCTTCGAACAGGATGCGCTCGCCGCGGTCGGTCGCGTCGTTGAGGTCGGCCCAGACGGGGCGCACGAACGGCAGGATCCGCGGCGCAAGGTCGACCAGCGTCGCCAGCATCGCGTCGCGGGAATACTCGTCGAGCCCCAGGCCGCGGAACCACGCGTTGTGATGGTCGACGAGCACATCCAGTTTGGCCGCGAGCTGGCCGGGTTCCGCGAGATCGCCGACGCGCAGCCCGCGACGTCCGACCTTGTCCTCGTAGGCCGGCCCGATCCCGCGCAGCGTGGTGCCGATCGGCTCGCGGCGCAGACGCTCCTGAGCCTGGTCGATCGCGCGGTGGATCGGCAGCACCAGCGTTGCGTTCTCGGCGATCGACAGGTTATCCGGCGTCACCGACAGCCCGAGTTCGGCCATTCGCCCGATTTCCGCGAGCAGCGCTTCCGGATCGAGCGCCACGCCGTTGCCGATCACGCCGCGCTTGCCGCGCACGACACCGCTCGGCAGCAGCGCGAGCTTGTACGTCTTGCCGCCCACGACCAGCGTATGACCCGCGTTGTGGCCGCCGTTGTAGCGTGCGACGAGATCGGCCTGTGCCGCCAGCCAGTCCACGACGCGCCCCTTCCCTTCGTCGCCCCATTGGGCGCCCACGACCACCACGTTCGGCATGCTCCGCACTCCATGTGAGAAATTCAGACAGTCACTCGGCCGAGCCGGCCGTTTGTGTGCCATATTGGCGGAGCTTGAGCACCCGATCAAACGATTAAACCTGAACCGTCGTGTGAGAAAATATCACACGAAAGATGCAATGGCCCGACGACTCCCTCCGCTGAATTCGCTGCGTGCGTTCGAAGCCGCCGCGCGCCTCGGCAGTTTCACGCTGGCTGCGGACGAACTGTGCGTGACCCACGGCGCGATCAGCCGGCACGTGCAACAACTGGAAGCCTGGCTCGGGCGGCCGCTGTTCGAACGCCATAACCGGCGGGTCGAGCTGACCGACCCGGGCCGCGCGTATCTCGCCGAGGTCGGCGCGTCGTTCGACCGGATCGCGCTCGCCACCGCGCAGCATTTCGGCCACGCGCAGCAGCGCGTGTTGCGCGTAAGCGCGCCCGCGACGTTTTCGTTGCGCTGGCTGGTGCCGAAGCTGTCGTCGTTCCAGGTCGCCCATCCGGCCATCGAGGTGCGGCTGTCGACGTCGAACGAGCCGATCGACAAGCTGCGCGACAAGGTCGACCTGATCGTTCGCGGCGGCCCGCAGGCCGTCGACGGTTATGTTGCCGAGGAATTCCTGTCCGAGGTCCGGCTGCCGGTGTGTGCGCCGAAGCTGCTGGAGGGCCGGCCGTTGCATACGCCTGCCGATCTGGCCGGCTTCACGTTACTGCACGCTGCCACCTATCCCGGCATGTGGCCTGAATGGCTCGCGGCAGCCGGACAGCCGAATCTCGTGCCGCGCCACTCGCTCACGCTCGAGCACTTCTACCTGACGCTGCAAGGTGCACTCGACGGCCTCGGCGTCGCAATGGGGCCGATCGCGCTCGTCGCGGATGACATCGCTGAAGGTCGGCTGGTGCAGCCGTTCAGCGAACCGGCACTGCCGCCGTGGCGCTACTTTACGTACGTGGCCTCGGCACGCGCGAACGACGAAGCGGTGCGGGCGTTCAAGGATTGGTTGAAGGTGGCGGGAAATACGGCCGCGCCGCGAGTGCGGAACTGACAGCGTCGGTGTGCGGAGAGCGTGCCGAGACATACAGGAATGCGAAACAAATAACGCAAGCGCCTGGATCGCGTCATGCCTTCGTCGATACGGGGAATGCGGGTTTCGATGTGCGCCGCGAAGACGCGACGCACGCGGCAAGCCGCGGATCGAACCGTGGCTTGCCGCCGGCCGGCGCTTACTGACTAGCGCCGGCGGCTTTCTTCTCCGCGTTCTGCAGGTTTTGCGGATAGTTCGGATCATTGGCCGCGGGCTTGTAACCAGCGTCTTCGAGTTTCTTCAGCTCGGCGTTGTTCTTCGCACGCGCTGCCTTGTGCTCTGCCTTGCGTTGGGCCCGGGCCGCCTTGCGTGCCTGGCTCTTCGCTGCCTTTGCGTCCTGTGCCGCGGGTGCGCTGGCGTCGGTCTGCGCAAACGCAGGAACTGCCGAGCCGAACAGGAACGCGGCTGCGGTAGCAGCCAACGCGAGTTTTCTGATCTGGATTTGCATCGCTGAACTCTCTTTTCTGGTTTATCACGGATTGAAAGACCATCGAGATACCGCCCCTGCCCCGATCGGTTGTCATGCAGAGCTCGGGACCTGTGCATCATAACCGCGCCGAGAAAAATGTGGCGCCAACGTGGGAACGGAATTGGGGATACACGTATGGGAGAACACGTGGATGCCGGTCGACTGTCACGGACAGGACGAACTGTGTGGCGCGCGTCGATACGTAGGGCGATCGCGCTGCGGTGGAGACTCGAAGCGGTCGGTGTACCCGCGATTCGACGCCGAGGATGGACCACCTACGCGCGGCGCAGTGCGATGTGAGTTACCCAGGACTGTTTCATAGGTGGTGTTGCCGGCACGCTCACGCGTGACGTGACCGTTACCAGACCAGTCATGATCACAGCATCAGCAGTCGAACTGTGTGCCGCGTTGCCAGTCGACGCGGTTCAAGCGACGGTTCCTCCCATAAACGACCACGATTCGGTTATGCGGCGATCAAGGCATGCACGATTGCATCGCCACGGCGTTCAGCATTCGATCCGGCAACCAATCGCCGCACTGTGATGCCGAGCGTTACCTGAGCCGGTATGACGCGTCACCGCGTGGTTCTGTGGTCCGTATGACGAATGGCGTGAACACATTGCGTGCGGTGAAGACATCGGCGGAATTCACTTCACGGCTGCGCCAACGGTGCCGCACTGATGTCGCTGCGCTCGTCCGGCGACCGTGGCACGCCGGGTTGCGATGTCGCGGCCATGCTTGTGATCCGCCCGATTCTGCTCAGGAAAGCATCGCGCTGCGCGCGCGAATCACAGGTTTTTCATTCTGCAGCTTGGGTCGCCCGGCATCCAGACGGGCGCCGCTGCCTGCACAGAGTGTCGAGTCGTACGGCTACACCTGGTTGGTGAGCGTTTACAGGATTCGGACCTGCCGGAAGGTGAGCATGTTCGGGATCATCGTTCGAATTCGATTGCGGTGAGCTTCCTGGTCGCCGACATCTTCACGTTGGTTCGCAGCGTGCCCTGGATCGCTCCAGAAGCCGGCGATGGGACAGATCGCGCCCCCCCCCCCCCCGTTCATCGGCCGGAAGCCGTTCCCGGGCCTCTCCTTGTGACCCTGGCGCACAGCATTGCACTTCGGTTGGTCGCTCCAAAGGTAGAAAGTTGGAAGACCACGGAGGCAGCAAAGCGAGCGGCATCGATTTCCTCTGTCCACAGTCCACAGGCTAAATTTGACGAGAGACGCGCATGAGCAAACGGAAAAACTTGTCCACGGCCAGGGACGCATGAGTGCAAAAAACCCTTCGGCTGCCGTCCCGGATGATTTCAAACTGCTGTGAACGAAACCAAAGAGATTCGTGTTTCCGGATCGTTGAACGGCTTCGCGGGTCGCCAACGAGCGCTGCCGAGGTCACGGAGCGGGTTTTTTGATCCCATAGATGGGAACCTGTGCCGGGAAACGGGGCTTTCTTCCCGTTTTTCTCCCATAGGTTTCTACGTTTCGGGCCTATGTGAGTGTGTGCTCACCTCTCCCGAGAGCCTTGTCAGGCCTGGAAGCTGTGCAGAACAGGTAGCCAAGCGACTGATTCCAGGCTCGAATCGATGGTTCGAGGTGCCAGCAACCCCATAGACGGCTCCCATTGGTAGCGGTTTATGGGGTTCGTCTTTCTGCGGAAGCGCACGTGTGTTTACATCTTTTGTAAACCACGTTTACTTCTTTAACTACCTTTAGACGGCTCACAGCCTTATCTGACAAGGCTTTGATGGGTGTTCGGTACCCATTTATGGGAGCATAGGTGTAAGGGCTTGGGAGTTTAGGTCTGTGGATTTGGGGATTGGGGTACCGGGTTGTGGGGAATCGGGGTTGTGGATATGGGGCAAGCGTACCCGGTTATGGGAAATCGGCCCGGAAACGCGTTGGGTAGCCGTCTATGGGAACGCCCGAGGGTAGCCGTTTATGGGGCGCTTTTTTTTGATCAATGACCGCTGGGTCGCACAGTGATTTTTCTCGGTAGCCGGTTATGGGGCGCGCCAAAGGTAGCCACTTATGGGTCCCATTTGGGGCGGCTCGATTGCCTGTCTCCAGGATTTCCCGTGGTGGATTCCCATGGACAGGATCGATGGCATCGACAGGTAACCTTTTATGGGGAAACCAATAGGTTGCCGTTTATGGGAGCGATCTTTGCCTTCAGCGCTGAAATCGATGCAGCCGACACAGCTCAAGTGGGTCGAAAGGTACCCTCCTGTGGGAATCCGCAAAGGTAGCGAGTTATGGGAAGAAAGGAGGTCTGTGCTGCAGAGCACCACGAATTCGCCCAACGATCTCGATTCTCCGCGTTTGCTTCCCATGGATGGTTACCTTGCCGAGGGCAAGTCTCATGCCGGGTTTCTGCGTCCGGGCATGAAAGGTAGCGGCTTGTGGGAAGCATTTTTGTCGAAAGGTAGCTGGATATGGGGTTCCGCAAATATCCTCTGAATGTAAATTTTCCTTTTATATCGGTAGGTTAGAAGCGAGAGTGCAAGTAAAGCTGGAGCAAGGCCGTTGCTCGTCGACGCGAAAAGGTATAAAGTCCGCTTTCAACAAGGTCACCTTATCCGGACATTACGATGCCGCGCAAGCCCGCAAGCAAAGGCTCAGACAAACAGGTTTCGCTGTTTCAGACACCAGAGCCTCCCGACTTGCTGCGCAAGGCGGTCCAGGCGATTCATATCGCGCCCAAGTCCGGAAAGATCGGTCTGCAGCAGCGCAAGATGTTCAGCTCACTGATCAAGAACGCGCTTCGACAGGAGGCGTTCGAGCCGGGCCGGACGAGTTTCTCGATCTCGCTTGCGTCGCTTTCGCACGAGAGCGGGTTGAACAGCAACAATACGAAGTACGTGAAAGACACGGTCAACTCGCTGATCAGTACCGTCGTCAACTGGGACTATCTGGCCGCGGATCGGTCGACGGTCTGGAAAGCGTCGGGCCTGCTCGCCGGCGCGGAGCTCGAGCAATCGGTGCTGAAGTACAGCTTCTCCGACCAGATTCGCAGCGAGTTGCTCAACCCCGAGATCTACGCACTGATCGATATGCGGATCGCCCGCGAGTTCCGGCGGTCGCACTCGCTCGCGTTGTGGGAAAACACGGTGCGCTACGAAGGGATCGGCATCACCGCGAAGATCCCGCTGCCGAAATTTCGTGACCTCATTCTCGGGCAGGACAAGGCGTCGCAGTCGTACAAGGAATACAAGCTGTTCAAGAGCAAGGTCCTGGTGCCGTGCATTCAGGAGGTGAACGAAGTTTCGGATCACACGCTCGAGTTGATCGAACACAAGTCCGGCCGGAGCGTGGAGGCGGTTCAGTTCAAGGTGACGCGCAAGCAAAGCACCGATACGGTGGAGGACGGCGACGTCAAGAACGAAGCGCTGGTCGAGGAGGTCGCCAAGTTCGGCATCCCGCGCTCGGAAGCGCGCCGGCTGATCACGCAATATGGCGTGCAGCGCATCAAGGCGGCGATTGCCTATACGCTCAATCGGACTACGAAGAAGAATGCGGCCCCGGTCGACAACGTGGCAGCGTATTTCCGCAAGGCGTTGACGCACGGCTACACGCTGTCCGACGGGCAGGGAACGGAAGCGGCGGCCCCGGCGAAGGAATCCGCGCAGAGCAAGCAGGAACAGATTCGCGACAAATATCTGGCGGCGAAGGTCGAGGAAGCCGGCGCGTATTTCCGCGAACTGGAGATCGACGACCAGACCAAGCTGATCGAGCGCTACAACGAGACGGTGGCAGGCTCGAAGGACTTGACGCTGTCGCCGAAGAAGAAGGCGAGCAAGCTCGCGCAGACCAGCTTCTTCCGATGGCTCGCGCTGGATACGTGGGGCGAACCGACCTCGGACGACTTGCTGGAATTCCTGCTGAAAAGCAGTCTCGCCGGCAACTGAACGAAGGCCTCGCAGCCGGAGGTGCGTCGCGCGCCGGACATCGTCGTCCGGCTTCGCGGTGCAACACGGATGCGAGGCCTTCTGCTTTACGCGCGTTACTGTTGCGTGGCCGTTGCCAGTTCGGCAACGTACGCGTCGATGACGGTCTTGAGCTTGTCGGCAAGCGCTTCCTGGTGCGATGCGTCGACGCCCTTGAGCTGCAGATCCAGACGTCCGTCCGGATAGGTTTTCAACTGGCCGATCGCTCGCGATTCGAGCGCGAAGTCATGGCGAACGCTGTAACGCGTACGTCCCGCTTTCTTGCTGCCGTCGCTTTGTGCACGCAGGAAATTCTCCAGATCACGAACCGACTTTTTCCGGTCGATCACGGCCGTCAACAGCCGGTCGGCAGTCGGCTCGCCCAGGCGTTCGAAGATCAGCTTCAGGAAATACGCCGCCTGCAGGCCAACCACGTCGTTCGCGCTCGCCATCCGTTCCAGGAGTGTGTTCGGGAGCGCGTTGAGCGACAGCGTCTTGCTGATCGATGCCTTGTCCTTGCCGATCTTTTCCGCCAGCGTGTTCTGGTCGGAAAAGACCTTCTCGTCGAGGAGACGCTTCCACGCGACCGCATCGTCGAAGATCGTCTGGCGTTCGTGGTCGTGGTTCGCGCGATACGCGATCGTGTAGAGCTGCTCAGGCGTGTGATCCGTGCGGAACGTGGCGTTGATGGTTTCATCGCCGTTGATGCTCGTCGCACGGAGCCGGCGTTGCCCGTCGATCACCACGAGCTTGCCGGGAAACTCCGGGAGCCGCGTAACCTTGATCGGCTCGATCTGCCCTTCCCGCTTCAGTGTCAGAGCGAGCTCGTGCAGACTCGACTCCGAGTAGAACACGCGCGGATTGAACGGGTTCGGAATGCAATCCTTGACGAGCACCTTCTGAGGCGCGCCAAGATCCGGCGTGCCGGCCGGCGAGGCCGCGGCCGGAGCGGTGGCGGGTGCCGTTTCGCCGACGACATTCGGTGCAGCCGCCGGTTCGGGCAGCCGCGTTTCGAGTGCCGCATTCTCCTGCGCGAGTCCGCGCAGCAGGCCGGCTGCGAGATGCAGGTTGCCGGTCGGCTTCTTGTCTTTCGATGTGTCCTTAGCCATGGGCGGCTCCGGTAGCGCGCGTCGACGCGATGTATTGGGCCATTTCCGTGACCAGCTTTTCGATTTCCGCGCGGGCTTCTTTCAGGCCCTTCAGATATCGATTGTGGTGATGGATCGTGGTGCCGAGCGCAAACGTCTGACGGTAGACCTCGCGCTGCGCGATCTGGCTGTCGAGCAGATGCTCCCCTATTTCTTCAGCCCTTAGAATTTTTAAAATTTCTTCACGCATTTTAGTTTTTCCATTAACACTATTCAGCATTAATGCGGAAGAAAGATTCGGGTTACGGACGGACCGCATCGACTCGATCATGCGGATCATCGCAACCGTGCTGTAGAGATCGGCTGGCGATGGCGACAGCGGCACGAGGCAGAAGTCGGCGACCTCGAGTACGGAGGCGATTCGCGGGTCTTCGAGGTTGCCGGGACAGTCGACAACGATCACGTCGAAGTTCGCGTCCTGTTTCTTGATCTCGGCGCCGATGCCGCGACCGGCAGGGGCCAGAGAAAGCACCGTCATCGGTAGCGTGTTCTCGCCGCTCGTCACCCATCGGACGGACGTGCCTTGAGGGTCGGCATCGATCAGGGCGACCTTGTTGCCGCCGGCTTCGAAAGCAGCGGCGATATTGACGGAGATGGTTGTCTTTCCAGTTCCACCTTTTTGATTGCTGACGGCGATCTTGAAAGCCATTAAATTCCTCCACGGTGTTTTGCGTAATATATGCAGTTATTATCAAAATGTCCAGAAAAGCCTTCGACGCGATGGAGGCCTTACGGATCGCCGTGGTTGTCACGTGACAAGTGGGCCGAATGGCTAACTAATCAGTCGCGGTTGACGGTCTAATAAAAATAAAAATAGCTACCACGATCAAAATGAACGTCCAAAGTTCGAGAGAAAATTCGACAGATTTCAATGTCGATGCCAGCGCTAGCGAATGAAGACAAATCGCTCGAGGTCGTAGTGCTCCCGACAGAGCTCGTCTCAGTCTTCGGCAGTCAATTTATGGCCATTACCGGGAAACTTGTTGTCACGTGACAAGTGGCGGGGATTCGCACCGGCTCAATCCAAGCCGGTGCCGAAAAATCTTTGAATTGATCGCTCTCATAGCTATGGGCGAGTCACTCGAGGCTCGAAATCGGATCTGGGTTTGGCATGACGCGTCTCGCTCGATGAGTTGTCACGTGACAATCGATCCGGAGTGAAAGGTAACGTCAGTGCCGAATCGTCCGTCAGAAGGCGTTGTGATGGGACTCCTAGGGTATGAACACATGGAGCGCCAAGGAGAAGATTCGCCTCGCTGTCTCGTCGCAACAGGCAGTTTCCTGGGCGAATTGGCTGGGGCGTTGTCACGTGACAACCGGAGTGCTGTATCGGGGGCTTGCTTTGCGTGGCGTTGAATTGGCCGCTTGTAGGACGGGGGCGCCTATGTCGACGAGCCTTAGACATCAATAGGCCTGCAGACACGGGGCTACGGCGCAGGCTATTCGCAACGACGTGCTTGAAGAACGATGCTGTTCAGCTTGCGGGACTGCGCTCACAAACGGGTATCATGAGCGCAATTGATATGACCCCATTTAATGGGGGTGTTCAGATCAACATTGCGCTTGGGTTGTACGGAAGGGGAGGGTACGGGCTTCGCCGCGTGTGCGCAGGAGTTACGACCAGTGCACTCGAGAGCTTCTGTGCACCGGTCAGGCGTTCGAGGCTCCGCTTTGCGACGAACTTGGGTGTTGAAGGCCCGACAACGGCTCAAACGGGCCGGATCGTGAAACATTTCCAAGAAATTCGGTGTTCGGGGAAATCCTTGTCTGGCAATGGGTTGCGCTATATTCTTCATGTTGTTTCACGCAAAATCGCCGAGATCGATCGTGTAAATAGGGGCGTATGGCTATTTTACGTTCCTCAAGCCAGAGGCGGCGTGAACATACCTGAAGTTGTATTAGGGGATACGTAATTTGTCGTATTTGAAACGATTTAAGTCGGCCTGACGCAGAGATACATCGAAGTGAGGCTAATCAGATACATCTCGACACGGCGCCCAGGCCCTTCCTGGTGCCTGCGCCGATCAATCTTCGAGAGTTGTCACGTGACAACGCGTAAAGCGGTAGTCGCAGCGTGACGCGAGACTCACGGCACTGCAGAGTTTGTGGCCGAGTGTCCAGAGGGTACTGAGACGACTTGGTTGCGGAGACGGCAAAATCCTCATCAGTTCATGAGGTCGGTATGAGACGTCTTGCCTCTGGCCGATGAATGCTTGCGAGTTCGGATACAGGTTCGACGCTGCGAGGTGCCCACGCCCCGCTCGATACATAATTTGAATTCGTGGTGGGCTGCCGAGCAATCAATCCGGAGTTAGCAACAAGCGCGCATCTTGCTGCGCTCGTCTGGCTCAAGCGGGTCGCCCCTTCACGTGTGAAGGGGCGACAGGTCGCATTTCGGATCACGAGGAAGCTCCGGCCGGCCGCGGCCTCGTCGTCGGCGATATGAACGAACCGCT
>AACY020565493.1_pt1 | contig 45174 bp, 50 predicted proteins | sample 267378 | NCBI WGS metagenome assembly AACY02 (sample SAMN02954345, study PRJNA13694) | marine metagenome | biome: aquatic; feature: ocean; material: water; isolation source: isolated as part of a large dataset composed predominantly from surface... | reverse complement strand
CGCCCTCGACTTAGGGCCTGCCGGAGGACAGTCTGCGCTGACCGCTGGCCAATAGTTGGCAAGCGTGCGTAGCACGCGTGACGCCACGGCGGAGCCGTGGGTGGATTTCAATCGGCTGTAGTTAGAGATGTACCCTGGTTAAGAACCGACATTTAAATGCCGTCAGACCCGACAAATAAACGAACTTATACACAGCCATTGACCGGCGGACGGACTGTCGACACGACAAAAGTCACCAATTCGCGGTGGCCGCGGCTACGCCGCGACGTCGCGCTAACGCGAAACACGAGCGCGGGACGTGGGTTGCCCTCGCTCGCGCGATCGAAAGGTGGACAACTATGGGAGAGGTGTCAGCCTGGTGGGGCCAGCTGCTGACGTGCGGCCGCGTAGCAAGCGTCGCGGCCCCATTCGGGATGTTCGGCCTTGATTTGTCCTGCACGGAGCACGAGTGCGCGATCGTACTCGGCCTGGCTGGTTCCGTTGTCGGCACTCTGCCTGCTACGCGCTTGTATCGCGGCGATTTTGTCGGTCAGAACCGTTGCGATCTCCGACGCCTTGCGATCATGCTTCCTCTGCTTCGAAACTCGGCGCTGCGCTCGCAGCAGCGCTCGCGTGCGTTCATGACGGAGCCATCGGCCGAGGCCGAATGCTTCGAACAGTACCGGCGCGATGTATCGAATTGCCGCGATCCCTTTGTATCGGACACCTTGGTCCGATTCCTGGACCTCGCATTGCCGGCGAAGCTTCACGAGCTTGGCGCCAGCCAGATCGCGCAGCGCACGCTCCGCGCGGCGCAATGGCAAGCCGGCCTGCTCCGCGAGGTAAGAGAGAGTGAAGTCGACCCAACCGTTGGCACCTGGTACGCCAATCCGCAGCGTCGCCAGGTCACAGAATTTGATCATCGCACGTGCGAGCTGCACACATGCAACGCGCCGTTCGCTGCGCTGCTGACGGGGGCTACCGTTCTGTGCGTTCAGGCGTCCAAGCCACTGCGCCGGCTGGTCGAGATATCGGCCGAGGCGCATCTTCAACTCGCGCAGGATGCGCGGTGAGCGAGCTGACGCAGGAAATGGAATGTCGGCCGGCCACACCCGCTCCGGAAGTGACCGACTCGGATCGGGCGTCAACGGCTCAGCCTGCCCGGTTGTTGGCGGGCATTGCGACATGTTGAATGGAAGTGCGACCGGCACGATGGGCGCGCTACCGTGAACCGCGCTCCTGGCCACTACGCAACGTGCGTGTGGCGGTCGACAGCAATACCTGCCGACGCCGCGTCGAGACCGCGCCGGTGCATGTTTTGGAGACGGCTTTGTGAGGTTGGTTCATCTGCTCGAATATTAAGAAAATAAGGCGGCAGATGACGCTTGACAGAACGTTGTCCTCTCCTACAATCAATTCTCTGGTGAGGAGGGTGACTGTCGGCGTCTGGGATACGTTCGGTAGGCATCATCCGGGAGAGCCCCCGTCTAGTCCACGGGGGCTTTCTTTTTCTCGGCTAGATCACGGTTTCATCTCCGGTTGCGAGGACGGCACCACGTCGACCGTCTCGATGTGCTGCGCGACCGGCGATCCGACCGCCGTGTCGACGCGCGACGGCTGTGCCGCCTGCAGGTGTGAATCGATGCGAACATGACGCGCCTCGGTCAGTGCACGATTCAAGGCCGCGTCACTGAATTGAATGCTCAGCCCGGCGGCAGCGGCCACCTCGACAGCAGCCTGCTGAAACGTCGCGCTACCTTCGAGCTCAAGCGTCCGGCCGAACTTCATCTGCGAGAGCCGCAACCCCGCCTCGAGCGCGGCCCAGTCGATCGCGAGCACGTCGACAGCGTTACCGCGATCGACGATCAGATCGTGGCCATCGCGGCTATAGCAGATGCTCCCGCCGGCGCTGACCGAAAGTGCGAGATCCTGGCCACCGAAGACGATAGCGTTCTCTCTCCATTCGACTGCGCCGGGCGACCGGACCACTCCGACCGCGCGCCGATCGGGCTCGGTCGGTTTGCCGGTCCGACGCAACTCGGCGATCGCCGCGACGTCGCCCCCCTGGGCCCGTTCCTGTAACCATTCGGTAAAGGTCGGGCCGGACGCCGGTCCGTGTTGCGCTTTCAGCGCATCGCGTTCGTGACGAACAGCCGCCGCAAGTGACGTCTCGTCGAGTGCACGACTGAATCGCGCGGCCGACAACGCCTGACGCTGAGTCGCGCGGGACATCGTCGGATCCTGGCGCAGTGCAGTGCGCTTGCCCTCGAAGGTCTCGACAATTGTGTCCCGGCGACTGCGCTCCCCTTCCCGCTGGTTCTGCCATGCGTTCTGCCGCGCACGGCCGCGAGCCTCGCGTTCCATCACATACTCACGCCACAGCGCTGCTCGCGGCTGCTCACGAACACGGGGAATCGGATGCCCATCGAGCTGGCGCTGGTAGACCGCCTTGAGTAGCGGCGCTGCTTCCCGCCAAGGCAGATTCAATTCTTTGGTTAAAAAATCGGACACCGTCAGATGCCGGCGGCCGGCACGAATGCGCGTGCCGCCATCCTTTCCGGTCACAACCATGTATTTCTGCGGCAGGACCCCATGCGAATGGGACAGCTCCGCCAGCAGCCGCTCGCCGCTGAGTCGCCGGCGGATCTCGCCAAACTCGCCACTCGCGGCCCGTTCGCGCTGCCGCTCATGTACATCACGGGTACGTTGGGAGATCGCGTTGTCGGCTACTCGCCCCGTCGACTCTCTTTCTCGCGCAATTTCTCGATCGCGATCGCGAGGCCGTCGCAAGCGATACGCGGATACGGGACGCTCGGGCTCCAGGTAATCGTCCGCATGATCTGGCAGTAGCACTGTACGTCCTTCGGGGACCCGAACCACAGCGCTGCTGGACAGCGCTCGCACAAGGTCGAAGGGTTCGGGCGCAAACTCCTGTTCATCTGCCCAAGCGCCAAACTCGTCGTCGGCATCGATGCTGGCGCCGCCTGGCCCGCCAGGTTCGAATCCGGCAGGTGGTCCGGAGAGGGTGATGTCGTCGAATGGGCTGTCGAATGGCCCGTCAAAAGGTCGCTCGACGTCGTCTGGTCGAAGTGGTGCGAATCCGGAGGTGTCGTCATCATGAAATTCCCTCAAATGCTGGGCATAGAAGCCCCGTTCCAGTTCATCCAACATCAGCTGCCGATCGGCGGCCGAAGATTCGTAATAGCGCGCCCACTGAAGTGCGTTGCCGCTATTGAGATACTTCACTTCGCGCGCACGGCTCGAGGACCACTCATCGAGCAACACCTCGATCTCATGTGGTGTCGCGCGCGGAGCCTTCCGGTCTTCGTAGTTCGCCGTAGCGTCGGCCGATAGCTGGGCACGCTTCTCCTCGGTCGACAGCTGGATGAATTCGCGCGAGAACACGAAGTCCTTGAGGTTCACGCCCTTGGCCGCCTCTGGCGGCTTAACGTTCGGATATTCGTCGTCGCTCCCGGCATTGCGCATCCGCACGGCGCCGTGTTCGGCCAACAGCGTCATAAAGTCCTCGTAGCGCTCGATTCCACGATCGAGCACCGCGTCGAGCAACGCCTCCTTCAACTCACGGCCGACTGGCTTGAACAGATCTCCGCGATAGCGGCTGAGCATCTCTGACGCGTCGGTCAGCTCAACGCGACGGTTGTCTTTTGGGCTCGCGAGCCCGTATTGCGCGTTGATGTGTTCCTGAATCGCGTCGATGAATGCGAGGTTCTTCTTCACGTAACCCAGCGGCTCCAAGTGCATCCCCGATACGAGGTTGAGCTTCGGAATCACCACGTGGATGTGCGGCTTGCGCTCCACGAGTTCGCCGGTCTTCTGATCGATGTAACTTTTCACGCGCGGCAGGTGCGCCTCGGCGTAGAAATTCATCTCGTCGGGGCGGTATGCCGAAAACACGAAGGATTTGAAATCCCGTACCACCGCGTCGAGCGTCGCCCGGTCAACGGCGTCCTCCTTAAAGCTCAACGTGATCGACAAGTACCGATCGACGTTCGGCGCCACATTGATCATCTGAATGATTGCGTCGGTGACATCGAGATCGCCGTCGAGCACGACCCGCTCGTCGAGCTCGTCACGGTCAAGTTCACGCCCGGCCTTTCGACCGTCTTCGAGATACGCCTTTACGCCGTCGTGGCGGCCCTTCACTCTAATCAACACGATGGAGGTGCGCTTTCAGGAGTTGCGTGATCAGTTCCAGTTCGTCGAGCAACGCGACGAACAGGTCGTCGCGCAGCTGGCCTGCAGCATTCGCGTGGTTCGCGACATGGGCCAGTTGGTTCAGGTTGTTGCCGGTCTTGTTGATCACGAACACGATGCGCTTGTAGTCGGCACTCACGGGCGGCCGCGCGACGATCTGAGTCCGGTTTGTCAGCACGCACTGGCGCAGAAACTCCGACTGGCTCAAACCCGATGCCCGGACTTTCTCGACGAAAGCCTGCCGCTCAGCCTCGGTCAAGCGCGTGCTAATCGGCGTTCCGAGCCCGTTTTCTGCACGGCGACGACCGCGCTTCGGCCGCGCGTCGAGGGCGCCCAAGTCGTTGTTGCTCACGGTGTGTCCCCTTACGCTCGCCCGATATTGAGTTCGCCGACACCGCGCGCAATGCGCAGTGCGACCGCATATCGCGTCAGCTGATCGCGCCACTTCACCGCGTCTGGCACCCCATGCAAAACCCAAACTGGATGCCATGCATCGCTGGTCTCGATCACCAGCGTGCCAAACCCGAGTTGCGCTTGCCACCAGGCAGCTTCGACGACCACGTTCTGGATGCGAAAGAGCTCGAGACTCGTGGTACGGCGCGAGGCAATCCCTGTCGTCATGGTCAGCCGCTCCGTATCGATCACGACCCGGATCGCACGCGTCTGTGCCATCGCAGCTGCGGCAACGACAGGCGACACCAGCAGCGCGAGCGCAAGCACCGGCCACATGCGCGTGAACGCCGCAGCAGCGGCAAGCCCAACGATCAAAGCAGCTTCGGCTAAGGCCGAGCGCATGATCAACGGCAAGTTCACCATCCATACTGGTGATGCGTCGAACCAGACGTGCGGCGAACGCGTCCACTGTCCCATCGAGGGCGGTTGGCGCTCCATCATTCGTCCGCTCCCGCTGCTTTGGTCGGCGCCGGCAAGGCGAGGCGTGCCGGCCGCGGGTACTTCGGAGATGGCAGGATGGGCATCGGCTCACCCGCCTCCCAGAGCCATCCGTCGATCTCGCTGTCCGCGATAAGCCCCTCGAGCGCAGCTCGCGCTGACGGCGCCGCACCAGGCGTCGCTACGTACAGCGCAATCGGTTCGACGGTATCGGTCAATACACAGCTCGCCAGCGCCTGGTCATCTGCCAGGTTGTAGCGCAGGCTTTTAATGAAGCGGCGCTCGTCGGCCGACAGCGCGTCGACTATCATCTTGTCGTAGGCATCCTCGAACGGGATCCAGTTTCCCGTTACTACCATTGCTGAGAGCGTTGCAAGCGACGCGATTCCCGTCGGCCCGAGGAAGAACGTCCCGATCACCACCAGACGCGCATCGTCCACGCTGTCCCACAGGCCGATTGCGTTCGCAAAGCGCTTCTCGAAGCGCCGGTGCAGGTCAGTGTCCATCATGAACGGGAAGCTCGGCAGGTGCTTCAGGATCAGCTTCATTCCAAAGCGGGACGGGACGATATCTTTGACCTCGCCGATCACAATCATCATCGCTCGAGTCTTTCCCGGCTTCATCAGCTCGGCCATCGCCGCGATCCGACGCGCCGTCAGCTCGGCGTCCCGTTCCTTCGACCACGGTTCCGCAACGAACACCTGCTGTGCGAGCGGCGCCTTCTTCGCGGTCTTACCGTGCAGCGCCTCCGACAATGCCCGGCGTACGACGTACCAACTGCGTCTCCCAGCCATTGCCGGCGACCAGCGATTCAAGCCAGCCTCCTCCCACAGATAGTGCAACAGGCCGCGCAGGGTCAGTTTGGTCCCGTCCGTTCGGACGGTATCGCTTTCTTTGCCCGATGCTTCCGGCGCGGTGCGACCACTCGACTTGCTCATGCTGAAGTCGAGCCGTAGTGTCGTCGGTCCCTCATCCCCACCATCTTGGACTGCCTGGCCGACCACGGCGCCGCGACCCGATAGCTCGGGGGGCAATTCATGCGAATCGCATCCAAGCTTGTGTTGTCCAGCGGTGCCCGGCATCCGCTTGATGAGGAACCGACCATCGAACTGTGCGATGTACATCGGGATCCCTGGCTCGGGATCCCGGCAGTTGCAAAGCGGCCGGATCTTCCCCCGGTACGCTTTAGCGAGATGGCTCTGCAGGTCTTCAGCATCAGCCTGTACCACGGTGGTATCGAAGCGATAGGCGTGCATGTCGAGCATCCTGTTCAAAATAGCGAAGGTTGACGGTCCGGAGCGACGGTCGGTGTCGACGCGCTCGGCACTGTCGTCATGCGAACCATCAGCGGCACGCCGCATCCGTCGATAGTCAGGCTCAGTCCGTACACACCTACGCCGACATGATCAAGCTTCGTCCACGTCGGCATAAAGCCACGTTGCCGTGCGAGCCGTGTGAGTGCCGACTTGCTCATGCCTCTCATGCAATCCGCGACGAACTGGGCGCCCCGCTGCGGCATTAGGTGCGGCGGGAAGGTATCGGGTAAGCCGAACGTGTCGAGTTGTTCCATGGTGCGTGGGTGCATCGTTAGTGGTGGAGCGCGGCCGACAACAGGCCGAAGCCGAGTATCGAGAGGCCCGAGCTCAGCGCCGCGGTAAGCAAGATGGTCCGCCACGGCGTGGGCGCTGGACGTGGAAACGTGATCAGCTGCTGCAGCTTCGTCAGCTCGGCCTGCAGCGCGTCGACCGCCTCGCGACGCGCCAGGCGTGATGCGCGTACCGCCAGCTCGCCCTTAAACGCGGCCTCCGAATGTCCGACGATCTCGGCAAGCCGATCCGTCGTGTCGCGCGCGGCCACCAAGGTCGCGGTCAGGCGTTCGTCCGTCTCGTGGATCGCAGGGGCGACGTGCTTCAGTGCCTCCATCAGATTCCAGACGTCGCTGACGAGGTCGGCGATCGCGGCCTCGCGCAATTCGTTGCTGCTAGGCCAGCGTTGAAGCCCGTCGAGTACCGAAGCACCCGCGGGGCTCTCGCCGGCCAACTGCGCTTCTCGGCGCTGCGCCGGCGCATTCATGCAACTGTCTCCCGCATCACGGCCTCGAATACCGCATCCAGCTTCGGGCTGATCGATCTGGCCTTGGATTGGAGGATCCGCCGCCGCGACAGGCGCACGCGCTCGCCTGAATCGGTAGCGGCCGCAATCGCCGCTCGGTAATCGGTTTCGTCGCGACAGAGCGCGTGCAAGGTCGTTCCCAGCTCGGCCGCCAGCGAAAACACGTCACTTTTCGGAACAACCGCCGACGTATCGAGCATGAAGTGTCCTCCCCGTCGATGAAGCTCGAGCAGCGGCGCGAAGGCACGTCCGACCGAAACCTCGACCGTCTCGTTGCGCTCGACCACCACCTGGTTCAACACGACGCGAATGCGTTCGGGTTCGACGCCCAGGTCGGTTAGCAAGTCGATGGTCTTGAGCGTGTCCTGTAGCTGCTTGCGATCCGGCACGGCGGGGACCACAAAAAAGCCATAGTCCTCTTGGAGCCCCGACGCTTCATCCAGCCGCCGCAGATACTCCTCCACGTTCGACGCGCCGATGTCGACCAGGAACGCGCGTCCCTGCATCAACTCCTCGTGGAGCTCGTCAAACTGGCCGGCGATCATCACCTGCACGTCTCCCCCGCGATGCGCAAGGTCGGCCTCATCTGCATTGATGGATTCGATCTGGCGCACCGGCATCCCAGGAAGGCGCGGAGCGAACAGTTCGCGGGTAAGGGTCGTCTTGCCAACGTTGCCGGAACAGTTGACGAGAGCAATGCTGATATTCATTTGACGGTCTCCAAAGTGGATAAGGCAGGCGTGTACGCGACGAACACGTTGTGTCCGGGCCGGGCTTCGCACAGGAACGTGCCGGTACGGGGAACCCTTTTAACGGGTTGGCCGAGCACTCGTAGCCCGGTGTCGAGGTGCCGTTCGCCGAGCGCGTGGACGCCAAGGCGGCTGCCAGCCACGACACTGGTGCGGGCTTCGATGTCGGCCAGGTGCGGCCAGCGGGCGCGCAGTGCATCAACGAAGGGATCGACCATCGCGTCAGCCAACCGGTATGCGTCGAACCACCCCTTCCGGCGGGCAGGGTGCAGGCGCAGCCATCCCGGCAAGACACGCGGCGATCGCGCAGCGGCGATGGCCGGCATCAGACTGGATCCTTTGCGGCGGGCCACTTACACCCCCATCTTCGGTGAAGGCGCAGGCGTCGCCGGCGCCGGCGTGGGGGCCGGTGCCGTCCACTCAGCCTTCTGCGTCTTGAATCGGGCGTCGATCGCTTCCAGCGCTTGCTGCGGCGTCAATTCGCCGCGTTCGACGCGCTGCTGGATCTCGATCGCCGATTGCATGCGGGCATTGAACCGGTTCATCACTTCCGCACGTGTCCGCGCCGGGTAACTCGCCAAGGCTTTTTCCGCGAGGCCGCGCAATTCCGCGACCGTTTGGGGCGGCGCCTGGACGGCGGCCGGTGTGCTCTCGGCGGATGGGGTCGCCGCAACCGTCGCGGTCGTCGACGGTTGCGTTGCGGGCTGCGGATCAGTCTTCGCTGCCGGTGAAGGCGGTTGCGTTGTCGGCGCTGGCGCGCTCGAATCCGCCGCTGCGGTCGGCTTCGCGACCGCCGGCTCACCGCCCCCGTCTGGCGACTGGCCCTTGCGGATGGTCAGGGCCTCCCGCTGCCGATCGCGCTCGCGCGTGGCCGCCTCGAGCAACGCGCGATCCGCTTCACTCGGCTTGAAATTTGTAACTTCGACCCCCGCAAGGCTGGCCTCGAGCCACGCGTTGCGCCGGAACGTCGCACTGCCCGTTACCGCGATCGACGTAAAGTTCTTCACGACGGCGACGGAGATCATGTCCGCGATCGTCTCTCGGTCGTTCGCGTGCGACGTGAGCCGGGGCCCCTTGTCTTCGAAATGCGGCTTGGTCTGCTCTGGTGCGCCCGGATTTTTCAGGTCCGGTTTCCAGAATTTCCCGTCTTTCACCACGTACCGTGCCGCAATGTCGGCCGGGACGTCGTAGCCGCTCGCTTTCAGCACTGGCTTACGATCGACGCCGTCGCCGATTTCGATCACGTTCGGCGTCGCGTCGGGTTTGGACGCTGTCTGCGGCTTCGCGGTTTCACCCGGTGTCGACGTCACCGTTGGTTTTACCTTCGCCGGCTTCGATTGCAACTGCTCGTTGACCTGCTCGACCTTGCGCTGTGCCTCGGTCGAGACGGTCTGCTGGCGCGCTTGGGCGGCCGAGAGCTGCTCGCGCACCGCGGCGCTATCGGCAACCCGCGATTGTCCGACCCGCGCCAGCGCGGCATCGGCAATCCGATCGCCGCTCGGACGCACCGCATCGTTCGCCGGATGCTTGGCGTCCCCCTCGTTGGCAGGCTTGCCGACCTTCACCGTGCTGCCATGTACCGGCGTGTCGCCCACGGTCTGCTTTGGCGCACGCGCCGGCTGCTCGATCGCCTGCTTGCCGAGCGTCCAGCCGGACACGTGCGCGGCCGCGACGGTCGTGTTGACGAACGGTTGATCGACAATCTTTCGCGCCCCATCGTAATGACCGAGTGTGCGAGCCACGTTTTCAACCGATTGCCGCATGGCGTCGGTCACCGCATGCGCGGATGCCCACTTTACCCACGCGATCGTCTGCTCGCGAACGTGATCAGGAATCTTCACGCCACGGGCGACCGTATTGCGCAGCGCGTCGTCAACGGTACCGACCATCTCCGAGAACGGACGCTGAGCATCCACCGTGACTCCCAGGGCCCGAAACATCGGGGCGAATCGCTCGGCACTCGCTGCGTTCGCAGGGCCGATCGCCGGATCGTGCTCGACTACCGTGCGGGTCCGGCCGACGTGATACGCGTCGGCCAACACGGGATTCTGGAATGGATTCTCTGCGCGCCCAGCGTCGCGGTCATCGTAGCGCCCGAGCGCCTGCGCGACGCGCGCGGCTGCATCCTGCACCGCCGGGTCCGGATTCTGGCTAACCCACTCCAGCCAGTCCACGATCTGCTCGCTGGCGCCGTCCGGCAGGTCACTGTTCATCCGAGCGGACATCCGGATCCGCATCGCGACCGTGTCGAGCGACGTCGAAAGCGGCACCGGCAGCGTACTGTCGAGATCCAGCGACTCAAACAGTTCAACGGTACCCGCGAACGGATAGGATTCGATATCGCGCGGCTGCGTCCATGCTGCTGGCATCTGCCCGGGCTCTCCGACCTGCGGCTCGACATGGCCCTTGTGCAAGTCGGCGGCCGGCAGCTCAACTGCGCCGCCGATCTCCGGCTCCTCCCCTGTGGCCTGGCGCCGGTCGTACGCTTGCTTCCAGTGTTCGAATTCCTCTTGCCCTTCGGACGACAACCGTGACGGAATGCCGAGCGACTGGCGCACATACAAGACGAGCTCCGATCGATCGGCCGCCGACTCAAGAAAGGCCAGTTCGCTATCGAGAGCACGCTCCACCTCTTTCGCGGTCTTGCCCTGCGCAAATTCCCCCTCGATACGGGCTGTCAAGCCTCGGCGATCCGCGACAGCGCGCCAGAATCCCATCTGGCTGTCCATCCAGTTCGACGATGCTTGCGGCTCGGGATCGCTTCCACCAGCCACATCCGCTTCCTGCGCGGCCGCGATATCGGCACGGTGATCGGCCTCCGTCGATGAAGGCGAGATTTCCGTGTCGCCACTCGTCACGTTCTGCGTCGCCCCGTTCGACGGGCCGACGTGCTCCACGGCGGGCGCGGTCGATACACCAACCTCTGCCTCCAGTGGTTGCTCCAGCTGAAATTGCTTACGGATCTTCGCGACGGCTGCGCCTGCCAACGGAGGCAGCCCCTCCGCAACGAAGCCGCTCCCGGTACGGATCGCTTCACCGACCGCGCGATCGCCGGCGGCCGCATTCCCCGTTCGTCTCCATGCATCACGATGCAGCGTTTCGACTTTCGCATCGAGCGCAAGCGTCGTGGTCACCTCCGAACCCTTCAGGTTCGTGGACGCGGCGATCGACTGCAGCGCCTCGCGAAACGCCCGCCCGATCTGTTCGTCGAGTGGTGCAGCGCCTGCGACCGGTACAGCGCCCGTCGCAACCGTCGATGGCACCTGCCCCCCCCTGTTCCATTTCTGCCAGAACGCCTCGCGCGCGGCGTTGAGTGCGGCCGCTTCGGGCGAATTGTCTTTCTCGACGAGAGCACGCAAATTCGCCTCGACCTCCTCGTGCGGTCTCCCCGAGCTCGCCGCGATATCCGTAGCGATTGCTTTGCGCCGCTCCGGATCATCGAGGTCCTTTAACGTGTACTGCGCTGCGCCTGCAGGTTTGTCGGCGATCCCGGCCGTGGCCGCGATCTCCGCATCGGCGGCAGGGGCACCGCGCGCCGGTGCAGTTCGTTTGCGGCTCGCTGGCTTTGCCGGATCGGCAGCAGGTGCAGCTTGACGCGGAAGCCAGTTCCCACCGCGGCGCGTCTTGAAGTTTCGAATGCTTCCGTTCACGCGCCCATCAAGCGTCAGCCGATATGATCCACTCGTCTTTCCGGGTGCGTCGCCTTCCACCGGCACGCGGTGAAATTCGCCGTCCGCGACCGGCGGCCCGCCCAACACCAGCCCGCGTTCCTTTGCTGCCGCCGCGAACTCGCGAATGATCGCGTCACGGTCGATCGTCGTCTTTTCATCAGCCATGGTGGTACAGAGCCTCCGTCGTCATATGGGTGCTGTTGTTCGCCGCGCTGGGTGCGGGCGGGTTCGTAGGAGTGGGCGCAGGTCTACCGACCGGCCAATCGCTCGGGTTCGTCGCCGACGTCAGAGGCGCGAACATCTCGCGCAGCTCGTCCGTGACCGTCTCGCCGAGATCGAACAGATCAGCAAGCGCAGCTTCGAATACCTTTGCCACGATCGGCGAGGCAGGCTGTTCGTCGTTGAGCGCGCGCAGGGCTTTCGCAGTCAGCGGCGCAGCGCCCGCCTGACGAGACGCGCGCACGGCCGCGGCGACCTTTGCCGAGCGCTCGGCATGAATCTTTGCGATGTCGAGGATTTCGATCCCCTCCGCACGCATTTGCCCCGACATCTGCGCAGCCTTCATCTCTTCTTCTGTCGGCATGCGATCGCCAAGCGCGGCCAGCATCGGGCATACGGACTTCAGGCGGTCGATGAATTGGGGGTCCTCGTAATACGTCGCCTTCTCGCATCGGATCGGCAGGCCCATGCCGAGAATGAACTCCTCATCTTGGTCCGCCTGCTCGAGCTCCTGCGCCATCATCAGCGCGCGCCGTTGATCCGACGTGCTCTCGCCCACTGACGTATTGCGGCCACGCTGTCGGCTCGAGGACTTCGACTTCTCGGTGAAGTAGCCGAGCGTCTCCGATACTTCCTTCGCGTCCTCGGTGTCTCGAGGCGGATAGATGATTTTGAGCGCGTGATTCGTGACCAGCGTCCGCATCCCGAGCTTGCCGTATGCGTCCTCGCCCTGAGATTTCGACTGCAGAATCGTGAGCAGACGGATGTTGTAACCAGCGATGAACGCATTGGCCTTATCCAGCACTTCAATCTTGCCGACCGAAGTCGCCTCGTCAAGAATCCCCAGGCACTGGTAACGCAGGCTCGCGTCGGCCTCCGGCAGAACCTCCAAGTTCTCCTCGATCCATTGCGTGAAGAACAGATTCGCGAGCAGCCCGGCGATCGCCATCTTGGCGGCCGGCAGTACCAGATAGATCGACATCGGCTGCCGACGTACCTGATCGACCTGAAAATCGCACCGACTCGTCGCGGCGTCGACGATCGGGTTCGCGAAGAGCATGAGCCCCGACGTGAAGGTCTTGGTGATGTTGAGCATCGTCTCGTCAGGCGACGCCATCAGCCGCCCGAGCGCGCCGAGGCAGTCACCTGACAGCGGTTCGCCGTTGACCTCGCGGTTCATCATGTCCGCAAGGTGATCTCGTAGCTTCACGTCCGGTCGGACCGGCACCGCCTCACGCAGCACCTGCCCAAAGGTGCAGTTTCCGGTCGTTTCCATCAGGTACAGCGCCACACCCAGGAACAAGTCAGCCGCGCTGTCATAGAAGAATTTGTTGCGCGCATCCGGCGTGTGATAGAGACGGGCCGCAATCATCTGCAGGCGACCGATCCGGATATGGGGCGCCAACTTCGCGATCTTCTCGAGCGGGTTCCAGCAGTGCGTGTAGCCGCCCTCGTCGAAAGGCGCCCAGCGGAACACCTGTTGGCCACATTGCTGCCGGTACTTCGACGTAATGTCGAAGCCCTCTCCCTTGATGTCGAGTTCGACGACCGAGTCCGGATAGGTGAGAAGGTTCGGGATCACAACCGCGACGCCCTTCTTGCTGCGAGTAGGCGCGGCCAACATCACAAACTGCTGGCCAGCGAAAGTAAGGTACTTGCCCAGGTACTTGCCAACGATGATGGATGGATAGCGACGCCGCCCGGGCTTTACTCGGCCCTCGGCCTCATCGAGCAAACCATACTTCCGAATCTCATGCACCCGCGCGAACCGCGCACTGCCGTGTAACTCTCGCTTCGGCCGGTTCACCAGAAGCGCGAGCACGACCACGAACAGCGGAACAGCCGGCAGAATGACCGACACGGTCGTCCCTGCGATCAGCGCTAAACGCACCTTGAAGACGTGGCCGTACGCTTGCCAGTAGTCAAGCAGCGTCCACACGCTGACAACCGACTCTGGCAGCTGCTCGATCTGCGCGAACAGGGTCGCGCCAGCATACTGGCCGGCAACCACCAACGCACCGAACGCGAGGAGGCCCGCGATGAGGCCCAGCAACTTGAACACAGTGGCCGCCTTCATACGCCGCCTCGTACAGAATAGGGCGTTCCGCGTGCCCAGCGGCTCTGCCAATGCGCAAGATAGGCCGCCGCGACGGTAGGGCAGTGCCACAGCACCATCACGTCTTCGCTATTGCGGCGGGCGGCTGCCGCACTGAAATTAAAGCTTCCGGTCTCGACTGTTTCACCGTCGATCGTCACCGTCTTGTCGTGATGGATCGCGTACGCCTCGATCGTTCGCACCGGGATTCCAGCGCGGACGAGCATGTTCAGCGCGGCCGCGCTCGCTCCGCGCCCCGGACCGGTCAGGTTCTGTCGTGCATCGACCGCAACTGCGACATCAACTCCGCGGCTTCTCGCATCGACCAAGGCCCGCGCGACTTCCCGCGACGTAAAGGCGTAGGCTGACACGCGAATTGACTGACGCGCGCTTGCGATCGCCTTGAGTACCAAGGCGATGCCGGAACCCTCCGGCGAAAATCCGATCTCGGGCTGGCAAACATCGGCCGACGACGACGCGTGGACAGCCTGGACGCCAAGACCCGACGTCACCCCACTGGCCCATGCACTCGCGGACTGCCACCACCGCGTCATGACACCGCGGGCAGGATTTGCGGCCCAGGCATGAGCACCTTCCGACGCGCATGCGATGAACACGGCCGCCACCGCCAGAATGTACTTAGGGCGTCGGCTCATCGCTTTCCACCCGTCACGGAGGATCCCGTCGGCGTGCCCTGCAGCGACATCGTCTTCATCCTTGCCCCCGCTACGCCTGCACACGCGAGATCCAGCGACCGTTCGACATCCCACACAAAGCGATCATCCATCGTGCCATCGCGAAAGCCTGCGACGGCGGCGATTGACGGGAAGGACACGACGACCGAGCCGCTCGGCAACCGTGACAACGTCGCGCGATCAACGAGGTAGAAATATCGCTGGAGAAACAGCCCCGGCAATTCGCCCATCAGCAACAGCTCTTCCTGGATTTCGTCGAGTCGCGCCTTGCAATCGCGTAGCGTATGAAACCCGACCGCTGCGGACCCACGAGCAAGCTTGCGCTGTACGTCGATGACATTCGCGAGCGCAATCTGCTCCTGTTGTCGCAGCGCGTCGATGTTGGTGTGATGTGTCATGCGAGCCCCCGCTGCAGCTTCCACTTCGTGACCGGGTCAAAGTAGATCTCTTTCAGGCATTTGTTCTCCATGAACAGCACCACATCGATCGTTGTTTTTACTTCACGCAGAATGTGCTCCCACGTCAGCGTTTGCCCGACCGCGCTCTGCTTGACGAGCGTCGCGATTCGAGCCATTGCCGAGATTGCATCGTTCGCATGGACCGTCGTAAGCCCGCCCTGGTGGCCCGTGTTCAGGAGCACCAGGTAGTCCCATGTCTCGTCTCCGCGCAGCTCCGCGAGATACACGCGATCGAATTTCATTCGCAGCGTGGACTTCACGATCCGCTTCGCCGGGAGCGCCTCGCTGTAGAACAGGTGAACGTGGTTCGGCTGCTTCGGCAGCGGAAGTTCATGGGTGTCTTCGATCGTGGCGACGCGAACTTGCGCCGGCACCAGGTCAGCCAACGACTTCATCAGAGTTGTCTTGCCCGACCCAGTGCCACCGACCAAGACGATGTTCAGGCGATTGAGCACTGCGAGCGTAAGAAACCGTTCGACGTCCCGCTGCGCGATCGCGTCGAGCATGTCGAGTTCGAACCGCTGAAGCGTTACGATCGCCGGCGCCGCGAGCTGACGCCGAACCTCCGAAACGTCGTCGGCACCACGAACACTCACGTCGCCCAGCGACAATGCACCAAGGTCGCGCTCGGCGACGTCTCGAAAGTTGGTCAGAAATCCTTTGCTGGTCAGCTCATTCACGGACCATCGCGTCGAGCTCGGTATCCGAATCGTCGTCGCAACCGTGTTGGGTTCACATGCAGGCGGGATCACCACCTGTCCACGCTCGCCATCGGGCAAGCGGACTGGCTTCTCCGGCTCCGACGTCGACAGGGGCGGCGTCGCCTTGCCGAAGATCGTCAGTGCATTGGCCAGTTTCACCAGCGTATCGAGTGACGCGTCAGGGATGATGTGTTGCACCCAGCCGTCACGGCTCTCCGTCCAGGCTTCGCCCGGTCTGTTGATTGCAACCTCGGTAACACCTGGACGCTTAATCAGGTCAGATATGCCCGTCGTTTCCAGCAGATTCCGGACCGTGACGCTCCCGTCATAGCCCCCTTGAAATTCATTGCTTGACAAGTTCATAGACATTCCCGAAGTCAACGTCGCGTGCGACAAAAATATTGAGCGCCGAGCCGTGAGCCGAATACGCGGTGGGCGGGATGTTGATCGTGTTGCGCAAAATTTCGGACGCGAACTGCTGCATCCCTGAACTCGTGTTGGAGAACTGGATCTGCGTGCCGCTGCCGTGTTGCGTCAGGTTGGACAGCGCCTGCCCGGCGTCGCCAATCACCGACAGCAAGATCGCACCGCCAAAGCGAGCCCAGAAGTGCGTGTCGACATCGGCGTCAATGCCGGTCGCACCGAGTGCGTTTGTCGCCGGCGAGTCGAGGGGGATCGTTACCCCCTTGGGGGTGTCGATCCGCGTCCACACCACGAAGATGCTGGCTTGCCCCTGAAGCACTGCCTTGCGCTGCTCGCCCGTCGCCTCGCTCCCGCGTTCGAGTAACAGTGTTTTTCCGTCGGCTGAATACACGTCCTCGCTCACATGGCAGGAGACCGCGCCCGGATACGTCGTGCTGATTTGCAACGCCTGACCGCACGGAATCAGCTTTCCACGTTTGAGCAACAGGCTGAGATTCGGCAGGAAGCTGGCTTTAACGCTCGACAGCCGCGAGGGCGCAAGGCTGTCGTCCAGGCCGTCGCGCGCGAAGCTGGTCGGCATCGCCGGCTGGTCACCAGCCTGCGCGTTGCGCTGGCGAGCCTGCAGCGCCGCCAAAGAATCAGCGCCATCCGATGAGCCGAGCTTCACCAGTACATCGCCTGATAGGCGTCGATCGGCTGGAGATTCCGGGGCCGATGCAGGCACACCCGATCGATCCGCCGCTGCGGCTCCCGGCGCGCCCCGGCCATTTGCCGGGGCGCCGCTGGCAGCTGCCGGCGCGGCACCACGTGCACCAGCCGGCTCCGGCAACCCCGACGAAGCAGCGTTCGCCGCTTCGGCAGCACTGGCCGCCTCGGTCGCCTCGACCTTCTTTTTGTAGCCAGACAGGTCGGGGTCCGCAGTCGCCTGTTTGACCGGCGCGTCGCGTGCAGCCTTCTTGTGTTCGAGATACGCATCGCCCGCCCGCTTCACGAATACGGCTGCGCTCCCCGTCACCAGGAGCAGGACGACCACGACGGCCAGCACAATCCAGACCCGCCGCACGTTTGTTTTGCGCTTACCACGTGCGAGTCCAGGAATGCCGCGCGGCTCCATTCCCGTCTCGGGCGGTCGGGCCGCCTCTGTCGGTTCGACAGTGTTCGGCGTCTGATCAGTCATGGGCACCGCCCTTCGTCATCCGGACCCACCCCGGCGTCGTAGTGCCCGTCCGATTGAATGTCCCGTCAGGGTTGTAGCCGTTGTTTCGGATTGCCAGCACCGCCTTCCCCAGCCGCAACACGAAGCCCGGTGCAAGGTGTTCAACAACGATCGTGTCGCCCTCGACGTGCCGATTCGTCGTCGCCTCCGAGCCGTCGGCCTGGACGCGGAAGATCTCCGGCGTCTGGCGAGTCGTGTCGTACTGGAAGTACGTGAAGCGGCCATCGTCCCAGAGAGCGGTCGGAGCGATCGACAGATCCCCCTTCATGTCAAAGTCTTCGTTGCGCCGATCCGCAAGGTCGCCATCAGCGTTGCTCATCGCTTTCACGCGGTCCGCCTTCTCCTTCGCTTCCCGCGCGGCTTTTGCGCGCGTGTCCGGATAGTCGAACGACAGCGCCCACGTCGGCGTATCTGCCTTGCCGGCCGTCTCCAATCCGAAGACATAGCGCCGGCGATTCGTCACAACGAGCAGGTTCGTATCCGGGTTCCTCTCTTGCGCTTTCAGCATGAACCAGTTGCCCTTGGCGCCGATCGTCCAACCTTTCGCGTCGCCGGTACCGAGCCCGGATTCGGGGCCCTCAACTACTTCACCGGGCTCGAACTGGATCACAGTCGCCTGTCCGATCCGGAACGGTATGCGGTAAACCGCATTCGGGTCGTAGGTTGCACAACGCACATGTGCGTCGGTGTCACAAGCAGGCGGAGTTACAAACGCGCTTGCGGAGCAGGATGCCGCTCCCAACATGAGTACAGACACCGCACGCGTTATCGCCAGAGTTCGAACACGCTTCACGATGCCCCCTTCGCGCCGAGCGCTGGCACCACCGGCATCGCGTCTGAGCGCGTCCAGTCGCGATCGACGTTGTAGCTTGTGACGCGGAAGCCGGTCGGGTCGCGCTCGAGCTCCATCCCCGACTCGGGCAGGTTGTCGTGGCGGTACGAAATCGTGGCGACCCAGTATTCGGTTTTTTGCGGCCGCATACCGTTTTGGGAGTCCTGCACGGTCGACATGGGTTTGATCGTCTTCGAAAAGAACACCTGTGCGGTCGAACCAACGAATGTGATTGCGCCAACCTTCGCTACCACGCGCACCTGGTTCTTCAGGATCTTCTGCGGCGCCGTATCCTTCTGGAACAGCGCGACATAGTTCTCCTGCTCCTTGTCGGCTGTCATCAGCTTGACGGTGTCGTACATGTCCTGAATCGTTTCCCAGTCGTAGCTCTCTCGCATTTCGACGTACCGGCGTAGGTCGGCGCGATCCTGAACCTCAGTGAACGGCATCTCGCCGTTGCGGATCACGCCGATCACGTCCGTTGTTCCGCTGGTATCGTTGGTCCGGATCAGCGCGGGTGGGTTCGGCCTCTTTAGTTGTACTAATGCCCCACCACCCAAAAGGCCGAATAGCCCGATCAGACCGCCCCCCACCGCAACTCGGATTGCAAATTTCGTCGTCTGCTTGAGTGCATCCTGCTTCGAGCGTTCAAACCCCAGGGCTTGCTCCAGGTACCACCGCGCGCCCTCGCTCAACCGAGACTTCGCCTCGCGTGCTGCCTCCTCCTGCGACGCAGCATTCGCCGGTGCGGATGGCCGTGACGTCTTGTGTTGCTTCCGCGCGGGAGTGGGAGACGGTGCCCGCTCCACAGCGGGAACAGCGCCGACTGCGCCGGCCACAATTACCGCCCCTCTCGGACTACCGAGGCCGCCGCCGGCCGTCCGCGAACTTCTTCCGAATCGAAACATCAATTCTCTCCTTCGAACACCGGCACACAGTTCACCGGTTCCCACGTTCCTTGCGGCTGCGGCAATTGCCGTGCCGTCCCGCAGCCGCACAACATCGCCGCAATCGCTACGACGCTGCCCCAGCGTGCCAATCGAAACCGTTTCATCACCACCACTCCGTCACGGCCTACGTGCCGTCGTCAAGTCGACATCCATCCCAAATGCCATGCGCTGACTGCATTTCAAAGCCGACCGCAGGAAATCACACTGCCGATCGGTGATCGTCGACACGTCGACCGGTCCCTCGTCACCTGTCTGCATCTCGGAAATCAGCTGCTTGAGCTCGTGCGTCGCGATCTTGTCGATCGACATCTGTTTGCCAAGCAGATGAAACATCCGGGTGTACACCAGCATGTCGTGCGAGCTGATCGTCACCCCCTCTTCGGGCACGTCGATTCCGATATGCGTAAGAATCTCGTGAGGGGTCAGTTTCATTCAGTGTCACCTTCCTAGGTAGTTGGCCCGAGCTCAGTACGGCACGCACAATCACGAAGCTGCAATTGAACCGCCCTGGCGACCGCCACGACCGCCACCACCACCGCCACGGCCGGCGAGACCGCGCGCGACCTGACTAATCTTGCCGACCATCGACGAGATGCCAACACCACCGCCGAGCTGCGATGCAAGCGACGGAAGATTCAGCGATACGACAATGAACACCACACCGCTCGCGAGAATCTTCGCGAGAGTCGCCCAGGTCAGGACGTAGTCGGTCAATGTAAAGCTCTGCGGCAGAACGCTCGTTGCATAGTTCACCTCGATCGCGCCGGCGGCGGCGTAGAGGGCAACGAGGATTCCAAAGTTCACGCACTGCCCAGCCCACGCGTCAAAGAATCGCCGCGTCGGCGGGAACAGCAGCGCAACAATGAACATCGGGCCGAGCGCGAGAAGCAGCCCGAGGGCGAACTTAGCCAAGATGATGTAGGCGGCTGCGATCCCGAGGAACAAAGTCCCGGTCAAGATCAACGCCATCGAGATGCCAGCCAATTCCAACGCGAGGCCGATATCCGTGACACCAATGTTTGCGTTCTGGAACGTGTTCTTGATGGCGTTGACGTACAGATTCAGCAGGTTGTCGAGCGCTTGCATCCCCGAGTTCCCATTCGTGAGCGCCTTTGCAATGTCGTCGCCGAAGCCATTGAAAAACGGGACCACGTACTGGCTGTAGTACGAGATGTTCATCCCCATCACCAGGATCGCGAACCAGCCACCACACTTCATCAGGAAGTCGACCACCGGCACGTCCTCTTGCCCTCGCCAGTACGACACCAGCACCAAAAGCACGTAGATGCCGAAGGCCGCCGACGCAAGCGGGCTGATCATCGAGATGATCTGGGAAGATCCCGAATTGATGGTTTGCAGCACCGAGTCGTCGAACGACTTCTGCATGTCGGTGAAAACCGTGATCGCCATCGCGCTCTCCCAATTCCCTTGTCCTTGCGGACGGTGTACTTACTCGTCCGCGTTCACGCGGGTTTGCATGTCCTTCGACGCCTGCCGCGCTGCGAACTTCTCTTCGATCTGCTGCAGCCGGTCCATCAATGCCAGTCGGGTTTGCTCGGTCTGGATCTGCGCGTTCTCGGCGAGGAAGCGGTTGGCGAGGTCGGCCTTCGCGGCCGGATCCTGCGTCATATCCGACTGCTGCATCAACGACTGGATGTTCTGCAAGCGCTTGATCACCGCGTCGTACGCTTGCTGTGCCATCGCTTTATTCGACGCGAGCGTCGTGTTGTAGCGGCTTGCGCCCGCCGTAAATCCCGTCGTCATGCCCTCCTGCCGAAGGATCTCGTTCGCGACGCCTGAGATACCGCCAAGGCGCCCGGCGTTCGCCATGTCGTAGACCGATTTCCATTCGTCCGGCAGGTAGTTGCGCAGCTCAGGGTTGTTGAAGATCAACCCCAATCCGCGATTGCCCTTGATCATCTGCACCTGCGTCACAATCTGGTCGTACTGCGCCTTCAGTTGCTGGACCGTCAGAATCGCCTGCGCGACTTGCGACATGTCGATGGTGGGAATGCCTTGCGCGTGCGACAGGGGGGCCGCCGCGAGTGCGATGCTGACAACGGCCGCCTGGATGATCCTTCGATACGTTTTCATGGTTGCTCCGCTTTCGATTTGATTGGTTGATTGACCCGAGACGCGATACCAGGTCTGCGCCCCGACCGCCCCGCGCGGTCCACTACTCGCTGCTCTTTCCACCGTCGTCATCTCGGCCGGGTCACCCGCTAGGCCAGTTCGCCGGCCGTTACGGGCCGCCGGTCCCGTTTGCCCTTTCGGCGCTGCTGGAACAGTTCCATCCGTCGCTCCGGATCGCCATCCGCCTCGAGGCCGGCTTCTTCCCAGATCGCGACGTTGTCCAGGCTCGCCGATAGCACCGCCAGTTCGTCGGTGAAACCCTGTTTGAGGTCGAGCATCGCGAACGCCGACTGGTTGCCCTGTTTGATCAGGAACTTGCGCGAGTCCTTTGTCAGCGCTTTAAACTCCTTGAACTCCCGGTCCGTCATCAGGGGCCCATATCCCTCGCGGGTCGCGCTCGGATTCGGTAGGTAGATCTTCGTCGCCGTCAGCTGCAGGATCGCGCCGAACAGCGGGCTCTTCAGCGCCTCATCAGGCGTCTGCGACACCAGCACCAGGAATTCGTCCGCACGGCGGCCGACACGCAACGAGCGCTCGATCATCTTGCATGTCGTGGGATACGACACCGGCAACCAGAACTCTTCAATGATCGTTGCCAGCAACCCACCCTTCAGCTGCATCAGGCTCTTCAGGTGCAGGAGGAAGGCCAGGATCGGTTCGGTTGGGGCGTAGTCCTTCTTGAGGATGTCGGTGGCATCGAATCCGATCCGCCGAAACTGGCTCATGTCGATCTCGGCGTCGGCGACGTTGTCAAGCGCCCAAGCGAAGCGGCCTCCCGTCGACGCGCACCACGGCATCAGGCGTCGCGCAAGGCAGTTCTCGCCGGTGTCGGCAATGTTCTCGAGCAGGCGCGAGAAGCGGCGATCGCGCACGTTAGGCAGCCGATAAATCGCATCGACCGCGTTCTTGATGTCGATCATGTCCTCGACCGACAGCTTGCCGTCATGATCGCGACCGCAGGACCCGACCAGGTCGTAGAGGAACTCTCGATTGCGCGGTGTGTCTGCCAGCGCGAACGGCGCCAGCTGTGTCCACTCGCCCGCCTTCAGGGCGAAATAAGTACCGCCGAGCTCCTCGATGAAGATCTGCATACTGCGATCCATATCGATCGCGAAGATCTTCGGGTCGAACCGCTCGAGAAAACCGATCAATGCCAGCTGCAGGGTCGTCTTGCCGGCGCCGGTGTCGCCGAGCATCAAGGCGTGGCCTGCGAGCTTTTCTCCGGTGTTGTCTTCGTCCACACGAGACGCGTGGAAGTTGAAGCTGTACAGGCCCTTCGATACCGTCTGCAGTGGCATGACCGCCGAACCGTCGCCGATCGGATTGCCTCGCGATTTGCCGGCGGAATAGTTGTGCATCGAGAAGGCGGCCGCCAGGCTGCGAGTCGATTTAGGCATCGGCCGCGGCTTGTGTTTCGCGCCAGGCACCTGGCTGATGAAGGTCATCGGGGCCGACAGCGACGCCTTGACCCACCGAAAGCCGCACTCGTTGAGCGATTTGCTCGTTACGAACACGCCGTTGTCGATTGCCTGCTTGTCGGTGTCGCCGTAAACGACGAGTGCACCGTGGTACTCGCCGAATGCGAGATCGCGGCCGGCGACGAGTGCCTTTGCCTCCTTGAGCTCCTCCAGCTGGTGCGTTGCCTTGTCCTCGACTGAACGAAGCTTGTTTTCCTGGTCCTCGATCGCAAACATCGCGTCATAGTTACCCATGCCGATAAACGAATGGGTCAACGTGAATTCGGCGGGCAATGTGAGCAGCGGATTCAGCTGACCCCACCCCGATTTCGGGAAATCCTTCAAGTCGTAGCAGACCGCGAACCGCGTGCGATGGTCAGCACGCGTTTCCAGAACGTCGTAATGGAAGTGTTGCCAGGCGGAAGGGATCAGCTCGCTACCGAGCGCAGACGTGACCGGGACAACCTCGTCGACGCCATTGAGGAGCTCCGCGATGAACTGATACGGCTCGGAGAACAGAATATTGTTGTGCTCGAAGACGCGCAGCACCTGCGGATCGTACGCTGTCAGGCTCTTGTCGATAGTCTCGGCGAGCTCGTGAAGCTCCGTGACGAGTTCGTCAAGCGCCTCCCCCTTCAACACGATGGTCAGGTAAAAGCTGTTCTCAAAGAAATCGCCATTTTCAAATCGGCGCAGATATTTCGCGGCGAAGCGGCGCATGAACCGAGACTGAAAGCGATACTCGCTGTCAAAGCGTACCCGGCGGCGATTCAGGGTCAACCACATGCCAAGCCGGTTGCCCTTATCCATCACGAGCGACGCTTTGAAGCGATTCAGCGCCTCGAACTGGGTCTCGATTTCGCTCGTCGACACGGACTCGAACGGAATGCCCGACAGGCGTACCGCGAGCATTGCGCGGCCGTCCTCGAAGCTTGTGACGAACTCCGAAACCGGCCGGCCGATCTTCGGCAACAGGTCCTCGAGCGCCGGCTGGCGAATCAGTACGTCGCTGACGATCACTGTACGCTCCCTGTCGGCGTCGTACGACGCAGGACCTTCTCCCACAACACGGTTTTGCCGGCACCGACTTCGCCCTGCACGATCGTATGACCGATCGTCCTGTCGATCCTCGCACTGGTATTGGACAAGCCTTGCTCGGCCTGGTGCAAGTCGAGGGCGCCGTACGGTCTACGCACCGACTTATGCGACGATTTCATGTTGCTCCTCCAGACGCCGTTGGGCGAGTTCCGCCCGAAAACGCGCAATGAACTGTTCGGACATCTCCGCCGACGCCGTGCGCTCAAGCATCCTTCGGACATTCTTGTAGGTGCGGCCGTATCTCATCGGCGCGAGTGTGTAGGTCCGACCGAACAGGTTTGCGTTCGCCCGCGCAAACACGCAGCGCAGTTCAAAACCGAGGATTCTTAAGGCCTGGTCGTCCGTCTCGCTGACCTTCTTAAAGAACATCAGAACGGCTGCACCCGGGATCACTAGCAGCGCACCACCCGGCCCGAGCGTCAAAAGCGCGATGAGGCCCACCATCAGCGATGCGCAGAACACCACTAGCCCAGGGATCAGCGGGATGCCCCAAATCATCGCGGTCCGGTTCAGCGCCGCATACGACGGGTACAAGGTGCGCTCTTCCATGTCGCCCCCTTTCAGTTCGCGCCGAGTGCGAACAGATACCCGGCGAGGACGACACCCGCGCCAGTTACAAATACCTTAATGAACGCGGTACCGAAGTCGTGCACCCAGTCCTGCTTATGCTGAAAACATTGAATGCCTACATAAAGCAGGTAGCAGGCCGCCAGGATCCCGGTGCACGAATACAGCCAGACTTGAAACGTCGAGAGTCCTGACTTGCCCGCATCGAGCCCGCCCGCCTGGGCCACGCCCGCGGTCATCATCAACGCCAAGACGAGCAGCCGCTGCGTCCGTCGATTCGAACTACCGTTCCCGAAGAAATTCACGTTTGCTTTCATTACTGGTTCTCCCTCGTTTGACCAAAATCCCCGAATACATCCCATCCCGAGCGCGGTTTCGCACTCGGCGCTTGTTCCTGCTGCTGCTGCACCTTCGCCTTGCCCTTTCCGGACGGCTTCGCCGGCTCGGCGTCCTCCCGTACGACCCGTATCGGCGGCACCGTCGTCTGCGGATTCGGCGCCGGTGCCTGTTCAGTTGTCGGCTGTGCCAATGCGACGCGCATGATTCCGCCGGTGGTTGATGTGGTATCTGCCGGCCGTGCAGCCACTACGCGCGTCACATAACTCTTTCCATCGTTCTCCCGCTTGAATCCACGTTGCTCGTTCCCGCTGTAGTAGCAGCTCAGCGCACGGCGCAGCGCAACTTGGCCAGGCCCGGCGCGCAGCGCCGCGCGCGTGTAGCAATCGGTCAGGATCTCGCTGCCGGCGCGCAGGTTCGCGCAAGGATCGAACACCCCTCCATTCAGGAGCTTGTAGCGCGCGAAGTGCGCGCGGTTCACCTGCGCAAGCCCCGCGCTGTAGTTCCAGCCGCCAGCCTCAAGGGCCGCGACCGTCGATACCGCCTCCTCTCGCGTCCGCGGTTGCCGAACTAGGTGGCCACCAACGACACCAATTGCATACGGGTTGAGGGCTGACTCGGTATGAACGACCGCCTGCATCGTCGTGGGATGGACGGACGGCGCGCACTGTTGCACGAGCATCGAAAGGTCGATTGGCAGCATGGTCATCCCCCGCGCGGGCCGCTCCAGCCATAGCCCTGATTCTGGTTCTGGCGCTTTTCCCACTCGCGTTGAAATTCCTCAGCAGCCTTGGACGGGTCGTAGGGTTTTTGCGTCGAACCGTTTCCGTAGTACTCGCTGATCGTGCGCGTGTTCCCATAGCGCCCAAGCGGGCCGTACCCGTTGTCCACACCCCACCAGACCCGTGTGTACATCTGGCCGTCGATCTTGACGTCGATCACCCCCGATGCATGGCAGACGAGCCGAGGGAAGTCGTTGCCCTCCCAGCTGAGCAGGTCCTTTCGGCAGTAGCCCGGCCCGGCAAAGGTGTGCTGCGCACCGGTGCCCTTACCGACGTTGAACGCGTCGAGCGGAATCGCTTTGCGAACCGCCTCCGGAATGAGGTCGAGCCGAACTCGGAAATTGCAGATCGGGAACGGATCGCCATGCCAAAGTGCGTCCCAAAGCTTCTCGATCGGTGGTACGCAGGCCGCTTCGGTCTCGGGCCCACGTGGATCAGCCAAGCACAACAGCACCTGGCAGCCCCAGTCGTCATCCGCATATGCGGCACTCGCCGGCAGCAACATCAGCAGCGGTGCAGCGAGGGTGGCCGCGCGTCGTGCGATTGAAGGAAACCGTGTCATTCCTGAGCGCTCCCTGAAACATGCAGCGCGAAGCGCGCGGATTCCGGAATCGCGCTCAGAGGCACCGCATGTTGGCGTTTCGTGACCATGCTTCGATACAGCACCTCCAGATGCGCACGCTGGGTCTCGTGCGCGTCGAAAGCGTCGCCATAGTTCCCGACGTCGAGCGGCCGCCGGCGCAGGCGGTTGATGGCAACCTCCAGTTGCGTAATCGTGACCGGAGGAATGGCAACCTCCGGAGCGGGCAAATCTTCCGCCAGCGGCAACATATTCACTTTAGGACTCCTTTTCATAAGCATCGCGTTGCGAGCGATGGCACCACGCGGCCGGTTAGACCGTCGATTCCAGCATGTCTAGCGGCAGCCGCTCCGCCTCTCGTGCGTACTGCCGAACCATCTTGCCGCCGACAATGAATTGCCCCGACTTCACGCGTGTGATCGCTCGGTAATGCGGGTCAAGAAGGCGAATCGTCATCCGGCCGGTGGACAGGTCTGCCTGGTCCACCAGCCGTGACGACAGTTGCTCCCTCCACGACCACAACTCGACTCGCCACCCAAGCCGGAGCGCACGCGCGATCTGCTCGATGAAGCTTGTCCCGAACTCACTCGCGTTGCCGTCCCCGGTCACGAGCACCAACGTCTGCGGGGCCGGGTGGTCAAGCAGCGCATTTGCGATCTTGAGCTGAACCAGTTCATCGACACCACGCTCGCGCGGCCTAGCGTTCGGCGCGATGAACAGGTCAGTGTCGTACCCGAATGCGCGCGCGCCGTCCCAGGCCGCCCTCAAATTCGGCGGGCCCGAGCCGATCATCACGCGGGTGCCGACCGGCTCGTCGCCATGCAACAGTACGAACAGGTTCGCGTACGCGAGCCGCACGGCGAGCGGTGCGGCCGCCGGCTCGTACGCCCCGGCCGCCCGCTGCGCCCCAATGAACAGGTTCGAGTTGTCGATGAAAACGTGCCGGGTCATCGCAGGCTCCCGTGCTTACTTTGCGCCGGTAGTAAAGGTCCGCGTCACCGAAACCGCAACACCGTCTCGGGCGCCAGAGAACGTCACGGTGTACGTCGTGTTCGGCTTGAGCGGCGAGAGCGGCAGCAAGAACGCGACGCCCGCGAACAGGATGTTGTTCGAATCGGCTGTCACCTTCGCGGTCGATCCGGCAACAGCCGATTGCGGAACAAGGATCCGCGCTGCGACAGCGCCGCCCGTCGAGTCGACCAGTTGAAAGCTCGAGACGGTCAGCGTATTGCCGGTTGCAGCATTGACCCGCACCATGATCGGTCGCCCCGGTGCGCTCAGGTCCGGCGCAGGGTTCGGCGTCTCCGTAACCATCGTCGTCGAGACGCCCGTTTCGCCGTCATACGGCGAGCTGACAACCAGGTTGGTCGCGAATTGCTGCCCGCCCGATGCAGGGGAAGCATTCACGTCGGTCGGATTGTTCGGATCGGGATTGCGCGCGACGCCCGTCGACGTGCCCAAATCGAACACGCATACTGAGCCCACGCCCGGCGTCGTTGCTGTCGGCGTCGTCGAGGCCACGCCGACGCCGACCGATTCCGTATTCGAAGTGACGCCCTGCAGGTGATACACCGTCGCGAGCAGCTGGTTGACGCAGTCTGCGCCCGGCGTACCGGGCGGGGTCGCTGCAAACGCGCTACCGATGTTTTCGCCCACCCACTGGTTCTTCGGTGCCCCAGCCGCTTGTGCACGCTGCAGCGGCCAGCTGCCGGTAAAGCCGGGCAGCGATGAGCTCTCGTCGTGCGCCAGTCCGGAGATTGCGCCGCTCCCGAGGTTCGTCAGCTCGTACTTCGCATGCGCGAGTGCAGCGATGTCGAGGACCGCATCCTGCCGCAGCAATCCGACGCCCAGTGCCTGGCGATACGCGTTGAGGGTGGCGAATGCCTGGGCTTCCGCCGACGCCGCCCCGTACGTCGGGTTCGGTACCGAAGTCTGCGGCGGCAACGCGGCCGACGCCGATCCACCGTTCGTCGACCCCGAACCCGCGCCGTTACCAGCCCCCGGATTCGACGTCCCCGTCGACGCGCTACCACCGTCGCCACCACCGCCACAGGCGGCGAGCATCGCGGCAACCACAACAGCAGCAAAACGGCCCTTCGAATGCTTGATCATCATGATTCTTATCTTCCCGTTATAAATGGTTTTTCACGCACTACGGTTGCACTTCAAAGTTCCACCAGCTCACTCAAACAACAATTCAAGGCACATACGTATTGTTTCCGCACTGGCTTCCGTCACTCACGACACCGTATGCGGTAGGCGAAGTTGCATACGGGGGAGACGGCACCTGATCGCCTTGCGGACCGTTCTCCCCGTTGAATGCATGCGACGGTCCATAACAAATAATGTCCGCCGCGAACACCGGCATTCCGGACGGCCCCACTACGCCCGGCACGTGCCAAGCCTTCGTGGGTCCCTGAAGCAGAAGTCCGGCACTCCCGACCAACGTGGACCACGTCTGTGATCCATCCGTGCATACGTGGCGGGTCGCGGTGACCGTGCCCTCGGCGTACCAGTTCGAGCCGTAGTACTGCGCCCACGCGATCAACATCCCCATGACCCCCTGATCCGAGCACGTCGTCGCCGGCGGCTGCGTTACTGGCGGCGGCGGCGGCGGCTGGCAGCCGGGATTCGTCCATCTCGAGCCCACCCACCGCGGCGCCGACGTCTGTGTGTAGCCGGGCGGACACATCGGCGGTGCAACGCGGTCATGCCAGATCGGTGTCAGACACGTGTTGTCCTGATACCCCGACGAGCATCGCGCCGGCGCTGCATGGACCGGTGATGCAAACACGATCGCCACCAGCACACCAACCCCTCCCAAGCCCTTCGTCATCGCTCTCGCCCTCAATATGAGCAGTAGGTCGCGGCAATTCCCTGCGCACCTGGAATCCCGTTCCCGTTTCCGTCAGTCAGGTGGACCTGCCACCCGTTACCTGTCCATGTCGCCGGTCCCGTATTCACCGCGGTGGTGTCGTTCACCACGAAGTTTTGCGGTGTCACCTGAATCTGCATTGACCCACCGTTCGGGCAGGTCGGCTGCGGTACCCACCACGCGTCGTAAACCGTGTAGTAGCCGTACCGCAGCCAGCGGCCACCGATCGGCATCCAAGTGTGGAACTGGCATGACAAGATTTGCCCTGACCCGTCTGCATTGCCGGCTATCTTTCCGTTCGTCGGGCAGTAGGTGCCCGGCGTGGCGATATTTCCGGCTTGAAGCGTGCCTTCAACGTCGAGCGACCCGTTACCTTTCGCCCCTGATACACGGATATTTCCATCCGCGTTGTTTTGGAATCGCGCATTAAAGTCTTGCGCGCCCTGCCCGCCGAGGTGGAAATCGATATAGGGCGCTTGCCCCGGATTATTCCCAGCCATGTCCCCCAGTTCGATCGCGCCTCCTTGATCGCCCTTCATTCCCGCGCCGTTCGCAAGCCTGAACGTGTTCGCGTTCGCGGTGTTCACACCGTTGATGTCGTGCGCGACGCCTTGCGTGTCCGTCAATCCCAAATCCGTCTGCATGTTGTTGAGTTCCGGTCGATTCGGCATCGGGACGCGATACAGGAAGCCGTTGTCGCTCGGAGCGTCAGCGACCCCAACCAGCATCGCGAGGTGGCCGCTGCCAGGATTCGCATAGCTCACCAGACTTTGGCGAAACGAACCGCCCGCCCCTACGGCGATCGTCGGCTGCAGCGTTGCGTCCCCGGCCTGGTTGGGATACGGAACAAAGCCCCCCAGGTTGCCGCGACCACTCGACTGCGCTGCTACCGTCGCCACATCTCGCGCCGGAATCGCTACCCCGCCCGACGAGAAAAGCATCGTCTGCAGTTGACCCGGTTGCGGTTGAAGCACCTGCGCGAACCACTGCTGCCGATACACATTTGTCGACGACACGCCCGCCACCAGATACCCGCCAGCCTGCAAATCATTCATCGACACGGTCACCGGTTGCGCTGCCGTCGCGGTTGCCGCCAGATCGGCGCCGTGGTCCTTCACGTAACGACCCATCGCACTCGCCACGACCTGTGCCTGGTTGCCCGCGCCTGCGACCTTGATGGCCGTGGCCGAGTGCTGCAGCCAGACTGTCAAACTGCCCGCCATCACGAGCCACATCAGCGCGCCGTACCACGTTCCGAGAACTGCCTGCACGATGCCCCCTTATGCCCGTGGCCCGGATACGTCCGGCACGCACACAAACAACTCCATTGCGATTAACGGCAGCCTGTCACCAACCTGAAGCCGCGCTTTCGCCCGCTTACAGACATTCATTTCGCCACCCGCGACTGATAGATCAACGTGCCAGCGGCGAACAGCGTCGGTACGGTGGTGGGCTGCCCGCCAACGAGTGGCTGCGCCGTCCCGGCCACTCTCACGGTCGACCACAGCGCGCTGCCGTTCAATCGGTCGAGCATCACACCGGCCACCCCCGGCAGCGTAGGCACGCCCGCATAGACGAGTCGTCCCGTTCCATCCGTCCGAGTCGCGCATGTCGCACCTGCCAAGGCCACCATCCCGGCAGGCCACGCCACTGCAATACCGTCGCTCGCGACGCCGATTTGAGCCTGCGCCGCCGCAACGCATGCCGCGGCAAACACCTCCGCCTGCAGCGCACGCATCTCCGCCGCGGCATCGGCCCTGCTATCCGGACCCAGCACTCGAAGCGTCTCGCGCTGTGCATTGACCGTAAGGCTGAACGCAACCGACAAGACAAGCAGCGGAATCAGTGCGTAGCCCATCTCAGAACGCCACCCCTGTCGACAAGTTGGCCATCACGCGTCGTTGATGGTCGACCTCGGTGCTCAGTTGTCGGAAGTCAACGCCGTGCAATTGCGAGCGAATGCCGGTTTCGTTGCGGGAACCGGTCAGGATCAGCGGCGACACACGAAGTTGCCGCGTGATTTCGCCCTCGCGGTGGGTCAGCACCATCTGCTGATGGATAACCGCAGCGAGACCGTTCGCGAACAATCCGCCGTCGAATCCCGCGTCGCGCACCATTCCCGACAACCGCTGCAACCCCGTGATCTGGTCGTTCGCGTGATAGCTCGCGCCCACCACTACGCCACTCGTCGCTGCCAACAGTGCTTGTGCAACAGCATCCGCATTGCGCAACTCACCGATCATCAACAGATTCGGGCCACCGCGCAGGCGTCGACGGATCTCATGCCCAAACTGCTCGTCTTCGTCGATCTCTTTCTGATACAACGTGCCCGTTACGCCGTCCTCGCCGGTGTAATCCCCCTCGAGCTCGATCTCAATCGGGTTCTCGACCGTGTAACCTGCACCACCATATGTCCGCATCATCGCAACGGTCCAAGCCGTCAGACCCACGGTCTTGCCGCTACTCGCGCCCCCCGTGAACAATACGAGCCCGCCCGTCCGGATCGCGGGGGCCAGCAATGCGCTTTCAACGCGTTGACCGTAGCCGAGCGTGTGAAACGGCAAGGCGTGCGGCAAATTTCGGCGGAGCACGTACATTTCACCCGCCTGTGTTTCGAACAACGCGCCGCGCATGCCAACACCATCCCACTTGATCCGAAACTCACGTTTCGAAACACTCGCCTCGATGTGCTGCCGAAGACGCGTCACCCCCTCAAGGGCCGACCCAGTGATTTCGTGGCGCAGCGGATCAAGTGCCCAAGTCTTGTACCAAGCACGTCCCGTCGCCTCGAGGTACAGGTCCGAGAACTCGAGATCGGCGAGCACGCCTTCGTGGCCAATCTCGATGTCGGCACGAACGGTTGACATAGCGGAGTCGCGAGTTGCGAACATGGCTTTATGAGAACGTGATCTGGAGTGACGTGTTGCCCTTGCAGGCTGCGCCAGCCGACACACCATCGGGCAACGCATCCTTCGTGAACGTCGTCGTGCCGATAACCAGCGAGTCGTAGTCCTGCAGCGTCGTCGCGAGCTTGCTGCACTCCTTTGTATCGGTGATACCAGCGAGCGTCACCGAACACTGAGCACCGTTGTTGACCGGCGCGAGGGTCACTGCACCGCCCCACCGATTCGTGAGTGCCCCCGCCCGCACCATGCCTGGCGGCACAATTCCGGCGGTGATCAATGCGGCTGTGTTGGCCGTCGTGCAGTTCGTGTAGCCGTTCGGCGTGTTACCGAGTTGCTGTCGCGCTTCGCCTTGAAAGAGCGTAATGTCGCTCGCCTGGTTTGAAACCTTCCCGCCGCTCTTCGATGCCACGATCACGCCGACGACCGCGGCGATCCCGAGCAGCATCATGATTCGCCCCCACCACGTTCCCAGTACCTCACCCATTTCGGCTCTCCTTGCAGTTGAGTTGCATGTTTCCCTTACATCCCGGCCGAGTTCATCATGTTCTCGGTCAGCCCGTTGCTAGCGATCTGCACCAGTCCCATTACCGACAGCATCAGCCCCAGCGAGGCATAGCCGAGGATCGTGACCAGTGTCCGCAGTCGCTTTTCCAGCTTTGCCGCGTGCTCCGTTGCCAGCAGCTCCATCCTCTCAACGCCACCCTCTCCACCGTCGAGTCGACCAATCCGCTCAATCAAGTCCGGCGACGGAAAGTCCAACTTCGATTTGCGAAGCGCGTCGCCGAGTCGCTCGCCTTCGATGAGCGAGCGGTAGACAGGCCGCAACCGCGAGGCAAGCCACGGCGAAGCGTGGCGAATTTGCTGCGCAAGTGCGTTTGCCTGCGGAACACCGGCCTTCACTTGCGCGACAAACCCCAGGAGCCACGTGGTGCCTTGCAATTCCCTGTAGTACCTGAAGACAAAGAGATGGCGCTCCACCCATTGACGGCCTCGACCGGTCCACACAGGCAAGGCGCGGGTGGCAGCCACTCCGGCCGCAATCGCGCCAACCGCTGTAACGATCGGGCCTGCACCCGTTCCGAGCCAGCCAAACCAGTCCAGCAAATGTGTCAGCGTGTTCCAGTGCGTGCGCGGGACCAGGCTTTCAATTGCCGGCATCACTTCCGTGCCCAGCACATAAAAGAACGACTGCATCGCGCCAACGCAAACCAACGGTTCGAACACCGCGCCCCAGGCGGCCGATTGAATCCGCGTGACGCGTGCGCGCTCATCGAGAATCTGCTGCATTGCGGCTGCAAGGCCGCCGCTGTTCTTCTGCTCGCCAATCTCCAGAATGCTTCGCTCGACGGTGCCCACATCGGCGCCGAGCGCACGCACTAGCGACTCGCCGTCTTCAATCGTCCGCATTGCGCGGTGGACCCGTTGCGCGTCCGTCCGCTTTTTCCGACGTAGCAGGCTTTGCTGAAGATCCCGGAAGATCTCGAAGGGCGAGTCGCCTTGCGGCATCTGGTGGATCGCGTCCTCGTAGAACCGCGCACGCAGTTTCCACGGCAAGCTATGCACGCGCTGCGCAATGCGCCGCCGTGCAGACCACGGAAAGGAGAACGACTTACCGATCATGACATCAGCTCCTCGATGCTCGGCAGTCGCTCGTCGCGACGCGGCCTCAGTGCAATATGCGCGTGCGCGTCTGTCGGGTCGACCCGCCCGGCCAGGACGTGAGCAACGGCGTAGGCCAACATCGAATAGTCGGAGTCCGGACGCGCGTGATGAGCTCGCTTAACCTCAGCGATCGGGCGGTTCCGAACATCGGCCATCAGCAGCTCGTCAGTCTCGACAACTTCGGCGATCACCTGTCGCCCCGTCACGCCCCGACCGAGGCACGTCGGGCAGCCAGCACCACGGACATGCACTTGACTAATGCCTCCCCAGCTCAGGAGCGCGTCTACCACGTCCGGCGCTACCTCATGAGCCGAGGTGTCGAGGAGACGCACACGGCAGTCCGGGCAGAGCTGCGGAACAAGACGGACGCCAATGACACCGATCACCTGCTCGTGGTCGCACGTCTTAGCCTTGGCCAACTGGTGCGGATCCAGATCCTCAAGCCGCTGGAAGAATCGGAACGGGTCCGTCACGTGCGACGTCGTCAGCACCAGGCGCCCTGTCAGCGCTGCCTGGAGCGTAGCCGCCGCTTCTGCCGCCGTACGGATTTCCGCCATCAGCAAAATGTTCGGATCCATGCGCAACGTTTTGTGCAGCAGTTCGAGATACGTCATTCCATTCACTGGCAGCACGATCGCCCACGGCTTCTCAAACTCGGGCGGGTCTTCGATCGTGACCTGACGACGCCCTGGATAGCGCTCGGCGAGGTATTGCAGCAGATCGTCCATCGCCTGGGTCTTGCCACTGCCGACCGGGCCGGTGAAAGCGACAAGCCCGTGGGGCATGTGCCCGAGGCGTATGATTCTGGCGACCTGCGATTTCGGAAAACCGCGCCAGCGGATTCCGTTTATTGAGGTATCTGGGATCGCCGGCACCGTGAGCTGCAGAGCATGGATTGCCTCGGCCCGCGACATAGTACGTTTGGCGCCCGGCCGGCTCTGAAAGCGGGCAATCAGAAAGCCGCCACCGCTGTTTACCGGCTCGGCTGGTCCCCGGATGATTCGGACCGTCGACAATCCGGTACCCGCCAACTTATGACCGTCGATGAGCGCGTCCTGGAATTCCCGCGGAGCGAGCGAGGGCGGCTTGTTGCTCGCGAGGCCGTTGTAAATTGCCCCGACGAAGCGCGCCCCCTCCTCGGCTCGGAACGAGAACCGATTCGAAGTCATCAGGTCGCCATCGACACGGACCTGAACCTCCGTATGGTCCCGGCGCTGCAGCACATGCCCATCGCTGATCCCAGCCGCATCAACCAGCTTCAGCAGTAGCCGCGCCTCTTGCTGCATCGCGAGCGATAGGTCGTCACTGGCAGTGGTCGCGTGCTGGCGACGATGGCGCTCCAGCTCAGCCGCCGTAACAGACGTCACCGAGTACGTGATCGCCGACTCGTCGAGCCGTTGCAGCCAGGTCTGGAACGCAGCAGCGCTCTTGCTGCGCTGGTCGACATAGAGCGTCAATGAACCACCTTCACCCCCGGCACACACCACGTGCGAGAGCAAGTGCTCCGGAACCGTGAGCTCTGCGGGCGCTGCTGCGGGCGCGACCGACATGCGACCTGCCCCCGATGTCGTCGGGTCGAGCAATTTGAGGGTCGTTGCAAAGGGCTTCACGCGCGCGCTCCCGCCGGCACCGGCAACGATGTGGGTTGCTTGTTGGAGTCGGCCTGACGCGGCGTGCTCGTACGCGTGTAGAGCGCTCCTTGCACCGTCCACTGGGCCTTTCCCAAGTCGTACGAGATTCCATCGACACGCAGACCAGGCACTGCATCGAAGCCGGCTGCGTACAAAGTCCACGGTGCGGCAGGCAACGTGAAGACCGCAGACCGCGTGCGCCAGGGTAATGCCTCTTGCGCGGCGCTCGCCGGTGCCGGCCGCGCGGGCTCGGGCAATTCCAGGGAGAGCGAGTCGGTCTGAACCAACGCCCAGACGGCACGGCGACCAGCCTCGTCAAGGGCGGCTTCCGACATCGACACTGGCAGGTTTGCCGGCTGCGTCTTGATCTCGGTTGAATGGTCAGGGGTGGTCAACGCACCTGGTGCGCCCAGCGCCGTGCCACCCTCGCGGGTCCAGTCGGACGTCGTCGTGAGCGCGTCGCCCGTCGGAGCACACCGCCAAGCAGTCAGGGTCCATCCGCCGCGCGAAAGATCCTGTCCTCGCCATGCTGCTGCACATTCCGCGAACACGGTCGAGGGGGCCGGCAGCCTTGTCCACGGCGGGTTCGCGAGTTCTGCCTCGCGTTGCGCGCGCCGAGCCGCAGCTTGCGCCCGTTGCTTCGTAATCGTGATCAGGCGTTCCGCTGCGTCCTCTCGTTGCTGCCAGATCACAACGCCAGCGATTCCCATGGCACCGCACGCGACTACTGCGGCACCGAGCCACACTGCGAGTGGCACCGTCGCCTGCAGATCCGTCAGGCCACGCTCCGGAATGGTCAGGCCAACCATTTCGGCTAAGTCAGCCGCAGTGCCGTCATAGTCGCGCCAGCCGTCCTGCGCCCGCAGTGCATCGCGTGCAGCATCGACGTCAACGTGACTTCCGACGACGTCCCCGCCAGGAACGATCTCACCATCACGTACCGCGATTAACCAAGACACATCATCCGTCAGGCGATATACGCCAAGCCACGGCGACGCATGGTGCTCGGCGACACGGCTCGCGAGCGCGTGGATACGCGACGGCCACCGCGTACCGGGCGGCAACGCACCGTATCCGGCCTGGAACACGCCCGTCGACGTTTGGCGAACGAGGCCGTACCGACCGAGCCGCCGAGCGCGTTCGCGCAGCGCGGTCGACTTCGGACGCACCGGCTCGTGCTCCCATGTCAACCCGAGCGCGAAGCGGCCCGACGTGTCCGGTAAGGAAACGATCGCTACCATCAGAACTTCACCCAGCGGGTTTGCCGACCCTGCGCAAGCTGTACGCCATCCCGCGCGATGCGGGCAACGGTCCACCCGTTCTCGAGCGCGTCGCCGACCTTTACATCGTGTGTGACGTTGTTGATCACGAGCGTCGCCGTATTTCGGCCGTCGTACGAACCGACGCCGACCAGCGCAACGTCCGCGCTACGTCGAGCCACCGGCGGCAGTTCCCCCATCGGAATGCCAGCCGCCGTGGGGCCACCAGCGCCACCGAGGAGCTTCGGACGCTTTGCGTCATCCGCTGCTTGCCGGTTCTGCGCGATTTCTTTCTCGAGCGCGGTGATTTCCCGTTCCGCCTGCAAGAGCGGAATGCGTGCACGGGCCAGTGCCAAGGTGTCGCTGTCGGTTGACGCCGAGGCCGGCGCTACAGCGGAAGCCGGTTGCGAGGCAGTCGCGACGCCAGGCGCTTGCAGTGCTGCAGCATGTCCATGCAGCGCGAGGAGAAGCGCACCGGCGCCGGCGGCAAGCCGGCTTACGATTGTGGTGAGGTTGCGATTCATATCGTTCTCCCTCACAGCAGACGCGCGCTGATGACGACCGCGATGAACGTGTCGTTTCGTTGCGCGTCTGCACCGCCGCCAAGGATCGGAACCCAAGGCGAGCCGGCGCCATTTGCGCGGGTGGTCAGCGTCTGGTCCTGCATGCCGGTCAGCACGAGCGTTTCGCCCGGCTTGAGCGGCACGCTTTGCAGCAGCTGCGTGTCCTGCGTGATCGGATGCTGCACGCAATTCAGCCCTGAGCACCCGGGCGGGAAGAGCTGCATCTCCACCAGTTGCGACAAGGTGATATTGAAGTTCATCACGATCATGCCGTTGGTCAACTTCGGCACGAACCCGGCCGTAAAGCCTGTCGTGAGCGTTTCACTTTGCTGCGACGTGGTCGAACCAACGTTCGAAGCGAGCGTGCTCTGTGTCGACGGCGTGAAGCGCTGTTTGCGTGCATCCTGGAGCGAAAGCAGCTTGCCATTTTGCGTAATCCCCGCGCGCGACAGGACCTCGGTCACATCACCCAGTGCCGACAGCACCTGGAGCGCGCCCTTGGTGCCCGCGAGGGGACCCGTGAGAATGTTCGCGCCGAACGATGCAGGAGACGCACTGCCGGACACCGTAGGAGGCGCCACGCCAGTGATACCAGCGCTCGTATGGCCCGTTGCGTTCTTGTACGCGAGCGCGAGGCTGAGCCCGAGATTATCTTCGCGGGATTTCCGGACCACGTACACGCGCGCGTCGATTGCGATGCGCTTGAGGAACGACGCATTGAGGCTCTTGAAGAAAGCCTCAACGCGGTCACATTGAGGCGGTGTCCCGGTCACCGTGAGCATGCCAAGGTTCAGGTCAGCTACGACCTTCCCGCCATTCGAGATCGCCTCGGCTGTCTGCTGCAGGTTCTTCCACGGATCGATGGTAGCGGACTGCGACAGCTGCTGCCCGCTGTCACTTCCGGTCGAGCCGCTCGAACCGTTCGAGCTCGTCGAACCGGTGGACGACCCCGTGCCGCTCGATGAGTTGCTACCCGAGCCAGTCGAAATCTGGCCGCCCATCGACGCCGCCTCGGTAAGGCTTGGCAGCGGGAATACGCGGCTCTCGGTCCGGAAAAAGGTGATCACGCCATCTTGCGTACGCGACCAAACGTTGAAGCGATTGTTCTGTACCTCGAGGAAGCCGCCGAGATCGCCATCGTACGTAAGCATCTGGCCGGTTCGTGCCGCCGCAAGCGTCGGCGCTGCGTTCGACGTGATCGGCACCGCCTGGAGCGGACCTGTTGCCCCTGGGAATCCCGGCGGCAGCGGCGGCTGGACGCCCGCCGAGGGTGCGCTAACCTTTAGCGAGTTGCCTACCGGGAAATCATTGACGGACGAATCGATACGCGTCGGGATGCCCGTGGTCCGCGTGATCCACTGCGCAACCTCGGCGAGCGTGCCAGCTGGATAGCGATACGACACGCGCTTGTCGAGAAGCGTCGCCTGCGGTTTCCTGGCGACAATCTGTTCGCCCATCAGCCAGGGACCTTCGTGCATGCGAACCACCGGCCGCGCTTCCGTCGCGCGATCGAGATGCGCGCGGGTCGCATCGACCACCGCGTTCTGATCGTTTCGAACATCGCGAATCGCGCATGCTGACAGCAGGCAAGCAGTCAATACTGCAGCGCTAATACAAGTGAGCCGCATCAGTCGCTCCCTCCTTCATGCACGATGAAGGTCCGGTTGTCGGGGTAGCCGTCTGCGACGACATTCGCGCCGTTCGCAGCAAGGTCCTTGATTGCTCTGGTGGCAGCCGCCTTGAAGTCACCGTCGTAGGCTTGATCGTTGGGCACGATCCAGTCTGGCTCGACGTTCCACACCAACTTCCAGCCGGCCGACGTTGCCCATCCACGCAGTTGCGTTTCGATCGATTCGCCGCCGACAAGCTTGAACTGAGGTGTAGCCGGCGTTGGCAGCGGTACCGGTTCGGGAACAGCGGGCGTGAGAACGGCTTCCGCCGGCGACAACGAGTCGGCGGGTGCGATCGGGCTCGCTGCGGGTGCCGGTACCACTTCGGCAGTCGTATAACGCGGCAGATAGGGAACGAGATGCACGCCGTTGGACGCAAGTGCCGGCGTCGGCAACTCGTCCGCATGGACAGCGTCGACGCACAATGCGCACGCCAGGCACGTGGCGGCTCCCATCAGATCACCGAACTTGCGCATTGCTGGCTCCCTTCGCGGCCTGTGCGACTGCGGGTGCGGGTGCGATCGCCGCCGACAAATCGGATGCGTCCGCAACGATCCACGTCTTGCCGTCAGGCGTCCCGAGAATCGTCAACGGGTACCCGGCCTCGGTCAGAGCGTTGAGGATGGATTTCATTGCGGTCGGCAAATCACCCGCCACTCGGCTGTTGCCCGGCACCGGCACCTTGATAGCGGTCTGCCAGCGCAACGTAGCGCCTGCGTCAGTCGTCCATCGCGTCAAGGCCGTCTCCAGCGTCTGATCTGACGTACGGAGCTCGAAGCCAGGGCCGGCCGGTGCGGTGGCTGCAGAGGCAGCGTTGCCGCTCGACGCCTTCGCGGACTGTGCAGTCTGCAGCGGCAAGGGGCACACGCGGACGTAGCGGCCGGTCGTTTGGCGAGACACCGGCAACCAATCTGCAGAAGCGGTATTGCTACCAGCGCAGCCGCTCAGGACGATTGCGGTGATGCCGAAGGCGAACACGCGCGGGAAGAAGGACAGAGTCATTCGGCCTCCGCGGTCTGAACAGGCAGCGGGGCGATTTGAGCGGCGCTCGTGAATGCTTCGCGCGGCAGACGTCGATAGACGCGCAATGCGTAACGCGCACGCAGGCTCGGTGTCCGGGCATTGTATGCACCGACGCCGTTCCAGCTTACGCCGTAGGTCGCGAAATTCTGCGCGAGGATCCAGGCGCCAACGTAGGCGTTAGTGCAGGCGTCGAGTAGCGCCGCCCGATCGATGCCATAGCGGGCGAGTGTCGGCAGCCAGCTCGTGTTGATCTGCATGAGCCCGATGTCTTCGGACCCGTTGCGATTGACGTTGCGCGCGGAGGGATTGAATCCCGACTCGACCGATGCAATCGCCCGAACGAGATGCGGATTCAGATGCTGGTAGGCTGCGGCCGCGTCGATGCAATCGGCGCGCGCCGTTACTACCTGTAACGAATTCAGGGCAAGCACGCAGCCCCAAAGGATGGCAGTACGCGACCGATCGCGTACAATACCGATAGCCATGGTTATTCCTCATCTCGGAAGCTCGCTAAAGCCCCGTGGGTGGATCGCAAGTAACCTGGTCAGGTCGGCAAGGGTGTTGACGCACCCTTGCCGACCGCTACTACCTCTTCCTGCCTTACTTCCCTTCTTCTCCCTGCAGTCCGCCGTTTTGAGCCGATTCCGGCCCGGCAGCAAATTTCACTTTTATTTCGGACAACTGCGGACACGTTTCTTTCAGCACGCCCATCACTCGATCAAAGTCGCGCCATGTGCGTTGCTTGCCGCGCTGACCTTGGAGGGTGAACAGCTTCTCTTGCTCGAAGAGGAAAACCTGAACTATCCACAGTGGGCGGCCCTCTTCGACGATCTCAACAACCCAGATTTCACATTTCTCCCCTGTTCGGTATGCGAAAGCCAGTTCTTGCAGTGATATGCCTGGCATCCTTCCCCTCTTCCTTCTGAGGCGTAAAAGGGAAAGTATCGCCATGACTCCGTTCGAAGATCGCTACTCGTTGTAAAGTATACAAACTTTTCGGAAAGTTTATAACTTTTATCCTACGCCGATTCATCAGACATAGCAACAACGATTCGACCTGGAAACAACAAATCTCTGCGGGAAATCCCGCACTTTCGGTGCGCAGGGGAGTGTCATCCGTGCCGCCTGAAGCGGTCGTGTCAACGATCTAGAACCTTGATTACAGATCGCTCAACAATAGTCATAAAATACACCAATTACGGTTGAATAACAACCATAATTAAGGTATTTCGATAGGCTATCTTACGCGCATGGACAATTCTAATCAGGGCCAGGGCCGGACCCCGTTCGGAGAGCGCCTTCTGGCTGCCAGGCGCAGAAAGGGCCTCTCGCAGAAGCAAGTCGAAGCGCGCGTAGGCATATCGCAAAGCAACCTGGGGGCATTGGAGACGAAGGGCACGGGCTCGGCCTTCACGGTCGCGCTCGCCTTGCTCTATGGCGTGAGGCCCGAGTGGCTCGCGATGGGTAAAGGCCCCATGGAAGGTGCGGCACCCATACCCGACTGGCTCAGCGACCTCACCGAGCGCGAGCTCGAGGCAGTGCGCCACTTCGCGGCCGGCTTGGTCGCGGCACGACAGATCCACGGATATAAGTCCCGCACGAGAGGCATGGAGCCACCAACGCTACCATCGCCAGATGCCCCCATCGACCAAGCCGACTGAACACCACCACGAATTAACGAGGTGCCGCTCGCACTTCCGCCGAGAATCCGGTGCTGATCGCGTCATGCAACTCGTACGCGTCTTGAACCGCGCGAGCAGCTAACCGTTGCGCCTGCAACACAATCCTCGGATCGATGGCGCCATCCTCCATCGAAGCCAACAACGTCGACGCCCCATTCGCGAGAGCAGCCCAATCGACTATCCTGGCCGTCAGCGCGCGCAAGTAGGCACCGTTGGCCACAGCTGCCTCGGCACCGGCATCATCTGGCACGCCGGCCCCGATCTCATCGATAAGTTCTGCGCCCGAGCAAAGGATGAACTCCGGCTCGCCGCTTTGCACGGACGGGACAAATCGATTTCGAAACAAGAACGGACGCGCCCCACCGACCGTATTGATCAACCTCCGGACGTCGTGGATGCTGCCCTGCTCAAAGAAACGCGAGATGTTGGTTCGCGACTCGTTGGCGGCAGCTCCGGACATGAAGAGCTCTTGTGCATTCTCGCCAATCACGTCCTCTTCTCGATATCCGGTGTACTCCTCTGCCCGCCGGTTGAATCGATGGATCGTGCCGCGCTTGTCCAGGACCACGAGGATTGCGTTGGTCTCGGATACCAGCCCCTCCGAAAACGCCATTGCGCGCATCGTGATACTGGCGACCGACTCGGGATCCCAAAGCGAAGCTGCAATCCCCGCCCACTCGTCGGCACGAATCCTCTTCCCGACCAGATACAGGTCGACGTGCTCGCCGTAAATTGGGAGGTTCAGCGTCACCATCGACGTTGCGCCAGTCAACCCTCGAATCCGTTCAGCCTCACGACCCGTCATGTGAATGGGGATCGCTGGCCCGTCCAGCTCGTCACCGGTCGCAGACAGTGTCAGTACATGGTCATGATTGGAATATCGCCAAATTGGCGTCGGGGTCCCAAAGTGATTCTTGAGCCCCGCAAAAATGGTCTTCTCACTCATTGCACACCCACAGCTTGTAACCACCTACATTGCCAAACCGAGATCACCCTCTAACCAGCACGACGTACTGGGAACTTCACGACATTGCTGGCCGCTCGCTCTTCCCACGAGGAGACCATCGATACGTTCGGCACGAAGATCGGATCGACTGAGGCGATCCCTCGCCAAATTCGATCCGTGATCCTCTTCCCCACCAGGTAGAAAGCCAGCGGCTCTCCGGAAATCGTGATCCTGCAGCTCGTTTTCGTCACGTCGTTACCGAAGGCACGCACCTGTGCTGCCTGGTCTCGATCCAACTCCGCTGCAATACTTATCACGCCCTGGCTCTCACCGAAGCCGATGACGTTACTGTCATCGGTCAGCGTCCATACGGGACACGCCTTCCCAGTGCGCAGCAAAAAAAAATCCTCAACCCCGAAGCCAGTCATCTAACGCCCTTATTTGATTAGCTATTCAAACTAAACAACATAAGCAAATCACATGCTCATCGCTGCAATGGTGCAGCACGCTTGCTCAGAAGAGCCTAGCCGCACAACATGCAATCCGTATATCGGCGCAAGAAGTCGGCAACTTTAGGGCAGGCTTGAAAAAGATTCGTGTCGTTGAGTCGGGGGTGACGCGCATAGGTGCGTGCAGTATCCGACACTTTGGGTTCTTTCGCTGTGCGGAGCAAAATGCTGTTGGGTTGTGACGTTTTCGTGAATCCGTTTTCGTGCGCGTTCGAGCAAGGCTCGCGAAAGACCAGGTCACATGTCTGCACCGACCAGCGTCTCTCAAGTTCTGCTCGTCGGCAATTATCGAAACGTGGGGTAGGCTCTAGCTGAACCGTTGCCCATGAGGAGACAGCAATGTGCTACTCGGCCAAAATCCAAGCCAACTACCGGGAATACGTCCGACGCTATGGCGCCGATATGGACGTCGAGACGTTCAGGCGCATCTTCTTCGCGCGCGCGTCCGGCGCCGACATCAAGATCCCGAAGGCGGTCGATGCAGCATTCTCCGGCTCGGCCGACGACGGGATCTCGGCTGCGATCGCCGAATATCGGACGCATCGAACCCGCAAGCTTGAGACAGATCTGTTCGAGCAGCGCACGCGGCTGGCGGCCGCCGAGAAGAAGCTGACCGAGAAGGTCACGAAGAAGGCCAGCGAGGACGTCCGGATCGCCACGGACAAGATCGAGGCGGCAACGCGCGGGCTCGACGACCTTCGCCGGCAGGACCTGCAGGAGCGTGATTCGCGGATCTTCCCCGGGTGGTATGCGCCCGTGGTGATCGAGCTCGACGGCAAGCGCCTGATCGTGCCGATGCGGTATCGATGCCGTATTCCAGGCTGGACCGAGGCGGACGAGAAGCAAAAGAATGGAAGCTATAACGCTCGGGTCGACTCGCTCAGTACCGCCTGGCGGAAGGTTTTCGGCTTCACGCATGGCCTCGTGCTCGTCGACACGTTTTTCGAAAACGTGAAGCGCGACGGCCAGAACGTCGTGCTTCGCTTCGATCCGACACCGCCGCAACACATGCAGGTCGCCTGCCTGTGGACGCGCACCGAGATCCCTGGCGCCGACGACTTGTGGTCGTTTGCGGCGATCACCGACGACCCACCGCCGGAAGTGGCGGCAGCTGGCCACGATAGGTGCATCGTCCCCATCAAGTCGTCGAACGTGGACGCTTGGCTCGCTCCGGATCCGTCCCGCCGCGCGCAGCTCCGCGAAATACTCGCCGATCGCGAGCGGCCCTACTACGAGCATCAGTTGGCGGCGTAAACGACGGGGGGGTTGGAGGGGCGGCAATCTCTAGCATATACTGTATAAACATACAGTGTTTGTGAAACTGACCCCATGCACCACGCCCTCGCCCATCCTGAAGTCATCCACCCGGCGCTGTGGACCTATACCCGTGGAGTACATAGTTTGAGGGCGAAAAGCGTGAAAGCGTTCTGCGGTGGGGTCGCCAAGGACTCTCCGTTTCGATGTATGCATACATCGAAATACATCGTTTCGGTTATCGGCTGTTCAGGCTCCGAGGATCTTTCGTATTGCACGCGCGAAGCCGACATCGAACACTGTCCGACCGTGTTCGTTCACGATCTCGCCATGGCTGCCTTCGTGTAAGCCATGTCTTTCGAGGTAGTCGGCAGAGACCGCCTTCCCCAGCGCTTCACGTTCTGAAGGAGTGAGCTGCGCGTTGTGGCCGTTTGTCGTTGTTGGCAACGCGATGGCGTCTCCTGACGCGCGCACACCGATTGGGCGTCGATCCACGACGACTTGCGCGTTGGATTTCAGAAGGTTGACCTCGGCCCGGAGCTTGTCTCGTTCCCCGATGATTGCTTGCATGATGGAGCGGATCGCGGGGTCGTGAATACGCATGAGGTATTCGTGGCTTGCCAGCGGTTTCGATGGTCGAAGTGTCGGTGGCCCGGCATACGTCGCCCAGGCCGAAATCAGCTCGCGGTAGTCTGCCGATTGCATGTTGTAGAGGACGCGTCCCTTTAGGACGCCTTCCGCCTCGGCCAGGCGACCAATGGTTGAGAGAGAAAAATCGCGCGAGCCTGATTCCTGATGCCTGCGACAAATCTCGTGCAGCGCTTTTAGCCTAGCAAGCCGATGGGCACGACCACCCTTGGCGAGCAGCGTGCCGAGAAGCACGTTCGGGTGGTCGAATGTCGCGCTGTTCATGCTTGCGACTCGTCGATTCGTTGAGGCTTGCGCTTGAGCATGCCGGTGGCATTGCATTCCGGCAGAAACGTGGCGAAATCAATGCCAAATCGCTCGCTGAGACTCCGGCCGGCGTCCATCAGG
>AACY020561429.1_pt1 | contig 45795 bp, 46 predicted proteins | sample 267378 | NCBI WGS metagenome assembly AACY02 (sample SAMN02954345, study PRJNA13694) | marine metagenome | biome: aquatic; feature: ocean; material: water; isolation source: isolated as part of a large dataset composed predominantly from surface... | reverse complement strand
GCAAAACGAATCAACCTGTAAGCGAACCTTGTATGAGGGAACCATTTCCACTTGTCCAACTGGCTACACGCCTGCCGGTGATGACAACTGCCAGAAAGTCGAAACCACTGTATCAACTGTAAGCTGTCCGGCAGGCTACTATCAAGATGGTAGTCAGTGTATGCCTGGGACTGCCCCGAGCTGCCCGGCAGGTACGACGTTAATGAACGGTTCATGTGTTAATTCCTCGGGTTCTGTCGCCAGTTGTCCAACTGGAAAAGAGTTAGATCCCTACAGCAATACCTGTATTACGGCGAAGGGAAACTTATCAGATCCTGATTACTTTATGCAGATGGGCCGCGATTTTGGCAAATCCGCGGTAGGCGCCATTGAGCTGCCAGGAGGCACAACTAACAATATTAAGCTTAATTACCGGAATGTTGGTCAAACAGATATGACCACATCTAATATGACCAATGCTGATATGCTCGGGCTTGACTCCAATAACGGTTACAACGTATCTGCAACAGGTACTTATCAGGACGAAAAGGCGCAACAAAAATCGATTAAAGAGGCCGTTGAGCGAAACACGGCTTATGGAAAGTCAGAGCCCGTTGTAGGGGCAAATCAAGATGAAACGAATGATGCGCAAGATCATAGTGCCAATGCTTATCTAACCTTGCTTGATGCTCAAAACAAGAACCCGCCACACACTATTGGAAAGGATGCTTCATTCCTTAAATCTGGATCACAGGAACAGCAAAACATTCTTAATGGTAGCGGAGGGCAATTTTTCGGAGATTGTTCAACAGAGACTGTAACCAAAACTACTATCGATGACTCCTTGGTTAAAAATACAATTCAAGAATGCTTTAAGCCAAACAGAAACAATCTTTCAAGCTGTAATAGAGAACGAATCTTAACGCCTCCAAACGAAAATAAAATTTTTGGCAGTGGTTTTGGATATTGTGGTAAACGCTGTATTTCAATCAATTTGGGAGATGAATCGGATAATGCTCTTCAAGACCATGAAGACGGAACGTGTAAAGTCTACCGCAATGCGTCGTCGTTCAGATTGCTTGAAGGAATAAATATTGTTTCCGCTACAATCGGTAAATCAAGGTACGACGATTATTTCAAATTGTCAGTCAACGACACAATTCTGAACCAGTCTTCTACGTTTCCTCTTGATGGACAGTCTTGCTCCGATGTCGGTAATACCACCAGTGCTATGATCTGATCCGCTAACTCTGGACACTTAACTAAGCACTGTGTTTCAGTTCAAAATTCTCAGGGCTTAAATAGCCAAGTGAACTATGCCTTCTGGTTTTGTTGTAATCAACTTCTATGTATTCAAAAACGGTCTGTCGCATGGTTTCCCGGTCCATGATTGGCTCGTACTGAATCGCCTCAACCTTCAGTGAATGGAAGAAGCTCTCTGCACAGGCATTGTCCCAGCAGCAGGCTTTGCGGCTCATACTTTGGGTAAGTTGATGTTTTTCAATCAGATTTCGATAGGCATGTGAACAATATTGGCTACCGCGGTCGCTGTGAACAATTACATTTTTCGGGAACCCACGGCGGAACAATGCCATAGTCAGTGCATCACAAGCCAACTGAGCCGTCATACGATTATTCATTGACCAGCCAATCACAGCTCGCGAGTACAAATCAATAATCACCGCCAGATACAGCCAGCCTTCGCTTGTCATCAGATACGTGATATCACCGACCCATTTTTGGTTCGGGCCAGTGGTATCGAAGTTCTGCTCCAATAGGTTTGGCGCTACCGGAAGCTGGTGATCGCTATCGGTTGTGGTTTTGAATTTACGCGCAGCTTTAGCCACTAAATTCTGCCTTGTCATGCTGTTCATAATGGTTTTCAGATCAGCGCATTCCCCATCCTCCGCGAGGTCGGCTTGAATACGCCGAGCGCCTGAGCGCTCTTTGCTCTGGACAAAAAAAGCTTTGATTTGCTCATCACGGCTGTGCTGTTTGAGCAAGCGCGCACTCGGTTCTTTGCTTGATTTTCGCCAGGCATAATACCCACTTCGCGTCACGCCAAGCACCGCCGCCATTGGTTTTAGGCGGAACTGGTGCTGGTGTTCGAGCATAAATTCGAATCGGTTTACTTTTGATTCTTCGCGAAGTAGGTGGCCGCCTTTTTTAGGATGGCTAAATCCTCGGCTTGGTCAGCTAACTGGCGTTTTAACTTGGCAACTTCAGCAGCAAGTTCTGCTTCGCGTTGGCTGGTTGTCGATTTCTTTTCAATGGCAGAGCGCCAGTTATAAAGTTGTGATTCGTAGATTTTGAGTTGCCTAGCCGCTTCAGCAACACCGACACGTTCGGCTAGTTTAAGGGCTTCTGCTTTAAATTCAGCAGTGTGAGTCTTGCGGGTCTTTTGGGTTGTCATATTCACCTCGTTAAGTCATTTTACTCACTTAGCGTGGTGTCCAAAAGTATTGGATCAGATCAAACAATCCCATCTTTTAGGTCAGAGGATTGAATCCAAGGAATTTCACCTTGCCAGAAATCTTTATCGTTAGTCGATGGAGTACCACCACCAAAGGTTGCGCCACAAATTTCGCCAATTGAGCTTTCCTCCCACTCCGCACTAAACCCTTTAAAGCGGATTTCTGGAATAGTTTCGCCTTGTTTGGGGAACATCTTATCCAGCATGGCTTTTTTAATGTTGCTGAGCTTGTCATGCTTTTGTTGGTGTTGGTTGATTAGGCTGTCGAGCTTTTGGAAGGTGTTGCCGATGGCAGTTTGTTCTGGTTTGTCACTTGGGATTGAAACCGAAAATTTTGAAACACTCGCTTTTGTTAGCTGAGGCTGTGCGCTTCCAAAACTAATCACCTCTATCTTCTTTTTTCCTTTAGGAGATTTTAAGTATTGAGAGATAACACTTGGTGCAATATTATTTTTAGCCCTCAAAATCAACATACCTGAATTTATTCTCGCAAAAGGGATTTGCTTAGTAATATCTTCGTTGTACCAAGCGATATGACCTATTGAGCCTCTAGAAGTCAAAATAATATCGTCAACAATTAACTTACCATTACCTAAACTTTCTGATTTTTCCTGAGTTATATACTGCCTTGTATCAAATTTGAATCCATTCTTAGTTACATTGGATGCACTTAAAAACAATGTATGCCCTTGCTCTTTAAGATCTTCTCCATTCGGATAGTTATGACCACGATCGCCATCAAGTACATCAGAAATTTCATCCAAAGAAAAAGATTTCCACTCCCCACTAAACCCTTTAAACCGAATCTCAGGCACCTTATTTCCCATACTCATCCTTATGCCCCCTTCAATAACTTGGTGAGCTCATTCAAGCCCTGCATATCAAACGCATTGCCGATGAGTTCGCCCATCATGTCTGCCAGCGCTTGCTCGGTGGTTTTGATGTCATTGGCGACTTGCGAATAGGTCGCCGCGTATTTATCGGCAAGGGCTAGAACTTTACTGGTGAGCTGAGTAATCACGGCGCTTGGCATGGCGGCGAGTTCAAGACTTAATGGCGCTATCCATTTTAAGTTCAGCAATTCATTGACTTGCTCGTCGGTTAACTCTTCGATGGTGGTTTTCGTTTTTAAGTGCAGGGCGATTTGAGCTTCTTTGACTGTTTTTTTAAGGGCTTTTTCTTCATCGATGAGTTTATTAGCCTTAATGATTTTTGCTTTATAACTTTCTTCTGGCTCGGGGCTGTCGGCTGAGAACTTGGTTTTGGTCTCTTTTTGCTCTTTTAGGAAGGCTTTGGCGGCTTTGGCGACTTCAGCATTGGCAAAGCCGTCTTTACTCTCTTTTACAGTGTCTTGCTCTTTTTCTTCTTCGCTGAGGGATTCGAGTATTTCTTCAAGTAGGCTTGCGATTTCGGCCAAACGAGTTTCTTGTTTTTCTAACGCGAGCAAGTCATCAGCCAACAGAGTTTTTTGCACAAGTTCAAACGGCAAGATATGGCCTTTCCAACCATCTTGTACTTCGGTGTCTTTACCGTCTTTCTTTTTGATAACGATATTGGGGTCAACTTGCTTAGTAGCGGTAAAGCCCTCGGTTTGTATCATTTCTAAATCGCTACTTATCACCTGCCATTGGTTGTTTAAATATTGATAGGATTGGTATTTGTCGATAAGGGCAATGGGCGCTAAGCGATTAAATAGCTCTGCGCTCAACAGCGGCTCTTGCTGGTTGCGATTAACCGCTTGCCAACCTTGAATAAGCGTAGTGTTTAAATAGTCATCAAAACCGGCGAAAGCTTGGTTATAAGCGCTGATAAATTCGATGACTTGTGGGTGCTGAGTAATGGTGGCGTTCACCGCAGCGTTGTCTATCGCTAATTCACTGTAGGCGGCAGACTTGGCCACAAACAGCGCATTATGCAATTGCGGGAATGCTTGCCAATATTGGTGTAACTGCGCAATTTCGCTATTTGGGATGCCGCCGAGCATAGTGGCGTGTAAATCCCAGCTTTCAGCGGCCGGTGACGAGTCTACATAACGCGGTATGTTTAAGTTGTAGCCGTTGTCGCGCAGGGTTTGTTTGCTGACTACTTGCGAGAATTTTTCGATGCTTTCGCGATTGATGACGGAATCAACAATGCGCTTGATGTCACTGGCTTGCAGTTTATTGTTTTTGCCTTCTTTAACATAGTGCTTGGAGGCATCCACAATTAATACGTCATTCTGTGGTTTGTCAATAGAGCCACGCTTCTGCTTGAGCACCAAAATAACGGTAGGAATACCAGTACCAAAAAAGATGTTAGCTGGTAAGCCGATAATTGCATCAATGTGGTTTTGCTCAATCAGTTGCTTGCGAATTTCGCCTTCTTCACCACCTCTAAAGAGTACGCCGTGGGGCAAGACAATGGTCATAATGCCATCGGGTTTTAGGTGGTAAAGGTCGTGCAATAAAAAGGCAAAATCGGCTTTGGTTTTGGGCGCTAAGCCAAAACGCGAGTAACGTGGGTCGCTGTCTTTAAAACTTGGGTCCCACGCTTGTGAGTAAGGTGGGTTAGAAACGACCGCATCCACATATAGGGCATGATAAGTACCTTGCGGATCGTTTTCATCAAAGTATGGCCAATCGTCTTCTAAGGTGTCACCGTTACGGGTTTTGATGTTGCTGGCTTTAATCCCGCGCATGATCAGGTTCATACGGGTCAAGTTATAGGTATTGGCTTTCAGCTCTTGGGCATAATAGGTAATGCTGTCTTTGCTTTTGGCGTATTTTTCGACCGCTTCACCAATATTGATCAGTAACGAACCCGAGCCCGACGTTGGGTCGTAAATCTCGATGGTGTCTTTGTGTTTTAATTCGTGTGCGATGATGTGCGACATCAGTACCGAGACTTCATGCGGCGTATAGAACTCACCGGCTTTTTTACCGGCATTGGCGGCAAATTTTTCAATCAGGTATTCATAGATGTAACCCAGTACGTCATAGCCTTGCTTACCGTTCATTGGGATACTTTTGATTAAATGCAGTAGGTCACTAATGGCTTTTGTGCGCTTACCCGCGCTTTCACCCAGTTTGCTAAGACCCGTTTCGAGTGTGGTGAAAATTCCTTCAAACAATTTTTTGTAGGTAGGCGAAATCAAACGGCTAAAGGCGGATAGCGCATCGCGCACGTTAGACTCGTCAAAGTCGAATGCAGGATCAACCCAAGTAGCAAACAAATTATCGTAAGCGATGAAATAACCTAGATTGTCTTGAATGTACTTGACCGTGTCCGCGTCTTCTTCGTTGAGGGCTTTAATGTCTTCAGGTGTCATGCCCTCTTTGGTGACAAACTGAACTAACTGGTCGCTCAGGTACTTGTAAAAAATGAAACCTAAGATGTAATCTTTGTATTCGTTAGCTTCGATTTTTGAGCGCATCTGGTTTGCTGATTCCCAGATTTTTGCGGCCAGTTGTTGTTTGTTCATGTTTGCTCTAAATAGTCAGAATGAGTGAGGTCGCAATATGTTTAAAGGACATAAAGCACGTATCAAAATTGGGGGGTTGTGAGTTAAACACCATGGGTTTAACAAAATCATTAAAGCGTTGCCTGAAGAGTGGGTTGCTTTCTATCTCCTGTAAGCCAAGGCGTAACTCATTGGCTGGGTCCATGACGAATTCGGCATGTTGGTTGCCAAAGCGAGCAATATCTTCTGCTAATATGGCGCGAAAAAGGGGCGCAAGTAATTCATTATCAAGGGCCTGTGCTGCATGAATACAGTGTACGTCGTAAATATGCCTAACTAAAGTGACGTCATCGCTTCGGGCTGCATCACGCTTAACAGACATTGTGCGGCGTAACATGGAAAGCACTTTCTCTACCAAGGTGGTATTTACTGATACGCAGATGAATCCGTTCACTTCTTGTGGCAGCTTATAAAGCTCTGCGACTAACGATTGGATGCCCCGCGTTTCCAGCGCAAGCAGTGGAATGGTTTCCATCAGTTCTAACTTGATGATTGGGCGTAGACAAGGAGCCTGGCTAAATTGTTGCGGATATTTAAGCTCATATTCCACATAGCGATATTCATCCTGAACTAATCTAGCTTCGATAGAAAATGTGTTCGATGCAATAATCGCTGTTTCAATTTTTACTGCTAACGCTTTTCGGTACTGTTTCTTCCTGCCGCGACTAAGGTGTTGAAATTGCGGCGTGGGGATCAGCTTTATGTCCACGTCTTCAGACATTCTAAGTATTTTAACATTGGACTTAGCCAGTGCGGTGCCGCCGGAAAACACCATTTGATGAGTTTCAAACGTTAACTGTTCAAGCTCAGAAAGTAGAGCAACCACCCAATAATCTTTTTCAATAATGGCGGGGTTTCCGAGCGCTAATGCATCGGAAACCTCTAAGAACTGTTGTTTCAGTTTTTTCATGGTCTACTTGCTGGCGTTAATAGTCTGTTACCAACAACCAATTTGCGATTGAACTGTTTTTGATCCCATGAGTAATGAACGGATGAGGGGATTTGGGTGTTTTTACCGGAAAGACTTTGTAAGGACAGATTATCTATCTCGAAATCGATGTCTTTCATTTTTAATATTTCACGCATAAGTGCATCGCTACCACCTGGACACGACGGCATTAAACGTCCTGTCAGGCTGTTTACTCGCGCTTTCGTGTATAAGCCATAGCCAAGCTTCATTATCTCGCCTCTATCCATTAACTGATTAAGCGATCGGCCAATTTGGTCATAGCTAGCAATGCCGTCAAAGTCTTTGCGTTCGAAAACGTAGCGTCTAGAACGCTTTATCTTTTGAAAGATACTGTCAACAGCGGCCATTTAAACCTCCTTACTCTACAATAGCGCGAGTATAGCTTAATGTGAGAGTAATAGGAATAAATACGGCATCCTATTAACATTTAATACGGCACTTATATTTACCTAAGTTTATGATTAATAAATTAGAATACTTATTATATTCATATCCACCTATAAGTTACTGCGACTCTCACCTACTTTGGGATACAGCAGCTAACATCTATAAAAAAATTGTGGCTACCCAAGCCCGCTCAACTTGGCCGCTTTAGCAATGGTCGAACGATTGCATTTAAGCAGGCTTTGCACGTGTGACGAGCTTGTCCCTTAATCGAACCGCTTATTTTTCCTTAATTGATGAACAAGCAAACGTCCAAGGCATTTACCTAAGGTTTGGGCCTTTTCGATGCATTGCGTTTGTCCATCCCATTTATTAAATAACAATCTCACTTTCTGAGGATATTCATTACTAATGGTAATGCTAAAATCGAATTTTAGAGCCTAAGCACTAACTGATTCTTGTCCCAAAGCGAGTTACTTACTCTTTAGCCATGCTATTGCGTTTTCTTTGCTGATTAAGAGTGAAACATTAAAGACTGATAGATATGTGACTATTTATGCATATTGTGCTGCATAAACTTAGTTTTGCATGAATCTGTTACGATCATGGGCTTTGTTTCCTAAATCAGTTGAACTAAAACCATAGCTGGTGATCTGATCGACATAGCCCATCAACTCGCCCATCAATCGTGTCAAAACCTCAATATAAAACAATCAACTGGAAGCAATACAATCAAGCCCTGATCAATCGTGGCTCACTTACCTTCTGGATTGATGAGGACGCTATCGCCCAGTGGAAAGCTAAGGCCGAGCAACCAAGGAAAGGTCGACCACGCGTATTTAGCGACTTAGCCATTACCACCGCGCTGATGGTTAAACGTGTTTTCTCGATGCCACTACGAGCGTTACAAGGCTTTATCAACTCGGTGTTTAAACTGGCTGATATTCCGCTTTCGTGCCCACATTACACTTGCATCAGCAAACGCGCTAAAACCGTCAAGATTGCTTTTAAAACCAAGACGCGTGGCACCATTGAGCACTTGGCTATCGACTCGACAGGCTTGAAGGTTTATGGTGAAGGTGAGTGGAAAGTGAAGAAACATGGCACAGATGGCAAGCGCCGCGTGTGGCGTAAGCTGCATATCGCTGTCGATACCCATAGCCATGAAATTATTGCAGCGGAACTGAGTTTATCCGGTGTCACTGACGCTGAAGTTATGCCGAATTTGCTCAAGCAAACCCATCGCAAAATCCGCAATATCTCAGGTGATGGTGCTTACGACACAAGAGCCTGTCACGATGCCGTTCGTAGAAAACGGGCTTTAGTACTCATTCCACCGAGGGAAGGTGCCGCGCTCTGGGAACAAGGTGATCCGCGTAACTTAGCGGTCAGTTGGCAACAGCTTCATGGTTCAAATAAACAGTGGAAAAAACGGTATGGTTATCATCGGCGGTCAATCTCAGAAACAGCAATGTACAGAGTGAAGCAACTACTTGGTGGCAGATTGAGCCTGCGAAATTATAACGGTCAGGTAGGAGAAACTTACGCGATGATAAAGGCGTTGAACAAACTCACTGGGCTAGGCATGCCTGAAACTTACCGTGTAGTTTAATATTCAAACGATTATGAGGAGCTTTGCTCGCTGAATCGATTTAGGAAACAAAGCCAACAAACCTTTGAGCATTAAGGCGGTTTCTATCGCCGTGTCACTGTATTGAAATCCCCGACCTCGACCACCATGGTGTTCAGTGTGACACCAGAGGTTGAGCGCCTGCTCGTCTATCCAAAAAGTCAGTGAGCCTCGGTTGGTCAACGCCTTGTTATATTCCGGCCAATTGGTAATGCGAGATTTAGATTTGCCCATCTGATAGCGGTTCCTGCGTGGTATTCACAGGATCTGATCGCATCTGAGACGGAAGGTTCATTCATTTAGGCAACAACGCCCCGTGCGGGGCCTCAATCGGGAGCGCCTGCTGAAACAGCCAGGTGATTTTGGGTTGGTGCTGGAATCCTTCGTCTACAACGAATTGCGCAAACAGGCGGTGTGGATCGAGGAGCCCTTGAACTTCTACCACTACCGTGACAAGGACAAGGTGGAGGTCGATGTGATCATTGAAAACGCCATGGGCGATTGTTTTGCCATTGAAGTCAAAGCGGCGGCAACCTTGAGCACGAAAGATTTTACCGGCTTGAAACGCTTTCAAAGTGTGGCCGGCAAGCGCTTTAAAATCGGTGTCCTGCTCTACGATGGCGATCATACGACGGCTTTTGGTGACAATCTCTTTGCTGTCCCGCTGGGAGCGCTCTGGTCATGAACGAAAACCACACCATTGGCCAGCTGGCCAAGACAGCAGGTGTCAACGTCGAAACCATCCGCTACTACGAACGCCGTGGTTTGATCCGTCAACCACCCAAACCCGCAGAGGGATACCGTACCTAACCAAACGCAACCTTGGCTCGGATTTTATTCATCAAACGTGCCCAGGAACTGGGTTTTACGCTGGAGGAGATCAACAACCTGCTGTCATTGGGCGAGTCGCATTGCTCGGAAGTCCAGGAGCTGGCCGAAGCAAAGCTGGCCAGCGTGCGTGAAAAAATTAACGATCTACACCGCCTGCAACAGGTGTTGGAAGAGCTCGTCACACAGTGCCGGACCAATCCTGACAATGCGGCATGTCCTATTGTTGAATCCCTCCAACCTGCTCCTCGTCAATAAAAGGCATTGGACTTGACTCCGTACCTTGGTACGGGACTTACACTGATTTCACTAGGTCAATAAAGTGGAGTCGGCGATGGCAGGAAAAGAGTCATTCACCAACACAAGGCTACCTATCATCGGTGGCATTACCGCTGCCACCGTCGCCAGCCTGTGTTGTGTTGGGCCTTTTGTGCTCCTGTCACTGGGTATCAGCGGGGCCTGGATCGGTAACCTGACTGTATTGGAGCCCTACCGTCCCGTATTCATCATGCTTGTTATGTTGTTGCTCGGTTGGGCTGGCTGGCAGGTTTATCGACCGGTCGATACCTGTGAACCGGGAACCGTCTGCGCTGTGCCGCAAACTCGGAAACGGCGGCAAATGGTTTTCTGGATCGCTGCAATCGTGGCGCTGGTGCTCGTCACCAGCACCTACTGGATTCCTCTGTTCGCATGAACACTCTGGAGCTAACCATGCAGAAAATCATTCTCGGTCTCGTATTCACCATCGCCAGCTTCTCGGCCTGGGCCAAGCCACAAACCATCACGCTGGATCTGCCAACCATGAACTGTGCCATGTGCCCGATCACGGTCAAAAAGGCACTCACCAAGGTCCAAGGCGTAACAAAAGCCGAGGTCAGTTATGAGCATAAGCAAGCCGTAGTAACCTTTGAGGATTCCCTGACCAACGCTGACAGATTGGTCGAAGCGACCACCCATGCCGGTTATCCATCGACCATCGTGAAAACGGAAACACCATGATGCCAGAGGTGATTTTGCAGTCAGTGCTGACTTGTCCCGAATGCGGCCATAAAAAAACAGAATCCATGCCCACCGACGCGTGTCAGTGGTTCTACGAGTGTGAGCAGTGCCATGTTTTATTGAAGCCGAAGCTCGGTGACTGCTGTGTCTACTGTTCCTATGGCTCGGTACCATGCCCGCCGATACAGTTGTCACAGGGCAATAAAGACACAGGAACCTGTTGCGGCGGTTAAGTGGACCTCACAAATCTGCATGTCACTCACCCGGTTAAGTCGATGATTTTCCAGTATCAATCCACCTTCAATGATCTCTGTAAGATTAAGGAGCGAGCCTTGGTAAGGCCTCTCTATCAAAACGGTTTCCAACCGACTGTAATTTTTACTTCTCTTGACTCTATAGCGGCTATAGAGTTTACAATTGCGATCAATAATCATTAGCGATTCATGAATAAGAGAACACCGAGATGTTTGATTGCAGATTGCAACGCCTGAAACGAGCCACCCTTCATGCCATCATATTTCTGATGCTGCCACTTTCTCTATCTGCCGGGGCGAATGAAGCTGAGATCCCAGACAACGTTACTCAACTCCGGCAACTGGCACAGCTCGCTGAATACATAGGCGTTGATTATGCCGAAGCGGTGAAAAACGGTCAGGTAATTAATGACAATGAATATCAGGAGATGGTGGAGTTTTCACAACTGATTGTTAGCAAGAGCTCGCTGGCCGCCACTGCTGATGCAGAGTCACTCGCAGTGCAAGCAATGGCATTGCAGAGGGCCATCCATGATAAGAAAGGTGTTGATGAGATCCGTCAAATGAGTGCCAGCCTACGCGGCACATTGTTGGGATTGATGCCACATTTATCCCTGCCGGAACGGATATTACCTCAAGAAAAAATCCGGCCGGTATTTGAGACTAACTGCGGATCTTGCCATGGAGTATCTGGTCAAGGTGACGGAGTGCTGGCAGCACAACTCGATCCCGCACCCACGGACTTTACCGATAAAGAGCGGGCATTAAATCGATCAATTTTGGGTTTATACGACGCCATTACCAATGGCATTGACGACACCGCCATGCCATCTTTTCAACAACTAACGGAGCAAGAGCGTTGGTCAATGGCATTCTATGTCGGTGGACTCGCTTTTCAATCCAGCGAACCTACTCACAATGATTTGAATATTACCAAACTGCAGCTGATTAATCACAACCCACTGCAACTGGCAGCAGCACGCCCTGATATAACCCTACAAGCTTTGGAGAGTTTACGCGCTAACCCCTCGGCATTATTCAAGGCATCCCAAGATCCCTTGGCAATCACATGGAATCGACTTCAAGCCGCCCAAAAAGCGCATCAGAAGGGAGATTTTTCAACCGCAAGTGAACTCGCCGTCAGTGCTTATCTGGACGGTTTTGAACTGATTGAAAACAGCCTCGATGCGCATGACAAAGCACTGCGCCAATCCATCGAGTCCAACATGATGGCACTACGACAATTGACCAGCCGCCCCGACGTAAACGGAGAATTGGGTGTGCTAATGGCGGAGACGCGGCATTTGTTGGATGACGCACAACGTTTGTTATCAGAGTCCACCTTGTCCGAAGGAACTTTATTCACTGCTAGTCTGGTCATATTGTTGCGCGAAGGCCTGGAGGCATTGCTGGTTATCATTGCCTTAACGACGGTTTTGATAAGAACCGGGCGTCGGGATGCGCTTAAATATGTCCACATAGGCTGGATTGCGGCATTACTTGCCGGTGGTGCCACCTGGATCGCCGCTCAATCGTTGATCACGATCAGTGGTGCCAATCGTGAAATCATGGAGGGAATTGCCGCTTTATTGGCCGCGTTGGTACTGCTCTATGTTGGGATCTGGATGCATAGCAAAACCCAGGCTGCACAATGGCAAGCCTACATTCAGCAACATGTCGATACCCAACTTAAGTCTGGCACCTTGTGGGGGCTGGTGGCGTTGGCATTTGTGGCGGTTTACCGGGAGGTGTTTGAAACCGTATTATTTTATCAATCGCTGTTAACGCAGGCGGTATCAACCCAATATTCTTCTGTTGGTGGTGGCTTTGCGCTCGGTTTGTTGCTGTTAGCCATATTGGCGTGGGTGTTGATTCGCTTTTCCGTCAAGCTGCCGATCGCCAAATTCTTTTCAGCCACCACCTACTTGCTGCTAGCGCTGGCATTTGTCCTGATGGGCAAAGCTGTGTCGGCATTACAGGAGGCGGCCATCATCGGTATGACGCCATTACCTGTGAGTTTTGAGATTGACTGGATTGGCGTCAAATCCACCTGGCAAGGCGTGCTTGCGCAACTTTCGGTACTTCTGGTTTACCTGGTATTTTTAATACTATCCAAATCAAAACGCGCAACATCACCGCCGATAACACAGGCGTCCGATTTCAAGCGCGTAAGTGTTACCGCTTCTGATGCTGATTAGTGGTTAACGTTTGCAAGATGCCGCACTGTTCGATCGTCCTTTCACTGGAGCAGCTGCGGCGAAGTACTTTCAAATGCTCGCGCAGCTGAACCAGCTCCTGAATGCGCGTTTCCACTTGTTGAATGTGCGTATCCATCATGCGATTGACTTGATCACATTGCGCACCCGGTGAGCGTTTTAATGTGAGTAGCTGGCGGATCTCGGACAAACTGAGATCCAGGTTACGGCAGAGCTTGATAAATAGCAGCTGTTCGACAGCAGCTTCATCGTAAAGTCGAAAATTGCCGTCACTACGCTGTGTCGTGCACAGCAACTGTTCTTTTTCATAGTAACGGATAGTTTGCACCGAGCAATCCGTCTTTTTTGCCAGCTCGCCAATCTTCATTTATTCAATCTCTGTGCTTGACTCTATAGTAACTATAGAGTTTAAACTGCCCACCTTGGATAGAACAAGGGTTTTTTATGACGACCACATGCGGTGGCAATTGCCAAAATAACGCGACGGAGAACACTCCCCAAATTGCCGAAGTACACGACGCTTCTCATGGCGGCTTTGTTAGTGAGTATCATGTCCCCAAGATGGACTGTCCTTCAGAGGAAGGCATGATCCGTATGGCGTTGGACAGTGTGCATCCTAAAGTCACATTGGAATTCGATACCCCCAAGCGCAAGGTGAGTGTCTACCATGGTGATAACGCTGACCTTATTAAAAAAAGAATGCAATCAGTCGGTCTGGGCGCGAGACTTGTCAGTACAATGCCCGTCGCCAGCGAGTCCATCGCCCGTGCGCAGGCGTCTGCAAAACAGGAGGCAGAAAGAGAAGCTGGCATTCTCAAGTGGCTACTGGCAATCAATGGCATCATGTTTGTCATTGAAATTACTGTCGGCTGGTGGGCGCAATCCACTGGTTTGATTGCGGACTCCCTGGATATGTTCGCTGATGCCGCCGTCTACGGCGTGGCGCTGTATGCCGTAGGGCACAGTGTGCGGATGAAGTTGCGTGCAGCCCATTTTTCCGGTTGGCTTCAGATCATTCTCGCCTTGGGCGCTTTGGGCGAGGTGGTAAGGCGATTAGTATTGGGTAGTGAACCGGTTTCCACTTTGATGATGAGCTTCGGGCTTGTTGCCTTGGCGGCCAATGTGACCTGTCTGCTGTTGATTGCCAAAAGCCGGGATAGCGGCGCCCATATGAAAGCCAGCTGGATTTTCTCCGCCAATGACGTGATTGCCAATCTAGGGGTGATCCTTGCCGGTGGATTGGTGGCCTGGACGGGCTCACGTTATCCAGACTTGGTGATTGGCCTTATCATCGGTTTGATTGTGTTGAATGGTGCGCGCCGTATCTTGCAGCTCAAGTCCTGAGCCGAGCACAATATGAACAACAAGCAATGGTCTTTTTTTGATAACTCGCCAATAAAAATCCTCGACCTGGCTCGCTTTGATAAGCGGATAACAGGTAAACGAAAGGCGCTGGGACAATCGGGGATTGAATCCGTAATCAAGGGTGGACTGCTTCGCAGTTTATTCCATTTCATTGGGGTTATGTTCGGTTTATGAGTCGAAAAGCACTGTCTTATCTGCTGTTACTCTTGATTGCACTGCAATCAGTGACAGCTATGGCTGACGTGCATCCCATTAATTATTCGGATACAGCCCCTTATTCCTCTGATTTCATCGATGGCTCATCATCGGGAGTACTGGATAGCTCGACCGCTACTGATCCCACTGATCAGAATATGTCCACTGACTGCCTGTTTCATTGCCATCACCATGGCTGCCATTGCCATGTCTATTTATCCGGTAACCTGACTCACCCAAACTTTTTGCATAAACATTCGTTGCATAACGACTCTCAAGCCCTCATTCCCGAGGCCCCATCCTCGTCGCTGTACCGCCCTCCAATCGCCTGATTTTACCGATTATGTTTTTTCTGTGTTGCCGTTATCGTTGCAACGCGCGGTTTGAATTATCTTAAATAAGTAGGATCTACCATATGCTATCAATACGTACTGCGCCGGGTTCTGGCGCTTTGGGGCGGAGGAATATCAAAAGCCGATGTATTCTGTTCAGTTTATTATTTTTCATTTCTTCGTCGGGGCTTAGCGCCGAGCCTGGGGACTCAACGATCACGCTGACCAATGCGGTGCAGCGCTCCCTGTCACAAAACCCGTCTTTGAAAGTTTTTCCCTACCGCTACGCAGCCCTTCAAGGGCAGGCCGAAACAGCCGGGTTAAGACCGGCGTATGAGCTGGGATTTGACGCTGAAAATGTCGGGGGCACTGGGGACTTCAGCGGCGCAGGTGGTGCTGAACTCACCATTGCGCTGTCTTCGGTCATCGAAATGGGGGATAAGCGCGCGGCACGGCAAGGCGTAATCTCCCACAGTCGGTCGGTGCTCAATGCCAGCCGACAGGTGGAATCCTTGGCCTTATTGGGCGAAGTCACCCGCCGTTACGTCGATGTGCTAGCGGCACAGGAGCAGGTCACCCTGGCTGGCGAGGCCGCCCAGTTGGCGAGCGAGAGCTTACGCATTGTGAAAAAGCGGGCTACGGCGGGAGCGACACCCGAGGCGGAAGTCAAACGGGCACAGGCCGCTGCCGAGCAAGCGAAGCTCGCTTTGCTTTCGGAGCAGCAACGGCTTGCTTATTTGAAAGTGTCGTTGTCTGCCCTGTGGGGGGTAACCTCACCGGACTTTGACAAAGTGGAAGGTGATCTATTCCAGTTTGGCGAGGACGTGGCATTCGACCTGTTGTACGCCAAAGTTGAAAAAAATCCTGCGATAGAAGTATTCGCAGCAGAGTCCCGCCTCAAAGAAGCAGAAATACGCCTTGCTCAAACCCAATCCAGTGCCGATATCAGTTGGTCGGTGGGGGTTCGTCGCTTGCAGGAAACCGATGACACCGCGTTGGTAGCGGGTTTCAGCATGCCGTTGTTTTCCGGCAAGCGAAATGTCGGCGCCGTTTCGACCGCGTTGGCCGAAAAAAATCAGGTGTTGGCAGAGCGCGATGTAATGCTGCTGGATCTACACACGCAACTGTTCCGGGCTTTTCACAACCGCAAACAAGCCATTGTCGCGGTAGAGGCACTGCGCACCGCCATCATTCCCGCCCTTGAGCAGGCCCTGGTAGAAACTCAGGCGGCCTATCAACGCGGTCGCTACGGGTATCTCGACTATGTCAGCGCGCGGCAGGAATTATTGAGCGCCAGGCGCACCCAGATCGAAGCGGCCGCAGCCGCCTTAACCTATGGTGCAGAAATTGAGCAGCTAACAGCAGAGCCCTTGGCCTTGACACAGTATGGCGAAGACAACACATTTTCAGGAACCCCACAATGAAATCAAATACCCAGTTAAAAAAATCATTTATCCGTCTAATTACGTGTTGCTTTGCGATCACCCTGTTGTCTGGACAAACTTTCGCCGAGACGGGTCACGGAGAAGAGGAAGAGCACGGTGAAGAAGGCCACGTCGAGCTGACCCAGGAGCAGATAAAACATGCCGGCATTACGCTGGCAACCGTTACCTCGGGCAGCATCCGCGATGTTTTGCCAGTATATGGCGTCGTCGCCACCAACGCAGAGCGTGTACAGTCGGTAACGGCACGCTTCGACGGCGTTATTCGGGAAGTTAAAAAAAGTGTTGGTGATCCGGTTCGCAAAGGCGAACCCCTGGTGACTGTGGAAGCGAATGAAAGTCTGAAAACCTATTCGATAGTATCCGCACTCAATGGTGCCGTTACCCAGCGGAATGCAAACGCTGGCGAGCACACTACGGATATCCCGTTGTTGGTAGTACAGGATTTCTCAACGGTTTGGGTGGAGCTGTCGGTTTTTCCCAAGGATGTTGCTCAGGTTGAATTAGGCCAGCGGGTTCGCATTCTCAGTCTCGATTCGACCCATATCGCAGAGGGAAAAATCATCTATATTGCGCCGCTTGGCCAAACTGGTAATCAGGCCATTATGGCGCGCGCTTTGATCGACAACCCGAATGGCATTTGGAAACCCGGTCTCTTTGTCAACGCGCAAATCACCCGCGCCGAAATAGCCGCTCCAATGGTGATCCGCAACGAAGCCTTGCAAATCGTCGAGGATAACCCTGTCGTTTTTGTTCGGGGTGAGGAAGGTTTTGAAGCACGTACAGTGACTTTGGGGCGAACCGACGGTGAGCTAACCGAAGTGGTGGCAGGTCTGTCCGCAGATGAAGTGTATGTCAGCAAAAACAGTTTTATTTTGAAAGCGGAATTGGGTAAAGGGGAGGTTGGCGATGATGATTAATAGCTCCCTGAAAGACATTCTGGATTCCATCGGCCGGAGCAGCATTCTATCGCCGCTCAACGAAGGAGTGTGTGATGATCGATAAACTCATTCAATTTTCCATCGCACGCCGCTGGCTGGTGATGTTTCTGGTGCTGGTAACGGGCGCCCTGGGTGTCTGGAACTATCAGCAGCTACCCATTGACGCGGTACCCGATATCACCAATGTCCAGGTGCAAATCAATACAGAAGCCCCAGGCTACTCACCGCTGGAAGTGGAGCAACGCATTACCTACCTGGTAGAACTGGCGATCACGGGGTTGCCCTATGTTGAGAGTACCCGTTCGATATCACGCTATGCCCTGTCTCAGGTGACCGTGGTGTTTGAAAAAGGCACGGACATTTACTTTGCCCGCAATCTTATCAACGAGCGCTTGCAGCAGGCGAAAAGCGAGATGCCTTCGGGAATCGATCCGGCGATGGGACCCGTTGCCACAGGCCTCGGTGAAATCTTTCACTATGCGGTGCATGCGAAACCGGGCGCCTTGATGGAAAATGGTGAGCCGTATGATGCGACGGCCTTACGCACCTTGCAGGATTGGGTGATACGTCCGCAATTGCGCCTGGTTCCAGGTGTTACCGAAGTCAATACCATTGGCGGCTTTGAAAAGCAGTTCCACGTCACCCCGGAACCGTCAAAACTGCTGGCCTACCAGCTCAGCTTCGACGATCTGGTGGCGGCATTGGAGAAAAACAACGCCAACATCGGTGCCGGATATATCGAAAAAAATGGCGAACAATACCTGATTCGTGCCCCCGGACAGGTAGCTGACATCCCGGCGATCGAAAAAATCATCGTCGCTCGTCGAGCCGGGTTACCCATTACCGTGGCTGATGTGGCCGAGGTCGGATTCGGCAAAGAGTTGCGCACAGGTGCCGCTACTCGCGATGGTGAGGAGACTGTATTGGGTACCGCCGTCATGCTGCTGGGAGGTAATAGTCGGACGGTTTCCCAGGATGTGTCGGCCAAGTTGTTGGAGATCAATAAGACGCTGCCCGAGGGCGTGATTGCCGAACCGGTTTATAACCGTACGGTACTGGTCGATAAAACCATTGCCACGGTGCAGGCCAACCTGGCCGAAGGTGCGGTATTGGTTGTCGTCGTGCTCCTGATCATGCTCGGCAACGTCCGGGCGGCCTTACTCACCGCAATGGTGATTCCATTGTCGATGTTGATGTTGATGACGGGCATGGTGCAAACCAAGGTCAGCGCCAATCTGATGAGTTTGGGCGCACTCGATTTTGGCTTGATTGTGGATGGTGCGGTGATCATTGTCGAAAACTGTATCATGCGCTTGGCTGGGCGACAGCATCATCTTGGGCGCACCTTAAAACTGGATGAGCGTTTTCAAACGGTGTTTGCGGCCACCCGCGAGGTTTTTGCGCCGAGTTTGATCAGCGTGTTAGTGGTGATTCTGGTGAACTTACCCATCCTGGCTTTGACGGGCGTGGAAGGCAAAATGTTTACGCCCATGGCTATGGCGGTGATCATGGCCTTGCTGTCTGCGTTGGTGCTGTCACTCACCTTCGTCCCTGCCGCCGTGGCGCTGTTTATGACGGGGCATATCGAGGAGAAGGACAATTTTATTGTTCGCCACTCCAAACGGTTTTACGCCCCGGTTTTGGCGTGGGCGCTAAAGTTTCGCGTTCTCGTATTGTCTGCGGCCCTGATCTTTGTGGTTTTGGTCGGCGCACTGGCCACGCGGATGGGGACGGAATTTATCCCTAATCTGGATGAGGGCGATATTGCCGTCCAGGCACTGCGAATACCCGGCACCAGTCTCACTCAATCCCTGGATATGCAGTTTCAACTGGAAAAAGCGGTTCTGGAAATCCCTGAAGTCAAAACCTACTTCGCGCGCGTCGGCACGGCCGAAGTTGCCAGTGACCCCATGGGGCCCAACATTTCCGATGGCTATGTCATGCTCAGGGATCGCAGTGAATGGCCCGATCCTGATAAAACCAAAGCGCAGCTGTTGGAAGAAATTGGTGAGAAACTGACGTTGTTGCCGGGAAATGCCTATGAGATCAGCCAGCCGATCCAACTGCGCTTCAATGAATTGATTTCTGGTGTGCGATCAGACCTCGGGATCAAGGTGTTCGGCGATGATTTGGACCAGCTGCTTAAATCGGGCAGCGAAATCGCGGCGGTATTGACTGGCATCGAGGGCGCCGAAGGTGTCAAGGTCGAACAGGTATCCGGTTTGCCTATTCTGTCCATTAATGCTGATCGTTCAGCTATGTATCGTTATGGCTTGAATGTCGCCGATGTGCAGGACGTAGTCGCCGCCGCCACGGGCGGTGAGGAGGCTGGCCTGATCTTTGAAGGCGATCAACGTTTCTCGATAGTGGTGCGAGTGGCCGAGGGCATAAGGGGCGACTTGCGCGCGTTGGAACGTTTGCCGATACCGCTGCCAGAGGGCGGCTACGTACCGCTGCGGGAAGTGGCCAGTCTCACGCTGGCCCCTGGACCTAATCAGATCTCTCGCGAAAACGGCAAGCGGCGACTGGTTGTCAGCGCGAACGTTCGCGGTCGTGATTTGGGTGGTTTTGTGGCTGAAGTTCAGGGCAAAGTTGCGCAACAGGTGAAATTGCCGCCCGGCTATTGGCTGGAGTATGGAGGCACCTTTGAGCAACTGCAATCGGCCTCGCAGCGGTTAAGCCTGCTTGTCCCCGTCACTTTGGTGATGATTTTTGCACTGTTGATGATGACCTTTGGTTCGGCAAAAGATGCGGCATTGGTCTTCAGTGGCGTACCGCTGGCGCTGACCGGTGGCGTTATCGCCTTGTGGTTAAGAGATATTCCCCTCTCGATCACAGCCGGCGTTGGGTTTATTACCTTATGCGGGGTTTCTGTACTGACGGGGGTCATGATGGTGTCGGCCTTTCGAGATGAGCTCAATCGGGGTGAATCCGTCGAGCAGGCGATTCAGGGCGGCGCCATGTTGAGATTGCGGCCGATTTTGATGGTCGCTCTGGTGGCTGCATTAGGCTTCTTGCCGATGGCACTCAACACCAGCACTGGAGCAGAAGTCCAAAGACCACTGGCCACGGTAGTCATCGGCGGCATTATCTCATCCACGTTACTCACTCTATTGGTACTTCCCGGCCTTTATCGACTGGCTTGGCGAAAGCCAAAAGAGATTGATGACAACGGCGTTCCGATCGCTCAGTGACACCCTCAGGATCGCGGCAAGCATCCTCTTGCCGCGATCCATCTAACAGTAATAGCGAATTTTTTTGGAGTATTTACATGAAACAAATTACCGCCTTTATCCACCACGTTCGATCCGCTGATGTCATCGACGCACTGCGTGACGCGGGTTACAAAAACCTATCGCTACTCGACATCAAGGGTACTTTGAAGCCCCTCGGGGAGCGGGAATTGGCCTATTCTGCCGAAGCTGGCGTGGTTATCTCAGAAGTCCAATTATCACTGGTCTGTGATGACAATCAGGTGGATGAGGTGACGACCATCATTCGCAAAACCGGGAAAATCGGACCCAACATATCCGGTTGGGTATACGTCACCCCTGTCGAGCAAGCGCTACCGATTGGAGGAAAAGAAAATTAACTTCATGGCGAACTCTAACCCGACAAACACCTTTTGTGGTTGGCTGTGTCTTTCCGGTTTGATATTACTGATGGACCAGGCGAGTAAGTATGCCGTTGAGCGTACGATAGAGTACGGTGAGCGCGTGGAGATTAACTCAATTCTTAATATCGTACACATGATGAATCCTGGGGCTGCATTCAGCTTGCTAGCTGATGCTGGTGGCTGGCAACGCTATTTCTTTATTGCATTAGCCTCTGGCGTATCGGTTTGGTTGGTTTGGACAATGCGGCGGCGTCCAACCCGGCTTGAAGCGGCGAGCTATTCGACATCAACGCGCAGTTACAACGAAATGCCGATGAATTAAAACGGGCCAATGCGGCGCTAAATAGCGACTTGAACGCAAAGATGGAAGATATCCAGAACCTGGAACACGAGTATGAAGAAGCCGTGACAAGGTGCCGGGAATACCAGCATAAAAATGAGCAATTGTCGGAAAACATGGCCGCGCTCACCACTCAGAAAGCAGATGTCGATAAGCAAGTGGCCGTGTTATCCCACGCACTGGAGACCACCAAAGCCGAACTGAAAACCGCCCAGGATAAAGTGGCATTTCTGACCGATGAGAATAAGGTGATTCTTCAGGAAAAAGCAGTGATCCAAGGGCAGTTTAAACAGCTTCAAAGTTCGCTATAACGATTTAATGGATGTGTTTTGATCGTCTGGCTGCAAATGCAGAAATCGTTGCCAGCCCCTAAACGAGCAAACTTGGCAAATTTGTCGGTTCTTCCACAAGACCCTGCAGGCCAAGGAGAAGCATCGATTCGACCAACGTCAGGTGGAAAAAGAATATTGATATTCCTACATATTATCAATGTGTTATAGGTTTTGTGGCTAAATTCAACGCTTTTACCGGCCGAATGCAGCCGAACCTCAAATACAGGGATTAACGGCTATCAAACGAAAACCTACGGTTACGAGGGTGCCACAGGATTCAAAACCGTAGGTTTTCGTTCAAATGCCCCCGCTGGTCCAATAAGCACAGTGCCATGATAGAGCTGAGCAAATTCAAAAGAGGGGTGTAACTGAGCGGCAGGGCTCCAATCACAAAACACAGACAGTACAGAGCAATATAGCTGTTATTCAAATCAAACTTGCTTGGAACGGCATTAGCCACGACTGAAGAAGTGAAATACATCCAGATTCCAAACCGCAACGGTTCATCAACGGCGAAATTATAAAGTGCAGACCAGTCAATGGTGGCTGGCGCCTGGAATAACCAATTAAGTATGCACACAACAGCACATCCGCCGAAAAGCGGGGCTATTCCGACGAATAAACGTAACACAGGGCTAATTAATGATGGTCGGTGCTGGTACTGCACAAAGCCAAGTGTGCCGTCAGGCTGTGGTGAGAAAAAGGATATTTTGGTAATGGTAAACCGAAACAGAATTGCAGTAAGAGCATGACTGAGTTCATGGACAAATACACCCGGGGCCGCATAAAGACGAAACAACAAACCACGCCCAATGGTGGAAAATAACCTGTCGCGCAATAGCGATAATAACGTTAAGGTTACCCCTAAACTAATTACGGCTAACCAGCCTTCATTTGCCATAAGTGGTTACTTAAGCTTAGTCAATACTGTTAGAGATCTCCATCTCTCTAATGCTGTATGCATGGGCGATGTCGGCGCGCTCATCGGCGTTTTTGGCATCTGCCTCCAAGCGCTCAACCATCACCTCCAGTGTTTCCATTTGCTTGGCACGGCGTAAGCGCAATACATAGGTTTTCACTGTGTCACTAGCACTATTGAAGTTGAACATCTCACGTAACATTGTTTCGTCCCGAGCAAAAGATTTCCAAATGTAATTCTGGGGAAGACATTAACACCAAATGATAATTCCCAATATAACCGATGCCAAAATAATTCAATTTAGACCATCATGCAAACTAGGGGGAAGGAATAAGCAAGAGCACGGAGTACACCTGATAATTCCGTTAAACTCTGACGCGCTTATTCTGGCGTTTCCTTGGATATAACTTGTTTAACTCGCTTCACCGTCGAGGTGCTATTAAATGTCATTCTGGCGATTTTCTCTTGAGAGAGATTGCCTGCCTCTAACAGATCAATCACATATTGATACTGCTTGCGCCATTCCTCGCTGCCGACCTTGGTTGTTCCCTTGGGGCGCCCGAAACTGCTACCACTTTCTACAGTCTGCTTAATCCCTTTGCGTACCGCGTCTAATCGCTTGGGTTCGTAACGCCAACGCCCAGATGCAATAAAGCGCTCGTCCTTATCGAAGGGGGCTAAGTCATTGGCTGCGCGGGTGAATGCCGCCTTAAGCTGTTTCAATGCTGACGCATCGAGGCTCAGATATTCTTGATGTTTTCCTATCTCTCTCTTTGATAGCCGGTATCGATACAATACATACTGCTCCAGATAACCGCCGTTAGGGATTAACCGCAATACTTTGGCGCAGATGCCCTGGTTAAAGTGGGCTTTCATCTCGGATTCAACTTCAGCTAGTCTCACGTCTACCTCACGACGAGTCCGGCCCACCTTATAAATCACTTCACCATTGTCTAGGGTTAACTCAAATAAGTAGGTGGTGGCTACCATCAGCTGTTGTTGGCGCCAAGCCTCAATCTCAAAGTGTGCTCGATGTAGTTCGTTGTTAGCCACTAACTGCGATTTTCTATGTATCCGGGCTGTGAGTTGGCGGCGAAACCAGTTGCTGAATTTACTCAGCGATAGTTGGCCGGTGATGATTAACGCGGCATCGGTCAGTCGATATTTACCCGTGTAACTGTCGGTCTCAATAAGATTGTGCTTTAACAGATCACGAACATGCTTAGGTTCATACCAAAATACTTCCCCAGGATGGGCTTCGGCGTAATTCTGTAAGACATTAACAAGGAAATCCGGCACGCAGAGGTGAAAGTGATCCCAGCCTGGTATTTGTGGCAGCTGTTGCAGTGACTCATGGCAAGTCTCACCGTCGTGGCGAAAGTGATGCACCTTAAAATTCCCTTTTGCGGCGATAAGCGGCACCTGACAGAAGGGGCAGGTTAAGTCAGATTTACCGCGTTTAACCGCATCGATACCGATTAACTCTCCGTCTGCGGCTTTACCTATGGTTAGAAAGGCATTGGAAGGCATACTTAATTGACCTAGTAGAATCCTATTTAAATATAGCTCAAATAAGTATGGTGTCCAATCCTTCTCAATTCAGTAAACAATATCATTTACAGCGGTCTAATTGCGCTGAAGATTAAAGAGGATTATTGTGAGGTATCAACATTCTTTGGAGATAGCGCAAGATGGATGAACTAAAAGAGCAAGAAAGGGCTTGGGCGCTGTTTCAAAAGTATAATTCTTCATCGGAAGTCGCCAAAGAAATGGGATGCACAGTAAGTGACGTTTTTCGATTAATTCAACCTGCTCATAATAGAATGAGAAGAGAAGTGAATGAGATGGCTGCCGAATTAACGAAAGATAATCGCCACCTCCGAAATTGCATCAAGCAAGGATGCAATGGAAAACTCCACCCCCCAACAGCTGGCCAACAACACTTTGTCTGCGACCTGTGCCAGACACACTTTCGATTAGATATCACCCAGAATACCACACCCGATCCACTTCAATAACCGAATCAAATCTTCAGTCATGGAATAGGTTTATTTATATCTTTTTCAATAGCCTATGCTTGATTTGGCAAATATTTCCAAGATCACGGCGCCCCTAGGCTTATCTAAAATATCTCTTTCATTTTCTTGAATATGGCCATCACCACTCGATATGCACGAGTAACTATCTATCAAGGTACTCAGAGGGTGGGGGTGTACACCTATCTTTGTTAGTCAACAACATTGCATGATGGACTAAAAGTGGTTACAGTAAGACAGCAACAGAAATACTTTAAGGTGATGGCTTTGTGTATCATATCGGATAGCTATGAAGTGATCCAATCCTCATTGCAGGAGCTCAATCACCTGCTTGATTCGAATACCCCTGTCCGTGCCAGCGTGACACCTGTACCGCCCGTCATGAAATCGGCTGAGAAAGTGCGCGAGCCGGTGACGGTGATTTCGGTACGCGAAACACTGGGTCTGGCTGCAGTAACGAATGCCAAACTCGCTTACGGTGATTTACACATTCATCCTGATTACTCGCAGCGCTCAGCTCGTAGGACGCCTGGGGTGCTTTGGTACTCCACATCGCCGTTAGTCACTAACAAAGTTATGGATGTCATTGCCCGGATTAACTTGGCTAAAACGGCCATCGAGAAGGAAATCACCACCAAGTACAGCACCCGTGCTGACAGATTTGAGAAACTACGCGAGGTTTGCCCTGGTGTCATGGCGTTACATATCTATCGCCAAATCCGCTGCTTTGACGAACCCATGACCTCGGCGCGGTTCAGCTGGTTATGCAAAGATGTGGTGTCGAAGGTCGATAAGGACAAATTGCTTGAGCGACTGAACGCGGATATTAAGCGCCTTGGCGATGAATGCCCAAGTCAGCTATTGCTGTTAAAGCAGAACATCTTGAGCACCCCAGAAGCTATGATTCGGGCGCGTCGGGATATTCAACCGCAGCCAGTGGCCAATCTCATGATTAACGGGAAGGTGAAAACGGTTACCGCTACGATGCCGCTTATCGTATTGCAAAATGAGCCGTTGGAGATCAAGCCGCTCACTACGTTTGATGCTTCAGTTAAGCGCGGTACTCGTGCCGATAAGCAAGCAGTTACGCCACTGGGATCCTTTAATGGCTCCAGCTATGAAGCAAGGAATTAAAGACCGCAAACGGAGAGTGACCCCCTCAATTTTTGCGTAATTTTCACGAAGTAATACAGTGCCTAAAGCAATTTAATTTGAAAGGTTTAAAAAGATGAACAGTTACGAAGAGCAGCTTAAGACAGTGTTTCGCTCTGCTCAGATGCACCTCTATCTCACCTGCGCAGAATCAGGCCGATTTGTTCCTGTTCAGCGCCGCAATGAGATTTTGATTAAAAGGTTAAAGCCATTTGTCGATGACAAGGCTTGCCGTGAAATTAAGAGTCATGTTAAGCGTGTCATCCTGCTTGGGCGCCAAGGGCAGGACATGGAAGCCTGCATTAATCAAATGTTATCGGTTATCAACAGCTCCAGTGTCAAATACGACAGGATGATGGCGCTCGCTGAATGGTTGGTCACTGCGATTGATGCTATCAAAGAGCCAATCCAATTCAGCACCAGTGAACAACCTGTGACAGTGGATCACAATGCCTGCGAGATACGTTTTAACCGAGTGCAGATTGAGAATTGCTTCAATGAAGATGGCCAACAAATAGCTCCGATGATGATTAACTATCGCTACACTTCAGAGGACAATTTAATTGCACTTAAGAAGGTGTTTAACTCAGATTATCAATTGATTGAATGTGTGGTTTTAACAAACAACACTGCAGACATTTTTATCATCGATAGCGCTCATTGGATGGATGCTCAATAGTGGGGTCGTCTCAGAAAACGGAAAATAAAGCACGCTAAGCCGGTTGCAGAGGCCGTAGCGGCCTGAACTTCCCCGCGCCGATCTTGGCGCTGCTGCGCCATAGGTAATCACCGGTCAGGTTGATGTGCTCCCAGCCGAGTGGCGACAGGTACTGCAATAGCGAGTCATCGACGGCATGACCATTGCCGCGCAACGCATGCGCCGCACGCTCCAGGTAGACCGTGTTCCACAGCACGATGGCCGCCGTCACCAGGTTGAGGCCGCTGGCCCGGTAGCGCTGCTGCTCGAAACTTCGGTCACGGATTTCACCAAGGCGGTTGAAGAACACGGCACGGGCCAGCGCATTGCGCGCCTCGCCCTTGTTCAGCCCGGCATGCACGCGGCGGCGTAGCTCGACGCTTTGCAGCCAGTCGAGGATGAACAGCGTGCGCTCGATGCGGCCCAACTCGCGCAGCGCGACGGCCAAGCCGTTCTGGCGCGGGTAGCTGCCGAGTTTCCTGAGCATCAGCGAGGCCGTCACCGTGCCCTGCTTGATCGAGGTGGCCAGCCGCAGGATTTCGTCCCAATGGGCGCGGACGTGCTTGATGTTGAGCGTGCCGCCGATCATCGGCTTGAGCGCGTCATAGGCGGCATCGCCCTTCGGGATGTAGAGCTTGGTGTCGCCCAGGTCGCGGATGCGCGGCGCGAAGCGGAAGCCCAAGAGGTGCATCAGGGCGAAGACGTGATCGGTGAAGCCCGCCGTGTCGGTGTAGTGCTCCTCGATCCGCAGGTCGGATTCGTGGTACAGCAGGCCGTCGAGCACGTAGGTTGAGTCGCGCAGGCCGACATTGACCACCTTGGTGTGGAATGGCGCGTATTGGTCGGAGATGTGGGTGTAGAAAGTCCGTCCTGGGCTGCTGCCATATTTTGGGTTGATGTGCCCCGTGCTCTTTGCCTTGCTAGCGGTTCGGAAATTCTGTCCGTCCGATGATGATGTGGTGCCATCGCCCCAGTGCCCGGCAAAGGGATGCCGAAACTGAGCGTTGACCAGTTCAGCCAACGCTGTCGAGTACGTTTCGTCGCGGGTATGCCAGGCTTGCAGCCAAGCGAGCTTCGCGTAGGTCGTGCCGGGGCAGGACTCGGCCATCTTGGTCAGGCCCAGGTTGATCGCGTCGGCCAGGATCGTGGTCAACAACAGGTTCTTGTCCTTGGCCAGATCGCCCGATTTCAAGTGCGTGAAGTGCCGGGTGAAGCCCGTCCACTCATCGACTTCGAGCAGCAGTTCGGTGATCTTGACGTGCGGCAGGACCATGGCTGTCTGGTCTATCAGCGCCTGCGCGGTGTCGGGCACCGCCGCATCCAGCGGCGTGATCTTCAAGCCCGACTCGGTGATGATGGCATCCGGCAGGTCGTTGGCTGCCGCCATGCGGTTGACGGTGGCAAGTTGTGCTTCCAGCAGCGTCAGCCGCTCATGCAGATATTGTTCGCAGTCGGTGGCCACGGCCAGCGGCAATTCGCTGGACTGCTTGAGGCTGGTGAACTTCTCGGGCGGTACCAGGTAGTCCTCGAAGTCCTTGAACTGGCGTGAACCCTGCACCCAGATGTCGCCCGAGCGCAGGGAGTTCTTCAACTCGGACAGCGCGCACAGTTCGTAGTAGCGCCGGTCGATGCCGGCGTCGGTCATCACCAGTTTCTGCCAGCGCGGCTTGATGAAGCCGGTCGGTGCATCGGCTGGCAGCTTGCGGGCGTTGTCGGTGTTCATGCCGCGCAGCACCTCAATGGCATCAAGCACGTTTTTGGCGGCGGGCGCGGCCCGCAGCTTGAGCACGGCAAGGAATTCCGGTGCATAGCGGCGCAGGGTGGCGTAGCTCTCGCCGATGCGATGCAGGAAATCGAAGTCATCGGGTTGCGCGAGCTTCTGCGCCTCGGTGACGCTCTCGGCAAAGGAATCCCAGGACATGACGGCCTCGATGGCGGCAAACGCATCGCGGCCTGATTGCTTGGCGTCGATCAGCGCCTGACCGATGCGCCCGTACAGACGTACCTTGGCGTTGATGGCCTTGCCTGACGCCTGGAACTGCTGCTGATGCTTATTCTTGGCAGCGTTAAACAGCTTACCCAGGATGCGGTCGTGCAGGTCGATGATTTCGTCGGTGACGGTGGCCATGCCCTCGGTGGCCAGCGCCACGAGAGTGGCGTAGCGCCGTTGCGGCTCGAATTTGGCCAGGTCGGCGGGTGTCATCTGGCCGCCCTCGCGGGCAATCTTGAGCAGGCGGTTCTGGTGAACCAGCCGCTCGATGCCGGTAGGCAGATCGAGTGCCTGCCATGCCTTGAGGCGTTCGATGTGTTCCAGCATATGCCGCGAATTTGGCTTGGCCGGAGACTGGCGCAACCAAGCCAACCAGGTCGTCTTGCCGTTGTCCCGGCGCTTGAGCAGATCGTCGAGGCGGCGGCGATGCGCGTCCGCCAGTGGTTCGGCCAAGGCGTCGTAGATGCGCCGGTTAGCACGGGTGATCGCCTCGGCACTCGCCCGCTCGACGGCGTTGAGGGCGGGCAGAATGACCGACTGCCGCCGCAGGTGCCCGATCAAGGCGCTGGCCAGCACGATGCCTTTGTCGGTTTGCATCGCCAGCTCGGTCAGCATCTGGACGGCCTGCCGGTAATGGCTCATGGTGAAGGGCCGGAAACCGAACACGGTTTGCAGCTCGCTCAGGTGCTCGCGCCGGGTCTGCTCCCGCTGGCCGTACTCGTTCCAGCTTTCGACGCCGACCTTGAGCTGGTCGGCGACCAGCTTCAACAAGGGCGGGAACGGTAGTTCATCGACGTCCAGGATGACGCCGGGAAAGCGCAGGTAACAGAGCTGCACCGCGAAGCCCAGCCGATTGGCTGGCCCGCGCCGCTGTCGGATGATCGAGAGGTCGGTATCGTTGAATGTGTAATGTCGGATCAGGTCGTCCTTGGAGTCCGGCAACGCCAGCAGGCTTTCCCGCTCGGCGGCGGACAGGATGGAACGACGTGGCATATTTACTGATCCGTTCTCAAGTATTGATACAGGGTTTCGCGACTGATTCCGAATTCACGAGCAAGCTTGGTCTTTTGCTCGCCAGCCTCGACACGTTGGCGCAGTTCGGCAATACGCTCAGACGACAGGGATTTCTTCCTGCCACGGTAAGCCCCGCGTTGCTTGGCGAGCGCAATACCCTCGCGCTGACGCTCGCGGATCAGGGCGCGCTCGAACTCGGCGAACGCGCCCATCACCGAGAGCATCAGGTTCGCCATCGGAGAGTCTTCGCCAGTAAAACTGAGGTGTTCCTTGACGAATTCGATATGCACGCCGCGTTGTGTCAGCGTTTGCACGATCCGGCGCAAATCATCGAGATTGCGCGCCAGGCGATCCATGCTATGCACCACCACGGTGTCGCCGGTGCGGGCGAAGCTTATCAGCGCTTCCAGTTGCGGACGCTTGACATCCTTGCCGGATGCCTTGTCGCTAAAAGCGCGATCAACCTTGACGCCTTCCAGTTGCCGTTCCGGGTTCTGGTCGAAGGTGCTGACCCTGATATACCCAATGCGCTGTCCAGTCATGGAATTCCCTGCAAAATGTCAGGGAAGACTCTATGACCTTCAACGAGATATGTCAATAAATTCAAAATTCAATCCTATCCTGACGCAATTTACACATGGCATCTGACATCAGGTTAGGGTATAGCTTAACCGGACACCTCGGCCTCTGTGCCTTTACTGCTTTTCGGTACAACCAGGCAGAGCGCTCCGATAGTTATCGCCACATCAGCGAGGTTGAAGGCGGGCCAGTGCGCAAGTCGCCAATGGAAGTCAAGGAAATCAACAACCTGTCCACGCAGCACACGATCCGCGACATTGCCCAGCGCACCGCCGAGGATCAGGCTGTATCCCATCGCTTCGAGACGGGGCAATTGCTGGCACAGCATGCGTCCCAGCCAAGCAGAAACGACCAGGCCCAGCGTGATGAAAAAGTAACGTTGCCAGCCGCCAGCGTTCGCCAGAAAGCTGAATGCCGCGCCGGGATTCAGGACATGGACGAAGTTGAAGAAGGGCGTGACTTCGACCTGTTCACCGTAGGCAAACGTGCGGGTGATGGCGAACTTTGCGAGCTGATCGGTCATGACAGCACTGGCGGCCACTGCGAACCAGACCCAAGTCGATGTGCGGCGAGCCGATTGCCACACAGGGGCGGCCAGCGGCATCAGCCACCCGGCGAGCGCCGTGCAACTCAATCCAAGTACCCACCCCGCCAGCACATCGGCAGGAAAGTGCATTCCGGCTGCGATGTGTGACCAACCGACCAATGCGGCGTACAACACCAAGCCGATGCGGCCACGACGGCCTATCAAAGGCCAGAGCGCGCCGACCACCAGCGCGGCATAGGTGGCATGCCCGCTGGGCAGGCTGTAGTGTCGTTCGATGCCCCCGATAACGCGCACCATGTCGCCAAAAACGGCAGGCGGGCGTGGAAAGTCGATCCATAGCTTCAAGATGGTGGCGACGAGAAATGCCAACGCAAAGGCCACGCTAAAGACTCTGAGTCTGTACCGGATGGCATCGGCCCGCGTTGGGTCAGGTGCCGACTTTGACCATCCCCACATCGCCAAGAGCATCAGTGGTGCAGTCCAGTAGTTGCCTATCACAAGGTTGAAGAACGATGCCAGCGGTTCCAGCGCTGCAGGTGTGCTCATGTTGATGGCTTGGAACAACGCGATGTTCAGACCACCCCAGTCGTAGAGAAAGAATTTCCAGCTCATTTGCGCAACAGCCTCAAGCCATTGCCAACGACGAGCAAGCTGGCCCCCATATCAGCAAACACCGCCATCCACATGGTCGCTTGACCCGTGAAGGTCAGCACCAGAAATACTGCCTTGATGCCAAGGGCCAGCACAATGTTTTGCATCAGCACCTGCGCCGTCGCACGCGACAGGCGCACGAAGGTCGGAATCTTGCCCAGGTTGTCGTCCATCAGGGCCACGTCAGCGGTCTCGATGGCGGTATCTGTGCCAGCCGCTCCCATGGCAAAGCCGATGTCCGCACGCGCCAAGGCCGGGGCATCGTTGATGCCATCACCGACCATGCCGACCTTGCCCTTTATGGCCAGTAGCTCAACTTCGCGCAGTTTGTCGTCTGGGAGCAGATTGCCTTGCGCACGGTCGATCCCGGCTTGTGCGGCAATGGCCTGTGCCGTGTGGGGGTTGTCGCCGGTCAGCATCATGGTGTTGATGCCCAGTGCATGAAGCTCGGCAATGGCGCTCCTGCTGCTTTCCTTGATGGTGTCCGCTACGGCAAATAAGGCATGAACCCCTTTTGCGCTGACCAACATCACGACAGTTTTACCCATGGTTTCCAGCGCCGCGATGCGCTGTTCCAGCTCGGGAGTACGCTGCCCCAGCTCTTCTAGCATCCGCTGGTTGCCAAGATGGTAGGTTTCACCGTTGATTTGGCCCTGCACACCCCGACCGGGCAGCGCGTTGAATTCGGCCACGTCGAGCAAGGCAACCCCGTCCGTCTGCGCGGCCAGTGCCACCGCCTTGGATACAGGATGGTCCGAGCGGGCCGCCAGACTGGCAGCGATGCTGCGGCTGTCCGAGGCGAGTGCATTGCCCCATGTGACAAAGTCGGTCTGTGCGGGCTTGCCGTGCGTGATCGTGCCGGTCTTGTCCAGAGCCAGCCAGCGCAGCTTGCGGCCTTCTTCCAGATAGACGCCACCTTTGATGAGAATGCCGTGGCGGGCGGCGGCGGCCAGGCCGCTGACGATGCTGACCGGTGTAGAGATCACCAGTGCGCACGGGCAGGCGACCACCAGCAGAACCAATGCACGGTAGATCCAGTCGAGCCATGCCGCACCCATGAACAGCGGCGGCAACAACGCGACGGCGATGGCAACGCCGAATACAACGGGGGTGTACCAGCGGGCGAACTGATCGACAAAACGCTGAGTCGGCGCACGACTACCTTGCGCAGCCTCTACCGCGTGAATGATCCGGGCCAAAGTGGAGTTGTTGGCCAAGGCGGTGACGCGGTACTCGAACGAGCCGGATTCGTTGATCGTGCCAGCGAACACCGAATCACCGGGGGATTTTTCGACCGGGAGGCTTTCACCCGTGATCGGGGCTTGGTTGACGGCAGAGCGGCCTTCCAGCACCTCACCATCAAGGGCGATGCGCTCACCTGGTTTGACCCGGACGCGGGCGCCGATGGTGATTTGCTTGGCGCCCACCTCGCGCCATGTGCCGTCAGCCTGCTGTACCGTGGCCTGTTCCGGGGTCAGGTCGAGCAGGCCACGGATAGCGTTACGAGCGCGATCCAGCGATTTGGCTTCGATTACCTCGGCCAGCGCGAACAGTACCATCACCATTGCCGCTTCGGGCCAGTGGCCGATCAACATGGCACCCGTGACCGCAATCGACATGAGGGCGTTCATGTTGAGATTACGGTTCTTGAGCGCAATCCACCCCTTCTTGTAGGTGGAGAGGCCACCCGTGAAGACCGCGACAAGCGCCAGAACGACAACCGACCAGTGATTGCCGTTGTGGAGCCAGTAGACCGCCTCGGCCGCCGATGCAGTGACCAAGGAGATGCCCAGCGGCCACCAGTTGGTCGGCGTGGTCACAGGGGCGGCGGATGGAGATGCGACCTCTGCCGTGTCCACCACCTGCGCCTCGAATCCAAGCGCTTGCAGTGCCACGAGCACGTCTGGCAGAACCTGGTTCGCATGGCGTACCGACAGCGTGCGCTGCATCAGGTTGAAATCGAGATCAGCAACACCGGCCACGGTGCCGAGCTTGTTGCGGATCAACGTCTCTTCGGTCGGGCAATCCATCTTGGCAATGGACAGCTTGGTCGTCTGCTCGGCCGACGCCTGATCCATGCGCACAGCTTGCATGCCGATGGCCTTCAGCGCCTGCTCGACGGGAGACAACGAAGGCAATTCGTGTCGCACGGCCAAGGTACGTTGCATCAGGTTGAATTCAAGACCCGCCACCCCCGCCAGACCGGCCAGTTTGCTTCGGATCAGCGCCTCTTCGGTCGGGCAATCCATGTTCTCGATGCGGTACACCGCTTGAGCCGATCCGGTTGCCAGCGGGGCCGGTGCCGTGGGTTGGATGATCGGCTCAGTCGTGCAGCCACACCCCTTTGAAGCGCATTCGCTCATGAGTAACTCCTGAAAATCTTCTATTCAGCCTCCATTAAAATCTCTATAGTCACTATAGAGTCAAGTGATAATTGGAGATTGATGCATGGAAATCAGAATTGGCGACCTCGCCAAGCGCTCTGGGTGCGAGGTCGTGACCATCCGCTACTACGAGAAGGAAGGGCTACTGCCGAAGCCAGCGCGAAGCGGTGGCAACTTCCGGCTGTACGGTGAGGCGCACATTGAGCGCTTGCAATTCATCCGTCATTGCCGTTCGCTCGAGATGACGTTGAGCGAGATTCGCGCATTGCTGGGTCTGCGAGACAACCCGATGCAGGACTGTGGGGAGGTCAACACGCTGCTGGAGGCCCATATTCAACAGGTGGAAATGCGTGTATCCGCGCTGTTGCAGTTAAAACGGCACTTGGTTGATTTGCGCGAGAAGTGTTCTGGCTCTCGATCTGTAGAGGCGTGCGGCATTTTGCAAGGGTTGGGCAATTGCAATTGCCATGGTGAAAGTGCCACGAACAGTCAAACATCTGGGTAAGTAAGGGCTTAGCGTGCTTTATTTTCCGTTTTCTGAGGCGACCCCTCAAACAAACCACAGCATCGAGACTATAAAATTTTCTATGAATGCGCCATTTTTCAAAAACACAGTTCAACTCTCTAAAATTCATTGATTTTATAGCCGAATGCTAGATAAAGATCTTAAGGAAAATGAGTTATGGGCTTAAATTTTCCTGCATAAATAACCCTTTCTTGCAAGTAAGCCGTTTATAGGTACCGTAGAATGGTTGTTCCATTATCCTAGCAACCTCTTTTTAAGTCTTAAGGAGAAATGTATGAAATTAACTCAATTGCGTCATCTTGCGGTAGTACCACTGGCCTTTACGTTGCTTTCTTTTAATGCCAGTGCTGTCAGTCCGCCTCATCCAACAGGACTTAATGCCCCAATGATTAATGTTTCTCGTATGAACACCAATAATTATGCTCCAGGGGAAGCCGTTAAAATGTTCCCTGCCCCCAACAAAGGCATGGTTCAACATATTTTGACATTACCTAAGCTTGAGAATGAAGCAGACTACATGGTCGAGATCCAAATAGGCCAAACTCAACAACTTGTTGATTGCAATAAACATGGACTCAATGGTCAGCTTAAAGAGCTCACCGTTGAAGGTTGGGGTTATAACTACTATCAGGTCGATGAAATATCAGAAGGCCCAAGCACTATGATGGCCTGTTTTGAATTAGCCAAAAAAGAAGCATTTCTGAGGATCCCAAGTGAATTAACACTGCGTTATGACAGTCGTTTACCAAAGGTGTTTTATCTACCCGAGGGTGCAGAACTGCGCTTTAGAACGTGGAAGGCTGATTCAGCGTATCAATATTCAAAGTAATCATGTAATAAAATCAAAAAGAAGGGATATCTATTGCAGATATCCCTTTTCATTTTGAATCTTAACATTGAGTCGTGCTAATTGACGTTTTCTAACACAACCCAGACAGCTTTACCTAAGGTTGCGAGCATAACAGCGCAAAATATGGCGATGACCGCAGTATAGGAAAGCCAACGAAGATAGCGTTGACCTTTATCCATGGTATTGTGTTATGTCAATTAACCGATCTGTGTGAGCCCGCCCATGTATGGACGCAGCGCCTCAGGGATAGTCACGCTACCATCAGCATTTTGATAGTTTTCCAAAATTGCAACTAAGGTACGACCTACCGCAAGACCAGAGCCATTTAAGGTATGTAATAATGCGGGTTTGTTATCAGCCTTAACACGGTAACGGGCTTGCATACGGCGCGCTTGGAAATCCTTCATATTTGAGCATGAAGAGATCTCACGGTAAGTGTTTTGCCCAGGTAACCACACTTCAATATCGTAGGTCTTGCTTGAGCCAAAGCCCATATCACCGGTACAAAGCACCACTGTACGATATGGTAAGCCTAAGCGTTGTAAAACCGTTTCCGCATGGCCAGTCAACACTTCGAGTGCAGCCATTGAATCTTCTGGCTTAACTAGCTGTACTAATTCTACTTTATCAAACTGATGTTGACGAATTAAGCCACGGGTATCTTTACCGTAAGACCCTGCTTCACTACGGAAACACGCGGTATGTGCGGTTAATTTAATGGGTAACTCATCTTCATCAACGATGGTATCACGCACTAAGTTGGTTAATGGCACTTCTGCGGTTGGAATAAGGCTTAAGCCTTGGCCTTCTTCGGTCGCAGGTTTTGTGTGGAATAAATCCTCACCAAACTTAGGTAATTGGCCAGTACCCAATAAGCTTGCTTCGTTAACCAGTAATGGCACGTAGGCTTCGGTATAACCATGCTCAGTGGTGTGTAGATCTAGCATGAACTGCCCTAATGCACGATTTAAACGGGCAATTTGGCCTTTCATCACGATAAAGCGTGAGCCAGTGATTTTCACTGCGCTCTTAAAATCTAAACCGTTTAGGCCTTCACCTAAATCGATATGATCTTTAACAGGGAAATCGAAGCTGCGTGGCGTGCCCCAACGACGGATTTCGACGTTTTCAGTCTCGTCAGCACCGATAGGCGCAGACTCGTCTGGCAGGTTTGGCATCGACATAGCAATCGCGTTCACTTCTTCAAGTACCGCGGCCAGCTCGACTTTCTTCGCATCTAATTGCGCACCTAAATCGCCTACCTGCGCCATGATGGCATCCACATCTTCGCCGCGGGATTTAGCTTGTCCGATGGACTTGGAAATAGCATTACGCGAGGCTTGCAGCTCTTCCGTTGCCACTTGCAGTGACTTACGTTTTTCTTCTAATTGGGTGAGATGAGCGACATCTAAAATAAAACCACGGGTAGCTAATCGCTCAGCGGTCACTGCTAATTCGTTGCGCAAAAATTTAGGATCTAACATGTGATATATTCTTAATAGTTAAATGCGAGAAAAAACCAGTTGTTGACCTAAGTAAACCATAAACAAACATAGACTTAGGTTCAACACCACATTCAAAGCTGCCTTCAACCAATCTCCTTCTTGCATCAGCAATAAAGTTTCGTTTGAGAAGGTTGAAAACGTTGTCAAAGCACCTAACAGGCCAACACCAATTAGTGCTTTGAGTTCTGGGCTGATATGACTCAATTGTCCCAGTGCGTAAATGACGCCCATTAAAAATGAACCAAGGACATTGACCAACAGTGTACCAAAAGGAAAACTGCTGCCAAATACTTGGATCATGAATATTGAAATAAGATAGCGAAAAACCGCACCAATGGAACCACCTAAGGCCACAAGTATGAGATTATTCATACCTTTTTCTCCCACTGGCTTGATCTAATTGCGCTAATTGCGCCAATTTGTCCTTAATCCGCTTCTCAAATCCGCGTTCAGTCGGGAAATAAAATTGCGATGCTTGTAAGGATTCGGGGAAATAATTCTCGCCGCTGGCATAGGCATTGGGTTCATCGTGGGCATAACGATACTCGGCGCCAAAACCCATTTCCGCCATGAGTTTTGTGGGTGCATTACGTAAATGATAAGGCACGGCCTCTTGGCCCGTTTCGCGCGCCAGCGCCCTCGCCGCTTTAAAGGCTGTATACACGGCATTACTTTTAGGCGCACTGGCTAAATACACAATCGCTTGGGCAATCGCCCGCTCACCTTCGGCAGGACCTACGCGGTGGAAACAATCCCAGGCATTGAGCGCAATGGTCATCGCAGCGGGATCCGCGTTGCCCACATCTTCTGAGGCTATAGCTAATAAACGTCTGGCGACATACAGCGGATCGCCGCCGCCTTCTAAAATGCGGCAAAACCAGTACAGCGCCGCATCGGGCGCCGAGCCACGAATCGATTTATGTACCGCTGAAATCAAATCGTAAAACTGATCGCCATTTTTATCGAACCCCGCCACTTGATGACCGGCGACTTGTACCAGCATTTCAGTGGTAAAACTGCCACCATCGGCCACCATATCGCTCATCAACTCAAGCAGGTTCAGCGCCTTACGCGCATCGCCATCACATAACTGCGCCAGCTTACTGAGCACATCAATTGGCATAATTAACTGTCGTTGCCCCAAGCCGCGTTCGGTGTCCGTTAAGGCTTGGGTGATAATATGCACTATCTCGTCATGGCTTAAGCGCTTGATAAGATAGACTCGCGCCCGCGACAGTAAGGCATTATTGATTTCAAATGAAGGGTTTTCCGTGGTCGCCCCAATAAAAATCACAGTGCCATCTTCAATAAAGGGCAAAAAGGCGTCCTGTTGACTCTTATTAAAGCGATGCACTTCATCAACAAATAACAAGGTACGTTGGCCACGGGATTGAGCAATCGCTTGCGCTTGCTCAATGGCGGCGCGAATATCTTTTACACCCGACGTGACCGCCGAAATACGTTCGACATGGGCATTAGAATAATGGGCGATAAGTTCAGCAAGGGTCGTTTTACCTGTGCCCGGCGGTCCCCATAACATCATCGAATGGGCGCGGCCCGCTTCTAATGCTTGGCGTAGTGGTTGGCCCTCACCTAACAAATGAGCTTGACCTATGTACTCAGCTATCGTCCTTGGGCGCATACGCGCGGCCAAAGGACGAAAATCGGGCGCAAAATTAAACGATAAACTACTCACTCGCTAACCTATTGGGATTTAACACGTTGGTCATCAACATCAACGTTATCTGGCAACACAAACTTAAACAGCGCTTTATCCGCAGAACTAATAGTGTGTTGATTGCTTAAGTCAAACTGGCTCAGATTGCCTTTATCATCGAGTACATTAAATTTATTCAGTGTGCCTTTGTTAAAACACACATTGACCGCAGAAATACCAGCGTCCATCGACTTAGGTTTGATTTCATAACAGTCTTGCTTCTTGGTCACGCTATATTGCGACCAAGTGGCATCATCGCGGTGAACTAATAAAGCGATAGGCGATGCATTAATAGCTTCAGCAAAATCCATAATCACAACTTCCTCGGCAAAGGGGTTGTAGATCCATAAGTCTTTACCGTCGGCGACAATTTTAGACTCATCGGGCGCCGTTAAATGCCAATAAAACTGATTAGGGTGAGCAAGTGCAAATACGCCAGCACCGCTTTGGATAACTTTTTTATTCACATCAGTAACGGTTTGCTTAAAATCCGCCTTAAGGGACTCCGTGCCGTTTAAGGTTTCGCGTAATTGCTTAGCATCATCGGCCAACACTGCATTGCTGTATAACAATGGTGATAACAACACAGCACACAACAGTTTTTTCATAGGTATCCTTTGGACTAAAAGTTGAACTCGCCGCATTATGGCGAGTTCAAACTGACATCTAGCTTAACATTAATAGTGTTTTGGGGCCGGAGGCGCTAACACTTCGCGGTTACCGTTATGGCCCTGCGCCGACACCACGCCCTGCATTTCCATTTGTTCGATAATACGCGCAGCACGGTTATAACCAATCTTAAATTTACGCTGCACGCTCGAAATCGAACCTCGGCGAGTTTCGGTCACGAAGGCGACGGCCTCATCGTAGAGCGGATCGTATTCTTCATCGGATTCGGCGGTTTCACCCGGCAATAGCACTTGTTCACCCTCACTGACGCCATTGAGGATCTCATCAATGTATTGTGGCTTACCACGGGCGCACCAATCGGCTACCACACGGTGAACTTCATGGTCATCGATAAAGGCACCATGGACACGATTTGGCACTGCGGTTCCGGGCGGTAAGTACAACATGTCACCCATACCGAGTAAGGTTTCGGCACCTTGCTGATCTAAAATGGTACGGGAGTCGATACGGGAAGACACTTGGAACGCCATCCGCGTCGGAATGTTAGCCTTGATTAAGCCGGTGATCACATCCACCGACGGACGCTGGGTCGCGAGGATTAAATGGATACCCGCAGCACGGGCTTTTTGGGCGATACGGGCGATCAGTTCTTCCACTTTCTTACCGACAATCATCATCATGTCGGCAAATTCATCGACAACCACCACAATCGAAGGCAGTTTATCTAAGGCTGGTGCCTCTGGCTCCATGCTGTCAGACGATTTCCACATAGGATCATAAATCACTTCACCATTGGCTTTAGCTTCAGCGATTTTCGCGTTATAGCCCTTGATGTTACGAACGCCCATCATAGACATTAGCTTGTAGCGGCGCTCCATCTCACCCACACACCAACGCAGCGCATTGGCCGCTTCTTTCATGTCGGTAACGACTTCACAGAGTAAATGCGGGATACCTTCATAAACCGAGAGCTCAAGCATTTTCGGGTCAATCATGATAAAGCGAACATCTTCAGGACCAGACTTATACAGCAAGCTGGTGATCATCACGTTCACCCCGACTGATTTACCCGAGCCTGTCGTACCAGCAACCAATAAGTGCGGCATTTTACCTAAGTCAACCACCACAGGCTCACCGGAGATATCTTGGCCAAGCACCATAGTTAAATTCGATTTGCTCTGAGTAAAGGCTTCACAGTCGAGTACATCACGCATATACACTGTTTCGCGAAACTTGTTTGGCAGTTCGAGGCCAACGTAAGATTTCCCTGGGATCACCTCAACGACTCGCACACGCTCTGCCAGCAGTGAACGGGCTAAGTCATTTGCAAGGTTTGAAATCTTAGAGGCTTTAATACCTGGCGCAAGTTCAAGCTCAAAACGAGTGATCACCGGACCTGGATAGACCCCCACAACAGTGGCAACAATATTAAAGTCGGCAAGCTTAGCTTCAACCAAACGTGCCACATGTTCTAACTCTTCGGGACTAATCGGGTTCTTTTTGCGATCAGGCACATCGAGCAAACTGATGCTTGGCAACGGATCCATAGGCTTAGTCGGCACAGGTTTATCTTCTTGGCCGGGTAATACGACAATGCCATCGACAATCTTAGCCTTAGGAGCTTGCTTTTGGCGCTGCGCTTGAGTCACTGCCCCCGTAGATGCTTTGGTATCAAAATCGATCACATCGTCATCATTGAACGTTAAGATGTCATCATCTTCATCAATGATAGCTTCGCGATGCAATACTGGTTCATCCTCATCGTCGTCGAAAACCTGAGCGTTGAAACCGTTATCGGTTTCATCTTCTTCCAAATCAGCATCTTGCGCTTTAGCTACCCAAGGTGGCGCTTCAAAATGACCATATTCAGCCACCGCGCTAACAGGATCAAGTTGCGGCTCAACGCGTTGCTGGCCTTTAGGTTCAGCTTTTGCTTTATTGTTGTTTAAACTTAAAATTTTAACCAAAGAAGATAACTTACCTTTACCACTACTGGCTTCAGTGATGAATTCTTCACGGGGCTCTTCTGGTAAAGCCCGTGTATGGATCACGCGACTTTGTGTTGTATCTGGTTGACGTATTTTAGCTTTATCAAGCACATGCTGCGAATCACGACGCTCGCGGAATTTATCCACAACAGACATAAAACCGCGAGTATCTTCCGTTTCTCGCTCACGCTTTAACGACTGAGGTAAACGTTTGAGTTGTTTGTAGCACCAGATTGAGACAAAGCCGACCTTTTCAACCACAGTCAGCCAACTGATCCCTGTTAATAGCGTAAAACCCGAGCCTAAACAGCACAATAGCAATAAGGTTGTGCCTAACTTATTAAAATATGGCAGCATCGCTTGGCCAATGACATCACCAGCTACACCGCCTGCGGAAAACTCATAGATATTATTGGCGTTCATGCTGGCTAATGCCGAAAAACCAAGAATAAGTAGCAGAAAACCAATGATCCGCAATGCAACCGAAAAGTAGTCGATTTCCAACAAATCATGGGCCCGCTTAAAAAGCAGCCAACCAGTAGAGGCGACAATAATTGGCATGATATAGGCTGTCACGCCAAAAAAATACAGCAGAATATCGGCGATCCAAGCACCAACAGCCCCTGTCCAGTTATTGATATCACCTTGAAAATGAGACTGACTCCAACCCGGATCTGAGGGACTGAAACTGGCTAAAGCGAGCAAAATATAAGTGGCTACAACACAGCAAATGATGAGTCCGCCTTCGAGCAGACGCTGCAAGCCTGAGAGCGTGCGTACACTATTTCCTTGAGACAAACGACTTAATCCATAAAATTGAAACAGGTGGGCTAACGATACCAGAATCCCATTAAATGTGGAGCATCTTAGGCGGTTTTTCTCCTAAGAATTACTGCTATAAGCTAAAAAAACGCTCTTGGCTCATAAAAGCTAGGACTTTGACCATTAACTGATTATTCCGCAATCAATTTAGGCTACATTGTTGAAGACAAATGCCAGATAAAAATATGCCCCTAAGCTGGCTAACTTAAGGGCAAAAGCAAGGTTATAAGTGTGGTTTTAAAAGGCTTACACTGGAATAAATAAGGGGCCTAGGCCCCTTATTGTAACCGTTTCAGGGTATTAAATATCGCAGAGCAGCTGGTTTATCGCAACACGACTAGTATGTTTAACTTCTTCCATCACCACGTAGGTACGGGTATCAGAAACAGAAGGTAATTTCAGTAAAGTTTCGCCCAATAGGCGGCGATAAGCCGACATATCAGAAACACGTGTTTTTAATAAGTAGTCAAAGTCACCAGAAACGAGATGACATTCTTGAATATCATCCAACAGTTGCACAGCGCGATTAAACTTATCAAATACTTCGGGAGTATCACGGCTTAATGTGATTTCCACGAATACCAGTAGGGATGCACCCAAGAAATGAGGATTCACCAAAGCAGTATAGCCATTGATATATCCTTGCTTTTCGAGTCGTTTCACTCTTTCTAAACACGGAGTAGGACTTAATCCCACTCTTTTAGATAGTTCCACATTTGAAATGCGTCCATCAATTTGTAATTCATTAAGAATGTTGCGATCGATGCGATCCAAGTCTTTTACAGGACTCTTTTTATTATATGCCATTTATTTAACCTTGCTTTATCACTAAAACAACATTTTATTCTACGTATGTCTAAAGTTCAGCAGCATAAACTGCGTCGCCGATACTATACTAGATATCCCTGAATTAATCACGTTCAGGTCACGATAAAATAACAATTATGCCCATTAAAAGTGGGTTTTTCAGGCAATTGAGGCTCAAAAATGATTATTGGTGTACCAAAGGAAATTAAAAACCACGAGTATCGTGTCGGTATGGTTCCTTCAAGCGTTCGCGAATTGACAATCAAAGGTCATGAAGTGTTTGTAGAAACGAATGCCGGCACGGGAATTGGTTTTACTGATCAGGATTATATTGATGCAGGCGCAAAAATATTAGCAACTGCTGCTGAAGTCTTTGCTAAAGCAGAGATGATTGTAAAGGTAAAAGAGCCTCAGGCAGTTGAACGCGCCATGCTGCGTCATGACCAGATTTTATTCACTTATCTGCATTTAGCACCGGATTTACCACAAACTGAAGATTTAATTAAAAGTGGTGCCGTATGTATCGCTTACGAAACTGTGACCGATGACCGTGGTGGCTTACCGCTGTTAGCCCCGATGTCAGAAGTGGCTGGCCGCATGTCTATCCAAGCGGGTGCGATGGCGCTGGAAAAATCTTCTGGTGGTCGTGGTATGTTATTAGGTGGTGTACCCGGTGTTGAGCCAGCTAAAGTTGTGATCATTGGCGGTGGCATGGTCGGTACTAATGCAGCGCAAATGGCTGTCGGTATGGGCGCAGATGTAGTTGTGCTTGATCGTAGCATCGATGCACTACGTCGCTTAAACATGCAATTTGGTTCTGCAGTTAAAGCGGTTTACTCGACTGCCGATGCGATTGAGCGCCATGTATTAGAAGCTGACTTAGTCATTGGTGGCGTATTAATTCCTGGTGCTGCGGCACCTAAACTGGTGACACGTAGCATGATTTCTCGTATGAAACCAGGCAGTGCTATCGTAGACGTTGCTATCGACCAAGGCGGTTGCGTGGAAACCTCCCATGCAACGACTCACCAAGATCCAACTTATATCGTTGATGATGTTGTGCACTACTGTGTAGCGAACATGCCAGGCGCAGTAGCCCGTACATCAACCTTCGCTCTCAATAACGCAACTCTGCCTTATATCCTTAAGTTAGCTAACTTAGGTTATAAAGCCGCCCTGTTACAAGACAAGCACTTACTAAACGGTTTGAACGTAATGCACGGCAAACTGGTTTGTAAAGAAGTGGCTCAAGCATTAAATCTTGAGTACACAGCGCCAGCAAGTTTATTAGCCTAATCATATGAGAGCCTAGGTTCACACGGACCTACTCTGCTTTGTTCGGCCTCACTCTGTTGAGGCCGATTTTTTATGCAGATCACAATTATCTTCACTCACGCCGGTTTTAAGCCATAGCCTTAGTAAACTCAGGCTGACAATTTGCCTTAGGATTCGATTAGCATAATCTAAAAGAATCACCAAACATCGCTTTACCCCTACAGGTAAATTCCCTACAATCCATGCAATTTGCTAAAAGCACGGAGAGAAAAATGAGCCAAGTCAGACATAGTAACCTATTGATTTTAGGTTCAGGTCCCGCAGGATACACCGCTGCAGTTTATGCTGCGCGCGCAAACTTAAAGCCTGTGATGATCACAGGTATGCAGCAAGGTGGTCAGTTAACGACCACGACTGAAGTTGAAAACTGGCCAGGTGATGCAGAAGACTTAACGGGTCCAGCATTAATGGAACGTATGCAAAAGCATGCGGAAAAATTTGATACTGAAATTCTGTTCGATCATATTAATGAAGTGACGCTAACTGAGCGCCCTTTCCGTTTAAAAGGCGATAACGGCGAATATACCTGTGATGCGCTAATCATCGCCACTGGCGCCTCTGCCCGTTACCTAGGACTTGAGTCTGAAGAAGCGTTCAAAGGACGCGGCGTATCGGCCTGTGCAACCTGTGATGGTTTCTTCTATCGTAATCAAAAAGTTGCAGTGATTGGTGGTGGTAACACAGCCGTTGAAGAAGCACTATACCTAAGCAATATCGCCGCCGAAGTGCACTTAATTCACCGTCGCGACACCTTCCGCTCAGAAAAAATTCTTATCGACCGTTTAATGGATAAAGTCGCCAACGGCAACATTATCCTGCATCTAGACCAAACCATGGAAGAAGTGGTTGGTGATGCAATGGGTGTAACAGGTCTAAAAATGAAGAGCACCAAAGACGGTTCTATCACTGATCTAGCCGTTGCCGGTGTGTTCGTGGCCATTGGTCACAGCCCAAACACAGGGATTTTTGAAGGCCAATTAGAGATGAACAACGGCTATTTGAAGGTGCAGAGTGGTCTCCAAGGTAACGCCACGCAAACCAGTATAGAAGGCGTGTTTGCCGCAGGTGATGTGATGGACCAACATTACCGTCAAGCGATTACCTCTGCGGGTACAGGTTGTATGGCAGCATTAGATGCCGAGCGTTACTTAGACGCGAAGAAATAATCTACTGTAAGTCTTATCTAAACTCAAATAATAGCAGGCACAGGTTAACTACCTTAGCCTGCTTTTTTTTATCTGCATGTTGTGGCTAAAAAACAGCAACAAAAAAAGGGACCAAATGGTCCCCTCTTAAGTGCGACAAACTAATTGCTTAGTTTAACGCTTCTTTTGCTTTTTCAACTAAAGTTGCGAATACAACTTTGTCAAATACAGCGATGTCAGCCAAAATCTTACGATCGATTTCGATAGACGCCTTTTTCAGACCGTTGATGAAACGGCTGTAAGACAGACCATTTTGACGAGCTGCAGCATTAATACGTGCAATCCACAGTTGGCGGAATTGACGTTTTTTCTGACGACGGTCACGGTAAGCATATTGACCAGCTTTAGTTACTGCTTGAACAGCAACGCGGTAAGTACGGCTACGAGCGCCATAATAACCTTTAGCTAATTTTAAAACTTTCTTGTGACGAGCACGTGCGGTTACACCACGCTTAACTCTTGGCATTTTCTAATCTCCTAAATTAAGCGTATGGTAATTGACGCGCGATTGCTGGAACGTCAACTTTGGCAACTAAACACTTGTTACGTAAGTGACGCTTACGCTTAGTGCTCTTTTTGGTCAGAATGTGACGTAAATGGGCTTGCTTGCGCTTGAAACCATTAGCGGTTTTCTTAAAACGCTTCG
>AACY020561938.1_pt1 | contig 46079 bp, 39 predicted proteins | sample 267378 | NCBI WGS metagenome assembly AACY02 (sample SAMN02954345, study PRJNA13694) | marine metagenome | biome: aquatic; feature: ocean; material: water; isolation source: isolated as part of a large dataset composed predominantly from surface... | reverse complement strand
TTGGCGCTTTTCTTCTACAGATTATGCCACCAATTATATTGGGATAACACGCTTTTAAGCCGCTTAAATTCATTTTCCAACGAAATCCTGTCTCAGTCCGTTGCAAATTTTTGAGAAGAAATTGGGCTGTCGCTTCATCAATGCCGCTATGGGTTAAATGGGCCAAGGCAAAACGGCGATCGGTGTGGCCTTCAAGTGGCAAACTTTCGAGTGCGGCAAATACCGCATCATGGCGTGGCTGATAAGCAACTGGGGCAATATCAGCGGCAACCATGCTGATGATGCGTTCTGGATAGGCTAGGGCCGTTGCCATGGCAATTTTCCCACCCATGGAATGTCCCATAATATGCACGCGCTCAAGCTTGAGATCATCGAGTAAATCCACCATCGCTTTCGCTAAGCTTGGGTAATCCATCTGTTGCCAATGTTCACTTAAGCCGTGATTAGGTACATCAACGCGGATGACTTGATGATGGGTTTCGATAACTTGACCTAAGCCTTTAAGATTATCTAAATTGCCAAAGAGACCATGGATAAGGAGGACAGCTTCTCCTTGACCAGAAGATACAAAATTCATGGAATAGCCTGTGCTATGGTACCTAACGTTGCGCGAATTGTGCCTTCAATGCGTTAAGTTTGACAAGTCTTGTGGCGGTTTTGAAATTAAGAACCTTCAACTTGCTGGCTTTTTCAGCGATTAACATCGTTGTGCTAATTTGATGTGCGATTTCACGCATTTTTAGATTAATGATGCTTTATCAGATTGATAGAGATAGATACACTGAGGCAACGATCGCACAGATCCTTTGCTAGGATCGCCTGTGGTGCACTTTTTCGGTAAGCCTATCGAATAACAAAGGATAATAAGGTTATGAAATACATCGAAGTGGATGAAGAGCTCTATCGTCATATTGCCAGCAAAACGGAACGTATTGGTGAGAGTGCCTCTGATATTCTCCGTCGATTACTCGGCCTGTCCGTCGATGCGGTTGAACAGTCACAGCCACAGTCTATCAGCCAACCGAGTTTAGAGGTGGTAACGCCTGAGCCACAGAGCGTTCCGCAAGTAGAAAGCTTCGAGTCTGTCATCGATTTTAATCAATTGGTTGATGAACATAAGTTAGAACAACAAAAAGGCGCGGTGGGCCGCTTCTTATTTTTGCTCGAGAGCTTGTATCAACTTAACAAAGCCCAGTTTTCGCAAATTTTACAGATCCAAGGGCGCGATCGTCTCTACTTTGCGCGCTCTCGTGAGGAGTTACTCAAGGCTAGCGCCACCGCAAATCCGAAGGAAATCGGTAATACCGGATTTTGGGTAACGACCAACAACAATACTGCAAAAAAACGGACAATTTTAGCCGAGGCCTTGGTGCAATTGGGCTGTGATGCCCAAATCGCCAACGGCATTGCCGAACGCGTATAACGACTTATCGACGCCGCAATGATGCGGCGTTTCCATTTAATAACCGATTTTCCAGTAGGAGAGGATCAGGTGGCAATACATCAACGGGCAGGACAAACCGCGAGTCAGACGGATCTGGTGAATATTCCAAAGCTGATGAGCCATTATTACAGCATCAAACCCAATGTGGATGCTGCCGAGCAGCGTGTGACATTCGGGACCTCAGGCCATCGCGGAACTGCATTTCAAGGGAGCTTTAACCAAGACCATATTTGGGCGATTACCCAAGCCGTTGTCGATTATCGCCAATCGGTGAATATCGAAGGCCCGCTGTTTTTAGGTATCGATACCCACGCTTTATCTTATGCGGCTTACGTGTCGGCGATTGAAGTGTTAGCGGCCAATAAGGTGACTGTGCATATCCAGCAACATGATGGTTTTACGCCAACGCCTGTGGTGTCACATGCGATTATTTGTGCAAATCGCGAGGCGGCACTAAGTGGTGCCGCGTTAAGCGATGGTTTGATTATTACGCCATCCCACAATCCACCGCAGGATGGTGGGATTAAATACAATCCACCCCATGGTGGCCCTGCTGAAGGTAATATCACTGCGTGGATTGAGTCCCGCGCAAATGATTACCTGCGCGCAGCGCTCAAGGGCGTTAATAAGCTCGCTTATGCAGATGCATTGGCTTCGGGTTATGTGCATGCCATCGATTTGATCTCCCCATATGTCGCGGATTTAGTCAATGTGGTCGATATGCATGCTATCGCTAAGGCTAAACTTAAGCTGGGTGTCGATCCATTAGGCGGCTCCGGTATTCATTATTGGGCACCGATTGCCAAGCACTATGGCATTGATATCACTTTAGTTAACGATAAGGTCGATCCAAGCTTCAGCTTTATGTCATTGGATAAGGACGGCAAGATCCGCATGGATTGCTCTTCTCCCTATGCGATGGCAGGTTTACTGGCCCATAAAGAATCCTTCGATTTATGTGTGGGTAACGATCCTGACTACGATAGACACGGCATCGTGTGTCCGGGCACCGGGCTGATGGACCCCAACCACTATTTAGCAGTAGCGATTGATTATCTGCTAACCCACAGACCAGAGTGGAGCGATAGCTTAGCCATTGGTAAGACATTGGTATCGAGCGCGCTTATCGATAAAATCTGTGCCTTCCATGGCAAAAAATTACTCGAAGTCCCCGTTGGCTTTAAGTGGTTTGTCGATGGATTAGCTGAGGCAACCATTGCCTTTGGCGGTGAGGAGAGTGCGGGCGCCGCGTTCCTGCGCCGTGATGGCACGACTTGGTGTACTGACAAGGACGGTTTTATTTTAGTGCTGCTCGCAGCCGAAATGCTTGCGGTCACAGGTAAAACGCCGGGGCAACGCCATCAAGAATTAGTGGCGCAATTTGGTCAAAGCTTCTACAAGCGTATCGACAGCCCAATTAGCCTTGAGAACAAAGCCAAATTTGCCAAGCTTAATGCCGAGACCTTAAACGCCACTACGCTGGCGGGTGAGAACATTGAGGCTGTATTGACCCATGCACCTGGCAATAATGCTTCAATTGGTGGCATTAAAGTGACCACGGCCAATGGTTGGTTTGCTGCGCGGCCATCGGGCACTGAGGCGTTATTCAAGATTTACGGTGAGAGCTTTATCAGTGAGCAACATCTTGCCGATATCATTAAGGACGCACAAGCCCTGATCGATAAGGCCCTCAGCGCCTGATTTAGCGTTTACGCATTCTTTTTACCGATAAAAAAACGCACTCATTGAAATCCTATGAGTGCGTTTTTATTTGCAGCGATTGTAAGATCAAATTATTCAGGTTTGAGCTGAATCGCTAAGCCTAGTACTCGATATGGCAACTCGGTAAGTTATTCTTATCGATATAGTTTTGATGATATTCCTCTGCCACATGGAATTGCTGTAACGGCACAATCTCAGTGACGATATGACGCAATCCCCAACGACCTGAACGGGCAAAGGCCAGTTTTGAGGCTTCTGCCGCCGCTTTTTGCTCACGATCATGGAAGAAAATGGTACTGCGGTATTGAGTACCAATATCGCCGCCCTGCATATTGAGCGTGGTCGGGTTGTGGTTTTTCCAAAACACATCCAGTAACTCGTCGTAGCTGACAATCGCAGGGTCAAATTCTACTTGCACGACTTCAGCATGGCCTGTCTTACCTTTTTTGACTTCCTCATAGGTGGTCGCTTCGTTATTGCCACCCATATAGCCGCAGGTCGCGTTGGTCACGCCGTTGACTTGTCTAAAGAAATACTCCACGCCCCAAAAACAGCCGGCACCGAAAGTTGCTAACGCCATGATAAATCCTGATAGAAGTCTAGATGGCTAAGGATTGTGATAAAACTCATGCCTAAAAGCAAGTGTGTCGACAAAATTAATCCTATGTCGACCAAATGCGGCTAAGATGCTGTTGTTTTGCCGCGAAATGCGCTTGTTTGACCAGAATGACAGAGTAACGGCCCAAAAACTTGTGTTAGTATGGATGCGCTTTTTAAGGCGGGTAGCGATAAGTGCCATGAAACAGGCAGTTATTGCCATCACTCCCGTCTTTAACACGCTATTATAAGGAGAATTCTGTGTTACAAGCTCTGTTAGATTCGAAGGATTTTCTCGCGCTGACCCTCGCTAATCCTGAAACCCTCGGAGAGGAGTTTAGTTTCGCCTTAGGGGAACATACTCGAGTCGAGGTGTGGGACACGGGCGTCATCGTTTTTGAGCCTGCACAAGCCCAAGGTAAGGATGTCATTCTCTCCTGCGGTGTCCACGGCAATGAAACCGCCCCCATCGAACTCTGCAATACCTTAATCAAACAGCTTCTCCAACAAAAAATCATCGCCAAACAACGCACGCTCTTTCTTATTGGTAACCCTTTAGCGATTAATAACGGCACTCGCATTATCGACGAGAACATGAATCGTCTGTTTAGTGGCGAGCATTCAAATCCACCGGGATTAGTGAATCCTGAGCGGGTGCGGGCGAAAAAATTAGAAGCCTATGTTGACCGCTTCTTTAAGGGCGCAGCCTCAGGGCGCCAGCGAATTCACTACGATTTACACACGGCGATGCGGGCGTCAAAACACGAAAAGTTTGCGATTTATCCCTATCGTCCCGGCCGTGCTTACAGCGCCGAGCAAATCATGTTTTTAGCGGCCAGTGGCGTCGATACTGTGTTATTTCACCATGAGCCGACAACCACCTTTAGCTATTTTTCCTCCGAGCAGTATGGCGCCGATGCCTTTACCATAGAATTAGGTAAGGTGTATCCCATGGGCCAAAACGATATGACGCGTTTTATTGCCGCCCAAGAGATGTTTATGCGCCTTATCACAGACAAACCCTTAGCGCTTGAGCCATTCTCAGCGGATAAGGTGAATCTGTATCAAGTGTGTCGGGTGATTAACAAACATTTTGATGATTTTGAATTTACCTTCGCGACCGATGTCGAAAACTTCAGAGCTTTCCCTAAAGGCTTTGTATTGGCCCGAGAGGGTGGACAGGAAATTAAAGTCGAACAGGAATTTGAAGCGATTGTCTTCCCCAATGCCAAGGTGCCCATCGGCAATCGCACTGTGATTTGCCTGATCCCTTCAGTCGCGCCAGATGTTCGCTAGTTTTGTAAAGCATTATATACATGCCCACAGGGGATTAGTTGTCGTTTGAACTGTGCCAACGGTTGATAGGTAGTTTACGTTAACGTAATGTTCATCCGGCATATTCGTATAAATTAGGCGCAGTGGTTCTTCTGCTGCGTAACGAGATAACAAGAGCACAATATGAGCAAAGCAACACTCAACACTGATACAGTGCACCGTGTCGGCTTCTTGGATAAGGCATCGCTTCACATTCCTATCCTTCGAATTCTACAAGCAGACGGCACTACCTATGAAACCGCGGTTTTGCCTGTAATAGATGAAGCCTTAGCCACCAAAATTTACGATACTTGCGTATTCACGCGGGTACTCGATGAACGTATGCTTGGCGCACAGCGTCAGGGACGGATCAGCTTCTATATGACCTGCACCGGTGAAGAAGCCGCGATCGTCGGTAGCGTGGCCGCACTTGATCAAGAAGATGTGATCCTCGCGCAATACCGTGAACATGCAGCGCTACGTTATCGCGGCTTTACCACTGAACAGTTTATGAACCAAATGTTCAGCAATGAGAAGGACTTAGGTAAAGGTCGCCAAATGCCAATCCACTACGGCTGCGCGGCGTTAAACTACCAAACCATCTCATCGCCATTGGCCACTCAAATCCCGCAAGCGACAGGTGTCGGTTATAGCCTGAAAATGCAGGGCAAACGTAATGTTGCTGTCTGTTATTTCGGTGAAGGCGCTGCATCTGAAGGCGATTTTCATGCCGGATTGAATATGGCGGCGGTGTTAAAATGCCCCGTGATTTTCTTCTGCCGTAACAATGGTTATGCCATTTCTACCCCAACCGAAGAGCAATTTGCCGGTAACGGTATTGCCAGCCGCGGTGTGGGTTACGGTATGCACACCATTCGCGTCGATGGCAATGATATGTTGGCTGTTTTGGCTGCAACTCAACAAGCGCGCGCCTATGCGATTGAACATAATGCCCCCGTGTTGATTGAAGCAATGACTTATCGTCTGGGCGCCCACTCATCTTCTGACGATCCTTCAGGCTATCGCTCAAAAGAAGAAGAGGCGAAATGGCAACAACACGATCCAGTCAAACGCTTTAAGTTGTGGCTGATTAATAAAGGCTGGTTAGCCGAGGCCGATGATGCCCAGCGTTACGAAAAGTACCGTGAAGAAGTGTTAGCCGCCGTTAAAGTCGCGGAAAAATTACCTATCCCTATGCTGGATGAGATTATTGAAGACGTGTACGACAAGCCAACGCCAGCGCTTAAAAAGCAACTGAGCGATCTTAAAGAACACATCAAAAAATATCCGCAATCCTATCCCAAAAGTGCAGGGAGGCTATAAGCCGTGGCAGAAATGAATATGTTACAGGCCGTCAATGAGGCCTTGTCAATCGCCATGCAAGCTGATGAGCGCATGGTGGTGTTTGGTGAAGACGTTGGCCACTTTGGCGGCGTGTTTCGCGCAACTTCTGGTTTGCAGGAAAAGTTTGGTCGCAGCCGCTGCTTTAACACGCCACTGACTGAGCAAGGTATTGCGGGTTTTGCCAACGGGTTAGCCTCTAATGGTATGACTGCCGTAGCGGAAATCCAGTTTGCTGATTACATCTTTCCGGCGTTTGACCAGATCGTAAACGAGTCGGCTAAATTCCGTTACCGCAGCGGTAATGAGTTTAATGTGGGAAGCCTGGTGTTCCGTACACCCTATGGTGGTGGTATTGCAGGTGGTCACTATCATTCACAATCGCCAGAAGCCTATTTTACCCAAACCCCAGGCTTAAAAGTGGTTGTGCCGCGTAATCCTGCTCAAGCCAAAGGTTTATTATTAGCCTCTATTCGCGATAAAAACCCGGTGGTGTTCTTCGAGCCTAAGCGTTTATACCGAGCTTCTGTGGGGGAAGTCCCTGCGGGCGATTATGAAATCGAGCTGGGTAAAGCCGAAGTGGTGCGTGAAGGGAAAGATATCACGTTAGTGGCCTGGGGCGCACAGATGGAAATCATCGAAAAAGCGGCCGACATGGCGGCAAAAGAGGGGATTTCCTGCGAAATTATCGACCTGCGTACACTCGCGCCTTGGGATGTAGATACCGTTGCTGATTCTGTGAAGAAGACAGGCCGCTTACTGATCAACCACGAAGCGCCATTAACGGGTGGTTTTGCGGGTGAAATTGCGGCCACCATTCAGCAGGAATGTTTCCTGTATTTAGAATCACCTATCAGCCGTGTATGTGGTCTAGATACCCCATATCCACTGGTCCACGAAAAAGAATATATGCCCGATGCGCTCAAAACTTTTGAAGCCATTAAGGCATCAGTGAACTTCTAGGAGTCCGGTATGATTAAAGATTTTATTTTGCCGGACATTGGTGAAGGCGTTGTCGAATGCGAACTCGTCGAGTGGTTGGTGCAAGAGGGCGACACGATTGTGGAAGATCAACCCATCGCCGATGTGATGACCGACAAAGCCTTAGTGCAAATTCCGGCGCCTTTTGCAGGAGTCGTGACTAAGTTGTATTACGCCAAAGGCGATATTGCTAAGGTGCATGCACCGCTGTATGCCGTGCAGGTTGAGTCTGACGAAGCTGCGCCTGCGTCTCAACCTGAAGTACACACAGCGACTCAAACATCCGTAAGCCAAGCCTGCGTGGCGGGTACCAGCGTCGAAGAGTTCCTGCTGCCCGATATTGGCGAAGGCATTGTTGAGTGTGAACTGGTCGAATGGCTAGTCCAAGAAGGCGATACAGTGGTTGAAGACCAACCCATCGCCGATGTGATGACTGATAAAGCCTTAGTGCAAATCCCCGCCATCAAAGCGGGCAAAATTGTCAAATTGCACTACCGTAAGGGCCAGTTAGCTAAGGTACATGCACCACTATTTGCGATTGAGGTTGAAGGTAGCGTTAGTGCGCCTGTCAGCCATGCACAGGAAGCAAGCGCTGCTGTGAATACCGCTGCACCAGCCGCTTGCGCGGCGGTGTCCTCGGAGCCTGCACGCCAAGGTAAAGCCTTAGCCAGCCCAGCCGTTCGCCGTATGGCACGTGCCTTAGATATCGATTTAAGTCGCGTACCTGGTAGTGGCAAACATGGCCGAGTATATAAGGAAGACATTACTCGCTTCCAAGCGCAGGGCGGCGCTGTGTCTGCCGTTGCGCCAGTGGCTGTAGCACCGACTCAATCAGGTGTGACTCAATCAACCGTCTCTAACGTCGTGGCAAGTTCTGCACGGGGTGACATTGTGGAGCCTATCCGTGGCGTGAAAGCCGTGATGGCCAAAATGATGGTCGAATCGGTATCAACCATTCCACACTTCACCTATTGCGAAGAGTTTGATTTGACAGACTTAGTCGCACTGCGTGAAAGCATGAAGGCCAAGTATTCCTCCGACGAAGTTAAGCTGACCATGATGCCATTCTTTATGAAGGCCATGTCATTAGCCTTAACGCAGTTCCCTGTGCTTAACAGCCAAGTGAATGCTGATTGTACGGAAATCACCTACAAGGCGCGTCATAACATTGGTATGGCAGTAGATTCGAAAGTGGGATTGTTAGTGCCCAATGTGAAGGATGTGCAAGATAAGAGTATTCTTGAGGTGGCTGCCGAGATCACCCGCTTAACCACTGCTGCGCGTAGCGGCCGTGTGGCACCAGCGGATCTTAAAGAAGGCACGATTTCGATTTCGAATATTGGTGCATTGGGTGGCACAGTCGCAACACCAATTATCAATAAGCCAGAGGTGGCGATTGTTGCGCTTGGTAAGTTGCAAACCTTGCCGCGCTTTAATGCGAAAGGTGAAGTCGAAGCGCGCCAGATCATGCAAGTGAGTTGGTCTGGCGATCACCGCGTTATCGATGGCGGCACCATTGCTCGTTTCTGTAACCTTTGGAAACAATACCTTGAGCAACCGCAGGATATGCTATTAGCCATGCGTTAGTCGGCTGTCAGCCAATACTTACAGCCAATCCGGCAAAAAAGGACGCAATTTAGCGTCCTTTTTTATTCGCAGGCCATAAATGGGTTAATCTTTTGATCCCAATTACGTATAATTCGCGAACGTTGTTATCCTGATGGATTTGTTATGAGCCCCAGCCCATTTGCCCCAACAATCGAAACTATTGATTATCCGTTTCCGCCTAAGCCAATTCCTCTGTCCGATGCCGAAAAGGCGGACTACAAGGCACGTATCAAGCAGCTGCTGATTGAAAAGGATGCGGTATTGGTTGCCCATTATTATACCGACCCTGAAATTCAAGCTCTGGCTGAAGAAACTGGTGGGTGTGTTTCAGACTCACTTGAAATGGCGCGCTTTGGCCGCGATCATCCCGCAAAGACGTTAATCGTCGCTGGGGTGAAGTTTATGGGTGAAACTGCCAAAATCTTAAGCCCAGAAAAAACCATTCTGATGCCAACCTTGGAGGCGACCTGTTCATTAGACTTAGGTTGCCCCATCGATAAATTCAGCGCCTTCTGTGATGCACACCCAGATCATACCGTGGTTGTTTACGCCAACACGTCTGCGGCGGTAAAAGCCCGTGCCGATTGGGTGGTGACCTCGAGTATTGCCCTTGAAATTGTTGAGCACTTAGACAGCGAAGGCAAAAAAATCATTTGGGGCCCAGACCGCCACTTAGGCAGCTATATTGCTAAACAAACGGGCGCCGAGATGCTGATGTGGCAGGGCGACTGTATCGTTCACGATGAGTTTAAAGCGAATGCCCTGCGTGATCTGAAAAGCGTTTATCCCGACGCAGCAATTTTGGTACACCCAGAATCACCCGCGAGTGTGGTGGCGATGGCGGATGCTGTCGGCTCCACCAGTCAGTTGATCAAAGCTGCGCAAACCATGCCTAACGAGCGTTTTATTGTCGCGACCGATCGCGGTATTTTTTACAAAATGCAACAAGCAGCGCCGGGTAAAACCTTAATCGAAGCGCCGACTGGCGGTAATGGTGCGACCTGTAAGAGCTGTGCCCACTGTCCTTGGATGGCAATGAATGGCTTAAAAGCCATTGAAGCGTCATTAAGTGATAGCGACAAAACCACCCATGAGATCTTTGTTGATGAAGACTTGCGAGTGAAAGCGTTAATCCCGCTGACCCGTATGCTCGATTTCGCTAAAACGCTCAATATGAAAGTGAAGGGTAATGCCTAAGCGCTTTTAGTCGCACATCGAGTTTCAACATTAATATCCCCGCATTGTGGGGATATTTTTTTTATTGCAGTTGCCACACGGCAAATAACAAAAAGCCCTGCATTTGCATAATGCCGATCGTTTTAAGTAGTTGAATGATCTTTCAAGGGCTTCATAATCAGCCGCAACCTAAGTTGCGGCTGATTTTTTTATGTCTGAATTTTCTAAAGAGCTACTTGTTACTGCTGAATTTTGCCAATCGCAGGATATTGATGTATTCGCCAAACATGTTCCCATGGATTGGGTGGCTGAGGCTGTGCAACAAACTGGCAGGGCATCACTTCGAACCCGTCGTTTCCCTGCAGAGCAAGCGGTTTGGTTGGTTCTAGGCATTGGTTTGATGCGTAACCGCTCGATTCAGCAAGTCTGTGATACGCTCTCACTGGCGTTTCCCGACGCCAAGGGGGAGCTCCCGCCACTGGCGACTAGTAGCATCATCAAAGCCAAAGAAAAGTTGGGTTCAGAGCCCATGCGTTATCTGTTCAAAACAACCGCTGCACAGTGGGAAACACAGTGTGAATTTGATGAGATAGCGGGATTGAAATTGCTCAGTGTTGATGGGACGTATTTTAAGACGCATAACACTGAAGAAAACCATTACTTTGGCTTTGCACAAAGCACGGCTTGTTTTCCCTCTGTGCTGGCGGTCACCTTAATGTCTACTCGCAGCCACTTACTTTCTGATGCGGCTTTCGGGCCTGTTACCCACAGTGAAATTCACTACGCACAGCAATTGGTTGGCTCAGCTCCCGAGCATTCGCTCACGTTGTTTGACCGTGGGTTTATGTCTGCCGAATTGCTCATCAGCTGGCAAGGAAGCGGGACTAACACCCATTGGTTAACCCCGATAAAGTCTAAGACCCGCTATAGAATTATCGAGTCATTCTCAGAGTATGACCATCTGGTTGAGATGCCGGTATCATCCCAAGCTAAACAACAAGCGCCTTATTTGGGGGAGAGCTGGCAAGCCCGCCTTATCCTTATTCCATCACCCAAAGGTGATATCAAAGGGTTTATCACGTCCTGCCTATGTCCCGACACTTATCCAGTGAACGATTTGCTCAAGGTGTATTGGCAGCGATGGGAGATAGAGAGGGGTTATGGTGAGCTGAAGCAATATCAACTGGAAAATAAACCTGTCCTGCGCAGTAAGAAGAAGGATGGGGTGTATCAAGAATTATGGGGTATCTTGACGACCTACAATATTGTGCGGCTAGAGATGGCTGCCATGGCAGTGCAGCATCAAGTTGAGCCACAGAGAATAAGTTTCATTAATGCCCTGTTTTTAATCCAGGATGAGTTTGGTTGGAGCGACAGGGGGAGTCCTGGAGCGTCCCACAGCACTTAAAACGACTGCGGGAAAATGGCAAGCGGTTGATTTTACCCCTGAAGAGGAAGCGGCCCAGCTACCCGCGTGTGGTGCTAAAGAAAACGGTGAAATATCCAAGTAAAAATGCCACTCGCTCTTAAGCGAGTGGCATTACTGCATTTGCAGGGCTTTAGCTAACTCGCTAATCGAGATTATTTAGCGTTCATTAACGCAACCGCGTTGTCTAACATACGGTTACTGAAGCCCCATTCGTTATCGTACCAAGCCATTACTTTGACTAAACGGCCGTTAACACGGGTTTGCGTCGCATCGAAGTTAGATGAAAACGCATTGTGGTTAAAGTCGATAGATACCAATGGCTCTTTGTTGACGGCCAACACTTCGCTCAGTGGTGCTACGCTTGCTGCACGCTCGATGATGGCGTTAACTTCTTCAACGGTTGTGTCACGTGATGCAATGAAAGATAAATCCACTAAAGACACGTTAACAGTCGGTACACGTACCGCTAAACCATCGAATTTACCTTGTAATTCAGGCACAACTAAACCTACAGCAGCCGCAGCGCCCGTTTTAGTAGGGATCATCGACAGTGCCGCAGCGCGGGCACGGCGTAAATCTGTGTGGTATACGTCAGATAAACGTTGGTCGTTGGTATACGCGTGGATGGTGGTCATCAGACCTGATTCGATACCAATTTCGTCATTTAACGGCTTAGCAAAAGGCGCTAAGCAGTTAGTGGTACATGACGCGTTAGAGATAACGGTCATATCCGCGGTCAACACATTGTTGTTCACACCGTAAACGACGGTTGCATCAACGTTTTTGCCTGGTGCAGAGATAATCACTTTCTTTGCGCCAGCGGCTAAATGCGGTTGAACAGAATCTTTAGAAGTGAAGATACCGGTACATTCAAATACCACGTCTACTTGTAGGTCGCCCCAAGGTAATTTGCCTGGATCGCGCTCTTGGAAAGTGAGGATCTTGTCACCGTTAACATAAATTGCTTCAGCATCATGCTCAACTTTGGCATTGAAACGACCATGTACAGAATCGTATTTTGTCAGGTGAGCGTTGATTGAAGCGTCGCCTAAATCGTTGATGGCAACAATTTTGATTGGGTAAGCTTTTTCGCTTTCGTACAGGGCGCGTAATACGTTTCTACCGATACGGCCGTAACCATTTATTGCAACACGGATAGTCATCTCATATCCCTCTGGTGATTATAAAATTCAACTGGTAGTAAAATTACCAAACTGACAGCTATCGTCAAGTTAATTCGGCTATTTTGCCGGGATTTGGTTAACAAATTAGGTGTTTTTTTTACATTGCTCGCGAAAACACCTTTTTTAGCACTGCATTTGGATAAAAAATTACAAGATGGCAAACATTTTGCCGACGTTACTCAAGGCCCAAGCCTTAAGGCGAGTTTGGCTTCTCTGGTTCGACGGGAGTTGCCGCTGGCGGTGTTACCTCTGTCCGAGGTGGAGCAAGCCAGAGCGCAACCGGACTAGTCGAATAGAGGCCATTTTCTAACGCATTGATCAAGTTCTGGGCGTATTCATCTAATTTTGTCGCCAGCGTTTTGTTGCCACCGATTAAGGCTAGCATCTTATCTTCAGAATACTTCTGCTGCGTAAGTAGTAAATTGGCTTTTGTCAGCATGTAAGTTTTTTCAAGCGCTTGGGTTTGGCGATAGGCTGCAGCGAGCCCAAGCAACCAATTTGGATCAAAGTCAGCGTATTGGATCTCTGCGAACACAGTAAGGTAGAGTTGTTGCGCTTTGATGGCATTACGGTTGCTGTAGTAGGTGGCTATTTGCGCTAAAAGAAATGGCTCAGTGACTTCGCCAGCATTTTCTTGCGCCAAGAGTCGGTTTAACGCATCCGTGTCACCAAAACGTGTCCATTGATAATAAGACATAAACGGGTCTTGGCGCTCGCGGGTTTCATCCTGCAACCGACTCAAATTTTGTGTACTTAGTCGAAAGGCTCTGGCTCTATCAGCTGTGCGGCTTGTGTGGATAATGTGCTGAACGCCCGAGGCCAATTCAATACATCGACTATAGTCCTCGAGGTAAGTTAACTGTTGATAGAGTTGCTTGCCTGTAGGATTTTTATTGTCCATTAGGTCGTATCGACTTTGGATCAACTTTGTTTTCTCTGCTAAACACCAGCCATCCTTATGCAAATCTGCACAAATTTCAGGATTATTTTTACAAATCGTTTCGATATTTCGGCCATTATCACAACCGAAAAGGCTTATCGCGAGGGTAAATGATGTAATTATTACTAGATTTTGTCTCAAAATACGCTCCAAAATGCAATTTTCTCTAATAAAATTACAGATTTACAGAAAATATCTTACTAGCAAGCTGGGTCAGTTTTCATTACAATGGCGCCGACCAAAACAGAGGGTTTTCCCTAAAACCTACATAAGATTATTGGTCTTTTCGTCATGTTACTCAAACCTTTCAATATATTTTATTGAAAAGTGAGATAAAGGATCTGTAAATGAGCGCTGATAAACACCTACAAAGTTGGCAAGAACGTTTTGAAATGGCAGAGGCAATGCAACCTTTGCTGGGCAAGTTATACCGTAACCAAGGCGTCGAAGTTGTGGTTTATGGTAAGCCATTACTCAATGCTTCTACTATTGAGATTATTAAAGCGCACCGTTTAGTTCGTCGTCATGTCGGTGAGAAATTACGTTTACGCGAGAGTTTCCCGTTTGTTCAAGCCTTAAGCAGACTCGCTGTTAAACAATGTAAAGTGGATATTGGTAAGCTTGCTGTCAAATACTGGGCTGAACATACCGATACCAACGAAATTGAAAGCTATATGGCACGCGAATTAGCGGCTGCGATTGATCATGCTGATGATATCGCTCCGCGTGATGTGGTGTTGTATGGTTTTGGTCGTATTGGCCGCTTATTAGCGCGCTTACTGATCGAACGTACTGGTCGCAGCAACAAGTTAAGACTGCGTGCAATCGTATTACGTGGTGGTAAGAAGGGCGATTTAGAAAAACGCGCAAGCTTACTGCGTCGTGACTCTGTTCATGGTCCATTTAACGGTTCTGTTGAAGTGGATGAAGAGAACAACGCTATCATCGCTAACGGTACTTATATCCAAGTGATTTACGCAAACTCACCAGATGAAGTGGATTACACTAAATACGGTATTACAGATGCCTTAGTGGTAGACAACACGGGTATTTGGAAAGACGAAGCAGGCCTTGGCTTACACTTGAAGAGCCCTGGTGCAAGCAAAGTGTTACTGACAGCACCAGCAAAAGGCGCCATCAAGAACATCGTTTACGGTGTGAACGAAGGCGATATTACGCCAGAAGACATCATTGTGTCTGCAGCGAGCTGCACCACTAACGCCATTACACCAGTACTGAAAGCGGTAAATGATAAGTACGGTATCGAGAATGGTCACGTTGAGACGATTCACTCATATACAAACGATCAAAACCTGATCGACAACTACCACAGTGCTGACCGTCGCGGTCGCAGTGCACCATTAAACATGGTGATCACTGAAACGGGCGCAGCGAAAGCCGTCGCTAAAGCTCTGCCAGTATTAGCGGGCAAACTGACTGGCAACGCGATTCGTGTGCCAACGCCAAACGTGTCTATGGCAATCATCAGCATGAACTTAAATGCTGAGACCAACAAAGACGAATTGAACGAATACCTAAAAGACACGGCGCTGCAATCACCCTTGCAGAACCAAATCGACTACACAGATTCAACTGAAATCGTATCAAGCGACTTAGTGGGTTCTCGCTATGCGGGCGTGGTTGATTCTCAAGCGACCATCGCCGAAGGTAAACGCGCCATTCTGTACGTATGGTATGACAACGAATTTGGTTACAGCTGCCAAGTAGTCGGTGTGATGCAAACGATGTTAGGCTTAACAACGCTGTCTCTGCCTGCTTAATTGCGACAGACAGTAGTACAACAGAGAAAGCGCCTGAGAGGGCGCTTTTTTTATACTTCAATTATGTTGAATAACAATTTATCTGGACATTGTTATTGAGCAAATCCGTGAATTGTTGATTCTATCGGCAAGTTTATATCGCTATGGCTGAATATTGGGCAAACAGTGTGGTTAAGCGCAATATTTCAAATTTGTTGATTGACTCTGAAGGTTAAATCGGTAGAATGCCAATCCGCAGTCAGGGGAAAGCGTAGTAACGTTACTCTATGACATCGATGCGACATTAGCTCAGTTGGTAGAGCGATACCTTGCCAAGGTATAGGTCATCGGTTCGAACCCGATATGTCGCTCCAAATCTTTACGAGTTTGGAAATTTGGCGCGATGGCAGAATGGCTATGCTGCGGATTGCAAATCCGTCGATCTCGGTTCGACTCCGGGTCGCGCCTCCATAGATTAAAGTATTAATGATACGATTACTGTCGTTAATATAAAGAGTTTGCCCGAGTGGTGGAATCGGTAGACACAAGGGATTTAAAATCCCTCGCTGGTAACAGCGTGCCAGTTCAAGTCTGGCCTCGGGTACCATAACATAAAAAAGGCCTAACATTTGTTAGGCCTTTTTTATTAGCAATAATTTAAAGTACATAACTTTAAAGCCACTCTTGAAGCGATAGTGATCTGCCTCTAAAAAATCATATTTTTCAAAAAATTCAGCTTTCACATAAATGATCTCTCATTTAGTTGTTATTTATTTTAATCAATCCATAATAGCCAAACTATTTCCTTAAGAAGCGGTAATAGGCGCTATTCCCTCTCTTAAGACAGTGGTATAAATAAGCCGAATTTTCCCCCTACACGTGAACATTTAGGATAAGTAGTCATGATTTTCTCTCAGGTAGTACTCGCACCCGCCGATCCCATCCTTGGTTTAACCGATACATTTAAGGCCGATCCGCGCCAAGATAAAGTCAACCTTGGTGTTGGCATTTATAAGGATGAAGCAGGGCAGACTCCAGTATTACAATCAGTGAAGAAAGCTGAAGCCCTATTGCTTGAGCAAGAGAAAACTAAAAACTATTTAGGGATAGAAGGGGTTCAAACCTATAATCGCGTAGTACAAGAGCTGCTATTTGGTGAAGGTAGTGATCTCGTGACTTCTGGCCGAGCAGCAACGGCCCAAGCGCCTGGTGGTACAGGTGCACTGCGTATTGCTGCCGAGTTCTTATTGCGTAATACCCCATCGCGCACTGTGTGGGTAAGTAATCCAACTTGGGCAAACCATCAAAATATTTTTGAAACTGCGGGTTTGACGGTTAAAGAATACGGTTACTACAACGCCAGTGCCCACGATATTGATTTTGATGGCATGATGACAGATCTCGCCAATGCACAGGCGGGCGACATTATTCTACTGCACGGTTGCTGTCATAACCCAACGGGTATCGATTTAACGTTAACCCAATGGGAATTAGTCGCTAATCTTTGTGCGGACAAGCAATTAGTTCCATTATTCGACTTTGCATACCAAGGTTTTGGTGCTGGTATTGAAGAAGATGCTGCTGGTTTACGCTTAGTTGCGTCAAAAGTACCAGAACTATTGGTCGCAAATTCATTCTCTAAAAACTTTGGTTTATACAACGAGCGTATCGGCGCCGTGACTGTGGTTGCACAAAATGCCGATGAAGCGGTGCGTGCATTTAGCCAAGTGAAACGTACTATTCGTGCAAATTACTCAAATCCACCAGCCCATGGCGCGTTAATTGTGAGTACGATTCTGAGTGATGCATCATTGAAAGCCCTTTGGGTACAAGAGCTGACTGAAATGCGTGAACGTATTGCCGAGATGCGTACGCTATTTGTACAAAGCTTAAAAGATGAAGGTGTGACCCAGGACTTTAGCTTTATTTCCCGCCAAAACGGTATGTTTAGCTTCTCCGGCTTAAATAAAGCACAGGTTGCCCGTTTGAAAGACGAGTTCGGCATTTATATCGTCGGCTCGGGTCGCATTAGTGTGGCGGGTATGACCAAAACTAATATGCCTGTGATCTGTAAGGCGATTGCTCAAATCCTCTAACTTAAAAGAGGCTCACGAAAAAGGACAGCTTAGGCTGTCCTTTTACTTTTATGCGGTCGATAAACTTAAGTATTATGGTTTATCAGTATAGAGAACAATTACGAAGCCAATGTTTCTAAAGGTAATTCTGACTTTATCCGCAGTATGGCGTTAAGCGCATCACGCAGACTAGCCTGATCATGCAATTGCGGATTATGACGATTTTTTAAGGGAAAATAATTAACTAGGGTGCCTAAACGCACTTGTTCCGAATGTCGCAGCACTTTAGTGATCACGGGTTTACCAATTACTTGATGGCACCAGGCTATGCGCTGCTCAATACTAAACTGGCCTGCTGGCGAAGTTTCTTCATTCAGATTATCGATAAAGACTACGGGTGCCGTTGTCATAGCTAATGCTTTAGCAAAGCAGGGTAATAAGAGAGGTGGCATCACACTCGTAAGAAAACTGCCAGGTCCCAAGATAATCAGATCCGCGCGGCAAATGGCTTCACAGGCTTCGGCTGTCGCATCAACTTGTGGCTCAAGGCATAGTGCAATGGGAGCTTCATTCATCTTGTCGACATTCACTTCACCAAACACTTTTGAGCCGGACGCTCGTAATGCTACCAAATGGGTTGGTTGCTCCGACATCGGAATGATATTGGTCTCAATTTTAAGCATATGCCGAATAAGATTGACGGCTTCGAGGGGCCTAACGCACAACTTATCTAAGGCGAGCAACATCAAATTACCTAGATTATGACCACTGAGTTCAGTTTCGCCTTGAAAGCGATACTCAAATAATTGTGAGCCGACAGAAGGACGATGAGCAAGTTGGGACAAACAATTGCGCAAATCACCCCAAGCAATGCAGTCCTGCTCGGCTCTTAATCGACCTGTAGAACCACCATTATCCGTCGTAGCAACAATACCTGTGAGACGATTGCCTAGAAAATCGAGTGATGAAAGTACACGTCCAAGACCGTGGCCGCCACCGATAGCCACTACATGATTGAATTGGTTTAAGATTTGCTGCATGAGGCTTCCTTCCTGAATACCCGTAAAATCCTATCCTGTTATCAACTCGGATAAACTCAGTTTGTTACTGCCGAGGCTAACGGAACCTTAGTATAAAAGCTCAGTCAAAAGCATGCACTAAAAATTCTCACGCATTCTAATACTTAAGCGCCGGATCGCATTTTAGATATGTGTGAATGCAGGATTGGGAAGAATTGTTGTTTTTGCATCCAAATTTCGTGAATTTCAAGATATGACATATAATCTGGCGCTTATTTTGCCACTAGTAACTCAACATCGAAGGTGACTTATTGAAAACTGGTAGAATTGGTTCGTTTACACTCGCGTTAGCCCTAGTGATCTCGGCGATTTTTTCGTTGAGATTGTGGCTCATTCCTACGACGAATGAGCCTGAATCTATTGTTAACCAATTGGAAAACGCCGTTGAGCCTGTTACACAAGTTCCTGACTTTTCTGCCATCTGTGATGTAGCAGAAAAAAAACGTGCTTTTTTTAACTTTTTGAGGCCGATTGTTCAACAACAAAACGCCATTATTGCCACTGAACGTGAATTTATCATTGATATGTTGGCAGTAATAGATAATGGCAATACGTTGTCCGAATCACAGTTAGCGCAGCTCAATCAATTATTTGATAAATATCAATATGCTGCCCGCAGTGTCGATACTAAATCCCTTAACAGCCTACTCAAACGGGTTGATATTATTCCTGAATCGATGGTGCTGATCCAAGCGGCTAATGAATCTGGGTGGGGCAGTTCTCGTTTTGCTCGTGAAGGGTTTAATTTCTTTGGTGAATGGTGTTTTAGTAATGGCTGCGGCATTGTGCCTTCTTCGCGAGGCTCAGGTAAAATACACGAAGTAGAAATATTTCCATCGGTAGACGCTTCAGTTTCCTCCTATATGCGTAATTTAAACTCGAACACAGCATATGCCTTGTTTCGCTCAATTCGAGCCGATTTACGTGCTCAGGAGGCTGAATTGAGTGCCGACCAACTTATCTATGGATTAGTGAATTATTCTGAAAGGCAAGAAGCTTATATCGATGAACTACTCGATATGTTACGTCATAATGAAAAATATTTGGTGAAGGCGGATGTATAAAAAATGGTTGTTAGTGGGAGTCTGCTTGTGTGCATCAAATGTGCAGGCAGAAACAATTTCCCTTGAATATAAAGGGTTTTATGACAGATTAAAGCAGGTCAATAAGGGTAGTTATCAGTTAGTTGAAGTGGCCTTTAGTGTACCAATGCTGCCTAACTGCCATATTCAGAGTGGTACCATTTCGAGTGAATTAAATTCAACGCCACTCACTTATACATCTGCGCAACGTTTGTTTATTCCCTTTGATGATGCACTGAAAGACCAACGCGCATTAGTAAATCTAGAGTTTGAGGGTAAGGCTGAAGGCTGTGGAATTGCGATGCAAGTGCGATCGAAGCAAACACAAGTTCAATATGATCAAGAACGCTTACAGCAAATTGCTAATGAAATGGATGACTTACTTGGGGCTATGCAGGGCTTCCCGATGCGTTACTTTAAGGATCCTATTGCAGGATTAAATTTTGAATTTGCTCAAGATCAAACTGTTACTGTGACGCTTGATGGGCGTGAACAACAGGTGAATACCAGCTTTAAGCTGAGCGTTGAGCAGATCAATAGTTTGACAACATTGCAATTTAGCCATGTGCCGACCGTATTAAGTCCTTGGGTTAAGTAACAATAGATTAGCTATAAAAAAGCCCACGTCAGTGGGCTTTTTTATGCTTGTCGCATTTACGCTTCGTACACGTTGACGATATTGATGCGTTTTGCCGCATCTAAATCGATATGGCCGTTGTTAGCAATATCGAGAAAATCAAAGGCGGGCAGTTCGGCTTCGGCCACATCCCCCTTCATCGGCGCGTTGGGATCGCGTTTCAACGATACAAAGTCAAATTGGTCACGGTCAACACCCTGTGAAGGTGCAGTATTTTGCATAGCAGTGAAAATGGTTTCAATACGGCCAGGATATAGTCTATCCCACTGATTGAGCATGTCTTTAACCGCTTGACGCTTGAGGTTTTCCTGAGAGCCACAGAGATTACAAGGAATAATGGGGAATTTTTTAAGCTGTGCGTATTCTTCCAAATCCTTTTCACGACAGTACGCAAGTGGGCGAATAACCACGTTTGCGCCATCGTCTGAGAGCAACTTAGGTGGCATGGCTTTCATCTTGCCGCCATAAAACATATTGAGGAATAGCGTTTCAATAATATCGTCTCTGTGATGACCGAGAGCTATCTTGGTTGCGCCAATTCGTTGCGCAAAACCATAGAGAGTGCCACGACGCAGGCGAGAGCACAGTGAGCAAGTGGTTTTGCCTTCAGGAATTTTCTCCTTCACAATCGAGTAAGTGTCTTTTTCAAGAATGTGATAGGGAATATTAAGGCTATCTAGATAGGCAGGCAGTATATCTTCAGGGAAACCTGGCTGCTTTTGATCTAAATTAACGGCAATAATTTCGAACTGTACAGGCGCGCGCTGTTGTAGATTGAGCAGAATATCCAGCATAGCATAGCTGTCTTTACCGCCACTTAGGCAGCACATGACTCGGTCACCATCTTCAATCATGTTGTAGTCGGCGATAGCACTACCCACTTCACGACGCAGACACTTCTGTAATTTATTCAGACGGGTAATTTGTTTTTTTGATAATTCTTCAGGCATTTGACTCGCCGTAACTTCAGACATAGCTTCCAACATAAAAAAAGCGCCCAGTAACTCAGTTTCAGGGCGCGTATTATTCCAGCTATCGACGGCGGGGTAAAGAGCGGCGTGCGTTACGCCTCTTCAAGCGGTGATTTATAACCATCAGGTTTGATAGCTAATAAATCACAATTGATGCTATCGATAACATGTTCTGCTGTGTTGCCAATGAGTGCTGCTGAAAAGCCCGTACGACCGACTGTACCTAAAATAACTAATTCAGCATCGAGCTGCTCAGCAAGCTCTGGGATCACATCCTCTGGTAATCCTTCCCTCACATGGCAATGGAGTGTATCGATACCATAGGCATTAGCCAGGTATTGCACTCTTTGTTCGTGTTGTAGGCGAATGGTGTCGTTGTAGGTTTGTGCATCAAAATCGGGGAGTTCAATGGCAAGATTTACCGGTGTACCAGGATAGCCATTGACTAAGTGAACTTCGGCGGCAAATTTTGCGGCTAAATCCTTCGCATGTTCAATAATTTTGCCGTTAAGCATTTGATGATCGGTATCCTCAGTCGCCACGTTTACCGCACAGAGGATTTTACCGGTTTCAGGCCAATCATGATCTTTGACCATTAATACAGGAACAGGGGCTTTACGCATTAAATGCCAATCCGTCGGAGTAAAGATCACCGCTTTTAATTTATCATGAGCATGGGTGCCTTTAACAATCAGATCATATTGCCCTGCAATGGCATGGTTAATAATGCTTTCAAAGGGGCGGTTGTGCCAAATAACTTGCGTATCAATATTAAGTTGTAGGTGGTTATAGGCTGACAGCAGATCTTGTATCCAAGCTAAACGTTGATCAATCACGCCTTGGCGCATGGCTTCGCGCTCTTGGCTCGATAGAATCGATGTCATTTCATAGGAGAAGTCAAAAATCGAAAGAAACACGGTCACATGGGCGTTACTTTTACTGGCTAAGGTAACCGCTCGAGCGAGTGCCACTTGATGTTCTGTCGTAGGATCGACAACGACCAGTATTTTTTGATAATCCTTCATAACTTGTTCCTTTAGTCATAGGCTCATATTCATCATGAGCCTTTGGCAATTATCTGTATTGTTCTAGATCAAAACTCTTTTGAAAACCAGTGCCTAGCGCCAAAAACGCATGATTAATGATGAAGCTTATCTGGCAATTCTGGCATTACCCGCTAGAAGATTAAGTTCATTATAATCAACGATAATGATGTACTTACCTTTTACTTCGATTAACCCAGATTTTTGGAAGCGGCCTAACAAGCGACTGATGGTTTCAACGGTAAGGCCTAAGTAATTACCAATATCCCCACGTGTCATGGTCAAGCGAAATTCTTTGGCAGAAAAACCTCGATTACCAAAGCGGTTAGCGAGATTACTGATAAATGCAGCGAGGCGTTCTTCTGCATTTTTCTTACTGAGCAGCAAAATCATTTCTTGATCGCTCATGATTTCATTACTCATTAAGCGCATGATTTGTTGGCGTAATTTAGGCATTGTGCCTGAAAGTTCATCGAGAATATTGAAGGGTATTTCACACACCATGGAGGTTTCTAAGGCTTGTGCAAAACTTTGATGAGATTGTGCATGAATACCATCAAAACCAATGACATCTCCCGCTAAATGAAAGCCAGTGATCTGTTCATCGCCTTGTTCGGTGATCGTGTAACTTTTTATGGTGCCTGAGCGGATTGCAAAGAGTGATTTTAAAGGATCACCCGATTTAAAAATCTGTTCGCCTTTTTGAATAGGTTTCTTACGCTCAATAATGTCATCGAGTTGATCGAGTTCATTTGCATTGAGGGTGAATGGGATACAAAGGGTTCCCATACTGCAATCGTGACAATGAATTGCGCACCCACTGGCGGCGGGACGACGGTTTTTATTCTGCTCTATTGTCATGTCGGTTCTCAAGTTAATCCACTGCAGCCATGTTAAACCAATTCATTCGCTTGGGCTAGTTTAGCTGCGACAGGGCGATATATAAAGTTTGTGCACCAAAGGCAATTAAAAGTAAGCCACTCAATAATCTAACGGTTTTTTGCTGCACCCAATTGGCTAAGCGTTTGGCCGCCAATCCTGCACTGAGTAGTGCAGGGAGTGTACCCAAACCAAATGCCAGCATGATCAAGGCGCCTTGACTGGCGGAACCTGCTGCTACAGACCAAGTTAAGGTGCTATATACCAGTCCGCAGGGCAGCCATCCCCATATCAATCCCGCGGTGATAGCTTGCATTGGCGTAGTGATTGGCACCAGACGTTGTGCTATGGGTTTCAAATAACGCCACAATACCTGACCAAGGCGTTCAATTTGTACTATTCCGATCCAAATTTTTGCAATGTAAAGCCCGGTTGCAATCATCATGACGCCGGCGATGATCCGGAGAATTAATAGGTAGCTATCTAGCTCAAATAAGTGCCCAAGCATGGCAGATGAACCGCCGACTAAAGCGCCCGCGAGGGTATAACTGACAATCCGACCAAGGTTATAACTTAATAAGTAAGTGAGTTGATGGGCTAAGTGGTTTCCTTGCTTAGGATTAGCAAGCTGAGAGGAAAAGGCGCCAACAAGGCCACCACACATGCCAAAGCAGTGAGCGGCTCCCATTAGACCAACGAGAAACGCACCCATTACATTGTATTCAATCACAGTGCCAGTCACTGAGGCATGCCTTTGTCTTGAGATTCCTGTTGCTTGATGCTCGCAGGATTAGGTTTGTCGGCATCTTCATCGAATAGAATTGAGACACTTTGGCGGTCTAAATCATCGAATTGTTCGGATTTTACCGCCCAAAAGAACACGGCTACAGCGATCAACACAAAGATCATCGCAATAGGGATAAGTACATAAATGATGCTCATTAGCTAAGCCTATTTTATTGTTATATTTTAATTCGTAATAATCTCAAACTGTTACCCACAACAATCAGTGAGCTTGTCGACATGCCGATAGCGGCAATATAAGGTGCAACATGGCCGGTTACCGCTAAAGGTAAAATGAGCGCGTTGTAACCTAATGCCCAAGCGAGATTTTGGCGAATAATTTGTGTGGTCAGTTTAGCAACCCTCACCGCTTGGGTGAAGCGGGAGAGGTGATCGCCAAGCAAAATAAGATCGGCACTGTTTTTGGCAATTGCACTACCGCTGCCCATGGCCACGGATAAATCGGCGCCAGCGAGTACAGGAGCGTCATTTATGCCATCACCGAACATCACCACAGAATTGGATTGCTGTAACTTATTCACTAGCGAGAGTTTATCGGCCGGTGTGAGTCCACTGTGTACATCCGTAATGCCGAGCTCTTTTGCCAATTGATGCACATGCCCAGAGCTATCCCCGCTGGCGATACTGACCTTGCAACCTTGTTGCTTCAGTATGTCGACAGTTTCTTTGCTATCGATACGAATATTGTCTTTGATCTCAATAGTGGCGATAACCTTTAGTTGGTCATCACTGGCACGAGCAAGCCAAATCTGTTGATTGATAAACTCAGGATTGACTATTGCGCCAGTAAAGTGAGCATTCCCAATGCGATATTCTATGCCATTTATGAGACCTTTCACCCCAAAGCCCACTTCATGGTGAACTTGCTCGGCAACAACATCGACTTGGGCAAAGCTGGCAAAGGCCGCAGCGATGGGGTGACGAGAACCTGACTCTAGCGCAGCAGCAATTGCCAACACTTGTTCTTTAGCCACATCACCATGACATTGCACCTTGGCTATCGATAGCGTGCCGCAGGTGAGGGTGCCGGTTTTATCAAATACTACATGCTTGATTTGAGGCAGTTTTTCAAATACACCCGCCTTACGGGTAATGATCCCAAGACGGGTAAAAATCGCGGTCGCGCAGGTCACTGCGGTAGGCGTCGCCAGCGCAAGGGCGCAAGGACAGGTGGCCACTAATACTGACAAGGTCACCCAAAAGGCGTCTTCGGGGGAGATTTGTAGCCACACCAGATAGGTGATTGTCGCTATGGTTAAGATAGTGCCTGAGAAATAACGCGACAGTTTATCGGCTAGCATAGCGACGGCAGGTTTAGTGTTTGAGGCTAATTCCTGCAAGCGAATAATTTCAGCAACCAATTGGTCTTGCCCAAGAGCGGTGACTTTTACCTTAATGGGTTGGTCTAGGTTAATGGTGCCTGCAAATACTTGGCTATCGACGGGCTTTTCAATCGGCATTTGCTCACCGGTGAGCATGGCTTCATTGATGCTAGTGTGGCCGTCAACCACGATTCCATCGGCGGCGACCATTTCACCGGGTTTAATAAGGATAATATCCCCAAGACATAATTTTTTAGCGGGGATTTCTTCTTGCCCCTGCGCCGTGACCAGATGTGCTGTTAACGGCACTAACTTGTGGAGATTACTGGAGCTAACGGAAGCTTTTTGTCTTGCCTTCTGCTCGAAATAACGTCCCAGCAGCAGGAAGAAGGTAAACATGGAAACGGATTCAAAATAGACTTCGCCCGTGCCGTTAACGGTCGCAAAGCAACTGGCGATATAGGCGCCGCCAATGGCGATAGAGACCGATACGTCCATATTGAGTTTGCCACTGAGCAGGGTGCGAATCGCGCTAAAATAGAAGGGCTGCGCCGAATAGAGCACCACGGGCGTGGCGAAAATCATGCTCACCCAGCGGAAATAATCCCGATATTGCACATCCAAATCGGTAAAGTAACCGGTATAGAGGGCGAGGGCGAACATCATCACTTGCATGGTGGCAAAGCCCGCTAAACCTAAACGCAGTAAGAATTTACGGCTATTTTGCTTGGCGGTCAGTTCTTGTTCATCCACTTGATAGGGCGCAGCTTGATAACCGATACGGCTAATTTGCCCCAAAATATCACTGAGTTTAACTTGTTGTTTATCCCAGCTAATCAGCGCCCTTTGGGTGGTGGAGTTGACCATCACTTGGCTTACGCCAGGCAGTTGCTTCACTTTATGTTCAATTAACCAAGCGCAGGCCGCGCAGGTAATGCCATCAATGGACAGCGACACTGAGTCGCTATTCTCCACTGAGTGGACAAAGTCCTGCTGTACCTCGGGCAAGTCATAGGCACTAAACTGATTTAATTCATCAGGCACAAGGGCCGTCTGTTTATTACCTGGCTCAGTTCTAAACTTGTAATAGCTTAATAAGCCTGCATCAACAATGGCTTGGGATACCGCTTGGCAGCCTGGGCAACACATGAGTTCATCGCGATCATTAATGCGAGTGACAAACTGCGTGCCGGTGAGTACAGGTTCATTACAGTGAAAACAACTTGGATGTGTCATAGTAATACTTATTCAACCACCGTCAGTTCAACCACAATTGGACGTTGTCTTTTAATTCGACACGTTGATGAATACGCCATTTACCGTCAAAACCTTCGAGGCGGACTTCCCAAGCACCCGTTAACACATCGGGCAGAGTAATGCGATACACATGATTGGCATCGGCGGTGACAGTGGTCTTAATATCTCTTTCGGCAATCGTTGGGTGGTAAAATTCGACTTTCAACGCAGCTTGATAGGCTGGGCCGCCGTGCTGAGTGAATAGGAGTTCATGGTTATTCTGTTCAAGTTGCCATTGCATGCCAAGCTGCTTGGCATATTTGACTTTACTCAAGTCCATGTTGATGGCTTTGCCTTCTTTGTAATAATCCTCGGCAACCAGAGAGTCAGAGTTTGAGAGGGCAATTTTTAGCGTGGTAAAACTTGCGACGACGGCACATAAAGGAAGAATAATTAAAAACCAAGGCCAAAACTGCTTATACCAGGGTTGTTGTTCGCTCATGTTAAATACCCATTATAAAAATTTGCGCCATTTTACCGTTAAAAGGTGGCTTTAGCACTTTAAAAAAAAGGCCCCGACGTTATCGAGGCCTTAGTGTTACTCATATCTAATTACTTGTTTGACAAGCTATAAACATAAGCTGCGATCACGTGGACTTTCTCTTCACCGAGAACGTCTTTCCATGCTGGCATCACGCCTGCACGGCCGTGTTTGATCGTTTCTTCGATCACACCACGGCTACCGCCATATAACCAAACATCGTCAGTTAAGTTAGGTGCGCCCATGAGCTTGTTGCCTTTTGCGTCCATACCGTGACACGCAAAACAACCTTTCATGAATGAACCTTGACCAAGAGCTGCGAGTTTCTCGTCGTGTTCACGACCAGATAACTTAACCACATACTCGGCTAGACCTGCAATTTCGCTATCGTCGATTGGCAAACCACCTTTCGGTGGCATCATGCCATGACGACCGCTCATGATGGTGGTTTTAATCGTGGCTAAATCGCCACCGTATAACCAATCACTGTCGGTCAGGTTAGGGAAGCCTTTGCTACCACGTGCGTCAGAGCCGTGGCACTGCGCGCAGTTTTGTAGGAACAAACGGCCGCCCACTTTCAACGCTTCTTGGTTTTTCACTAACTCTTCGAGTGGTGTTGCCAAGTAAGCCGCGAAGATTGGGCCATATTTTTCGTTAGCGTGTTTAACTTCTTGGTCGTACTGAACGTACATGCCTTCTTTTGCCGCCAGCTCAATCGCGGCTACAGAATCGGCTTTAATACCTTTCTCTGTACCAATGCTTTGGTTAGAGCTGGTCCAGTTCAGTAGACCTTTGTAGTTACCTAAACCTGGGAACAGGGCTAAGTACACTAGGCCAAACACGATAGTGATATAGAACATATAACTCCACCATTTTGGCAGTGGGTTATTGAGTTCTTCGATACCATCGAAACTGTGACCCATGGATTCGCCTTCTTTGACATCGGTGGTGTTCTTTGAACACACACGTAGCAACAGAAAACATCCTGCGATCACAATTAACGAGAGTACGCTAATCCAAATACTCCAGAAGCTACTCATCACTTATTCTCTCCTGAGTCCTTCGATTCCTTGCTGATTTCCTCATCGGAAAACACAAGATTCGCTGCTTCATCAAAGGATTTTTGACGACGCGAGCTATATGCCCAAGCAAATATACCGACGAAGGTCAGCATCACAATGATGGTTAAAATACCTTGTAATGTGCCGTAATCCATATACTGCCTCCTTATTTGAGTGCGTGACCCAAAGACTGAAGATATGCAATCAAGGCTTCCAGCTCTGTCTTACCTTCAACAGCTTTCTGCGCGCCTGCAATTTCTTCATCGGTGTAAAGATCATTACCTTTGTAACCGCCTTTGTGCATGTTACGCAGAATAGTCATCTTGTCGCCGGTTAACTTGCCGTCTAACTTGTTTTCGGCAAGCCATGGGAAGGCTGGCATATTCGATTGAGGGACCACAGCACGAGGATCGATTAAGTGAACTTCATGCCATTTATCGCTGTAGCGACCGCCAACACGGGCCAAGTCTGGACCAGTACGCTTAGAACCCCATTGGAATGGGTGATCCCAAACAGACTCACCGGCAACAGAGTAGTGACCGTAACGTTCAGTCTCTGCACGTAAAGGACGGATCATCTGGCTGTGACAGTTGTAGCAACCTTCACGCACATAAATGTCACGGCCTTCAAGTTGCAGGGCAGTGTAGGGTTTCAAACCTTCAACAGGCTCAGTGGTATCTTTTTGGAAAATCAGCGGCGTGATTTCAACCAAGCTACCGAAGCTGATAGCGATAACAGTGAATATCGCTAACAAACCGATGTTTTTTTCAACTATCTCATGATTAAATTTCATCGAGTTTGCTCCTTAAGCCGCTTTTGCTTCAGCCAGTGCTGGCAATGAATCTTTAGAGGCTTTCACAGTACGGATCACGTTGTATGCCATGATCAGCATACCGGTTAAGAAGAAACAACCGCCGAGGAAACGTACGAAGTAGAAAGGATAAGAAGCTTCCAGACTTTCAACAAAGCTATAAGTCAAAGTACCGTCAGCGTTAACTGCACGCCACATCAGACCCTGCATTACACCCGAAATCCACATAGACACGATGTAAAGAACAGTACCGATTGTCGCTAACCAGAAATGCACGTTAACTAACTTGATGCTGTACATACGGCCATGGCCGAACAGTACTGGGATCAAGTGATACAGAGAACCGATAGATACCATTGCAACCCAGCCTAGCGCGCCGGAGTGAACGTGACCTACTGTCCAGTCTGTGTAGTGAGATAAAGCGTTAACTGTCTTGATGGCCATCATCGGACCTTCGAAGGTCGACATACCATAGAAAGACAGAGAAACCACTAAGAAACGCAATACTGGGTCAGTACGCAGTTTGTGCCATGCGCCAGATAAGGTCATGATACCGTTGATCATACCGCCCCAAGATGGTGCGAACAGGATCAGTGACATCACCATACCTAAAGACTGAGTCCAGTCAGGCAGGGCAGTGTAGTGTAAGTGGTGAGGACCTGCCCAAATGTACAGTGCGATCAGTGCCCAAAAGTGCACAATCGACAGACGATATGAGTAAACAGGACGACCCGCTTGCTTAGGAACGAAGTAGTACATCATACCTAAGAAGCCAGCGGTTAACAGGAAGCCTACCGCGTTGTGACCATACCACCATTGCACCATGGCATCGACCGCGCCACTGTACATAGAGTATGACTTAAACAAGCTAACAGGAACGGCCATTGAGTTCACGATGTGAAGCACGGCAACCGTAATGATAAATGCACCAAAGAACCAGTTCGCTACGTAAATATGCGATGTTGTTCGTTTGATAATAGTGCCGAAGAACACTATTGCATAGGATACCCAAACGATCGTAATAGCGATATCGATTGGCCATTCTAATTCAGCATATTCTTTACCGCTGGTATAACCCATTGGCAGAGTGATGGCTGCTGACAGAATGATGGCTTGCCATCCCCAAAACGTAAATGCAGCTAATTTAGGTGCAAATAGTCGGGTTTGACAGGTGCGTTGTACGACATAATAGGATGTTGCAAAGAGGGCTGATGTTCCGAACGCGAAAATTACCGCATTGGTGTGTAATGGTCGCAAGCGACTATACGTAAACCAAGGCGTATCGAAGTTCAGATGTGGCCAGATTAACTGAGCCGCAATTAAAACACCGACTGACATACCAACAATACCCCACAAAACTGTGGTTAAGGCGAATTGGCGGACAATGGTGTAATTGTAATCAGCGCCTGTTGGCTGGGAATGGTTCATCATAATGCTTCCACTGCTTATTACTTTTACTTTTAGTAAAGACTAGCTTTACCTGTTATATATGACACAAAGCTCATGTCCCTATAAGGGTTATGAAGCCATGTCAATGCGTTACCCTACACATTTGTGCTCAAATATGAGGTTTCGCAATGATACTTGAGCCATGTCAAAAAAGATACCAAAGAAGGGGGACGGAAAGTTGATCTAGATCAACCTACGCCATAGAATGTTAACATCTTGCATCACAAGGTTAATTTTTGTGCTTAATCGCAAACGTCTCCCGCTTTACATCATGTTAATTACGTTGAATCTTAGCGCTTGTGATAAAAAAGCCGAGCAACAGGTAAAAATACCGCCTACAGATCCCACTCTTTGTGTGTTTACTCAGGGAGATTGCATTAAAAAGGTCGGGGATATAGTGCTGAGCATCAGCCTTTCGCCAGATCGTGCGCCAAGTGAAAAACCATTAACATTGAAGCTATTATCTTCTGATGTACTTGATAATTTACAGGTCCGTTTAGAAGGTAGAGATATGTTTATGGGCATTATCCCTGTCAATATTCGTCAACTCGATAAAACAACCTATGAGGGGCAGTTGATTTACGGTTCCTGTAGCAGTGGGTATATGGTGTGGCGTGGTTTTATCAGTTTTAGTCGAAATGGTATCGAGCAAGCCGTTATTTTTGACTTTCTTGCCGATAATCCATATTAAGTTTATGGCGTTCGCCGGATAAAGAGCTTGGTAACAATATTAACTCCCACTCCTTATTTATAATGACCGATTATCATAGGCGGATGATTGATTATGAATGCTATTTTGGCTATTCATCATGATCCTTCCAGTTTTCTTTAACCTGTACAAAAATATCGATGTTATTGATAAACAGTTCGAGTAAATCAGGATCAAAATGTTTACCTGCACCTTTACGCATTTCATCGATAACCTCTTCCAGTGGCCAAGCTGCTTTATAGCAACGTGCATGGGAAAGAGCATCGAACACATCTGCAATTGCAACAATACGGGCAAAAATGTGAATTTGTTCTTGTCTTAAATTGGCTGGATAGCCTGAACCATCATACTTTTCATGATGTTGCAAGGCTATAATCGCAGCGGCTTTAAGGATAGGCCGCTCGGAATTCGCGAGGATCTGGTAGCCAATAGTAGGGTGCTGACGCATAACCAACCATTCTTTATCGTCTAACTTGCCAGGCTTAAGCAACACAGCATCGGGGATCGCTATCTTACCAATATCATGCATAGGCGATGCTCTGCGTAAAAGTTCAGCTTCGGTCTCTGATAATCCAGCAAGTAGTGCCAGTTTGGCACAATATTCTGCCATACGTTTTACGTGGTTTGCCGCCTCTTTTGAGCGGCTTTCAACGACATCCCCTAAACGTAGAATAAGTTCAGACTGGGTATCTTCGACCTCTTGATTTAGAAGTAGGTTCTCAAAGGCGATACCCACATTTATTGCAAAAATATCAATAAGTTTTTTATCTAAATCGTCGATTTTATCAATCCCATCCATATAAAGCAGGTTGATAAGCCCGCTCTTCGTTGGGAAATAGCCAACGAAACAGTTATCTTCATATAAACAACGCTTTTGTGCGAGAGCGGTGCGTAATAACTTATCAATATGCATTGGTAACACTTTGTTCGCAGGACTCTCGGCAAATTGTCCAGTCCCCGCCAAAATCTTAATCTCAGCAGATTCCATATGGCCGCTTATCGCATCCATGGCATTGCAGGTTAGCAGCAGTGTTTCGGAATCGAGATTCAATAGGGTTGCAACTTGGGTCAGCAAGCCATCAGCGAATCGATAGAGCGTTCTGAGTTCAAATAATCCTGAGGTTGCCTCGAGCACTCGCTCTAATCCTTTTCGATGATTCAGCTGTGCACGCCTTGCTTGTTCGATTTCCATAATGTCGCGGTAAGAACGCAGTGCCGAGTAGACACTTGTCATTAACTTGCGTGAATCGAGTTCAGATTTTGCCTTATAGTCATTGATATCGTAGTTGACGATAACATCTTCTTCAGGAGCTTGGCCTGGCTGTCCTGTGCGCAAAATTAGGCGGATTGTTTTGTTTTTATGTTCCTCACGGATCCACTTTACTAACTCCAAGCCAGCATGATCGGTTTCCATTACAACATCAATAAAGGCAATTGCCAGATCTTGTTCATTTAAAAGAAATTCTTTAGCTTGTTCAGCACTATAAGCGTTAATAAAGGAGAGGGCACGACCATCGAGTTTAAAACGAGAAAGTGCAAGTTTAGTGACCGTGTGTACATCAGGCTCATCATCAACAACAAGAATTTTCCAGGGCGCAGAAAATGCAGAAGTTTCTATGGTTTTTTTCCCTGAAAAGAGCGGCTTTTTCTTTGTAAGATCAATCACCATCCGAGACCTCATCACTTAATTTATGTCGCACAGTTAGAGTGTAGTAGAAGCTTGTCAAATCAGTAAAAATAATTCTGCAGCGGGGAAGGTCGCAAATTTAACAGCTCGTTATTGATAACTATTATCATTTGTGTATTATCAAAATAGATAACTCAGCAGGAATTTATATGGCATATATGGCAGAAAGGATCAATTTATCTATATCAGAGGAGAAACTTGCGCAACTCATTCGTGAAGGAAGTCTATGTGCAGCGGATTTTTCATGTCTAGATAATCAATCAAAACGGAAAGTCTGGCAACTTTGCCTTATCTGTTGCCAAAAACGCATAGGCTGCCAGCAATGTTCACAAACAAGTTGTCCGCAAATTGAAAGACTCATTAATGCCGATAAATAACGTTATCGGCATTTGCATTTAAGTATTATCATGCATTAAACACTTAAATTTAAAAGTTATTATGCAGCTTCCTCCAGTATTACCTTTATTTGATTCAATTGAATTCATACAAGATGGGAACAGTGTGGTGAATCAATACATTACCCAAGTCAGTCTAACGGATGTGCCTGATGCAGGTTTAGTAATGGAACATGCAACAGATTGGTTGTTTGAACAAAAACACAGTGAAAACAACTACAAAGCCTATCGGAGTGAACTCACTACATTCCTGCATTGGTGCTTTGATGTCGCCAAAATGTCACCCACACAGGTGATGCGAAAGGATATGAGTCGGTATGTGGATTATTGTTTGGCGCCACCCTTAGCACTGATTGGTTACTTTAACGTGCCACAGTTTAAACTCGATAAACTGCGTGATGAGCGGGTTCCTAATAGTCTTTGGCGGCCATTCGTCGGCAAGAAACAGTTAGGGCAAGTTCAACCTTATGTGCTTAGCGACAATGCATTAAAAACCAAGATTGCCATTTTATCCTCGTTTTATAGCTACTTAATGAGTGAGGAGTTTTGCGAGCGCAACCCCGCGCAAATTTGGTTGAATCATAGCCGCTTTGGCCAAAACAAGCAGTATCAAAGACAAAGCGAGGAAGATGAAAACAACTTGGCTTTCACAGAACTACAGTGGTCCTATGTGATGAGCACAGTTACTCGATTGGCTGAAACGTCACCCGAATTGCATCAACGTAGTTTATTCTTGATTTCATTGATTTATTCCTGCTATTTACGCATCTCTGATGTATCTGCACGGGTTGGCTATTCACCGGTAATGGGCCAATTTAGGCAAAATTCACAGACTGGCATTTGGAGTTTTCATATTCTACTGAGTAAAGGTGGTAAAAAGCGTAGCGTGGCGATGTCAAAGGCGTTACTGGACGGCTTAGTTAAATATCGACAGTTTTTAGGTCTTACTGACTATCCAAATCAAAGTGAACCACATCCGTTATTTGTTCGACATAGAGCAGCTGGTCGCGGCCGAGATGCGGGTGTAGTGAATGCCAATCTTGGGATCCGTCAAATCCGTGAAGAAATTCAAGCGATTATTAATCTTGCTGCGGATAATGCTCAAGCTGATGGCTTTCACCAAGACGCGGCACAAATGAGAAAACTCACAGCACACAATATCAGACATACCGGGATTACCCATGACATTAATATTAACCGTAGACCGTTGTCACATGTCCAAGCCGATGCAGGCCACGAGAGTATCGACACCACATCGAAGTATTTACACACTACACAAATAGAAAGACATGAAAGTGCCTTTAATAAGCCGCTAGATCATTTGCAAGGTATTAACTAGGATGTTATCGGCACCCCAAATCCCTCGCACATAAAACTGCGCACAATGTATATTATGTTAAATTGTGTTTTGGGGAAAGAAACAGTTCTCTATGGATTTACGTTAAAGTACTTTCACTTCTGCTGGTTCTGCTTGATTGAGGATTTATTGGTTTAAGGAAGAAATGCTATTGCTTATATCGCGTTGCTACGTGAATGTTTGCAGAGATTACTCCGCACAGTGCTAAATAATTCACATAGCATCGCGTTTTATATCCTGATGTTGGTATTTATTATTACTTGGATTGACTTTTGATTTTGCCAATCAATCTCTTCATTTGCCTACGGTCAAATCTTAAAGCCCGACCACAGCTGGTTGTGACAGTTGGCTTCCTTGAAGTCGATAGCCATGATTATAAATATTTGCTCGACCATCACGGCAGAAACCGACTAAAGTCACATTGCTTTGCTCCGCAATCTCAGTAGCCAACGCCGTCACGGCTGACATAGCAAACAGAATTTGAATACCGACACTTGCCGCCTTTTGTACCATTTCAAAACTGGCGCGGCTGGTTAACAATACCGCAGCGGGTTTTGCTGCATACCGTACAGACATCGCCCCGATCAATTTATCTAAAGCGATATGTCGGCCAATATCTTCAAATAGATAAATCACCTCCCCGTTTTCATTTACACCAATTGCAGCATGGGTTGCACCAGTTAAAGCAAAAGTCTGTTGTAGTTGTTTGACTCGGACTAAAATCGGGTCGAGATGGGCAATGTTGAATCTGATATCGGATCCGACGACTTGAACTGGTTTTACAGCATCTTTAAGCTGTGCAACACCACAGAGACCACAGCCAGTGCGTCCCGCCATGCTACGGCGATGCTCCTTTAACTCATTGAAACAGCGTTGATTAATCTCTATCTTAATGATCACGCCATTAGAAACATATTCAAGTTCAATATCTTTTATATCATTAATGGTTGAGACAATTCTTTCCGAAAGCGTAAAACCTATCGCAAACACTTCCAAGTCCTGTGGGCTTGCCATCATGACTGTGTGCGCCAATCCGTTATACACCAACGCCACTCTTACCTCATTGGCGAGTAATTCAGTTTGTTCAACATTCCCTGCCGTGCTAAATCGAGTCACATCGGCTGTAACAACTGAATTAGGGAAAGAATTATCAGCAACCATCAACGCATCTCCTGTTAACTACGTTTTCTAAGCTTCATGGGCCAGCAATAGCGGATTAACAGTTGTCGCACCATAACCCTTTGCACTGAGCTCGGCATCCAGCCCCAGCGTTGCGATATCATCCGCAGCCGCATCTAATAATGGCAAACGGTTGGTAAACAACATCTTAGTGTAGCCCTTACACGTCTCACAGCTCTCAATCCGCACGTTGGCTTTATGATCGTCAAACGACCAAATGGACATTTCCCGAGATTGTTCGCAGCAAGTACAATGGGCGCGCACATAATGCCACTCAGTTTCGCACAGACTGCAATGCAAATAACGCAGCCCTTCGCGGGGTTTATCGACAATCATGCTGGCGACCGGATGACTACCGCACACAGGGCATAAACTGGACTGCTTAACCCTATTGGTATCCATACGCGCAATCACCATGGGCGCCCAATGGGACCAATAGAGTGACAAACCCGCCCAAATAAATAAGCTAAACTGTGCGGGTACGGCACTAAACTGCCCTTGCCTCAGTTGATTGCCCCACTGGAGCAATTGGACTGGCGATTGCTCCAGTAGCTCTTGGAGAACAGGCACTAAATGTGCGGGCACTTGGGATTGCAATTCTGTTAGCAATGCTTGCAATGGTTGTAACCAATCCTGAGCCGTTTGAGTTTGGCTTAGGGACAACGGATATGGCGCCTCAACGTCAATCATTGGTGCTGGGCCCATATCCGTTGCCGCCAGTTTTTGCTGCGCAGACACTAGGATTTGGCAGAGCTTAAGATAATCCGCCAGCGGAGAATCCTGCGCTAATTGGGCTAAACGACGTGCTCTATGTTGATAAATTTTCTCAGGATCTGCCGCTTTTAGCGGTTTCAAAGCTAAGGGAGATTTATCAACAAAACTTAACGGGATATCGCTGGCCATCTTCATCGCTATTATTCCTCGTGTTCTTCTAACATGGCTGGGTGGTGCTTACGAGCCCAAGCCTTAGAGACTTTGCCGTAGAGCATCCCAGTGATAGAGCCTTCAATCCAGCAGGCCATCCATACGTGTACCACTAGGGATAACAGCATTAATATGCCGCAGGCCGAGTGGACTAAGGTGGCCCAATTGACGGCTTCTGCCGAGAACATGGGGGCAAAATAAGGTTGCCACATCATGATGCCGCTGATCAGAAACGCCAGTACAAAAACCACAAAGGCGCGGAATAACATTTTCTGACCTGGGTTGTAGTGGCCCACGGGCGGAATGTTCTCTTCTTTTTGCAGTAACACCCACACCACGGCTTTCATCCAGGGCAAATCGTATTTATTCCACTTATTGTGCTGGTAGTAGCGGATTAACATCACCGCCAGCAGCAGACACATGGCAATTCCAAAGAATGGATGCATCACTTTTGCCAGTTGTGGTGTGCCAACAATGCCACTGAGCCACTGGAACGAGGGATAAAAAAACGAGAACCCCGTTAGAAAGGTCACTAGGCCAACAAAGACTATGGTCCAGTGACACAGACGATCAACGAGCTTATGGCGCACGATCATTTCTTTATGACTCATAGTTTTTCCTCCTCTTTGACGCCGGCATCAATATAACCAGGCTGATCTTCCTCGACGATGTTGCGCCCTACCGCAATGCGGTGCATCAGGGCGAACGCCGCCGTTGCGAGCAAGCCTGCGGTGCCCAACGGTTTGAGCCAATCTTGACGCCATTCGGTTGCCGCAGGGATTTGCGGATCCTTGGGCATGCCATAGCTTTCGGGTTGCGTGATGTCGTGGAGGATCATCATCATATGCGTTCCGCCAACGCCCTCTGGGTTATAAAGTCCCGCCTTGCTGAAGCCACGTTCCTTTAACTGCTCGACGCGTTTTTCGGCATAGAACAACATGTCTTCGCGGGTACCAAAGCGCAGTGCTCCCACGGTGCAGGTTTTAACGCAGGAAGGCTCGAGGCCAACGGCGAGCCTATCTGAGCACAGAGTGCACTTATAGGCTTTGTTATCTTTGGCGCTGATCTTAGGCACATTGAAAGGACAGGCACTGGCGCAATAGCCGCAGCCAATACATTTGTTCGAGTCAAAATCCACTGTGCCATTGGCATGTTGCACAATCGCTCCGCTGGTTGAACAGGCTTTTAAACAGGCTGGATCGGCGCAGTGCATACAGGCAGTGTGGGTAAATTGCCAACGCAACTTATTGTTATCCATCACTTCGTGATACTGCATTATGTTCCAGCTTTCCGGTGACAGTGTCATCGGGTTCTGGTAACTGCCTTGGAAAGTACCGACATCTTCACGAAGGTCATTCCATTCGGAGCAGGCAACCTGACAGGCCTTACAGCCGGTACATTTCGTCGCATCAAACAGCTTAGTCACCTGCTGGACCGCTCCAATGCGTGCTTGAGACGCTGGGGTAATGTCCGTGGTGCCTGAGATGCGGATAATATCTTGAGAAGCCATAATTAGAAGCCCTCCGCTTTGGCAATATTCACAAGGAATGCTTTGTATTCAGGGGTTTGGGTATTGGCATCGCCCACAGATGAAGTCAGTTCGTTAACGATATAACTCTTCTGCGTCAAGGCCTCGTAGCTGCCATGGCGTGGAATACCAATGGTATGGACTTTTTTGCCCTGAACCATCATGGGTTGGAGCCGTTTAGTGACATAGGCCTTAGTGACAATATGCGAGCGCTTAGAGCTCACCTTGACCCAATCACCGTTATTGATGCCCTTTTCCGCCGCCAAGGTTTCATCGATTTCGATAAAGTGCTGTGGCTGGGTAATCGCAGCAAGGTGACAATGTGTGGTCCAGTTGTTGAAGTGCTCCGTCATTGAGTAAGTGGTGCCAACATAGGGGAATTCTTCATTGGTACCAAAGCTTTCACGTAAGCCTTTGAACATCCGCGCCACCGGGTTATTGGTGACCTTAGGATGTAGCGGGTTACTCGCCAGTGGTGATTCAAACGGCTCGTAATGCTCTGGGAATGGGCCATCTTTTAAGTCACGCAGCGCAAATAAGTGGCCAACGCCATCGGCTTGCATGATGAAAGGATGGGCCGATTCTTCGGCATTCAATTTGGCATTAAAGTCTGGCACATCAATGCCCTGCCACTTGTTGTCTTTATACTCGAGCAGTATACGGCTTGGATCGCGCGGCTTACCTTGCACGTCGCAGGAGGCGCGGTTGTACAAGATGCGCCGGTTTGCTGGCCAAGCGAATGACCAATTTGGGGTAATGCCTTTGCCTGATGGATCGCTATTATCGCGACGCGCCATCAAGTTGCCCGCTTCGGTCCACATGCCTGAGTAAACCCAAACACCACATGAGGTTGATCCATCGGCTTTTAACTCGGAGAAACCATTGAGTAACTTACCGGTCGTGAGATCATAACCATTCATCTCCCGCGCGATTTCCTCTGAACTAGGTTCATGTTCGACCGCATAGTCCCATTTAATGGCTTCAATTGGCGCAGGTAAACGACCACCCTCTTCACGGTATAAACGTTTTAATTCCAGCATGATGCCAGAAAGAATTTCAGGATCAGACAAGGCTTCGCCGGGTGGATTTGCGCCCTTAAAGTGCCATTGTAACCAGCGGCTTGAGTTGGCAATTGAACCACTTTCCTCAGCAAAACAGGTCGTGGGTAAGCGGAAGACTTCAGTTTGAATACTGGCGGTATCCACATCGTTAAACTGACCTGCATTGCGCCAGAAAGTGGAGGTTTCGTTTGCAAGTGCATCCAGCACAACTAAGAACTTCAGATTCGATAAGCCCTTAGACACTTTTTGTTTATCGGGCTGAGAGTTAAGCGCGTTGATGCCTTGGATAAAGTAGCCATTGACCTCACCGTGAACCATCATGTCGATTTGCTTGTTGATATCGTACTGTTGGTCCCACTTTGGCAGCCAGTCATAGCCATAATCATTCTCTGCCGTCGCATGTTCACCGAAGAAGGCTTTTAACAACGACACGGTAAAGGCTGGGTAATTGTGCCAATAGTTGGTTTGGTTTGGTCTTAAGGCTTTTGGGGTGTAATGGGCTAAATAGTTTTGTAAATCAACATCTTTATCTTGAGGTAATTTAAGGTAACCCGGTAAGGCTTGGCACAATAACCCTAAGTCCGTTGCGCCTTGAACGTTTGAGTGACCACGCAGTGCATTCACGCCGCCGCCCATGATCCCCATATTGCCAAGCAGCAATTGGATCATCGCCATGGTGCGGATGTTTTGCGCGCCGACGCTGTGCTGTGTCCAACCTAGTGCATACAGGAAGGTGGCGGCTTTATGGTCAACATGGGTTGCCCCAATTTGCTGACACACTTCAAGATAGGTTTCTTTAGGCGTCCCAGTGATACTGGAAACTGTGTCGGGATCGTAGCGATCAACGTGTTTTTTCAGCAGGTTAATCACGCAACGAGGATGACTTAAGCTAGGGTCGACCTTAGCGTAGCCCTCTTCATCTAACTCATAGAACCAAGTAGATTGGTCGTATTTATGGTTAGCTTCATCGTAGCCACTGAATAAACCTTCATTAAATTCAAAGTCTTCCCGCACGATAAACGAGGCATTGGTATAGGCTTTGACATAGTTAAGGTTGATTTGCTGGGTTTCGAGCAGGTAGCGGATCATGCCGAGTAGGAAGGCAATATCGGTGCCCGAACGAATAGGCGCATATAAATCGGCGACGGCAGCACTGCGGTTAAAGCGCGGATCGACCACAATCAACTTGGCATTGTTGTGCTCCATCGCTTCTGTCACCCAACCAAAACCGACGGGATGCGCTTCAGCAGCGTTACCGCCCATCACAATGGCCAGATCGGTATTTTTCATATCTGCCCAGTGGTTAGTCATAGCGCCGCGGCCAAAGGTGGGCGCCATCGCAGCTGGTGTCGGTGCGTGACAAACGCGGGCGATGTTATCTATGCCTAACATGCCAATGGCACGGCCAAATTTATGGGTAATGTAGCAGCCTTCGTTTGCTTGGGCCGATGAAGTCATCATGCCTAGACTGACTAAGCGGTTAACGGTTTGACCCTGGGCATTTTTTTCAATCAGATTGGCATCACGCTCGTCTTTGATAAGTCTTGCGATACGCTTAAAGGCCTCATCCCAGCTAATGCGCTGCCATTTATCCGAACCAGGTAAACGCACTTCAGGATATTTTAAACGGTGCGGGCTATTCACATAGTCAACCAAGCCAGCGCCCTTAGGACACAGAGCCCCACGGTTAATTGGATTATCGGCATCGCCCTCGATATGAAAAATGCTCTGCTCCGCATTTTTCCCATTACTGCTCTGGCTGTACATCAACAAACCACAACCCACAGAGCAGTAGCAACAATTGTTACGCGTCTCTTTTGCGCGTAGCAATTTAAAACCTCTGACGGATGCAAATGCCTTTTCGGACATCAACCCCAGTGCAGAAATAGCAGAAGTCGCGGCTCCCACAGCACAGAGTTTAAAAAACTGTCGTCTATTCATTGTCATTTCACACACTCTCTTTTATGTGCTCACAAGTTGCAGCGAATACGCTGCATGCTTGAGTAGAGAACTTAACCCTACTCAAGGTGCGAGTATAAAAAAGTGACTAATAATGACAATTTCCGACAGGTGATCGAAATCACATTAAGCTTTCAACAGAATAATATCCTGATGTATGTAAGTTTTATTATTATTTTTGAATTAATACTTTTAAATAATGTTATTTCTCAGGATTTAAAGCTTTTATTGATATGGACATTTTGAGTAGTCATTTTGTCCACTTTGTACCAATTTCTGATAGCTGTAAATCTTATTATTGATGCGCGTCACAAAAATGGCGTTAGTTGCTCAAATTATGAGTGAAAATACCGATTAGCCGCTTTTTGAGCAAGATCACAATTTAAGGTAAATGATTGGGGCGATAAGCGGCGATTTTGCCTGAAAGCGCGGTAAATCGTTTTTGTCTAAGGGATTGGTGAGTGGATTTGATAACAAAATTTGCGCTAAAAACGCTGATGTTTACTTAGATCTAACCGCAAAAACGTGGGGCGGTTACGCCATAAATACCCTGTAATTGATAGATAAATACATCCCCCGCTTGCGGCTCTTGAGCTAATTGCGATGCGTCAAGTGAGTGTTTAGCACTGGTCACGATAAGTAAATCTAATTTTGCGCCGCCAAAGGCGATGCTGGTTGGGTTTGTAACGGGCAATTTGAGGATAAGATCGACTTCACCGTCTGGACGATAGCGTACCACTTGTCCACCGCCCCACTGGGCATTCCAAAGATAACCCGCCGCATCGACATCGGAACCATCAGGGAAAATGTGATGGCTCGTGCTCGCAAAGAGGCGCTTACGACTCAATAGCCCCTGCTCAATATCAAAATCATATTGATAGATTTGGTGTTTTGGCGAATCAGCATGGTAGAGCGTTCGCCCATCCACGCTCCAGCATAGGCCGTTGGAGATTTCGAGATTTGAGAGGCGTTGGTGGCAATGCCCATTCTCATCCAGACAATACAGGGCTGCCGTTTGTTGCAAAGTATCGCGCCGCTCAACCATAGTGCCCGCCCAAAAACGCCCTTGCCTATCGATGCGACCATCATTAAAGCGATTGCCGGCAAAATGAGATTCTGGCTGCGCCAACCATGTCAGGCTTTGATCTTCAATATTATAAGTCGCAATACCGATATCGAATGCGACGATCAGTGTTGTAGGCTTTGCAGTGAGGCCAAAGGAGCCGACGCGGTGCGGCATGGAGAAAGTATCTAGTGTGCAGGTGGCGAGAGTAAAACGATAAATCACAGAGGAGAGAATGTCAGTCCACCAAATGGATTGGTGTAATTCATCCCATAATACGCCTTCTCCAAGGAGGTTTCCTACTGGGAGCGTCATCAACAGCTCGCCAACCGTGACCGTTTGCATTGCGTTACTCAGAAATAAACTCTGTAATCCAGAAAGGCTTAATCTTAAACAACTTATGGGATGAAGCAAGGGTAAAACGTGAATATAGCTTGTGGTTCTTTTAGCTACCGGCTTATCGCGATAATAGTCGATAAATGACCTTCATAATGGGCAAGGTTTAAATATCTTAAGACATTGATTTAAAGCACCATTGAGAGTAATGCCAATCAGTTAAGAGCTGACAGGCCTTTTCTTTTGACTGGGTATTTCCTTGGTTTCGCTATGACATATCGAGGATAAACCCTTAATTCTCGTTGTATCGGTAGTATATGCTGCTCTGTTTCTGCGATTAAACTATCAATCCTTTTCGGAATGGTTCCGGCCAGTGCAAACGCGGTAGTGAGTTGCATAAAAAAATCCGATGACGAATGGTCATCGGATTTTGAGCTTTTGAATGGGATCGTCAAGCGATCTGGCTTAACTGATCAGTTATTGATTAGATTCGCTAAATAAATCAGCCACATCTTGTTCAGTAATCGCTTCGTCGTAGAACTTGATTTCATCGATTGCCCCTTTGAAAGGCGTATCCCAGAAGTTGACCCCGACCGCAAACTTAGTGGTCGGTACTGAGAAGACGTCCGGGAAGTTAGCGCCGGTAAACTTCAATTCACCATTGATATAAACCTTCACATCGCCGCCATTCACTGTGTACGCCAGGTGCGTCCATTGGGATTTTGGCATCACAAAACCGGTTCGACCGTCGTACCACGCTGTGCCTGACCATAATACCATGCGCTCATAATCATTTTGACCGCCAGGTAAGACGCTGGTCCAGCTAGAATCGGTCGCATAACCAAACAAGGCTGTAGTGTACTTATTCAGCTGCTCAGGATTGAGCCACATCGACACTGAGTAGGTGTAGTCTTTGATAAGGTTATTCGGCAATACAATACCAGAGGCACCATCAAAGACCGCCGCCTTGCCTACCGCGCCGTCCATATAGCTGATTTTACCGCCTTCGACACCAATCAGGTTACCCACTAAAGTGCCCGCACCGAAGTTAGCGGTACTGTCGTTAAGATTATCTTCGAAACTGTAAACCGCTACAGGTGTTGGTGGATTCTTAGCTTTTACGGTTGCGGTGAAGACTTTGGTTTGAGTCGCATTACCCAGTTTTAAGGTGGCCGTTAAGGTGACCACCTTGTCTTCTTCACCACGTGCAGGTTGCGTTACGCTTCCATGGGTATCAATAGTCGTTGGATCTGAAGATACCCAAGAAATCGCCGCAGCATAAGGACCCGTTACTGGCAGTTCGATATTTTTACGCACCGCCGATAAGTCGCCTAGCTCCAGAATGGCCGTTGCTGAGGACAAGAGTTCACTGTCGGCTAACTTGTCGATATCGAGGGCTTTGACTTCTTCAGCCGTTAATGCCGCTTCATAGATTTTGAGTTCATCAATTAGGCCGTTGTATGGCAGATCCCAGTAGTTAACGCCAAGACCGAAAACGCCCTGTGCGCCCGTAAAGTAGTTCGCAAGGTTACCGCGGCTAAAGCGCTCAACCCCGTTGATAAAGACTTTAACTAGCCCTTTATTGACGGAGAACGCCAGATGCGACCACGTGTTTTCAGCGATGCGCTCGCCGGTGACACCATCAAACCAACTTTCAACCGCGGCACTGCCGCTGGTATCAATATTGTGACTCCAGAACATGGTATTACCGTCCCAACCTTGTGGCAGCATGCTGACCCAAGTATTGGAGAACTTGCTACCATCTTCAGCGGTTTGCTCGTTAACTGCGCCGAAGAATGCCGTGGTAAACCCTGTAATAACCGCAGGACTTGCCCAAAAAGACACTGTGTACTCGTAGCTGGAGATAATGCCCGATGGTAGTAACACCCCATGGGTACCATCGAGTGACAGGGCTTGTCCTTCAAAGCCTGTAGCGTAGCCAATGGCATCGCCCGCTTTGAAGATCCTATCGCCAGTGGGTTGGCCATCACCAAATAAGCCTAAGGAATCCTTGAGGTTATTCTCAAAGCTGTACTGGGCAATACGGTTATAGGTTTTATGGGCAAATACGGTGATTTTGAAGGTTTTAGTCACCTTCTTACCATTGACCATAATCGTCGCGGTTAGGGTGACGACCTTATCGCCCTCGCCGACGTTGGGTCTGATAATGGTGCCATCGGCACGGATCACTGACTCGTCGCTCGATTGCCACTCGATAGTTGCCCCACGGGTACCTTGTGTCGGTAAGGCGAGCGTGCCTTCGGTGACTTCGGTCGGCAGGCTAATGCCGTTTGCCGATGCCGATAAAATTTCCTCAGTGGTTTTATTGGTGAGCTTCACGCCCCAAATACTCGCCCCATCATTAGAAATGGCGCTAAAGGTAGGCATGAGTTTGTTTTGTTCAGGATCCCATTGCCAGGCGAGTACGCCTTCAAATGTGCCTAAATTGTCTAGCGTTAAGCTGATTTTATTGTCATCACCCTGTTGGTAACTACCAGTCACATCGCCAGATACAGTGCCTTTATTGGTCCAAGTACGGGATAACTTCACATGGACTGATTTATGTGCCGCAGTATTAATATTTTTTGCGTGATTAATGAATTGATAATCACCAGTGACATCGATTTCATCGACAATGTTATCGCCGTTGATCGGTGCATAACGCTGTGGTGAGGCAACTAACCAACCATCGCTGTTGAGAAATAGCTCATGCACGCGCACGCTGTGACCTTCGTCGGTATCGGGGAAGCGGGTATGGAATACCAAGAAGTATTTGCCCGTTTGTGCATCATAAAAAGCTGAGTTGTGGCCGGGTGACAGATAACCGTGATCATGACCCACATCGCCAGGGTGGGCCACAAATTGGAAACCGCCCATCAGTTTGACGCCATAGTCGGCGATATTGCCTGCGGCCGTTGCGCCAATCATGTCGAGCCCAGCTGCATCGAAATAGGGACCGTTAGGATTTTTAGAGCGAGAGATACGAATGTTGTAACCGTCTTTTTGGGCAAAACCACCAAAGGAGGTAAACATATAATAGTATTCGGATTCAGGGCTATAGATAACATAAGATCCTTCAATCGCACTGTAATTGCCCCCCATGATCTTAGTGCCATAGCCCTGATCCGCTAACGGTTTACCCGTTGCAGGATCTAACTGCATGACCCAGATCCCGCCGGAATAGGAACCATAGGTCATCCACAGGCCGCCATCTTTATCGTAAAACACGGCTGGATCGATAGCGTTAGGGTCGACATTGCCATCGTAAATTTGACCGTTTGCGCCTGGGTTTTCAGCACCCTCATGACCTGATTTCAGGAGTAAACCTTTGTTTACATAAGGACCTAAAATATTGTCCGAGGTGGCCTCCCCAAATAGGAACGCGATACGCAATC
>AACY020557386.1_pt1 | contig 46174 bp, 42 predicted proteins | sample 267378 | NCBI WGS metagenome assembly AACY02 (sample SAMN02954345, study PRJNA13694) | marine metagenome | biome: aquatic; feature: ocean; material: water; isolation source: isolated as part of a large dataset composed predominantly from surface... | reverse complement strand
CGCCATATAAACAAGTAACAAGCAAAATACTGACTAACAACTTAATACTTAGCGCTGCAAATTTTTAAAATTCCCAGTAATCCACTGCCGTTTTATTCATATATCCCACGACTAAATCGTATTAAGCCATTGATAGTTCGGCCAAGTGAACCATTCGCATCTCTATAAAGCCCCAAATAAGGCGCTTTTTGTTTAATACTTGGCCAGTCGAATTAAAAGGGCTTGCACAGCGAAAGCGAGCACTATATGATACGCGCACTTCGAACGAATGGGGTGTTAAGCACTCGGTTTGAGGTAGTTAACTAACGCTTAGTTTAGTTGCCCGAATAGCTCAGTCGGTAGAGCAGAGGATTGAAAATCCTCGTGTCCCTGGTTCGATTCCGGGTTCGGGCACCACCATTCGCCGGCATAGCTCAGTTGGTAGAGCAACTGACTTGTAATCAGTAGGTCCCGAGTTCGACTCTTGGTGCCGGCACCATAAAAAACAAAAAAGCCACTCAATGAGTGGCTTTTTTGTATCTGTGATTTTAGTAATTTACTTAGTCAGCTCATGCACTATCGGCCTATCCCCCGCCTGCACTTGATGTTGCAAATGCCGCCAACCATGGGTCAACTCATTAAGCGGTTCTTTTCGTTCTGGAAACTGTGCAGATAATTTATCAATAATATCAATTTGTTTTTTGCACAATAACGACCAACGGTCTGCATTCGATAGGTACATGGCGTTTTCCTTAACTGAGGGAGTACATTTCCTGAGCAGTTTAAGACTAGGTCAAATTCATGCCATTGCCAAATAAAAATTGCGTGTTAGCGCACTGTTAAAAGCCATAACTCCAGAGTATCTTTGTCCTATAAACATAAGAGAGGAGGCATTATGACAGCCACGATTTTAAAGCTCGTTTTTATCGCTATTGGTTTGTTTCTGGTTTATAAGCTGATTTTTGCAGGTAAGAAAGGACTGACAATTTTTGAAATGCATTTTAAAGATGGTCGCATGACTCAGCATAAAGGCAAAATCCCAGAACGCTTCGAGCGCGAATGCCGCCAACTGGCCAAGGCAGAAAAGTTGACTTGCACTATTCGAGCCGAAAAAAGCTCCGGCGTGCGTCTACATATTTCTGCCAATGTGAATGACAACTTACAACAGCGGATCCGTAACCAATTTCCCTTTGAGTATTACGATAAAAAGGCGGTCGACAATAGTCGTCAAGCGGGTTAATTTTCAGAATCATCAGCCCTTATGTCAAAGTAAGGGCTGCACAATTCCCCCAAACTCTAGTGAGTCACTCAAACTCTGTTCAGATTTATCAACCTTAGAATTTAATCGGATCCTTTGGCTCTAGCTTTCCATCTTCGCGCGCATCACGAACACGGCGCTCATTATCCTGCACCATAGGATCACTAATGGGTTGATTGGGATCAGCTTGGTTTTCTGAAGTATCTTCAAAGCGAAAATCAATATTTGAACAAGCGGTTAAAGAAAGGTTTGCGACTACCGCCAATAAAATCCAATGCTTTTTCATCGTAAAACTCATTTAAGATTGATTTATTTCACCCAGTCTAAAGCATGAAACGCTGGATTATTAGCCAAGCTATACCGTTAACTCGACAGCAAAATACTAGCGCTTTTGGATCACTAAGGTCACTTTGGCGACAGTAATGCCCCATTTAATAATATCGCTTTGGTTAATAATGGTATTGTCGTTCACTAAGTACATCCAATCATCAAAGTGTACTTGGTATTCATCACCATCGACGGGTAGTAGCATATCGTAGCGCCAACGCAGCGCACTCCCGCTCGCCTCCCCCTGCGCAGTACCGATAATATCATCAGCCGTGCCAGTGTATTGCCCTTTCCCTTGGGATTGAATGCGCCAAATGCGAGTTTGGGTTTCACCATCATCATAGACAAACCACTCTTTGATAGTGCCTTCCGTCCCCTGCCAACTCGCCTCCATAGTCACATTAAACCGACGTATCACTTTGCCACTGAAGTTCTCAACAATGCCCGATGCCTTAAGCGGGCCATTAAAGAAGCTTTCTAACACTAAGGGGGGATTAGTATCTCGATAGTCACTCACATCGACGCTGGAGCAGCTAGTCAAAAGACTGGCCATCAACACCCCTAAGGCAACAGGCTTACCCCAGTTAAGCTTTAGCAATCGCATGATTTTTCTCCTAATAATTGCGCCCTTAAGATTGGCCTGCTGGTATTGGTCGATAACCAAATCGCCAGAAAAGCTTCGGCTAATTTGGGCTCTTCGATAATCCCAAGCGGCTGGCCATTGAAAAAGAACTGACTGCGCTGCGCATCAATGAGTTTGAAACTTAAATGATCGCCAGGCACAACATTAGGCCAAATCCCCTTGATCAATTGCAGCCAATTGGCAATCTCATCTTTGGTGTAGCCTAAGTGTCGCCACTGATCTGCCGTCGCCTCTAACAGATCATCCGCCTCAATATCACGATAATATTCAATGTCTAATAACTGCGGATAAATACCACTCTGGTATTTACCCGTAGTGGTCATCAGTTTGGCTTTATAGACATTAAACCAAAGCCAATCCATCTCGCCTCGGCCAACCTCAACTAGCCCAGAGCTCATAGTATTTTCGATGACCGCAGGCGTGGCGCTATATCCTGCGACTGGCAACAATAATCCACACAGGGCGCCGAGATATCGCCTTCTTGAAAACATCGCTGACAATATGGATGAAAGATGAGACATCAGATTTCTCCAGCAAGGCAAGGATTAACGAGCATATAAGTGCGCCTAGATAGTTCACCCCATAGACCTATGGCTGCGCGAGAGTGCGATGAAAAGAGGCAATAACACAGCCCAAATAATCGCGAGGATCATCGCAGAAACGCCCTCACCATAGGGAAGGCTCACGGCATCAAATGCTGCACCTGCCAAATAACTCAGGCTGCCGAAGACGGCGCCTAAAATGGCTTGTAATACCATCGCAAAGGCGCCGATAAGCTTAAGGCTATGGTGCAAACTCACCGCAAAATGCAACCAGAGGCAAGCCAGCCAAGCGGGAAAAGTCGAAAATTCAAATACCCCCGCCAACGTTAGCAAGCTATCAACCGCCATACCGAGTAACCCAATCTTAAGCATTGTGCTTAAGTCCCGAGGAATAGCAGCGGCGGTTTCTACCCGCGGCAGTAATATAAAATGCAGCACTAACAGCGGGATACTCAGTAACAGCGCGCGATTGCCAAACAACACGCCAGTCCACCAAACACACTGAAAACTCAAGGCGTTGTAGAATATAAAGCCCTGATGTTTTGAGATATTGAGTATGGTTCCCGCCATAGAGGACATCTCAACATCACCTTAGTTACCGCTCACCGCATTCGGTAAACGATAGTCAGGGCGCACTGCCACTAAATGCACTGTGCTCGTGGTGCGCTCTAAAAAGCCTCCTTCGCAATAACTTAAGTAAAACTTCCACATGCGGATAAAGTCGTCGCCATAGCCAAGGGCTTGCACTTGCTCGATGGCGCGGTCGAAATTGTTATGCCAGTCCCTCAGCGTCTTGGCATAATCGAGGCCCATATCATCAATCGACCACACCTGCATATCGGTGCGCTTGGCCAAGTGTCCCACCATTTGCTGTACCGAAGGCAAGCAACCGCCAGGGAAAATATATCGCTGAATAAAATCAACACCTTTGCGATAACTGTCGTAACGTTGGTCGGCGATGGTGATAGCCTGTAACAACATGCGGCCATGGGGTTTAAGTAATGACTCGAGCTTTTTAAAGAACCCCAGCAGGTACTCATGGCCAACGGCTTCAATCATCTCAATAGACACCAGTCTGTCATAAGTGCCGCCGAGATTACGGTAATCCTCCGTCAATAGGGTGATGCAATCGCTTAAGCCTTCCCGTTCGACTCGCGCTTTCGCGTAGGCATATTGCGCATCCGAAATCGTTGTGGTCGTCACGTGCACGCCATAATGTTTAGCAGCATAAATGGCTAAGGCGCCCCATCCCGTACCGATTTCGAGTAAGGTCTGCCCAGGTTGTAAGTCGAGCCGCTCACAAATGGTTTTCAGTTTATGCAGCTGCGCCTGCTCTAGACTCGCTTCGCTATCGGAATACAGGGCGCTGGAGTACAACATTTCGCGGTCTAAAAACTGTTCATACAAGGCATTACCTAAGTCGTAATGGGCTAAAATATTACGTTTAGAGCCCTGCTGTGAGTTGCGATTCAGCAAATGTTTCATACGGTTAACCGATCCAGTCAGCCAACCGAATTTCACTTCAATCTTATCGAGCAAGGGGAGATTGCGGGCAAACAGTTGCACCACCTTAGTGAGATCTGGGCTAGTCCAATGGCCTTGAATATAGCTTTCACCGGCGCCAATGGAGCCCGAAAACATTGCTTGGCGATAGAAGCTCGGATGCTTCACCACCAAGGTGGCATGTAAATCACTATGATGCTCCCCAAAGCGATAGCTCTTGTCGCCCTCCACTAAGGTTAAACAGCCATAGGGGAGATTTTCTAATGCTTTAAGCAATAGCTTACGGGCCAGACTGTCAGGCAATTTTGCGGTAATAACAGAAGATTGCGATGCAGTGTTTTCCATTTTATTTCTCCACTTGGGCAGGATGTGGCACAAAAGGTACGCGCTTAAAGAACAGCTTTAACGCCTGCCAATAAATCCCGCCAAAAATTTTCAGCGTCATAAATGGAAAGCGAAACAACAAGGCGCGAAGGGATTGCGCATTGATAGCTTGGCGAGTCATCGACAGGCTGGCATTGAACAAACGCTTACCCGTCTGATTCGGTAGATTCTCGATGCCAATGTTTAAGCGTTCAGCGGGCGGTTCAACATGCCACTGGTAGCGCATATCGAGGTTCATAAAAGGCGAAACGTGAAACACTTTATCCGTGGTTTTAGGGGCGGATAAATCCACTAAATAACAGTGGCGTTGGTCCCACGGGGTATTGCTCACTTCGGCAAGCATATATAAAGGCTGTTGTGCTTGATAACAAAAGTAAAAATTCACTGGGCTGAAGTACACGCCAAAGTGACGGATTTGCCCAACAAATAGCACTCGGTCGCAGGTCTGGTAGCCGCCTAACTCAGCAACTTGCTCAAGCACCCGTTGCTTAAGGGCAAAGCTGCTGGGTTCGTTTATCTCAAGCTGCCGACTCTGGTTATCCTTTGTCGTAAAAGTGCAAAGGTAATCCTTGGGATTAAATCTGAGTAGCGCGCGCTGCTGACTGGCGAAACAGCGCCCCATGGCACTGATGCTATCGACTTCGTCTAAATCTATCGCCATGAGCGCCATTTGGTAGCTAAAGTGATGTTTTACTGGCGTATAGCGACTATGGGTCACGCTACCGTAGTAAATACCGCTATTGAGCTCACTCATAGCGTCACCCCAAAGTGGGCACACACATCTAAGGCACTGCGGACGCCGTCCTCATGGAAGCCATTGTGCCAATAGGCGCCCGCAAAATGGGTATGGTTTTGCCCCGAGATTTCTTCCCGACGCGCCTGTGCCTGTAAACTCTGCTCATTGAACACAGGGTGCGCATAGTTAAAACGGCGCAGAATTTTGGCTTCGTCAATAAGCTCTGTCTGGTTAAGCGTTACGCAAAAGGTTGGCGCGTCGCTAGGTAGGCGCTGCAGAATATTCATATTGTAAGTCACAGAGGCGGGGCGTTTTTGATTGCCATCCAAACGATAATTCCAGCTGGCCCACGCCGCCTTGCGCTTAGGTAAAAGGTTGGTATCCGTATGTAAAACCACCTCATTATTTTGATACTGCAAGTCACCCAAAATCGCTTTTTCGGCCGAGGTGGCATCGGTTAGCATTTTGAGCGCTTGGTCGCTATGGCAAGCGAGGATTACCTCATCGAATACCTGCCACTCACCATTCACATAGAGTTTGACGCTATCAGCATGGCGTTCGATGGCACTCACTGGGCTGTTTAAATGCAGATTGTCTTTAAAGGGGGCAATTAAATCAGGGATATAACTGCGTGAGCCGCCCTTGAGCACATACCATTGCGGCCTGTTACTGACGTTTAGTAAGCCATGGTGCTCAAAGAAACGGATAAAGAAGCGCAGCGAAAAGGCGCGCATATCCTCAATGCTCGATGACCAAATTGCCGCCCCCATGGGCAAAATATAATGCTCGGCAAAAAAGTCGGAAAACTGCTCGCGGTCGAGAAAATCCCCTAAGTTGCCCGCGGGATAATTATCCTGCTGGTAAATCGCCTTACAACTTTTATTAAAGCGCACAATTTCATTTAAAAAGGCCCAAAAGCGCGGATTCAGGAGGTTACGCTTTTGGGCAAACAAACTGGCAAAATTATGGCCATTGTACTCAAGCCCCGTCAGGACGTTATGCACACTAAAACTCATTTCGGTCGGCAAAATACTGACATTTAAACGGGCTAACAGCCGCTCAAAACGGGGATAGGTTCGGTCGTTAAACACGATAAACCCTGTGTCTATCGCATAGTGTTGACCAAGATGCTCCACATCAACGGTCGCGGTATGGCCGCCTATATAGTCATTGGCCTCAAACACAGTAACCTTGTGGGATTGGCTTAGTAGATAGCCACAGGTCAGCCCTGAAATTCCCGTCCCTACAATGGCAATATTTTTCATCGTCCTGCATCCTTAAGCGCCCTTGGCTGGTTATCCCGTTGGATCATTTTTTGCCAAACCAAGGCAGGTAGAAATGACATCAATTTCAATAAATAAGTAAATCGTTTGGGGAAATGGATCTCGGTTCTGCCGCGCGAAAGCCCGCGGCGAATTGCCATTGACGCAACCTTTACATCGACTTGCATCGGCATGGCAAAATCATTCTTGCCCGTTAGAGGCGTCGCCACAAATCCTGGGCAAATCACACTCACAGATATCCCATGTTGAGCAAGGTCGAGCCTCAGACTGGCGGCTAAATACTGCACGCCCGCCTTGGAAGCGCCATAGGCCTCAGCACGGGGAAAGGCTAAATAAGTCGCGCTCGAACTCATCAATGCCAAGCGCGCGCCTCTTGGCATTAAGGGTAAAAACGCGCCAAGGCAGTAGCCCATGGCAATCAGATTGGTGTGCACGACACGCTCAAACAATCTGTCGTCGAAGTGTTTAGCGTCATCGATATACTCGCAGCCACCGGCATTGAGGATCACCAAATCTAGCTGACACGCACACTGAGTCAGTAACTCGTTGATGCGGCGAGCATTCTCTTGGACTTGGCTGCGCTCGCTAATATCAAAGCTGATGTAAGTCGCCCCTATCAGCACGGTTTCGGCAAGGGCATCGAGCTTGGCTTTATCTCTCCCGCAGGCAATCACATGCCAGCCAGCTGCGAGATAATCCTTGGCTAATTGCAGCCCAATTCCCGAGCTTGCCCCTGTGATGAGCACAGTGTTGATTTTGTGGATCTGCGCCGAGGTCATCACTTTGCCGCCCTGTCTTTAAGCAAGCGAATGAGACCGCCCATGCAGGGCAAATGCTCATACAGCATTTGCCCTAAGTCGAAATAATCCCGGTGAAAGTAAATCCGCTGATGAAACTTAAGCTGGCTCATGCCATCGACCCGGATAAGTTCGCCCTTGTTTAACTTGGGATGGCGATATTGCATCAGCCAAAATAGCGAAGCTTGGGAGTCATCTTGCAATACCTCTTTGATTTCGAAGTGAATGTAGCCAATATTTTTGTAGAGTTTGGCAAAATACTCAGTCAAGGCAGTTAAACCATTCACTTGATGCATAGGATCGATAAAACAAATATTGTCATCGTAGACCTGAGCCAACAGATGCAGATTGTCCTTGTTTAATGCTTGATAGAGCGCGATAAACTCATCAACCACACCGCTCTGTTCAATCTTCGCTTGGTTTATCATCCAGATAGCTCCCTAAGGGATAAGTTGTAAGGTTGAGCCTATGGCTTAGGCCTTTTTCAGCACCCCAAGTACCGCCAGCGCCCTCGCCCTTGCCGCATTGTGCTCCACAATCGCACAGGGATAAGCCGAGTCAGACTCCAGCAGTGGCGCCTCAAACAACGAAGGCGTTTTTTGCATATTGGGTTGATGCAAACGCTTGATTCCCCAAGAGGCCAGCTCTGGTAAGTACTTACGGATAAAGCTGCCATCTGGATCAAACTTTTCGCTCTGGCTGATGGGATTAAAAATGCGGAAATAAGGCTGAGCATCGCAGCCGCAGCCCGCCGACCATTGCCAGCCACCGTTATTGGCCGCCAGATCGCCGTCGATAAGATGCTGGCGGAAATAGCGTTCACCCCAGCGCCAATCGATAAGCAAGTGTTTGGTTAAAAAGCTCGCCACTACCATGCGCAGTCGATTGTGCATCCAGCCGGTTTGAGTGAGCTGGCGCATCGCCGCATCCACAATCGGATAACCGGTTTTGCCCTCGCACCACGCTAAAAACTCAGCTTGGTTGTTGCGCCACTGCACATGGTCGGCCTGACGATTAAAGTTGTACCCCTTGGATAAATCTGGAAAAGCCACCAACAAATGACGATAAAACTCCCGCCAGATAAGCTCATTCAACCAGGTTCGTCCAGGACTAGTATCATCGACAATCACCTCGGGGAAACGCCCAAGCAGCGCCGCGATACATTGCCTTGGACTCAGCACACCCAGCGCCAAATAAGGGGAGATAACACTGGTACCCTCGAGAGCTGGAAAGTCCCTATCCTGCTTATAGTCTTGGGCTTTTTGCTGAATAAATGCGGTAAGGATGCGCTTTGCCTGTCCCTCTCCCGCCGCCCATTGCTCGCTCGAGGTTAGCTTGCTTGTTGATTGAAAACGTTCTTTAAAACTGAATGGCTTTGGTTCAGGTAACATAGGGCCAAGCGGCGCGGGCACAGCAAGCGGCAAAATAGCGCGTTTGGCGGCAACTTCTCGCCACTTGCGGCTAAAGGGCGTAAACACCTTATACATTTCACCGCTTAAGTTAAGCACTGTGCCCGGCGCCAATAGGCAATGCTCATCGCTGAGCACTAAGGGAATACCCGCATCGAGACAGGCTTGGTCACGTTTTTGCTCGTTGATTTCGGGTTCTCGCCCCGCAAACACCCGTTCAACCCCAAGTTTTTCGCAGTAACTTGCTAAAAAGGCTGGCACCTCTTTAAAGCTATCGAGCTGAATAAGCTGAAATTCAATCCCTAGGCTTGCGAGTCCTTGGGCGAGCAAATTCACATGCCGCTGGATAAAATCAATCTGGATCGGCGCCATATCGTGGCTGAGCCACTGGCTCGGAGTCGCAATATAAATCGCCCTGAGTTTTGCGCCAGGCACTTGCCGCATCCAATCACAGGCGGCCGTCAGCGCTTGGTTATCCGTTAGACGCAGATCCTGACGAAACCACATTAAGGCGTGCTTTGCCGCTGGGGTTTGATTATCGCTCATCGGCTTGCTCTCCTTGCTGCGCTTCAGCCGCGTTTTTCTGCTTGCGCAGCTGTTTCTTATGTTGCTCTTTTGCCGCCGAAACTTGGCTAACCCATTCAGCCAAGTCTGGCACCATAAACGCCGATAAGGCCGTTAGGGTCGGTGCAAAGGGTCCGATGAGATAACTGGGCTGAGCCATTTGTTCGAGCAAGCTTTGCAGCTCAAAGATTTTCGACGGCGGATGATTCGCCTCAGGCAGTAGCAAGACAGCATCTACCTTGAGCCGATTGTTGATAAGCCCAAGGCTTGTGGTGTCGAGCACGCCAAGGTTAATGACTGACACTCTTAACTCGGCAAGTTCTAAGCGTAAAACCAGGCAATACAAGCGATTAGTGATACTCGAATGAGTAATACTCGAATTGCTTATGCTCGAATGAGTCATATTCGAATGGCCACTAAGCTGCTCGGCCGTTTTTTGCCCTTGGACAGATGGCAAACACACTATACCGACTTGCGCCAAACTGGCCTGCCCGGCAAAACTGATGCGCCCTCCAATGCGGCTGGCTAACTCGCTCTCTAACCATGTAAGCAACAGCTCGGCATCTAAACGAGGCTCAAGCAACGCAGGTAACTGTGCCATCCAAGCCTGCAGCAATTTTTGCTTAACCAATTGAAAGGGATATAAACCTAGGGCTTCATCAAGGATTTGGTGCAGCTTTTGTTGATCCAGTTCAAACAGCGCACTATTTAAAGCTGTGATCTGCTCCTGCCACAAATCCCCTTCTTGCAGTGCAGTGCTGTCGGCATTGGTCGCAAGTGCCGAACTCATCAATAAAGGTTTGACCTTACTGATGGCGACCCCCTTGGCTAACCAGGCATTGATCTCATGGATTTGTTGAATATTTTCAGGTGTGTATAACCTATGGCCCTTAGGCGTGCGCGCAGGAATGACCAGCCCAAAGCGGCGCTGCCATGCTCTTAGTGTTACCGCATTTACCCCTGTGAGTAGCGACACTTCGCCGATTGGAAGTAGCTCGCGACTCTCGAGGTTTTCGGCCTCAACCTTTGAATCATCTCGTTTCATATCTATCACTTAACTTGTTAATTTTGATGCATTATCTAATCGCTCAAGCGCAGGTCTAGGCTAGTACCTGTGATTAATAGGCATAGCGCAGCTTTAATTCCTCAGGGTGAGGATTTAAGTACACTTGATCCTCAATATAGGGGGTAGGAAATTGACGCAAATAGTGGTTAATCAAGGTGATTGGCACCAGCAAAGGGAGAAGCCCTTGGCGATATTTCATTATCATTTCAGACAGTTCCAACTTCTGTTCCTTATTCAAATGCTTTTTAAAATAGCCCTGAATATGCTGTAAGGTGCTGGTATGGTTTCGACGGGTGGCATTGATTTTTAAGGCGGTCATAAAGCCCGCAAAATAGCGCTCAGCGGTTTGATCTAAGTCTTCAATATTGGCCACTATCGGCCCAAGCTCGCGGTACCATTTGGGGCTATGGGCCATCAACAGATACTTATAGCGGGAGTGAAACTTGACTAGCTTGTACTTAGTTAAGCCTTCATGACACATTCTGTGCCAGTCATGATAGGCATAGACTCGGGTAAAAAAGTTCTCCCGCAGCACCATATCGTGCAGACGACCTTCTTCTTCAACCGGTAGATAGGGGTAACGCTCCATCAACTTACGGGCAAACACTCCAATGCCTGATTTAGTGCCATTATTGGTGCCAATTTTGTACTCGGTCACCCGCTCCATACCGCAGGTCGGCGATTTAGCGCAGAGTAAGTAACCGCCTAAAAAGCCTAATTCCTCAACCTTTTGCTCGCTAAAACTATTGAGTTTGTCGGTGACATCTAAGCTGCCATCACCACTCTGCACGCGGATCAGCTCACCATCGCGCACTAATCGAATGCTTTTTCGCGGTGCACCTAGGCCAATCGCCATTTCTGGACACAAGGGAATATAATCAAAAAAATGGGCAATCTCTTGATTACAATAGGAAGAATTTTTATGCCCACCGTCAAAGCGCACCTTCTCCCCTAATAGGCAGGCACTGATCCCGATTTGAATTCGCTGCGGATTAAACTTGTACATAATGCTATTCCTTGTATCACTTTGAATAATATTACGGACCATTCTTGTGCAAGGATCAAGTTTTTGTACAAATTTTTATAAAAATTTCCTGACGCTAAAAATCCAACGAAAGTCGCTAGGGCTTGGCCTTGATATTGCTTAGTTTATTCGCCCCATTGGCGCGACAACTGAAAGTGAACATCGACGAGGGAGAATAAGGAAATGACGGTTATCAATCCCAATAGCTATGCGGCCATTGCGTTAAGCCAGTTAAAATCGGCTCAGACTCAACAAACGCAAGGCGTACCAAGCGCTGCGGCAAGTCCGAGCCCTCAAATGACAGTTCCGCAAGATACAGTTACCCTATCGGGCGGCGTGACTCGAAGCGCTGAAACCAGCGATACCTATAGCCAGCTCGCGCCCAATGCCAAGCAAAATTACACCGCCAATGTGCAAAATATTGCCGGTACCGAAGAAAACGCAAAACCCGAAGACAGATTAGCGGAAGCCATGCAGGCTATCCTCGATAAACGCACCGGAGTCGACAGGGAAAAACTGAAGCAGCTAGAAGAAGAAATGGCGAAAATTGCCGCCAATGACAGCTTATCCGAGGAAGAAAAAGCCAAGCAGATAGCGCTACTCGAAGCCCAAAAAACTGAGCTAATTAAAGAAGCGACTGAAAAAAATGAAGAGCGGCAACGCAATAATCAAGCTGAAGTCTATTTTAGCTAAGGCTTAACATTCCTCGCCCCAAAGTTGAAAAACAAGACATTGATAAGCAGACACTAAACACGCAATAAGCGAGATGCGCCCCCAACAGTCATCAGCAGCTGAACTGTTGATAAACAAAAGCCGCCCCATCTTTGGGGCGGACAAGTATCCAAGGCAGGTCTTTTTATCACGCTTTAAAACTGCAAGCTAAACTATAGCGATAGGCAAACTAGCGTTTCTTACCACCTAAGGCGCGTTTTTTAGCCCGCTGTTTTTGAGCCGCTTTACTATTGCGTCTTGGCTCGGGTTCCATTTTATTAAAATCAGGCTCAAAACCGGGATACCATTGCTGCGGCAGGCGTTTATCGAGCAATGCTTCTACCTCTTCAAGCAGCAGTGCATCCTCTTGGCTAAAGAGCGTAATCGCTAAACCTGTGCTGCCCGCCCGCCCGGTGCGACCGATACGGTGGATATAATCTTCAGCAATAAAGGGCAACTCAAAGTTAATCACATACTGTAAGTCGGCAATATCGAGGCCACGAGCGGCGACATCGGTCGCCACCAACACCTGCACCTGTCCTTGTTTAAAATCCTTTAAAACCTTCTCCCTCGCGCCTTGGGATAAGTCACCGTGAAATGCCTGCGTTGCCACCCCGAGCTGATTGAGCTGAGTGGTGAGTTTATCGACGCCCTGCTTAGTGCGGCTAAAAATCAGCACTTGTTGCCAATTTTTACTGCGCACTAAATGGCTGACAAACTCGGTTTTACGGTCACTGTCGATGGCATAAACCCGCTGCTCCACCTGTGCGGCCGTGGTATTGCGTTTCGCCACTTCGATAAGCTTAGGTTCACGCAAAAGGTTTTTACTGAAGCCGAAAATCGAATCGTCTAAGGTGGCCGAGAACAGCAGTGTCTGTCGCTGCGCGGGCACTTGCTTGAGCACAGCTTTGATTTCGTCCATAAATCCCATATCGAGCATACGGTCGGCTTCATCAAATACCAGCACACTCAAGCATTTAAGATTAAGCGCACCTTGACGCAGATGATCGAGCAGGCGCCCTGGCGTTGCGATAAGCACATCAATGCCAGCCTTAAATTCGGCTTGCTGGGCCTCGATACTCACGCCGCCGTAAGCAATCCCAATACGAATATCCGTGCCTTTGGCATATTTCACAAAACTCTGCTGCACTTGCACCGCTAACTCACGAGTGGGCACTAGCACTAAGGCTCGAATCTCTTTGGGTGCATCTAAGCTTTCGTTATCGAGGAGTAATAGCTGCAAAATCGGGAGAGCAAAGGCCGCGGTTTTCCCCGTTCCCGTTTGTGCGCCCGCCATCACATCCTGTTTTGCCAAAATAGCGGGAATGGCTTCAATCTGGATGGGCGTGGGCTGCTGATAGCCTAGTTCGGCTAAGGTATTCACTAACTGAGAATGTAAGGAAAGCGCGCTAAAAGACATGGAAGATCACCAAAAACAATAATGGCGCCATGTTAACAGACCGCCGCTAGAGCGACCAGTTGCATTGCATCTGTCAGTTGCCCACGGCTTTAATGGCGCCCAATTGCACTTAGATTTTCGCTAGACGCGCTTAGGCTTTTGCTAAAAACGCCTCAACATCCACGGGTAATAGCGGACGGCTAAAGAGATAGCCCTGCGCCTGATCGCACAGGTTTTGGGTTAAAAACTCGGCCTGTGCTTGGGTCTCAACCCCTTCTGCCACTATCTCTAGCTTGAGTGCATGCCCCAAGGCGATGACGGCTTTGGCGATAGCGGTATTGTTGGTGTCGAAGGGAATATCCCGCACGAAGGATTGGTCAATTTTAAGCTTATGGATAGGCAGTTTTTTCAAATAGTTAAGGGAGGAATATCCGGTACCAAAATCATCGACCGAGAGCTCGATGCCAAGATCCCCTAGTAGCTTTAAGTCACGAATCGCCACATCGGGATTGTGCATCATCACGCTCTCAGTCACCTCAAGCTCAAGGCAAGTGGCGGGCAAACCCGTTTGAGCCAAGATACGCTTAACATCTTCAACAAAGGAGCTACGTTGTAGCTGTTGTCCGGCAACGTTCACCGCGATTCGGCCAAAGGGTTTGCCCTCGGCGAGCCAACGCACGCCTTGAAGACATGCGGTTTCGAGCACCCACAAACCTATATCGTAAATCAGTCCAATTTTCTCGGCGACGGGAATAAACACCCCGGGGGATATTTGCCCCAATATGGGGTCATTCCAGCGCAGTAGCGCCTCCACGCCAAGGGTTTTACGGGTCACTAAATCCAATTTAGGCTGATACATCAGGTACAAAGCATTCTCTTCAAGCGCGCCATAGAGTGCACTCTGCAGCTTTAAATGCTCAAAGGATTGTTTGGTAAGTGACTCAGTGTAAAAGGCAAAGTTATTGCGGCCCTCACTCTTAGCCCGATACATGGCGGCATCGGCGTTACGCAGCAGAGTATCGGCCTTACTGCCATCGCTAGGGTAAATTGAAACCCCCATACTGGCGGTAAGACGTAGATGATCGCCCGTACTTACCACAAAAGGTTGTTCAAATACTTGGCGTAATTGATTGATGGCCGCAGCGGCATCCTCGTGATCTTGAATCCCCGAGATCAGCGCCACAAACTCATCACCACCAATACGCGACAGCACATCTTGCTCCCGCAGTTGGCAGCGCAAACGTTTTGCCAACTCCACCAGCATCTCATCACCTATGCTGTGGCCAAAACTGTCGTTGATATGTTTAAACAAATCCACATCAATAAAGACTGTCGCTAACTGGGCATTAAGCCGTTTTGCATGCTTCACTTCCTGTTTCAGCTGCATCATCAGCTTCATGCGGTTTGGCAAATGGGTTAGCGGGTCAAAATAAGCCAAATGGGCAAGCTGGGCTTCATTCTGTTTTTGAGCGGAAATGTCGGCAAAGACTGCGACAAAATAGCGTACATCACCACTGTCATCATAAATGGTGCTGATGGTGATATTTTGCGGGAAGATAGTGCCATCCTTGCGGCGATTCCAAATTTCGCCATTCCACTTTCCCGTCTCGAGTAAGTGAGTCCACATGGTATCGAAAAAGGCTTTCTCATGACGACCCGAGTTAAATAACCGTGGGTTTTGACCAAGCAACTCTTCCCGCGAGTAGCCAGTGATCTCATAGAAGGCACCATTCACATCGGTGATATTGCCGTGTCTATCCGTCACCACAACGCCTTCGAGGGAATGTTTAAACACGTTGGTCGCCAGCGTGAGCTGCTCTTCCACTTCTTTATGCTTGGAGATATTGCGGGTCATGCCGATGACTCCCGCCAATGCGCCCTCCGGCGTTAAGGCGGGAATTTTCAGGGTTTCTAGCCATAAGTGCTTGTTTTGCTTTTCGCCATCCAAACACTCGGCGACAATAATCGGCGCACCGGTTTCAATCGCAAGCCTGTCACCATTAAGAAAAATCTCGGCGATATCTTTACCAAAGAGCTCTTCGTCTGTCTTACCGACGATTTCACTACGAGGTAATTCCCATGCTTTTTCAACACTTTGGTTGCAAATGGTATAAACACCTGCGGTATTTTTCACCCAGATATGTTCTTCAAAGCTATCGATAAAGGTTTGCAGGCCAATCACGTCGACTGCTTTGCTCTCTTTACGCGTTGCCGTCACATCTTGTTGTTGCAACCTTAGCAATTCTGCCAAGTGAAGTTGCAGGCTATTGACGGTCAAAGATGCCAGTTGCAACGCCTTATCGTCTAAGTGCAAAGCCGCACTGTGATAAAGACATAAAGCCCCGAAATGAGCGCCAGATGGCCAAAGTATCGGCAGGTAAATCAAGCTTCCAATCCCAGTCGCACGCCATTGGGGATCGGCGTTAACATCGCGGATCAGTAATGCGGACGGCTGATGAGCACCAGCATTCAGATCTTCGGGCAGATTCACCTGATAGTGGCTAAAGGCACTCGATTCATTAAAGGGATTATAGGATGCACTGTGTTGGGAAAAGACCTGAGCTTTAGGGGAAGCATTTTGATACAGGCTAAAATGCGCTTTCAAATTGGCCTGTAAAAGGAGCGCCTCTAAATGGCGTGGCTCACAATCCACAGTCTGCAGTAGTAGACTGCGCTCTCCGGCGGGGGTAACCCTAAAAATCGCTGCATGTGACTGAGTGATATCGGCAATTAATTGTAAGTCGCTTGCCCAGTTCGCTAACTGCTTTGGTGAAATTGCAACATCATTCATAAGCTTGCTAACTCTAGCCTCTACAATTCCATTGTGACTGAGGGCATTTACACTCCCTCACCTTAAAACACAGCCATAACCAACACAGAGTATCAATAGATGGATAACGCGATAATCGCATTCTGTAGGCCATATTACCGCAGACAATTAAGCATCGTCATTCACTAATACATAAATATTTGACTCATTCAGCGATTACTTTGTTTTGAGAGCCAGCATGGGCAAATGACAATATCTATCCTAATGATAATAGACTGTTTTTAAGTTTAGCTTCTGTCAAAAATCGACTCGTCAGCAACAACACTGATTTAACCGTAAATTACCGCCTTGTGATTGACAAAAACCTTATCTTATTGTCTACAATGGAAATAATCAGGATGAAAAACAAGGATCTCTATGCCTACCGTGCCCACAGCCACACCCGCCATCCCGTTAACGAGTCAACAGCTTTATCGGAAATCCGACCTTAAACAGCTTAACCCTGAGTGCCAGTCTACCGCTCAGCTCACACCACTCGATGATATTGTCGGTCAAGAACGTGCCCAACAGGCGGTGGAATTCGCCATGGGGATTAAGGAAAAGGGCTATAACATTTATGCCATTGGCCAAAACGGCTTAGGTAAACGCACTATGATGCTGCGTTACCTGAATCGCCATGAGCCTATCGAGCCATCACTGTTTGACTGGTGCTATGTGGTCAACTTTGACGATACCCGCAGTCCAAAAGTGCTCAAACTCACCGCGGGAACGGGGCAAGAGTTTAAAAAGTCCATCGAAAAACTCATGCTAAAACTCGTCAAAGCGCTGCCCTTAGCCTTTGATAACGAAATGTATTATGCCCGTGCCGAAAAGCTCAAAAGCCAGCTGGCACAAAAACAAGAAGCCGCGCTGACTGAGCTAAGTGAAGAAGCCAAACAGAAAAACATTAGTCTCAGTTTAACCCTGCAGGGCGACTATCAAATGGTTGCCCTCAATGGTGAAGAACCCCATGACGAAGTCTCCTTTGACGCCTTGACCGAAGCTGAGCGCACTCAGTTTGAAAGCAATATTAATGGGCTCGAAGTCAAACTTCGCGGCATCATTCGCCAAAATACCGAATGGGAAGAAGAATTTAGCGATACCCAGCAGGAACACGACGAACAAGTCGCTAAGGATGTGCTGGTACACTTTTTTAAACCTTTGAAGGACAAGTACAAACATCAGCCCGAGGTCAGAGCCTTTTTGACGGGCATGCAGGCGGATATCTTAAGTAATTTAGATATTTTCCTTGAGGAGAGTGAGGAACAACTCGCCCTAGCCTACGCCTCCCTCGAGAAGAAGATGCCGCGCCGCTATCAAGTCAACGTCATCGTATGCCAAGGGGAGCAAACATTCCCCATAGTGGTGGAAGAAAGCCCGAGCTATCACAGCCTGTTTGGTTATGTCGAAAATGCCACCTTTAGGGGCACAGTGTTTACCGACTTCTCACTAATCCGTGCAGGCAGCTTACACAAGGCAAACGGTGGCGTGCTGTTGATGGATGCCATTAAAGTACTGGAGCGCCCCTATGTGTGGGACGGTTTGAAACGCGCGCTGCGTTCGCGCAAGTTAGATTTAAGCTCCTTAGAACGGGAGGTCTCACTCTCTGGCACTATCTCTCTGGCACCGGAACCCATTCCCTTAGATGTGAAGATCATTCTGTTTGGGGATCACGAAACCTATCAACTTTTACAGCATTATGACCCTGATTTTAGTGAGTTATTTAGAGTCACTGCTGACTTTGAAGATGTGATGGACAGAACCGATGTCTCTGAGGCGCAATATGCACGATTTATTTCCAGCATAGTCCACGATAACAATATGTTGCACTGTGATCGCAGCGCCATCGCACGGATCATCGAATACAGTTCCCGTGAGGCGCAGGACCAACAAAAGCTCTCACTCCATTCGGCAAACATCGCCAATCTGCTGCGGGAGTCCAACTTCTGCGCCAAGGCCGCCGCAAGTAAATCTATTGAAAAGCAACATGTTGAGCAGGCACTTAAAAACCAAGAGCAACGGGTCTCACGCCTGCACGACAATATTATGGAGAGCTTTATCAATGGCACCACATTAATCAATACCCACGATAAAGTTGTAGGCCAAATCAATGCGTTATCTGTGATATCCACCTCAGATCATCAATTTGGTCTCCCGAATCGCATTACCGCCACCACCGCATTTGGTAAGGGAGAAGTGCTGGATATTGAGCATAGGGTCAAACTGGGTGGCCGCATCCACTCCAAAGGGGTGTTAATCTTGACGGCTTATTTAGCTTCGGTCCTTGGTAAAACCGCGCAAATCCCTCTCACCACTTATCTTACCTTCGAGCAATCCTACAGCGGCGTCGATGGTGATAGCGCCTCAATGGCCGAATGCTGCGCCATTATCTCCGCCATCAGTGAGTTGCCCTTAAGGCAGGATATTGCCATTACCGGGTCAATGAATCAGTTTGGCGAGGCGCAGCCCATCGGCGGCGTAAATGAAAAAATCGAAGGCTTTTTCGATGTATGTAAGATTAAGGGCCGCTCATCGAGCCAAGGGGTAATTATTCCCGAGTCGAATATCGCTAACCTCATGTTACGCCAAGACATTGTTGAAGCAGTTGAACGGGGAGAGTTCCATATTTGGGCGATTAGTCATGTCACTCAGGCGATGGCCCTACTCTTAGGTAAAACGGCTGCGACCTTAAGAGCCGATGATGCGAAACACCCTGATCATTATGCCCCAGAGTGCGTATTCGGGATTGCCCAGCAAAAGCTCAATGCCCTGAGGGCGCTCTCTAAAGCCAATTGATAGTAGGACCAAAAGCAAAAAGGGTTAGCTAAGCTAACCCTTTTTTATCAGTAATGACTGCGCTTAGTTACACTAGGCTTGCTAGCATCTCATCGCTATAAGTCACCAATTCATGACCTTGGCGCACTCTTGCCACGTAATCTGGGTTGGCAATAAAGGGGCGACCAATCGCAATTAAATCAAACTTATCGGTGGCAATCGCTTCACTGGCCGATTGCGCGCTGTAGCCACCGACACCTACTAAGGTTTTGCCATAGTTAGCACGAACATAGCTTGAAACACGGCCATCTAAGTAATCGAACTCCATGCTGTCGTCGAAGATACCGATATGCACAAAGGCCAGTTCACGTTTTTCAAGCTCAGGTAACAGGTAGTCAAACACTGCGCGGTCACGGTTATCGACGGCCATATTGAAATAGGCACCGGGAGAAATACGCAGACCGGTTCTGTCTTTACCAATACGTGCCGCAATCGCATCCACCACTTCTAAGGCAAAGCGTGACATGTTGGCTGGTGTGCTGCCGTATTCATCGTTACGACGGTTGCTGTCATGGTGTAAGAAGGCATCGATTAAATAGCCATTTGCACCGTGGATCTCAACCCCGTCGAATCCAGCTTCAATCGCGTTTTCGGCCGCTTTCGCATAATCGCGGACTAGGCCCTGAATATCTTCAAGAGTTGCCGCTTTCGGAGTGACATAGGTCAGCTCACGCATTCTGGGCACACTGCCCTCCACTTTTTCCGCCGAAGGCGCCAGTACATCACCGCCACCGAAGAAATGTGGGTGCGCGACACGGCCTGTATGCCATAGCTGTACAAAAATTTTACCGCCATTAGCATGCACTGCATCCGTCACTTTGCGCCAGCCGGCGATCTGCTCTTGATTAAAAATGCCAGGGGTATTTGGATAACCTTGACCATCTGGGCGAATGATCGTCGCTTCGGAAATAATCAATCCCGCTTCGGCGCGGCGAGCATAGTAAGCCACCATATCATCGGTCGGCACTAAATCCGCATCGGCCATACAGCGCGTTAATGGCGCCATTAAAATACGGTTTTTTAAAGTAATAGTGTCATTAAGTTTGTAGGTATCGAATAAATTACCCACGGAATTCACTGCATGTTCAATCGTCATTGGTGTCGCCCCATTCTTGAATGTGCATTCAAGATATTCTTATTTGAACGATCATTCAAGAACATTTTTGAATGTTTGTTCAAAATTAGGTAGAATCTGCCGCAAGTATCGGTGAGAGGTGAGATTGCAATGCGAAACGCAGAGTTTGATAGGGCGCAGGTGCTCAGGGGGGCAATGGCCGCCTTTATGCACAAGGGATACACCAAAACCAGCATGCAGGATCTGACCCAAGCAACGGGGTTACATCCCGGCTCCATTTATTGTGCCTTTAGCAATAAGCGTGGATTGCTTATCGCCGCCATCGAGCAATATCAGCAGGATAGAAACGAGCAGTTCAAGCTTATCTTCTCCGATAGCCGTCCGGTGCTGGGTAATCTGAAGACTTACTTAGATAATATCGTGGTCGAATGTTTAAGCTGCGATAGCCAGCAAGCCTGTTTGCTCACTAAGGCATTAAACGAGATTGCAGAGCAAGATGATGAAATTCAAGATATTATCAGCCAGAATCTAAAACTTTGGCAGAATGCGCTGACGGCACAATTTGAATTAGCGACCTCCCAAGGATTATTGCAAGGCGAGCTCAACAGTGAACAACGGGCACAATACTTGATGATGGGCATTTATGGCTTAAGAACCTTTGCCCATACCCATCCCCAGGCGGAAATCCTGCAACAATTAGCCGATAAATTGTTTGCCGATGTTTGCAGATAATGTTTGCAGATAACAGCCGAGCGTGACCACGGCTTATTCCGTTTTAACCCCAAAAGCAAAAGGACGATAAATCAACTTTATCGTCCTTTTCGTTTTATGTTTTACCAGTGCTATTTTTCGTTTTTGTTAACCTATATTAGCCTGTGCAAACACCCGCTCACCGAGTGAGTTCAATATCTTACACTCACCTTCTAGCACGGCGATAATCGATTTTCCTTTGCGAAAACTCGCAGGGATCATCACACGACCAGAGTCGCTAACAGGTAAACCTTCTAACACCGCATTATGCATAATTAACCCGACAGGGGCGTCATAATATAAAACGGTAACAGTCGCTTGTGTTGCTTGCATAACTTTTAACTCACATTAAGCAGAATCTACTGCTATCGATCAAAGTGGCAAGAGTCTCCCTTCATCTCTTATAACAACAAAACTCCAAGATGCTTTTTACCTTTAAAAATCAACAAACTAAAAAATACCAAGCGACAAGCCTAATTACAACAGATAGGAACATCTTAGCGCCATGAATATCCAGTTATTTAAGCACTTCAGCAAATGGATGCCAATCTATTTCTAGTTTGTTAATCAAATACGCGTGAAAGATCACATCTGTCCAACATTTTATACTGGGTCGTTATGCAATAAATTTAGAATAAATACACTAGTTAGGACTTCGCTTTAAAGCCAACCCTAAAGCCGCCCCAGTGTTTACCATTAACATAAATAGGGACGGATAAATCGTGCATCACCTCCCCGGTATCCCGCTTATAGGTTTGCAGTAGAACCGGCTCGGTATGGGCGCCGCAGCGTATCCCGGTAGGGTCGTTAAACACACGCTTAGTGCGGTTATGCACCATATCGATGTCCACCTTACCGGTTAAGGCTTGGCTAAAGCGTTTATTGTGGGTTGGGAAATAGCCTTTTCTATCCACGGCGCCAGCATAAATAATCTCAGCGTGCTTGGCGAGAATAGGCTCTTGAATGGCAGGAAAATGTTGGTCGGTATAGCGATCAAAAGCCGTGCTGTACTTTTGCGGCTGAGTATTAGCAATGGGCAGATATTGTGGATTAAACAATTCAGTCTCGGTAAAACTACGATTAGCTAATCCCTGCGAGAGTTTTTCGCCACAGGCTTTAGCCGCTTCATTGGCGAGTAATAACACTTGTTGGTCAAAGGTATGAGTATCCCAATTTGCCAGCGCTTTAAAGATTCCTTCGGTAGTCAAAGACAGGGTAAACGCTTGCTCCGACACGCTGTGGCTTTGTTTGCCTGTGACGGTAAGGGAGTCGCGAATTTGGCTCACTGAGCTGCTGATCTCATTGGTGGTGCGGTTATATTGTTTGAGTGAATCTTCCATATCACCCAAAGCCTGCGCCGAATGAGTAACGGATGTCGAAATGTCGGTAAAATGGCCATCGAGCGTTCCCATCGCCATCACCACATCGGCGGTTTGCGAGACGACCCGCTCCATCAACCCTGAGGTTTTATCGGTTTCGGCGCGGATCTCGAGCAGCATATTGCCAATATCTTTAGTTGCGCCCGCCGTTTTACCCGCAAGGCTGCGGACCTCATCGGCGACCACGGCAAAACCTCGGCCCTGCTCGCCCGCCCGCGCAGCTTCAATCGCGGCATTGAGGGCCAGTAAGTTCGTTTGCTCAGCAACCGAGTTAATCACTTCGGTAATCTTTTGAATTTGTTCGGCTTTAGATTTTAGCGCTTGCACTTGCTGAGCGGCGGTATTGATGTCACCACTTAATGATTCAATAGCAGTCACACCCTTTTGCGCTTGGGTTCGTCCCTGCACACTTAACCGCTCCGCCTCTTGGGTTTGCCCTAAAATATGCGTGGCATTGTCGCCTAACAGCGCCGTGGTATGGCTTAATTGTGACGCCGCCACCGCAATAACGCTGGCATGTTCACCATTGGACTCGATGGATTTATTCAATAGATCAATAAAATGCGATACCTCAGCCGAGCCTATCGCAATCTTACTGGTTTGCACGCTTATCTCATGCTCCGGTGTGTTAACAGAGTTGAATGCCTTCGTTACTTGCTCAGGCTTTGGCGTGTAATGGTTCACCAAGCGCTGCACTATCCACAACACCCAAGCACAGACAATAGCCCCTAAGATCATCGCCTGCATGAAACCGGACAATGCTATCGCGTTAAGAAGAAGGCTACTGAGTACGACTAAAACAAAGCTGAGCGCAATGGCGACTTTATGTTGTAATTCCATAATGTTTCTCACTGAATACACGCACCAGGGGAGTGAGAGAAGCGGACATTCACATGCTATCCTTTGCTATTCGCTTCGCCGCAGCCAAGTTAAATAGGCAAGATTAAGATCGGTATAGTGAGTCTATCCCTCTGACTAAATTGAACTATTCGCCCTTAGGAAATATAAGCAATATCGCTATCATCAGCACTCTATCGTGCTTATGGCATTAGACCTTAGTATAGTTATTGCAGAATTGCTCAATCCCTCAAGTCAAAACTGCCAACAATTAATGCCACCATAAAATGTGGTATCCATCGCTTTATCCGCAATAAATCCAGTTCGAGTGACTGCACAACAGGACTGAAAACTGCTAATATCGGCGCAATTTTTTTGAGCTAACGAGATCAAGATGGGCAGAGCATATCAAAACCGTAAAGAATCCATGGCGAAAACAGCTGGCCAGAAAACCCGCCTTTACTCGCGCTACGGTAAAGAAATTTACGTAGTCGCAAAACAAGGTGGCGTTGAGCCAGACGGTAACTTATCCCTTCGCCGTTTAATCGAACGCGCTAAGAAAGACCAAGTGCCGGCACACGTTATCGAACGTGCTATCGATAAAGCCAAAGGTGGCGGCGGTGAAGATTATGATACAGCCCGTTATGAAGGTTTCGGCCCAGGTAACTGTATGGTTATCGTGGACTGCTTAACCGACAACGTAAAACGTACCTTCACCGAAGTACGTCAAGCTTTCGTTAAAAACGATGCCAAACTCGGTACGCCAGGCACGGTTGGCCATATGTTTGATCAATCTGCGGTATTCGTATTCCCAGGTGAAGATGAAGACGCCATCCTCGAAATCCTGATGATGGCCGATGTCGATGTCAATGAAGTGGAAGTCGAAGACGGCATGATCAGTGTTATCGCGCCGCACACTGAATTCTTCAAAGTCAAAACGGCACTGACCGATGCGATGCCAGACATCAACTTCGAAGTGGAAAACATCACCTTCGTACCACAGAACATGACGCCAGTTTCTGGTGAAGATGTGGCCACATTCGATAAGTTTATTGCTGCATTAGAAGATTGTGACGACGTGCAAAACGTGTATCACAACGCAGATATTCAAGAATAAGTTGATTCTGATATCAAAGACTCTGATATAAAAACGCAGCCTAAGGGCTGCGTTTTTGTTTGCGAGTATTAACGAAATTCAATATCTGCGCTCTTGGCTAAACGCACAAAGGCGCCTTGGAGCGTGGCATTATGGTGGGCAATAATCGACTCTGCCGAGAGCTGCGCCGTATCCATACAAGTGTGCGCATCGGCGGCTAACACCACCTGCCAGCCAAGCTCTGCCGCAATCCGGCAAGTGGTATCGATACAATACTGGGTTTTCATCCCCACTATCACCAGCTCACTAATCCCCTCATGGGTTAACGCCTCTGCCAATCCAGTTTGATAAAAACAACTTGGCTTGGTTTTATCAAAGATATTATCCAGCTGCGGATTAATCGCTAAGGATTCAATCAATTGCCAATTTGCCGTTCCGGCAGCGATCGGGGAACCTTCAGGCCCCGTATGGCGAACCGCCCAAATCGGTGCACCGACCTCACGGGCGTTAGCAATTAAGAGATTGATATTATTAAGCACCTGTTCCCGATTAAAGGGCGGCGCATCGGCGTAAAATAGTCCCTGCTGCATATCAATAATTAACAGCGCAGTTTTAGGCAAGCTCATGTTATCCATCACATTCTCCAGCGTTATTGCCCAAAAGACGGAAAAACAACCCCGCCACTTTGGGCGGGGTTGAGTAATCGATTTTTTAGGCACAAATCGCTACGCACGCACCGCCGAAGCAGTTGTGGTCGTAGTGTGGGTGAAGTAAACGATAAATTTGTGCATAAGGCCAAACTATGTCAGCCGCTTAAGAAGATCAAGCCAAGATTGATGACATTTTAATGAAATAAATCAAATTACTGATGAGCCGACAGACGCTGAAACTCTGTCACATTTGCCATAGTGACTTAGTACTTATTGGTTTAGTGACTTATTGCATTCTTGCCTTAGAATAGATGGCAGCATGAATAACAGGAAACCAATCAGTGCAGGGAAATCGATTCATTAGAGCAGAAACTATGCTGATTGGTGCAGGCAGCCTCACCTGGGCGCTTATCGCTTGGCTAGGGCTCAATCAGGATATGCAAGCAAAGCTCCCCATACTCGCGACCTTTAGCCATATCGCCCTGTATACCTTATTTATTCTGCTCTTCTTGTTATTAACGACGCAGGATTTCCCCCGAAAAAACCTCAATCTAAGCAGGCTGTTAAATGGTGCACTCGTCGGCAGCGCCTTCGGATTAATGCTGTTGAGTCAACATCCATTGCTGCCCATTCTACTGGTAATTTGGGCCTCGCTCTTACCAGAGTTTTTTAGCCGCCGCGCCGCAATAGCACAGATCTTATTGGCCAATCTTGGTTATTACCTGATCCTCCACACCCAAACCTCAACCAGTGTGATGATTAATGTGCTTATTTACATGGGGTTTCAACTGTTTGCCTACAGCAGTAGCCAAGCGAGATTATCCGAGCGCGAGTCTCGCCGGATACAGGAACAGCTTAATCAACAACTTATCGCCACCAGAGCCTTGCTGAGCCAAACGAGCGAGCAGCAAGAAAGGTTAAGGATCTCGCGGGATTTGCACGATATTCTCGGCCACCAGCTCACGGCATTATCACTGCAACTTGAGCTCTTAAGTCATCAGGCGCCTGCGGAGCTCAAACCCACAGTCAATCAGAGTAAATCGCTGGCCAAGGAATTATTAGAGAGTATTCGCGCCGTGGTTCGGGCGCAGCGGGTGAATATTGGCCTCGATTTAACGCCGCCGCTCGATGCCATTGCAAGCCGTTTGCCCAATGTTAGCCTGCGATATGAATCGTTAATGCCGCTCCAATCGACTGAACTGGCCCAAGCCTTATTGCTGGTGTTGCAGGAAGGGATCAGTAATGCCGTGCGCCATGGCAAGGCCAATCAGCTCACGCTGTCGATGCAAGAGGAGCAAGAAGAGCTTATCATTCGCCTTAAAGATAATGGCCAAGGGATAAGCCAAAGCGCCTCTCAGGGCGTTGGCCTAAACAGTATGCAAGAAAGATTGTCACCCTTTCACGGCAGCGCGCGTTTGCAACCCAATGACATAAGCGAAGATGGTTCGCACGCCCAAGGCTGCTCACTCATGATTCGTCTGCCGCGCAGCAACGCAGCGTAAAATGGCATTCATAACGAAACAGTTAACCAAGGAATAAGTCACATTCATGGAAAGTCATCAAATAATGACCGAAGATAATCCGCCTGCGTCTCGCCCGATTAGAGTGGGATTAGTGGAAGACCAACAACTGGTGCGTCAGGGCATCGCCAGCCTGATTGCCATCTCACACCATATCGAGGTGATTTGGCAGGCCGAGAATGGTCAAGAGGCTCTGAAACTGCTGCAAACAGATGCCGTAGATGTGTTGCTAAGCGATATACGCATGCCAGTGCTCGATGGTATCAGTCTGTTAAAACAGCTTCGCGCCGCACAAAATCCCCTACCAGTGATTATGTTAACCACCTTTGATGACAGCGAATTGTTTTTAAATAGCCTGCAAGCAGGTGCAAATGGTTTCTTATTGAAGGATGTGTCACTGGATAAGTTACTGCATGCAATCGAAACCATCGCTCAGGGCGGACACTTGATAGAGCCTTCAGTACTTGAACAGATGCTGCAAGCCTCGCCAACGGCGCAAAGCGGGCCGACTCATGGCTTATTATCCGATCGCGAGCGGGAGATCTTAGGCTTTATGGCGGGGGGATTTTCCAATAAAGAAATCGCCAATGCGGTATTCTTGGCCGAAGGCACGGTCAAAAACCATGTCTCCACCATACTGGCTAAACTCGATTGCCGTGACCGCACCCAAGCCGTGCTCAAGGGATTACAGCTTTCTTTGATTTAAGAAATTACAGCAAGTTTAAGGCAACGGGCTTTAAATACCTTGGCTTAAATGCCTTGGCTCTAAATATTTTGACTTTAACGACTTGGTTTAAGCCAAATCGCAGCCAATAAAAAAGGGCCAACAGGCCCTTTTTTATTGCATCGTAAAGGTTAATCTCTAACGCAAATCCATCTCTTGGATAATTTCATGGGCGATTGGCGGCGTAGTACAGGTCGGCTTTTCATGTAAGTCCGCCTTTAACTGGCCTTTACGGTGTTTAAGTGCAGCATCGAGTTTTTTCGCTGCGGCGGCAATCGCGGGATACATGATTTCATCCGTACCCGAGGCTGAGATGCGACTGCCTTCATAATTCGTTCTAATTTCAACCTGAAACTCGCCATGCTCCTTAGCAATAATGATATCGAGGCCGATCAATGTGGGGAAATGAGTGGCGATTTTAGAAAACTTTTCGTTAACGTGTTCTTTTACAGAATCAGTAACATCGACATGGTGACCAGAAAGATTAATTTTCATAGGTTGTCCCTTTTAGTGTCTTTACTTTTTTTCGCTTCACTATTAGAGCTTGGGGCATGGCAAATAAAACACAAGCCCCCTAGACAAATATTTCGACTGAAACGGGTATTAGTCGTCGCTAAATGTGAGACCAATCAAAGAAATAACAATTGAAGGGAACTTTAAAAATGAGTAACTGGTTGATTTATAATCGACTATAAATATAAACCAACCAGCAACGTGACTAGATTTAATACTTACGCTGTACGCTCTGCTGCCAAAATTGTTGCGACAGGTGGTGGGTTTTAGTCGATAAGCGCGATACCTGATCGCCCCTCGCCGCCGCATCCTGTGTCTGTTGTAAGCTCTGCTGGGCCAAATCGCTGATCACATGGATAGCACGGCTAATTTCCGCCGCCACCGACGTCTGTTGCGTCATTGCCGCCGCATTGTCATCGCTTAAGGAATTGATCCTTGCAATAGAGGATAACAGCTCGCCAAAGGCAACACTGGCATCCTGCGCTAAGGAGACTGAACGCTTAACCTGCTCCTGCCCGGCCGTCATAGTCGATGTGGCCCTCTGGGTGCTGTCTTTAAAGCGACTGACAATCTGCTCAATTTGCGAGGTCGACTGGCTGGTTCGGCTAGATAACTGCCGCACCTCGTCGGCAACAACAGCAAAGCCGCGGCCACTTTCCCCCGCACGCGCCGCTTCAATCGCCGCATTGAGTGCTAACAGATTGGTTTGATCGGCAATCGAGCGGATCACTTCTAACACTTGATGTATCGCTTGGCTATCCTGCTCAATCGTTTGCACCACATCGGAAAAATGGCTCACTTGCACACTCAGTTGATGTATCGCCTCGATAACGGTTTCAAGCCGTGAATGACCGCGCTGCGCCGCCTGATGACTAGAAACCATCTCGGATGCGGTGCGGTGGATATTGTCCGTCACTTCCGCAAAGCTGGCGCTCATTTGCTCCATTGCCGTTGCTGCCTGTGTGGTCTGCGCGCTCTGACTATCAGCGTGCTCCCAGGTATTGGTGATAGTTTGTTTAAGATTGACACTCTGCTCTTGGATCTCACTGGCAGAATCCGCCATTCGGCCGACTACGCCGCCGATTTCGGTAATTAAAAATCGCAGGGCAAGATCAATTTTACCGATTTCATCCTGTCTGCCGGTGTAAACGCCCATAGCAACAGGGTCATCGATAATATTACTGGCCACCCGCACTAATTCCTGAAAAGGCCGCATAAGCATGTACCACAGTCCCCAAGCAATCAGCCCACCCGCTAGCACAGCCAAGATGGGCGAATAAGTCGCTAAGGATGCGGTTAACGCGATAGTAAACAACATCGCCGTGAGGACTTTCCCGCCAAATCCTAAGCGGTCTTTTTTTAATGCTTTAGGCTGTTTACCTTGATTGATCCCTTGATAGATCTCTTCGGCCGCCTTGATTTGCTCAGGGGTCGCTTGGCGACGAACCGATTGATACTCATGGATTTTGCCGTTCTCATATACTGGTGCGACATAGGCATTGACCCAATAATAGCCCCCTGTTTTGGTTCTATTTTTAACAATGCCCATCCAAGGTTTACCGCTTCTTATCCTCTCCCAAAGCATTTTAAAAGCGGCGGCTGGCATATCACCATGGCGAACTATGTTATGTGGGCTTCCCTGCAACTCGGCAACGCTATATTCACTGATCTGCGAAAAGGTCTGGTTAACATACTTAATGTTGCCCTTCAGATCGGTCGTCGAGAGGAGAATAGCGTTTTCGGAAAGGTGTTTTTCACCATTTTTTGAATGTGTTTGCATAGGGCGCACTAACGGATTCCATGTGAAAGTTGCGCCGCATTTTGCCAAAATGACAGAATGCCTGCTTTGATTAAGCTCACAATGGCAGCATAAAAATTAACCAAATCCTAAACAAGTAAGATCAATCACATCAACAAAACCAAACATTTGTGACAGATTGCACATTGCTGAATTATTCCTGCGCAAACGAGTCCGGCGTGATTTCGCCCCGTCACAAATACGTTAAGGATCTCACAGATAAACGCAAATGATATTGTTTATCATTTAAATAAACTGAGTTATACTCCAAACCGAGTAGCAACTCTCCTTTGCTCATGCACCCAAGTGGACAGGGTTAGGCATAAGTACAATCAATGGAGTGGTATGCGTGACATGGCAGGTCGCCATAACGGTTTAATATTGACTGAAATAAGCAGCACTTATGTCTCATATCCCTGTATCAGATACACCTTCAGCAACTTCGGCAGCTTCAACTGCCGCTGTAACGGGTTATTTTCAAGCAGCCTTACGCTGGTTTAAGCAAGATCAAACCCAGTTTGGTTTTCAAGTGTTTGTTCGCGCCAGTGCCGCCTTATTAGCGGGCTATATTGCGGCGGCAACACTAGCCTGTTTACTGACGCAAGTACTGCCTATGTCTCGATTTGAGAGCACATTAACGGCCAATATGTTGGCATTTTTGTTTTATGCCATCGCGATAATTTATGCCTTCTGCGTGCGTAAAACCTGGCATGCGTGGCGGGATCTCACGCTATTTAGTCTCCTGTGTTTTGCTCTGCTTAAGGTGTGTGGACAGTAAGATGAAAGAAACCTTTTTTAGAACCCTATCTTGGCTACATACTTGGGCGGGTTTACTCGTTTGTTGGGTATTATTGCTGATCTTCTTTGCTGGCAGCCTGAGTTATTTCCGCCATGAAATGAGCCTATGGGCCGAGCCTGAGCTTCACCGCGGGGCTTTTCAGGACTATCAAGTTGACCAAATCGCCAACCAACTTGAGAAGGGACAAAGCTATATTGAAACGCATTCCGCCCCAACCACACAGCGCTGGTTAATTAATTTCCCGACAGAACGCAGCCCAATGCTGAGTTTTGCTTGGCAACTGCCGCCTGAAAAGGGGCAACGCCGTGGCAAAATCGAGCAACATACCGCACTGGCCGATGGTAGTGGCGTCATCACAGATGTCCGCGATAGCCGCGGTGGTGACTTCTTCTATCGTTTACATTTCGACCTGCACTATATGTCCGCCATTACGGCGCGTTACATTGTGGGTGTCTGCACCATGTTTATGTTGATAGCCCTTATCAGCGGCATCGTTATCCATAAGCGTATCTTTAAAGACCTATTTAGCTTTCGCCAGAACAAGGGCGCGCGCTCATGGTTAGATGCCCATAATGTAAGCTCAGTGATTGCCCTACCCTACCATTTGATGATCACTTATACCGGCCTCATTACCTTAATGTTGATGTATATTCCATGGACGGTGAGCACAGCTTATCCTGAGGATAATCAAGCCTTTTTAAAAGAACTCAATCCGGCGAGACAAACCGAAAAAGCTTCGGGCATTCAGGCTGAGCAAGTGCGCTTAAGCCAACTGCTACCCCAAGTTCAGGCTGAATGGGGCGATGCGCCTATTAAGCAGGTGATTGTTTCTTATCCTAAAGATCAAAATAGCCAAGTCACCTTCTACCAAAATACTGGCAAAGAGGTCACCGATGAGTCGTCAATCTTAGTCTTTAACGGTGTGACGGGTGAACTCAAATACGCCAGCCCCCATGAAGTGTCGGGAACCGTCGCCACGTACGACACTATGATGTCGCTGCACACCGCGCGTTTTGCCGCACCACTGCTGCGTATTTTGTTCTTCTTCTGCGGCTTACTCGGTTGTGCCATGGTGGCATCAGGCACCTTAATGTGGGCGATTCGTCTACGCCAGAAACAACAAAAAGCAATCGATAAAGGTGACAAAGCGAGCCGTGGTTTGCGCTTAGTTGAAGGCTTAAACTTCATGTTTATCTTAGGTTTACCCTTGGGCGCGGCAGCGTTTTTCTATGCCAACCGCCTGTTACCCGTCGATTTTGCGACTCGATCTGCTTGGGAGGTTCACAGCTTCTTTATCGCCCTAGCGGCAATGGGCGTTTGGGCATTTTTCGGTAGAAGCAGACGCCATTGGCAATTGGCCTTAATCATAATCGGAGTACTTTATTGTGCGCTGCCGGTACTGAACGCATTTACCTCGCCAAGCCACTTTATTGACAATATCCGCAGCCAACAATGGGCACTGGTGGGGTTTGATATAGTCGCTCTACTTCTGGGCAGTGCGATGTTATTTGCCAGCACACGACTCTCAGCAGTGGTCAAAACCCAGCAAAAACTGAGTCGAAAAAATACGGCTACGGCTGAAAAAGTCAGAAGAAAACAGCCAGATCCGAGTTATGCTAACGAACTTGCCTCGTCGTCTCCCTTGGAGGAAGCAAAATCATGATGCCAGAATTTATCCCTATGCTCGGCATTCTCGGGCTTAGTTATCTCTCCCTTGCGCTATTTGCGTTAGCCAAGTTTGGCCATTTTAAGGATGTGTTTAAACGCCCACCGTCACAATGGCAGAGCCGCCTGTTAACCCTATTTGCTTGGCTGTTATTAATCATTAGCTTAAGCACCTGCGCCCATGGGCAAGGCTGGGCCTATGGCAGCATACTGTTTATGGGGATCATCTCGCTAGCCGCCATGTTAGTGATTTTGACCCTAAGCTACAGCCCACGCCACCTTCCCATTGGGATTGTCACCGGCAGTGTATTGACTGGCAGCTTACTGTTAAGTGGTGGGTTATAAACCGTTTCACAGGTGGCGCACTAAACTGTGCGCCCCATGCTGGAGAAGTCTTTTTAGCTAAGCTATAGTGCCCTGATGTCCTGCTATGAGGAGAAAAACATGGGCTTTAACTTAACGGTGAATTGGCAAACCTCTCCAGCCGAAGAAGGCGAATTCTGCCGTGACCACAGCATTACGTTTGGCAGCGGTCAAACGATTCAGGCGTCTTCTGCCCCCGAATATAAGGGGAATGAACATTTGGTGAATCCAGAGGAAAGCCTGCTCGCGGCGTTATCTTCATGCCATATGCTGACCTTCCTCGCCATTGCACACCTCAAACGCCTCCCAGTGTTATCTTATATCGATGAGGCATCCGCTGAGCTGGGTAAAAATGACGAAGGTAGGCTTGCCGTCACCAAAATGATTTTAAATCCTAAGGTGGTGTTTGCCGAAGGTGTTGAAGTTTCAGCTGAAACTCTTGAGAAAATTCACGAGAAAGCACACGCAAACTGCTTTATCGCCAATACGTTAGCGACAGACATTCAAATTAAGTTTTAACGATTTAGGGCAAGTTTATCGCGATGAACTTGCCCTCTCCGATTACCCATTCCGCACCTCGTTCAGCTTAGCTCAAGCTCGGTTACCGTATGATAGCGTCATATCTCACGCTCACACTCGAGGTTAGCCATGCAGATCCAAGCCTATCGTAATACCGCAGCACCCTATCAGCAGCCAGCGACAACAGCCGCGACGAGTACGACATCAGCTACACCCGCCAGCGTTAGCACAGTGACCTTGTCAAATGCAGCGAAACAACTGTCGCAGGTGGACCCGATCCCACAACCTCATGGGCCAGACTTAAGCAAAGTGAAGGCGGGTATTGAGCAATACGCCCATATTCAAGCGACCAAAATGAAGTATCAGGTGGCATCGGACATGGTCAATATCGCGATGGGAACGAACGATGGGATTTCGGCTCCCACGGCTTACTATTTGAGTCACAACGATTCGGCTAGGGCTGCAACTGTGGGGCAAATGGCGAATCAACAACGGGTCAACACACTGCAAGCCTATGTTGATGCTAGCGAAAGCATTAATGAGTGGGCATAAAAAAAGGTGTTGTCTCGGGAACCACAAGACAACACCCTAACATTGAACCAAGCCAGCTTAACTTGGCTAACTTAAACCTTAGTTAAATTTCTATTTTTTAAGCCAATTACTTAGCTTTTATGTCTTCCGCCATGCCTTTTGCCGGCATGGGCTGAGCCTTCAATGCGGGGATAGGCTGCTTAATCAACTCATCCTTAAGATAGCTGATGGCGGTTTCGAGCTGCGCATCGTGGCCGTTAAAGGTCGCAAAGGGTAAGTTATCCACCTCGATATCCGGTGTCACCCCATGTCCTTCGAGTACCCAGCGGCCATCCATCGCATATTGCGGATATTCGGCGACCCGCGCCATGCCTTTATCGGTGAGTGAGTTACGACCCGATAACCACACGCCCGCCCCCGCAGTTTGCTTACCAATCAGCGGAGCAATGCCCAGCGCCTTAATCCCCGCCGAGAAGGTTTCACCATCTGAGTACGTTAGCTCGTCGGTTAACACCACTAAATGGCCGCGGAAGGTTTGCTGCATATTGGTGTTAGGCGTGCCATGGGTTGGCTGCCAGAAGGCCCAAGCGCGGCGTAACAGTTTTTCGATGATCCAACTATCAATATTGCCGCCGCGGTTACGACGCACGTCGATAATCAAACCGTCCTTGTCGTAATTGGTGTAAAACTCACGGGCAAAACTCTCAATATCACCGCCGCCCATGGCGTATAAGTGCAGGTAACCAATCTTGCCCTTACTTGCCTCGGTCACGACGCCCGCGTTGTGGTTAACCCAATCTAAGTAACGTAATTGGCTATCGACCTGAGTGCTAACCGGTATCACCACGGTTTTATGGTTTTGGCCGCCGCGTTTAAGCTCAAGTAATACCTGTTTATCCTGCTGATTACGTAATAAACGAGTCACATCGGCCACATTGCTCACAGGGGTACCATTGATGGCGAGTAACATATCGCCTTCTTTCGCATCGACTTCGATACGGCTTAAGGGCGATGCCTGGCTTGGCAACTCGGGATCATTACGATAGATATGGGCAATTTTTACCCCATCGTTAGTTTGTTGTAGCCGCGCGCCTAAACTCGCGCCTTTGGCCGCGTCTGGGTCTTTTGGCAGATCGCCACCCCGCACTTGCGAGTGCAACGAGTCTAGCTCGCCCATCATCTGCATAAAGATATCGTTTAACTCGTTACGGTCGGTCAAACGGTCAAGTAGCGGTTGGTACTTGGCCTTGGTCGCCTGCCAATCGAGGCCGCGCATCTTCTTATCGAAGAAGGAGTCCCTGTGCATTAACCAAGCATCTTCAAACATTTGTTGCCATTCTAGGGTGGGTGAAATCGCTAATTGCCACTGATCCGTTTGCACCTTGGCGTTTTCGGTATCCCCCAACTTGTCGCCCACATCGACGATCAGCAGCGACTTTTCATTGCTCTTTTTGCGCAGCAACAACTTGCTACCATCGGCGGACACACTGTAGTTAGCCACGTCTTCGGCAAACACTTCAGCTTTTGGGCGCTGCTCGCTAAACTTAATCGTCATCAAGCTAGGCTCAGTGTCATCGCCAATCGCTTGGTCGAGCACATAGAGACGACCATCAATGGCAGTTAACTGGCTGTAATTGCCTGAATCGACAGGTACTTGCCATAAACGCTCGCCAATTCCCGCCCAATCAATTTTTACCGGCGTAGGTTTATCCTTAGAGTCTGCCTTTTCCGCCGTCTTAGCCGTCAGCTCTGTGGGTTTGCTGAAGGGGAACTTGGCATTCTTCACTAAGGCAATCGCAAAAATCTGGCTGCGTTTATCAAACACTGGCCCCATATTGCGGTCGCCCCAAGGTGAGCTTGGCGTCGCAGTAAACTGGCGATTGGAGAGGAAATATAACCACTGGCCATCGCTGCTAAAGGTCGGCGAATAGGACTCATACTTGTCGCTGGTGAGCGCTTGGGCCTTATTTTCGTCCACTGAATACAGCACGATTTGTGGCCTTTGCTTGCCGATTTCGGATTTAGTTAGCGCGATAAAACGACTGTCAGCCGACCAGCGAATATCGGCATAGGGGCCGAGCCCCTCACCGTTGCTGATGATTTTTTGATTGGAATTTTTCTTAAGATCCAGCAACCACACATTGCCATCGTTATCGTCATGGGCAAGGTAGCGACCATCGTTTGACAGACTCAGCGTCATTCTTAAGGTATGACCATCTTTGGTAAGTTGCTTCGCGCCGCTGCTGCCATCGGCAGGAAATTGCCAAATTTCCTGTTGGCCACTCATGTCGCTGATGGCATAAACCGATTTACCATCCTGGCTCATAATCGCATTGCGCACGCGATAGGTGCCTGGTAGCGCTACTTGCACTAAACGTGAACCGTCAATTCCCGCAATCGCCACATGGCTACGGGCAGTGATCACCACTTTATCGCCCGCAAGCGCAAGGTTCGCTGAGGTCGCATAATCCATAGGATCTTTTACCCAATGCTCGCGGCGCTGGGCAAAATCTGACGTTAATTCAATATCTAATAATGAGTCTTTGGCGGAGGTGATATCAAAAACATGAATATCTGCGCCCTGCTGGAACACGACTTTGCCTTGGTCCATGCGAGCGCCGCGCACCTGCCAATCTTTATATTGGGTCAACTGTTTCGCGTCACTGCCATCCAGAGCCATGGACCAGAGATTGTCGTTACCATCGCTATCGCTGATAAAATAGAGTTTGTCTTGCCATAGCATAGGCTGACGCACCGAACCTTGATGCTGACCACTGAGTAACTGCGCCTCGTCCTTGCCGCCGAGTTTAAAGCGCCATAACTCACCCTTAGCGCCGCCGCGATAAACCTTAGCGTTATCGCCAGTCACCTGCAGGCCAAAACGGGTAAAGTACACATATTGATTATTGGCATCGACCACGCCTTCCACCGCATCGGCTAGGGGTAAGTCGGTCGTCGCCAAAGTCTCAGGGTTTACCAGTCGCAACATCCAATTATTCGCAGGGCCAAAGCCACTGTCGGTGGAATAAAGCACTTCGCCCTTTGCGGTCCAGCCTTGCACGCGCACTCGACTGTTTTCGAAACTCACGCGTTTGGCCACACCACCCGCAACAGGAATGACATAAACCTCACTCGCGCCCTCATAATTGGCGACATAGGCCACCCATTTACCATCGGCAGAGATGGCGGCGCCTAGCTCTTCGGCGGGTAAAGTGGTCAAGCGTGTCGCCGCCTTTTGCCCGAGCGTTTGAGTCCAAAGATCGCCTTCGGCCGTAAAGACTAAGGTCTGGTCATGCAATGCTGGCGCACGGTAATAGCCTTGATTGCTGGCGGGTTGAGCGATGGCGTGGGCTGCGGACAAAGTGCCAAGGGCGAGCATGCAGCAGGCAACAGAATGACGAAGTTTCATGTGTAATCTCTATCCTATTGTTATTGTTAGCAATGGACTTTCTAGTGGGCGTGATTGACGAATGATGACCCAAAGTCTGGCAAAGTAATCCCACAAGCTAGCAGAAATTGATAGAGAGAGCAGTAACTGAAGGCAACAGAAGTTTTAGCAAATGTGTCATAGGCTTACCATTTGCTATACCGATAATCTGAAAGGTATTTGTCCGCTTCAATTGAAGGTGAGTAAGTCGGCATATTGCGCGGAGAGCGAATTAAACTGATGGCTGGTTTTCGTTTGTTGCGCCAACGAAATTTGCTGCCATTTATATACAATTCGGGCAATGTCTCCGTTGGCACGTAACGCCTTGATAGCAGCATTAAATTGCTTTAATTGCGATGATGAAAGGGTTTGCTTGCTGAGCATTAAATGAATTTGGTTGCGGTCCAACACGGGTTTTAGCGGTGATAACCTCACCCCTTGATGCTGACTGGCGATATAAGGCATGGCCATGGCATCACCGATAATCACATCCGCGCGGCCATAGGTAAGCATTTGCACCGATTTATCGGCATCGGGACTGAGTATCAACAGGTGCTCTTGCTCCAAGCGCTGCCGGGTCTGTTCATAATCCACCCCATACCAACCACTGATGGGCACTAACAAGCGCAGTTTTTGGCTAAAAATGTCCTGCCATTGGGTTAAGCGGATCTTGTCTTTGTTTTCATCCAACACAAATAAACGCACTGTTTCATCACGGTAGGCGGCGGAAAATAAAGCATATTCTTCACGCTCAGCGGTTTTAGTGGCGCCCATCATCATGTCTAAGGAGCCACTTTTCAGCATTTGGTGTGAGCGCTTCGCCGGCACATTGATAAAAGTAACTTCGCAACCTAAGTGTTCGGCAAAGGCGCGAAGCAACTCCACATCTAACCCCTGCGCTTCACCTTGCGGATCTTGCCAGGCATAGGGGGGCCAATCGTTATAACCAACTCTCAGGGGATTTACACAAACGGGCGCTACGGCCTCAGATGGAGCACCTAAAGCGGGGAAAATAAAAATACATAACAGCAGGATATGACTAAGCTGAAAAACGAACCTAGGCACAATAGTCGCCCCATAATCGGTTGTTCTCTTCCTTATGTAAAATGTCTAACGCAGGAGTTTACCGTTAGCACCCGTGGCGTTCCCATCGCCTTCCTAAGCTTAGCCTGCATCAACCGAGGATGCCATCGGCTTGGACTCCCGCTAGATAGTCAACGCTCAAGGCATCCGGTTTAAAGCAGGCATTTATAGACTATCGCCACCACTTTGGTTGGTTCGCCCATATCGGTTTGCAACCACACTATATGGGTGCCTCCTAACTCTTCTCCTTGCAACGCAGCGGATTGTTTTGCCTCGGCAAGGTTATTGGCATGGCGGCTCACACCTGTGACTAAAGCAAAACTGTCACAGTGAGTCACTTCAAAATCATAGGCTTCGTTAATGCGCCGTGGTAATTGCGGAGGTTCAACTGCACAGCCTGAAAGTAAAAAGATGAGGCAAATCCCTGATAAGGCACATTTAAACAAAACAGTTTATCCAATTGTTACATCCTAAATAGGCGGGCGAACATAACGAATTCGATTCAACTTAATTGTGAAGCAACTCACATCCCTTTAACGACAACCTATACACTAAGTTACAAATATTAATTTGATTTCATATGGTTATATAAAGGTTTGATAATCACTGCGGATGATAAGCTTTGATTAATTCTCTCGAGCCTCATTTACACTTGTAAAAAAGGGAGTCAATCGACTCCCTTTTACCTGTGGTTTAGTGGCGATTAACCAGCTCAGCTTAATACCGCAAATAAATGTGACTTTAACTGGGCAAAATCGGCGGCTAATTCAGCCGAGAGTATGGGTTTATGCTCCACCGCTTTAAGTTCTGCTGGCAAAGGTAAATCGAGGTTAAGCTCTCTATCTACGACGTCCTTAAACTTGGCAGGATGCGCCGTGCCTAAAAATATCCCCACTTCATCAGGCACTAAGTTAAGTGTTAACGCTCTGGCTGCAATCGCCGCATGGGGTTCGGACACATAACCTTTGGCATGCAACTCCGCCAGCGCCTCCGAAGTTTGCGCCTCTGATAAACGAATCCCCACTAGGTCCGCCAATGGCCAACCAAGTTTCTCGCAAATGGCCTCGACGCGCGGCCAGTTACTTGGCTCGCTCACATCCATCGCATTGGACATAGTCGCTTGAGTGGGATTAGGTTGCCAATCGCCAGTCTCTAAATAACGCGGCACAGTGTCATTGGCGTTGGTGGCGGCAATAAAACGTTTAACCGGTAAGCCCATGGCTTTGGCAAATAATCCCGCGGTGAGATTACCAAAATTACCACTGGGCACGGCAATCACAGGATCGGCTTCATGACGCTGCTTCGATTGGGCGACCGCTTCGAAGTAATAACAAATCTGTGCCAGTAAGCGACTGATGTTAATTGAGTTGGCCGAGTTTAAATGCAAGCCATCACGTACATCGCTATCTTCAAAAGCCTGTTTGACTAAGTGCTGGCAAGCATCGAAATCGGACGCCACCGCCACTGTGTGGATATTGTTGCCTAAGGTGGTGAACATCTTTTCCTGTAGCTCACTGATTTTGCCCTTAGGATAGAGCACCACGACATTGACTTTATCTAGGCCGTAAAAGGCATCGGCCACTGCTGCCCCTGTATCACCCGAGGTCGCAGTTAAAATGGTTAAGCGCGAGTCTTGGGCAAAGGCATTGATGCATTGCGCCATAAAGCGCGCGCCAAAATCCTTAAATGCTAAGGTAGGCCCATGGAAAAGCTCGAGGCACGAGCGCTGCTCATCAACCGCCACCAAGGGCAAATCGAAATTAAAGGCGCGCTCGACCAGTTTATCTACCGCGTCTTGCCCAAGCTCTGAGGCAAGCCAAGCACCAAGTACTTTTTTACTGCGCTCGACAAAAGGCATTGCCAGCAGCGCCTCAATATCGTGCAACACTGGGATTTGAGTAGGAAAAAACAGCCCTCTGTCTTTACCGAGTCCTAATTGCACCGCTTCCTTAAAGCTTACTTTCTGGGAGGGGTGTTTTAAATTATATAGTTCCATGCTCACTCGACCTTATCAGTGCCAAGCCTTTAGGCTTGGGCTTAATGCTTTTAAAAGTAAGAAAATTAATCGACTCGGCGCGTACCTTGCTCATCGAGGCGGCACACATGGGCAAAGCCCCCCGCTTCGGTCAGATAATGAGCCTCTAACCACGCCTTGGCGGCGTTAGCGGTCGTGAGATCGTCAGTCACCGAAAACAGCGTTGGCCCACTGCCCGAGATGCCAGTAGTTAACATGCCTAATTCGGCGAGCGCTGCTCTGGCGTTGTCATAACCCGGTATTGCCGCCGCGCGGTAAGGTTCGGCCAACACATCCTTCAAGACTTGAATCGCAAGCTTGGCGTTTTGCTGATAAGAGGCGTGTACAAAGGCACTCAAATAACGCCCAAAATCGATGGCAACGGACTTATCGTATTGTTCTGGCATGAGTTTACGCATCATGGCCGTTGAGAGTGAAATCCCAGGATACGCCACCACCCAATACCATTCTTTAAAACTGGGGATCGCCTCGCAGATTGCACCGGACACATTGAGCATCAGCTGCATGCCGCCCAAATAACAGGGCGCGACGTTGTCGTAATGCACGCTTCCGCTGATCTTGCCCTCAAACTCGCCCATGAGTTCGAGTAGCGCTTGCTTATCGTATGGGCGCTCAAAATGCTCGTTAAGCGCGTAAAGAGCAGCAACCACAGAGCTGGCGCTCGAGCCTAAGCCACTGCCGACGGGCAAGTTTTTTTCTAGGGTTAATGCCACGCCTTGGTTTTCTTTCCCAAGGGCTTTTAAGAAAAACACCGCGCATTGATGAACGATATTCTCCTCGGGATTGCTAGGTAACTTATGCGCCCAAGCTCCGACTTGAGTGAGGCTCACCCCCGCGTCCGCCGCCGCAATAGTGACTCTATCGCCTAGTAAACTGCCATCGATGGGCGCCAATGCTGCGCCCAATAAATCAAAGCCCACACCCACATTACCCATAGAAGCGGGAGCGTAAACGGTCAAACTCATACACTCACCTCACGAGTCCAATTTAAGGTTCTTAATACATCGGCAAAGGCGCCAGCCGCAGTGACCTCTGTACCCGCACCATAACCACGCAGCACAAAGGGAATCGGCTGATAATAACGGCTGTAGAATGCCAGGGCATTTTCACCGCCTTTTACGCTGTAGAGCGGATCGGTGGCATCGACTTCGGTGATACGCACATAGCATGCACCTTCTTCAATCTGCCCCACATAACGCAGCACTTTGCCCTGCGCTTTCGCCTCTGCCACTCGCTCCGCAATCGCAGCATCAGCCTCGGGTAAACGCGCCATAAAACTTTCCACATCGCCTGAATCATCAAAATCGTTAGGCAAGACTGAGTCGACAACGATATCACTTAGCTCAAGTTTCAAACCCACTTCACGGGCCAAGATCAGTACCTTACGCGCCACATCCATACCACTTAAATCATCACGGGGATCGGGCTCGGTAAAGCATTTTTCCCGCGCCAATTTAGTCGCCTCTGACAGCGTCATACCCTCATCGAGTTTACCGAAGATAAAGGATAAGGAGCCTGACAAAATACCGTTAAACTTGTGCAACTTATCGCCAGCAAATAACAGTTTTTTCAAGTTGTCGATAACGGGTAATCCGGCGCCAACGTTGGTCTCGTACAGGAACTGACGACGTTGTTTCAATGCTGTTTGACGTAGTGCTTGGTAGTAAGCGTAGTCACGAGTGTTGGCCTTTTTATTCGGCGTCACCACGTGCATCCCCGCGTTCATCACCTCTAAATACTGGTTCGATACTTGATCGCTTGAAGTACAATCCACCAGCACAGGGTTTAATAACTGCTGCTCTTTCACCCACGCGAATAGCGCAGGTAAATCGCTTGGCTGCTGACTGTCGGCAAGCAGGTTTTGCCAATTGTTTAAATCGATACCCGCACTATCGAGTAACATCTTGCTTGAATTCACGATGCCGCAGACACGAATGCTAATGTGCTGCTCTTTTAACACGCTCGCCTGATGTTTGATCTGCTCGAGTAAGCCTGCACCGACATTGCCGCAACCCACTAAAAACACATCTAAATACTGCTGCACATCGAAAAAGCCCTGATGACAGGCAGCGACCGCATGTTTGGTCTTACGCTGCTCAATCACAGTTGAAATAGAGCGCTCGGAGGAGCCTTGGGCAATCGCGATGATATTCACACTCGCCTGCGCTAACGCTTGGAAGAACCGCGCCGCCACACCTTTATGGGTACGCATTCCATCACCGATCAAGGAGACGATTGCTAAGTCATGGCGCATTTCGATTGGCTCGAGTAAGTCACTTTTTATTTCTAACTCAAATTCCTGCTCTAGCGCTGATTTCACCTTGGCCGCATCGCTGGTCGCCACACAAAAGCTGATGCTGTATTCGCAAGAACTCTGGGTGATGAGTGACACGGAAACGCCACTACGGGAAATCGCCGCCAGTGTGCGACTCGCCATGCCAACCATGCCCTTCATGCCTGGGCCTGATACATCAAACATGGTTTGATTATCCAGATTAGAAATGGCTTTCACCTGCAAACCGCTTTCATCGGCCTGATTCGATACCAGAGTACCGGGCGCATCGGGGTTAAAGCTGTTTTTGATATAACAGGGAATATGAAACTGAGCGATGGGCGCAATGGTTTTAGGGTGCAGCACCTTAGCCCCAAAGTAAGACAGCTCCATCGCCTCTTGATAACTGAGCTGTGACAACAACTTAGCATCGGTGACTACCCGAGGATCTGTGTTGTATACGCCGTCAACGTCGGTCCAGATCTCACAACTTGAAGCATCTAAGCAAGCGGCCAGCACGGCAGCGGAATAGTCGGAGCCATTACGGCCTAAGGTCACGACCTTGCCGTCTTCATCGGCGGCGGTAAAGCCAGGCATCACCCAAACGCGCTTCTCATCGAGGGCAAGATTTTTGAATCGCGGTTTACTGACGGCAATATCTACCACGGATTCGAGCGGACGACCTCGGCCTAAAAACAGCTCACGTGGGTCCAGCTGCGCCGAAGTGATGCCTTTTGCCAGCATGACTTGTTCCATCAACGCAGCAGACAAACGCTCGCCAGCAACAACGATCTCGGCGCGTACCCCGTCAGGGCATTCCTGCAGCAGCGTAATACCGCGTAATCTGTCCTGCCAACGCGCAAGCTGCGCACTCAGTCCGGCGAACAACACTTCGCTTTGACTGCTCGAGAGTCCAGAACTGACCGCATCCTGATAGAGCGAGGTAAATACCCGTTCAACATGTTGAATGACTGGTGAATAATCTTCCCCTTTCACAGCTACATCCACCATTTCTAGCAAGGCGTTTGTCACTGTCGCGGGCGCAGAGAGCACTGTAGCCACAGATTCAGCTTTCGCCGCCTTGGCCACGATATCCGCCGCCATTGAAAATCGCTGCCAATTTGCAAGCGAGGTACCACCAAATTTCATAACTTTCATCTTGATCTCCTGTACCGCGCCCGACTAAGAAACATAAGCTAGAAACAAAAAAGCCCGCTTCTTTGTGGGAAGCGGGCTCGTCGTTAAATTCTTTAGGGTGTATCAGCCCGCCCCCACTCTGGTTGTAGTGGTGGTTGTAATAATGGTAATTACTACAAAACCTAGGCTATGCATACGTTTGGGCTAATCCATGTCAATGTGATGTAAAACAGAATTGCCTTTTTCACCTAGCCTTGTCAACCCCCTAACTGGATTATTTATAAACAAATCTTTCACAGCCCCAAATTCGCCTCTTAACATTCATTATTATCAAGTTTTCCTAGGGTAAAAATGCGATTTCATCAATAGAAAACTGTTGACGTAAACGTAATACCGCACAGATACATCTGTTTTTAAATATTTAAATTCAATCAATTACATCAAGCATGTCGTAATACCTTTAGATTATGCCATCTAAACCCACTTTCGAGGCCAACAAACCGCAAGCGATAACCATCAACAATTTAGTGTTAATTCCTCTCCAAATGGCCGTTCATCACGCCAACAAAAAGCTGTGCGATATCTAACATAAGCCACTTCAAATTATCGCCAGCGCCCAAAAAGCACGTTATTATGCGCGCACATTCCGAACCGGAGGCGATATGAAGATCACCCAACACAGCGCGGTAACCATTCATTACCGTTTATCAGATCAAGACGGCAGACTTTTAGAAGACTCTTTTGATGCCGAACCTATGCTCTATCTGCACGGTGCAGAAAACCTGATCCCAGGATTAGAAGCTGCATTAGAAGGTAAAACCAAGGGCGAAACACTGGATGTGACTATTAGTGCCGAAGAAGCCTACGGTCCTTACCACGATGGTCTGCGTCAAGCTGTGCCATTAGAAGCATTCGGTGATATCGAAGATATCGTTCCTGGTATGCGCTTTATTGCCGAGACAGAAATGGGTCAACGCCCAGTGCAAGTTGTTGAAGTCAAAGACGATGTGGTCATCGTTGATGGCAACCATCCTTTAGCGGGCCAAGCACTGAGCTTCAACATTGAAATTATCGATGTTCGCGCTGCGACAGCAGAAGAAGTTGCCCATGGCCATATCCATGCCCACGGCGGATGTGGCAGCCATGGACACAGCCATGATCATGACCACGGCGGCGGATGCTGTGGTGGTTCAAGCCAAGATGCGGGTGGCTGTTGTGGCGGTGACAACCATGGTCATCACCACCATGACCACGATCATGAAGCGTGCGACACACCAAAAACAGGTTGTGATGGCAATGGCGGTTGCGGCTGCCGCGGCTAATTTAGGCAGTAACGCCTAAAGCTTACTAACCCGAGCAAGATAATGAAGCACTTCCTTACATAAGGAGGTGCTTTTTTTATCTACAAATGTTTATAATCTAACCGTAAACACGGAAGTTTTAGAGAGATTTAGCATTTTTAACTGGAATATTAGGGTTTTAAACCTATTCCGATATCAAGCGACGGAGTGCATATGTTAACAAAACCTGTATATGAAGCTTTACCTTATGGTTATATGGCGTTAGGCATAGCAAGTTTTATGCTGCTCGAACCCAATTATGCCTTGATTGCTTCTGCTGTCATCTTTGTGCTTGGCGCAAGAATTTACACTATGCGCTCCCAAAACCGTCGCACCGATCCTATCAAGCGTAGGAAATCAGGCGGGATCCCTAAAATGATTTACGATCTATTACCCTTCATATACTTGCTCGGTGCATTGTCGATCTTTAAGTTTTTACCCGAAAAATTTTACCCGTTGTTAGCCATATTACTCTTAAGCTACAGCTTCTACATTCTGGTAAGACGTACGCTTTATCGTCGTCATAAGTTGCCTGTCACACCTATGTTTTAGGCTATTACAAACAAAGGCACCACAGCGTCGTTATTTGATCAGTTGTTGAATTTTTTCCCTATGGCTTGGTGCCATATTCTTTAAATAGTTTGAACAGCGTGTAATCGTGGCGATGCTGACCTCGTATTCCGCCGCGATCTGCCGCTGGCTCATCTCACCATCGAGTAATAATTGAAATACCTTTAATCGCCCCGCGATGGCACTGCGCTCTTCTTCTGTCAGCAATAAATGGAACAACACTGAGAGTTCTTCATAGTTTCCATGGCTCAAAATTTTCTCTAAAACTAAGTCCCAATTGGCTCGCATAATCGCCCCATAAGTATTGTTTAAGCATTACAACGGCAGTTTAGCAGATTTACTCTACCAACAAATAACTTGTTACGTTTATCCCTCCTACCTAGACAAAAACTGACAAAAATGCTTCTAGTACATTGAGTTAATTTGTGTACAATAGGAGCGCAATGTCACACTTCGACGCTAATTTGTGAGAATACGATGAAAAAATTACTCCTGACTCTCGTTGCCGGTACCTTATTGGCTTCAACTGCACAAGCACACAATTTTGAAGATGCGAAGGACGCGATTGAATATCGCCAATCTGCATTTGGCCTGATTGCTTATAACTTTGGCGATATGGGCGCAATGATGAAAGGTAAAAAACCTTTCGAAGCTGAAACCTTCGCGATGCGCGCCAACAATGTCGCTGCTCTTTCGCACATTCCTTTCGAAGGCTTTATTGAAGGTTCAGATAAAGGCGATACCGAAGCGCTAGCCAAAGTATGGCAAGACAAGGCTGACTTCGACGCTAAGATGAAAACCTTCCAAGAAAATGCCGCTATT